>Ga0315280_10007957_pt1 | contig 14040 bp, 11 predicted proteins | sample YL17G06_40_MG_FD_203697 | JGI IMG/M metagenome (GOLD analysis project Ga0315280, IMG submission 203697) | Sediment microbial communities from Yellowstone Lake, YNP, Wyoming, USA - YL17G06_40 | ecosystem: Environmental > Aquatic > Freshwater > Lake > Sediment | place: USA: Wyoming | collected...
GGCTGGCGGAGGCCCGGGAAGCGGGCCGCCTGGCCGGCCGCTCGGAACTGAAGCTGGAGCTGACCGATATGGTGCTGAACAATCAGCCGCAGCCGATCATGGCCAGCCCGTATGAAGTGGCGGGCAAGGGGCGCGGCGGCAACACGGCCGCCAAGACAGCCGGCGGCGCGGCGGTGGGCGCCGTGATCGGCGGCATCGCGGGCGGCGGCCGGGGCGCGGCTATCGGCGCCGGGGTCGGCGGCGGCGCGGGCGCGGCCACCAACGTCATCACCCGCGGCGAGCGCGTTCGCGTGCCCAGCGAGACGCTGATCGAGTTCACCATCCAGCAGCCCTTCACCGTCCAGCCGCCGCCTGGCGAATGAAAGAAGCGTTGTACCGCCGGCGTCCCGCCGGCCCCCGGTCTTGCACTCGCGGCTCTGTTGGTTGCGTCCGCATCCCACTCCACGCTGCCGGTGGTGTCCCGGCTCAATCGGGGTCGGGCCGGCACCAGGGCGCGTGCGGGACGCGGGGGTAGGGGGTATTGAAACCGCGGGCCATGTGCCAGAGGATGCGGTTGAGAGTCTCCTCGGGGGCGCGGTCGGGGCCGGAAAAATCCATTCCCATGGAGTCCAGCACCGCCTGGCGGGCGGCGCCGGTCAAACCGGCCGGAGAAACATTCATTTCATCCAGCGCAATACGGTTAGGCACGGGTTGGAAAGTGCCCAAGTCGGGCCTCGTGCTGAATACCGAGCGCATCGGCAGCGCCGCCGCGTCGAACTTGTTCATGGGCGGCAGCCCCAGCAACTCTTCGATGGTGCGCACAACGCTGGTTTGGTTGTAGTGCGTGGAATCGACCGCACCACGGCGGGCGTAGGGGCTGATCACCAGGCACAGGGTGCGGTGCCCATCCACGTGGTCTACGCCGTCTTGCGCATCATCCTCGGTGATGAAGATGGCGCTGCGGGGCCACCATGGGCTTTGCGTGATGGCCTCCACAACGCGGCCGGTGGCCAGGTCGTTGTCGGCCACCATGGCACGCGGGGTAGGGTAGTTGGGGCTGACGCCGTTGGTGTGATCGGAAGGCAGATACACGATGGTCAGGTTCGGCAGCCAGCCCTGTGCCCGGAATTCGTCCAGGGCGCGCAGGAACATGCGGGCGCGCCACTGGTCGGGAATCTGCAGCCCCCACCCGGGGAAGCGGCGATCGACGACCGCGTTCAGCGCCGTCACCTTGCTCTCGTTGACTGGATTCAGTTTCATCTCCGACGACTGGGAATCGCGGTAGAAGTCCACCCAGCGGCCGCCGGAGCCGCTGACCGGAGCGGTGAATTCCCCGAACACTCGCGCACTCAGGCCGGCCCGCTGCGCATTATTCCAGAGGAAGCCGGTGGAGGCGAAGGCCAGCGGATCGTCGCCGGTAAAGGGATAGCTGCGCGGCCAGCCGGCGTGGGCCCGCTCCACATAATCGGTGGCCATGGCCTGAGTGATCCACTGATGTCCGTCGGCGCTCACCACCCCGCTGGCGTAAAAATTGTCGAGCGTCACGAACTGCCTGGCCATCTGGTGCTGGTTCGGCGTCACCTCCCAGCCATACATGGTCAGTGAAGGGTCGCTGTTGCCGCGGTCGAGATCGCCGAGCACCTGGTCATAGGTGCGGTTCTCCTTGATGATCAAGAAGACGTGCTGGATACCCAAATCGGCGAGGTTTCGGGGGCTGTCCGCCGGCGCGGCGGCGTTTCGGAAGGGGTCGTTGCTGAAAGCCGCCGCGTCCCCGGAGGCGCCGTCCAGGGCCGAGCCCGAGAGGATGGTGAGCGAGCCGCGAGCCTGGCCGACGGTAAACCTGCTGGTGGCGTTGCGCGAGCCAATCCCTTTGGAGTTGGCCACGTAGACCCTGTCGCCGCCACTTCCGTCGTCGGCCACCGCCAGTGCCACCGGGTACCAGTCGGCTGGTATGAATCCGCGAAAGCCGTAGCTGCTCCCCTGCCGCTCGAGCACGCCGACAGCGTTGTTGCCGCCGCAGGCCACGTACAGGCGATTGCCGCTGGGGCTGAAAGCCAGCGCCGTCGGGCTGCTGCCCAGGTAGCCGTAGGGCATTGCCGGAAGCGAGACGGTGTCCACAACCCGGAGACTGCTGGTATCAATCAAAGTGACCGAATCGCTGTTGGCGTTGGCGACAGCGGCAAGCGTACCGTCCGAAACGATGGCGACCGCACTGGGGTGCAGGCCGACCGGGATTTCGGCAATGGCCCGGAAGGCTGGCAACTCAATGACGGAGACGGTACCGCTGGCGGCGATGCCGCGCTCATCAACCAGCGCCGGGCTGCCGGAAGAATCGGCCGCCGGTTCGCCGGGGGCTGGGCGGCGGCCTCCCCAATTGGCTACGAACAGGCGGTCGCCAGCCGGCGTTATGGCCACGCCCAGCGGGGCCACGCCCACATCCACCGTTTCAAGGACCCGGCCGGCTTCGATATCCAACCTCCCCACCGCATTCAGCCGGCTCAAGGCGACATACAGATTTGCGCCCGTCCTGTCGAACGCCAGGCCTGCCGGCACCGAATTGGCCGGCACGCTCATATAGGCCACGCCGCACCGTTGCGGCACGTCGCCGATGGCCACCGACCCGCCGGATGCCACCTGTGAGGCAACCACCCACTCACCGCCGGGTGTGAACGCCACCCCCATGAACGAGGCTGTTCGCATGACGATGGTCCGGATCAGCGCCCCTGTCGCCGAACGAATCTGTATGCCGCCGGGCAACAGGACAGCCAGGGTCGTGCCGTCCGGGGACAGGGCCAGGTCGATTGGGCGGCTGCTGAATTCGATCCGCTCTCCGGCCGGATTTAGCAACTGGTTGCTGGGTACCAGCACCTGGTTGCCATAGCGCGTGCCGACAAGCATCTGTTCCGGTGGCGGGTTGTCCAACACCACCGCCAGCGAGGCCAGGGCCAGGAACCCAACAGACAGCCCGCCGAGCAATCGCCTGATTCTCTCCAAACCCATGCGGCGCAATCCTATCACGGGCTGCGCCAAACGCACCCCCAACCCACATTTTCCGCGGCCCGCCGGATTTCCTGGCCCGGTTTCCTGTACAATCGGCGGCATGTTGATGCGCGCAACCGCGATGGTGGCCCTGCTGGCCGCTTCGCTGCTGATCGTGGCCGCCGAGCGCGGCGATATCCCTTTCGAGAAACACGCTATTGACCCGGGCGCCAGCGAAACCTGCGCCTTCGCCGACATCAACGGCGATGGGAAGCCGGACATCGTATCCGGCGAGAACTGGTACGAAGCGCCCCAGTGGGTCAAGCACAAGTACCGCACGCTGCCCGTCACCAACAACTACATCGATGCTTTCAGCGATCTGTCCATTGATGTCAATGGCGACGGCCATATTGATATCGTTACCGCCACTTGGTTCGCCAAGAAGCTGGCCTGGTGGGAAAACCCGGGGAAGGGAAGCGGCGAGTGGAAAGAGCACCCCATTGACAGCGGCTTCCCCTGTGAATTCGCTTTCCTGGTGGATCTGGACAACGACGGCAAGGCGCGGGAATTGCTGCCGCAGTTCGGCGGCGCCGGCCCCCTGGCCTGGTACGAAATCAGCAAAGGCCAGTTCGTCAAGCACGTGGTGAGCGAAAAAGGCTTTGGGCACGGCATCGGCGCCGGCGACGTGAACGGCGACGGACGTACCGACATCATCACGCCCAAAGGCTGGTTCGAAGCGCCCGCGGACCCGCGCCAGGGCCAGTGGAAGTGGCGCCCGGAGTTCGACCTGGGCCAGGCCGGCTTCATCCACGTCCTGGACATCAACGGCGATGGCCGCAACGACCTGCTGACCTCGCTGGCCCACGACTACGGGATCTTCTGGATGGAGCAGGGGACGAACAATCAATGGACGAAGCACCTTATTGACAAGAGCTGGTCGCAAGCCCACGCCGTCGCCATGGCCGATTTGAACGGCGACGGCCGCCCCGACTTCATTACCGGCAAGCGCTACATGGCGCACAACGGCAAAGACCCGGGCGAGTTCGAGCCGCTGGGCGTCTACTGGTACGAATTCCGAAAGGCGGCCGGCGGAGCGGAAGTGGAATGGGTCCGCCACGCCGTCGATCAGGGATCGAGAGCGGGCGGCGGAATGCAGGTGGCCGTGGCCGACATCGATGGCGACCGCGACCTGGATTTTGCCGTGGGCGGGAAAAGCGGGCTATTCCTCTTCGAGAACCTCACCACAAAGACTCAAAGAACACAAAGACCACAAAGATAGCTGTCTTTGTGATCTTCGTGCTCTTCGTGCCTTCGTGGTTCCCTATACCTTCTCCGGAACGATGAACGGGGCGCGGTATTGGCGCGTGGCCAGCTTGGCGGCCTCGGCGTCGCCCACGATCTTCTCCGTCTTGGGGTCGAAGTTGATGGCCCGGCCGGTGCGATAGGAGATGTTGGCCAGGTTCATGCAAACAGCCGACTCGTAGCCTTCCTGGACGTCGCCGTTCAGGTCCTCGATCTTGCGGCTGCGCATCGCCTGGATAAAGTTGGCGTGATGGTTGCCGCTGCCTGTCTTGGTAGGACCCGGATCCTGCGACCTGCCCAGGAACGTTTTGTAGGTGGTGTAGCCGCTGATCACCAGGTAACCCTTGGAGCCGTAGAAGATGTTGCCGATGGTGTTGGGATCGGCACCTCGCGGCGCGCGGCCCTTGGCGGCTGCCTTGGCTGCTGCCGGCGGCTGGCCTTCGGCCGGCGGAACGCCGTCGGCTTCGCTCCCGCCGCGGCCCTCGCCGATGCCGCCCTCGTGATTGCTCATCCAGTGGCGCACCTCGAAGGCCAAGAGCTTCTTCTTGCCGCCCACCTCGAATTCCAGCGTGCACACCTGAGTGTTGGGCGTTTCCTGGTCGTCGTCGAACATGTAGTGGCCGCCCATGGACATGACCCTGGTGGGCAGCTTGACGCCCAGGCCCCAGCGGGCGATGTCCCACTCGTGGATGCCCTGGTTGCCGTTGTCGCCGTTGCCGTAGTCCCAGTTCCAGTGCCAGTTGTAGTGGAAGCGGTTGGGATTGAACGGCCGCTTGGGCGCGGGCCCCAGCCAGGTGTCATAGTGGACGCCGGCCGGGACCTGGCCGTCCTCCTTCTTGCCGATGGTATCGCGCCACTTGAAGCACAGCCCGCGGGCCATGTAGACCTCACCGATCAGGCCGTCGCGCATCTGCTTGACCGCTTCCTGCAAGGCCGGGCTGGAGCGGCTCTGGGTGCCGACCTGGACAATACGCTTGTACTTGCGCGCCGCCTCCACCATCTTCTTCCCTTCGAAGATGTTGTGCGAAGCAGGCTTCTCGATGTACACGTCCTTGCCCGCCTGGCAGGCCCAGATGGTGCCCAGCGCATGCCAGTGGTTGGGCGTGGCCATGGACACCGCGTCGATCGACTTGTCTTCCAGCAGCTTGCGGATGTCGGTGTAGGTCACCGGCTTGGCGCCGGAGGACTCCAGCCGTTTCATGGTTCTGGCAATGACGTTCTCGTCCACATCGCACAGCGCAGCCAGCTCCACGTTCTGGTCTTTCAACCCTTGGATCGATCGGATATGGCTGCCTCCCTGGCCGTTGAAACCGACGACCGCCACGCGGATACGGTCATTCGGGCTTCCGCCAAAGGCCCGGGTGATCATGGCGGGCGCCAGCACGCCGGCCGTCGCCCCCGCGGAATTGATAAGGAACTTGCGCCGATCCATATTTTCCATAGCTTCTCCTACCTTTGTTGTTAACCACGGATGAACACGGATGGACACGGATGAAGCCGTCTGTATCCGTGTTCATCCGTGTTCATCCGTGGTGAGTTCTTCTTACACATCGCACAGCAAAACCGCTTCCCGAAGCGAGACCAGCGGGTCGCGCTTGGGGACAAACTCGTGCGCCACGTAGCCGGTGTAGCCCGAATCGGCGATGGCGCGCATGATGGCGGGTAATACAGCTCCTGGGTGTCGTCGATCTCGTTGCGGCCCGGGTTGCCGCCGGTGTGGAAGTGCCCGATGTATTGGATGTTGGCCTTGATGGTCCGGATGACGTCGCCCTCCATGATCTGCATGTGGTAGATGTCGTACAGCAGCTTGACCCGCGGCGAGCTCACCCGTTTCATCACCTCCACGCCCCAACTGGTGTGGTCGCACATGTAATCCTTGTGATCGACCTTGCTGTTGAGCAGCTCCAGGACCAGGGTGACGCCCTTGTCCTCGGCGCGGGCTTTGACCTTGCCTAGGAACAGGGCGCAGTTCTCGGCGCCCTCTTCATCGGGCATGCCCCGGCGGTTGCCGGAAAGGATGATGACGTTGGGCACGCGGGCGGCGGCCGCGGCGTCGATGCGCTTGTACAGCTCGGCCTCGAACTTGGCGTGATTGGCCTTGTTAATGGGGCCGTCAGCAATGCTGTGCCCGCCGTTGACCAGCGTGGGGACCAGGCCGTACTTGCGCGCAATCTCCCAATCCGGGCCCTCGATCAGGTCCACGCCCTGGATGCCCATTTTGGCCGCTTCGCGCGCCAGGTCCTCCGTGGACATCTTGTAGCACCACTTGCAAACGGCCTGCCGGATGCGGCCCTTGAGCTTGAGCGGCCCGCCTTCGGCGGCGCGCGCTTTGATCTCCTGGAAGCCACCGGCGGCTGCGGTTGCCGTCAGGCCGGCCCCGGCCGCCATGCCGCCCAGCACCGCCCGCCGTGAAATACGTTTGCCCTTGGTCATGCGCATCCCGAACGCGGCTATTAAATCATAACCGGAGGCTGGAGGCTATAGCAGGCTACAGGCCGTAGGCTGTAGGTCAAGGCAGCGCCTGCTGATCCTTGGCGGCGCCAGCCTCCAGCCTACAGTCTGAACCTCTCAGCCCATGGAGGAGAAGCCCTCAGGCCGAATCTTGTAAACCACGCGGACTTCGCCCGGCGCGCGGTTCGGGTACTTGTCCAGTCCCAGATACTTCTTGGCCATGCGGTCGATGTGTTCCTCAGCGCCCTGCTCGGTGATCTCCGCCACCTGGCCGCGGATCTCGATGTAGCGGTACGGGTTGTCGGGATCGACGAGGGCCAGCGCCACGCGCGGATCGCGGCGCATGTTCCGGTCCTTTCGCCTTCCGCGCGCCGAATTCACGATCACGTACTTGCCGTCGTAATCGCACCACACCGGCGTGACCTGCGGGCGGCCATCGGGCATCAGCGTGGCCAGGTTGGCAAAGGCCTTTTTCTGGAACAGGTCCAGATATTTTTGAAGAGTTGCATCGTTCGGCATGAACAGGCACCTCGCTCGCTGTGCCGTGATTATATCACGCGAGAAACCGTGGCCCTGATGGACACAAGCTCCGCGGATTCTCGCGGATCATGTGGCCGGCGCTCAGCCCTTCTTCGAATCCTTGATGTCCTGCTTGGCCTGTTTCTCGGCCTTCTTGGTCTCGGCTTTGGCGTCGATACCGGGTTTCAGTTGCTGGATGGCCTTGCCCAGGCTGATGGCCGAGCGCCCCGTCGTTTTGGCCTTCAGGTCCCGGAAGGGAATCCCGAGATTGTGCGCCACGTGCACCGTGGACACAAACCTGCCCAGGTCGTCAAAGCCGCGGGCCGCGCTTTGCAGGTTGGTGCTGGGCGGCAATTCGGCCTCCAGCTTGGCGGCCAGGCTGGGCCGCGCCGCGAGCTGATCGGCAACCGTGGGCTCCCGCTGTCTCTGCTGCTTTTGGGCCCTGTCCTGCTTGGTGCCGGACATGGGGTCACGCGGCATAGTCGAGCCGCCGCGGCCGCCGCCTCCGCCGCCGCGCTGTGCCAACGCCGGGGAGATTGCCAGGCATAGACCCGCCACCGTCAAGACCAGAAAACTGAACAAACGCTTCATATGAATTCCTCCGAGGCGCCGGAAGCGCGCCGGGCGCCTGCGCCATGGTGCATGATACACGTTCACCGGCCAATCCGCATGCACGGAAATGTAGCGGCGCCGCCCCAGCGTGCCGCCCGTCGGACATGCGAATCCTGCCTACATCCCGCGCCCAGCCTGATACATTGATCGGGCACCATGGGCGATCCGAAGGCCGGCGCGGCGCGGGAGCGGGGCAGGGAACCGGGGAAGGCCACGCGCGTCCGCTACATTGTCCTGGCATTCACCTTCCTGCTTTCCGTCATCACCTACATCGACCGGGTATGCATCTCGGCGGCCGCCCCGGCGATATCCGCCGAGCTGGGCCTGTCGCGGGTGCAGATGGGGCTGGTGTTCAGCGCCTTCACGCTGGCCTACGCGCTCATGGAGGTGCCCAGCGGGTGGTGGGGCGACCTGGTGGGCGCGCGCCGCGTGCTGACCCGCATCGTGGTCTGGTGGTCGCTGTTTACCGCGCTGACCGGCACCGCCTGGAGCTTCCTGTCGCTGGCCGCCTTCCGCTTCCTGTTTGGCGCCGGCGAAGCGGGCGCCTTCCCCAACTGCGCCCGCATCTTCTCGCGCTGGATGCCGGCCACGCAGCGCGGCCTGGCCCACGGCATCATCTTCACCGGGTCGCGACTGGGCGGCTCGCTGACTCCCTTCACGGTGGTGGCGCTGCTGGCGGCGGTGGGATGGCGGCGCAGCTTCGGCATCTTCGGGACCCTTGGGCTGGTTTGGGCCGCGGCCTTCTACGCCTGGTTCCGCGACGATCCGGCCCAGAAGCCGGCGGTGAACGCCGCGGAGCTGGAACTGATCCGCGCCGGGCCCGCCGTGACCGCCACCGGCCGCCCCCGCGTGCCCTGGCGCGCGCTGCTCACCAGCGTCAACCTCTGGGCCATTTGCCTGATGTACGGCTGTATGTTTTACGGCTGGTACTTCTACATCACCTGGCTGCCCACCTACCTGCGGGAGGCACGCGGGCTATCGGCGGAGCGGAGCGGGTTGTACTCCAGCCTGCCGCTGCTGTTCGGGGCCGCCGGGTGCGTGCTTGGGGGCCTGCTCACCGATGCGCTGGTGGCCCGCCGCGGACTGAAGTTCGGGCGCCGCACGGTGGGCGTCGCCAGCCTGGTGGCGGCGGCCTGTTTCCTGGCCGCCAGTCTCTTCCTGCGCGACCCTGCCCATGCCATTCTTGCTGTCTCTCTTTCCGCGTTTTCCAACGACTTCGCGCTGAGCGCCTGCTGGGCCGTGTGCGTGGACACGGGCAGGGAATTTGCGGGCACCGTGTCCGGGTGCATGAATACCTTCGGCAACCTGGGCGGCGCTTTGTCGCCCTTTCTGGTGGGCATCTTCCTGGAGCGCTTTCATTCCTGGAACCTGGCCTTGGACACCGCCTGCGCCACGTACCTGCTTGGCGCGCTGCTCTGGCTGCGCATCGATCCCACCGAGCCGGTACTCGAGCGGCCTGGCGGCGGGCGGCAACCCGCCGGCCGTCCACCGTCAGCCGCCAGGCGCTGAAAGTCAGGAACGAAAGAGCGAATTCAGCATCATAATGACTGTATGGCGTGTCGCTGATCACCGGGAATCGGGAAAGGGGCGGAAAAGGATGAAAACGTCTGGAACTGGGGTGCAGCGTTCGAGAAAGGCCGGAGCCTTGGGTGTCGTCCAGCTTCTGCTCGACCGAATGCCGGAAGGCGCATTCGCCGTCGACCCCGATGGCCGCATCGTTTACGCCAACCAGCCGGCTTGCCGGCTGCTCGGCTACTCGGCGGACGAACTGCTGACGCTCGGCGCCGCGGACATCATGGAATCTTCAGCGGCAGAGCGGGCGTTGCGCGGGCGAGAGCTGCGGGCAGCCGGCTCTCTTACCTTTTCATCGGAGTGCCGCCTGAAAGGAGGCGGAGGGTTCGCGGTCCGCCTGACCGCCAGCCGTGCGGAAATTGGGGGCCGTGAATACCGCCTTTTGTTTATGCACGACGCCAGAGCGGAGAAGCCGACCGCAGAGGCGTTCGAACGCGCGCTGTCCGAATCGGCGCGCCGTCAGAAGGAGGTCACGGCGCTTCTCGGGGCTTCTCGCGCCGTCCTGGAACAACGCGAGTTGAGCGAGGCGGCCCGCTGCATATTCACCGCCTGCAAGGCGCTCATCGGCGCCAGCGGGGGGTATGTCGCGCTACTGAGCGATGACGGGCTCCAGAACAACGTGATATTCCTCGAGTCCGGCGGCATGGCGTGCACCGTTGACCCGGAGCTTCCCATGCCCATCCGCGGCTTGCGGGCTGAAGCCTACCGGATGGGCGAGCCGGTCTATGAGAACCACTTCGACACCAGCCGCTGGACCGAGTTCATCCCCGGCGGCCACATGGTGTTGCGCAATGTCCTGTTTGCCCCCATGAAGGTCGGCGGCAAGGCGGTGGGCTTGTTTGGGCTGGCCAACAAACCGCAGGACTTTACGCCGGAAGATGCCCGCATCGCCGCGGGTTTCGGCGAGCTGGCGGCCATCGCGCTGGTGAACGCCCGGGCCCTGGCATCGGTCGAGCGAAGCGAGGGGCGCCTTCGGTCCATCGTTCAGGCGGCCAACGATGCCATTATCTCCACCGATACAGCCGGCAACATCGTCTTTTGGAACAAGGCCGCCGAGGCCATCTTCGGCTACTCGCCCGAGGAAGCCGTCGGACGTCCGGCCACCATGCTGATGCCGGAGCGCTTCCGGGATGCGCACCGGAACGCGCTGCAACGGGCTGCCGGACAAGAGCAGTGGAAGGCAATCAGAAAAACAGCAGACGTCATCGGGGTCCGGAAAGACGGCCGTGAATTCCCCATAGAACTGTCGCTGGCGGGCTGGCAGGCGGGCCAGGAATCGGGCTGCACCGCGGTGCTGCGCGACATCACGGAGCGAAAACGCGCCGAAGAAGAAGTGCAAAGACAACAGGCCACCATCCGCGAGTTGTCGACCCCTGTCTTGCCTCTGGTGCCGGAACTCTTGATCGTGCCGCTGATCGGCTCGGTGGACTCGCAGCGCGCCCGGCAACTGACCGAGCAACTGCTGAAGAGCATCCGGGCCAACCGCGCTCGGGTGGTGGTGATCGACGTGACCGGTGTGGCCACGTTGGATACCGTCGTGGCCAACCACCTGGTGCAGGCCGCGAAAGGGGCCCGCTTGCTGGGAGCCCGGGTGGTCCTGACCGGGATTTCCCGTGACATTGCCCATACGCTGGTCGCCCTGGGCGTCGACCTGAGCGAACTGCGCACCGTGGGCGATTTGCAGAGCGGCATTGAAGAGGGCTTGCGGCTGTTGGGCTATCAGCTCGACCGCGGCGGTGCCGGGCGTTCCCATGCCGGGGGCGGCTCGAGCCGGTCCGCCGACCGGCCCGGCGAGTAACGCACGTGGGAACGCCCCCGCCTGGCAGGCTGTGATATAGAAAGCGGATATGGACATTCAGCACTACGTGCTTAGCATTGCCGTTTCGCTGGTGATCGGCCTGGCGGGCTTCGTCGCGGCCTACAAGATCTTCGACTGGCTGACACCGGGCGTCCATTTCTCCGACCAACTGAACGCCGACAACCGGTCCGTCGCCATCTTCCTGGCGGGGCTGTTCATCGGGCTGGGCCTGCTGCTCGGGAACGCGGTCAAATGACGCGCCGCGCCTCACTGCTGCTGGCGCTCGCCGCGGCCCTGACCTCCGGCGCTACGGCGCAAGAGCCATGGACGCCCGAGCGGGCGACCATCGAACGCTACCTGGGCCGTCCCTACGTCTGGGGGAGCAGCGGGATGAAATCGTTCGACTGCTCCGGCTTCCTGTGGCGGGTCATGTTGGACAACGGCGTCCTGACCAAGCGCACCACGGCCCGTAAGTTCTACATGTCACTGCCGCGGCTGGCGAAGCCCTCCGCTAGGAGCGAGCTGGGGACCATCGTCTTCTTCGACAACCTCAAGCACGTCGGGATCGTGAACGACCGCGAGACGTTCTATCACGCGCAAACAAGTGTGGGGACAAATCTCTCGCGCTTCGATCCCTTCTGGCGCCAGAAGGTCTGCGGGTATCGCGCCGTGAAAAGGTGACAGGTTGCAGGTGGCAGGTTGCAGGTGCCGAGGTGCGGACTCGGCCCCTGCCACCTGCCACCTGTCACCTGCAACCTATTTCCCCGCGTTGCCGGGGCCGCCCGTGGCGTGCAGCCGCGGCAAGCGATCGTTCACTGCCGGCAGCTTGGGGAAAGCGCCGTGCGGCTCGCTCTGGTACCAGTAGGCCACGGTGAACCAGTTGTCGGCGCGGTGGTTGGCGTGGCCGTGCTCCATGGTCATCCTGATCGACTTCTCGAACGGGATGGGGTCCGGGATGTGGAAGCGGTAGACGAACGACCGGCTTCCGGCGCGTTCCACCCCCACCAGCGGCGCGCCCGTATACAGATAAGAAAACGGCTTCTGGAAGTCCCAGGAGCCGGTGTAATAGTCTTCCGAGCCGGTGCCGATGATCTGCGGGGTGGTGGCGCCGTCGATGAAGACCATCTCGTCTCCCTCGCCCCACCAGAAATCCTGGTTCTGCAATACGCTATGGGTGACTCCCACGAAGTGGCCGCGCCCCGTGGCTTCCAGCATTACGTAGTTGCCCTCGCCGTTCGGGTTCTTCAGCTTGTTGGCGTCGGGGTTGGCGTTCCACGGTTCGCTGCCGCCTTTATTCGGCGATGCCTGCCGGTACTGGGCGTGGAAATAGGCGGTGCCCGGGGGCAGCGATTTCAGCTTGCGCAGGTCGAAGTTGTAATAGAACGCACCGACCGGCTGCAAGCCCTCGTGCGTCATCGTAATCTTCGCTGAGCGGGCGAAGGGCATGTACCAGTAACTGTTCAGCGAGCGCAGCGGCGCGACGTTCAGCGGCATCGACTGGTATTCGATGTACTCGCCCAGCCCCATGCCAAAGAAATCGCCGACGGGCGTTTCCACGCTGGGCGTTGTTTCCCCGTCCCAGTAGATCCGCAGCACCAGCTTCTTCAGGTGGTAGGGCTCGCCGGAGGCGATGGTGATCCACATGTGGGTGATGGCGCCGGGGCCCGGCTCGTCGGCCAGCGTCACGGTTTCTCCCGGCTGGATCTGGAGGCGGTCGGCGTTGCCGCCGGTGCGGTCCCAACTGCCGGCCCGCGCCGCCGAATAGTCTTTCAACCGGCTCAACTCTTCCAGCGGGGCTTGCGAATAGAGAAGCGGGGCGGCCGCCAGAAAAAGGCACAGCGAGGCCGCAATCTTCAGGCGAGTCATATCCATGCACTCCTTTCCGGAGCCGCAGTATAGCGCATTCTGGGCTGTGGGCTGTAGGCCGTAGGCCATCCTGCGATCGGCGTTGCCCCCCAGCCTTGCAGCCCACAGCCTGCAGCCGAAGCCGTCAGGTTCTGACTTTCAGCAGCAGGTAGACGCCGGTCAGCCCGAACAGCACGTCCGGCGCCCAGGCGGCCATGGCCGGCGGCAGTTGGCTGATGTTCCCCATGTTTTCGAACAGGTTGGCGACGGTCCAGTAGATGATGGCGATGCCGATGCTCACGGCGATGCCGGCCAGCGCCCCGCGCTGCCCCACCGTGAAGGCGAAGGGGACGGCGATCAGGGCCATGATCAGCGCGAACAGCGGAAAGGAAAACTTCTTGTGGAACTGGACGGAAAGCTTGACGATGTCGAAGCCGCTCTGATGCAGGTCGTCTATGTAGCGCTGCAGTTCCTGGTAATTCATCTCGATGGACTGCTTCACCTCTTTCTTGAAGTAAGCGGGCCTTTCCTCAAGATACGGAAAGGCTTCGATGGCGAAGCGGCGGAAGCCGGTCACCTGGATGCCGTTCACCTCCCGCACCCAGCCGTTCTCCAGCACCCAACTGTTGACGCGCGGCTCCCAGCGGGCCCGGTCGGCCGAGATGCGCCGGCGCAATTGAAAGGTGTGCGGGTCCAGATCGAACACGCTCACCTGGCCCATCACGTTTTCCGAGGGCTCAAAGAAGTTGTAGTAGTAGATCCGTGAGTGCTGGCCGAAAATCCACTGCCGTTCGGGGCGCAGATAAGTCTGCGGCGGGCGGCCCTTGATCTGGCTGCGCAGCGCCTCCTGTTTCTTGTTGGCGGCCGGCAGATAGAAATGGTCGAAGGCAAACAGGGCCCCGCTCAGGGCCGCCGCCGCCACAAACACCGGCAGGCTGACCCGGTACAGGCTTACGCCGCTGGCCTTCATGGCCGTGAACTCG
>Ga0315280_10007959_pt1 | contig 14038 bp, 10 predicted proteins | sample YL17G06_40_MG_FD_203697 | JGI IMG/M metagenome (GOLD analysis project Ga0315280, IMG submission 203697) | Sediment microbial communities from Yellowstone Lake, YNP, Wyoming, USA - YL17G06_40 | ecosystem: Environmental > Aquatic > Freshwater > Lake > Sediment | place: USA: Wyoming | collected...
TTCCTTCTATTACCCGAGGACGCGGCCGGGAAGGAACCGCTCGCTGGTCGTGGCCAGCGCGAATGCCAACTACCACGATTGGTCCGGCCTGGGCCCCGAAGAATACCAGCACGCCAAGAAAGCCCTTGTGGAAGACACCCTGAGCTCCCTGGCCAAGTACGTGCCCGACATCCGCGAGAAAGCGGATCGGATCGACTGCGCCACGCCGCGGACCTTCCAGCGCTACACCGGCCACTGGAACGGGGCCAGCTTCGGCACCAAGTTCGAGGGCCTCGCCGTCAGCCGCGGGCTGCCGGAGCAGATCGCCGGGCTCTACCACGCCGGGAGCGTGGGAATCATCATGTCCGGCTGGCTGGGGGCCCTCAACTACGGCGTGATCGTCGCCAACCAGGTCGACGCCTTCCTCATGAACCACGCCTCCCAGACCGCTTGCGCCGACGTAGGGTGAATCCGGATGAACCGCCAGGCGATCTACGACGCCATCCCCCACCGCGAGCCGTTCCTCCTGGTCGACGAGATCCTCGAGCAGGGCGAGTCGCGGATCGTCTGTTCCAAGACGTTCACCGGCAAAGAGGATTTCTTCGCGGGGCATTACCCCGGCCACCCGGTCGTTCCCGGAGTCCTGTTGTGCGAGGCGGCGATGCAGTCCGGGGCGATCCTCCTGGCGGGCCACATGGACACCTCCGGCGGACGCCTGCCGGTGGCCACGCGGATGAACGACGTCCGCTTCAAGCGGCCGGTCCGACCCGGCGAGACGATCCGGATCGAGGTCGAGCTGACGGCGCGGCTGGCGGACGCCTTCTTCCTAGTCGCCAAGGTGACCGTCGGCGGCAAGCTGTCGGTCCGCTTTGAGTTCGCCTGCACGGCCGCGGCGCTAGCGTGAAGAAGCGGGGTGCAGAAGGCTGGCGGGAAGAATGGGTGATCGGCACCGGGGCGCCAAGCGGATTGAATCCCTCGACGACCCCCGCGCGGCTCCCTATCGCAGTCTGGGCGATCTGGGCCGGCTCAAAGACCGCTGCCAGGTGAAGTCTCCACCCACCGGTTTTCCCCCGCCGAGCGCTGGACGCAGTCCATGAGGTGCTGGACGCGGATCCCCTGCTCGAGCCCCGGCACGGCGGGCCGGCCCTCGGCCACGGCCTGCAAGAAGGCCGCCAGGCAGGCAACGTGGCTGCGGAGCCAGCCGATGGCCGCCTTGGGACTGGGGAAGCCGGCGGCGGGCGGGGGATAGCGCTGGCCGCAGTCGATGCGGTTCCACCCCCGCAGGCCCCCCAGCGGCTGATCGGCCGCGGCGGCGGCGTGAAACTCCAGGTGGTGCGGGTCCATGCTGTTGAAGCGGATTGCCCCCCGCGACCCGTGCATCTCCAGGCGGAGCTCGTCCTCCGTGCCGGTGGCGAGCTTCGTGGCCTCGATGGAGCCGATCGCTCCCGATCGCATCCGCGCCACGAGCATCACGCAATCCTCGGCGTCCACGGGGAGCCGTTGGGCGGGGTCGTCGGCGCTGGGCCGCTCGGAGTAGGCGATCTGCGTGGCGGCCGCGAGCGACCCGATCGGGCCCGCCAGGTGCTCGACCAGGTCCAGCACGTGGCTGGCCAGGTCGGCGATCACGCCGCCCCCGGCGGCCGCGGTGAGCTTCCACTTGAGCGGTGCCAGCGGGCTGGCGCTGCCGCCGTGGAGGTAGCAGGCGCGGAACCCCAGCAGATGGCCCAGTACCCCCGCGTCGATGACTTGCCTGGCCCGCATCGTCGCCGGAAAAAAGCGGTTCTGGAAGGTCATCTGCGCCGTGCCCCGGTAGTCCTTGATCGCGGCTTCGATTTCCCGGGCCTCAGCGATCGTGGCCACCAGCGGCTTGTCGCAGTAGATGTGCTTCCCGTGCTTCATCGCCGAGAGCAGGGCGGCCTTGTGCAGGTAGTTGGGCGTGCAGACGTGGACGATGTCGATCTCGGGGTTCTCGGTGACGGCGCGGTAGTCCGTCGCGGCCACCTCCGCCCCGAGCATCCGCCGCCCCTTCTCGGCCGTTTCCGCCCGGCTGGTCACGACGTGGGTGATCCTGGCCTCCAGCGGCACCGGGTCGTAATAGAAGGGCAGGGTCCGGTAGCCGTAGGCGTGGACTTTGCCGATGAAGCCGAAGCCGAGGATGCCGACGCGGTAGACCTTCAAGGCGGCCTCCTTTCGGTTGCCTGAGGAGGAACTGCCTGGGAGCGTGTGTGAAAAGCACGCTGCACTATGTGTTTCGTGCTAGCTATCAGCCATCAGCTATCAGCCGTCAGCAAGGTGCTTGGACCGCCCTGGCTGTGTTCCCAACGGGCTGCCATGTCAGCGTCTGCGATGCTGAAAGCTGATAGCTGAAAGCTGATGGCCCTTCTTAGACACGCCCCGACAGTATACGCCCGCCTGACGGGTCGCCTCAAGCGGGCCGGTTGACCCTCCGCCCGCGCCGCATTATATAGAGCACTGGAGACGATCGTGGAAGGATGTCCCCTTCAGGAGAGCAGATCGATGAACCGACCCAGCTCGATGCGAAGGCGTCAGTTTCTCGGCACCGCGGCTGCTGCCGTGGCCGCTCCCCGCTTGGTCCCCTCGGGCGTGCTGGCCGCCGGGGGAACGCCGGGGGCGGGCGAGCGGTTCACGGTGGCCGTGATCGGCGTGGGCGGGATGGGCACCGCCGCCCACCTCGGCAACATGCTCCAGTTCCGCAAGGAGGGGAAGGTCAACATCGCCGCGGTCTGCGACGTCGATGAGAACCGGCTGGCCGCCGCCGTGAAGCTCGCCGGCCCGGGGGTGGAGCCCTATCGCGATTACCGCTATATCCTCCAGCGGAAGGACGTCGACGCCGTCTTGATCGCCACCCCCGACCATTGGCACGCCGTGCAGACGGTCCACGCCTGCCAGTCGGGCAAGCACGTCTACGTGGAGAAGCCCGCCTGCTGCACGATCGAGGAGGGCAGGGCGATGGTCGCCGCCGCGCGGCAAAACAACCGCGCGGTCCAGATTGGCGCCCAGGGCCGGACCGGGCTGGGGGCCTGGCACACCTGCCGGGCGATCCGCAACGGGATCGTGGGCCGGGTCTCGAAGGTGACCTGCTGGCACTACGCCAACCCGGTGGACGAGAACCCCGTGCCCGACGGCCCCCCGCCGCCCGAGCTGGATTGGGACCTCTGGCTCGGCCCCTTGCGCTGGCGGCCTTACAACCCGCGATACCTGCCGGGCGTGTTCCGCTGGCTGATGGAATCGGGCGGGGGCCAGATCCGCGACCGCGGTGCCCACCAGTTCAGCACCGTGCTCTGGTGCATGAACGCCGACCGCCAGGTGGCCTTCACCGTGGAGGCCAAGGGCACGCCGCCCACCAAGGGCCTCTGGGACTGCCCGGTGGACATGGAGGTCACGTACACCTTCAAGGACCCCGACTGGACGCTCGTCTGGGGCCAGCCGGGCAACAAGGTCGGCAAGACCGAGTTCGGCAATGTCTTTTGGGGCGACAAGGAGTACGAGGGGAAGAAGCACCTCGTGCTCGAATGGGAAGGGGCCTACCGCCCGGCCGAGCCCGAGGCGATCAACTTCAAGCTCCCGCCCGGCGGCGTCGAGGTCCCGCGGACCGACGCGTACGCCGACTTCAACATGAACCACAAGGCCGACTGGTTCCAGGCGATCCGCAGCGGCACGCGGCCAGCCGTGGGCGTGGAGATCGGCTACCGCACCGCCGCCTTGTGCATCCTCGGCAACCTTTCCTACCAGCTCGGCCGGAAGCTCGTCTGGGACGGCGAAAAAGTGGTCGGCGACGAGGAAGCCAACCGCCTCCTGAGCCGGCCGCAGCGGCATCCGTATCACCTGTAGGGACGAGGGGTTAGGGATTGGGGACTAGGGCGGGCCTACAGCCGTGAGGGCGGACAAGGCGTGCGCTGACCACTCGTTCCGAAGCTCCGGCTTCGGAACGGAGTCTCGGCGGGGGCATTCCCAAGCCGGAGCTTGGGAACGAGCGATTCACCTATAACGCGGTTCTTGCGGAACTCGCTTGCCCTCCGAAAGAGGGCCCGGGTGAGGGCGGTGGGTGTGCTCGAAGTCGATGCGCAATTCCGGGAGCACAGCCGGGACAGTTCACAGCTCCCTCGCCTTTTTCGCCTCGGATCGGCTAGAATGGATAGAGGAAAGGGTCTCGCACGAAGGCTCCGGCAATGCCACAGTCAACAGCCATGGGACGATTTTCGGTCGAGTTCGCGGTTGCCAACAATCGCGACGTGGTGGGGCTCCCGGTCGGAAGTCCGGTGCTGGAACGGGTCAAGCACGTTCTGCTCTCCGGCGTGGTCGATACCGGGGCCGCCCGGCTGGTCCTGCCGCAGCACGTGGTGGACGAACTGCACTTGCAGATTGAGGGCGAGACGACGGTCCGTTACGCCGACCACCGGCGGGAGAAACGGCCGCTGGTGAGCAACGTGTGGCTTCAACTCCTCGGCCGGCACGGCGTTTTCTCGGCGGTCGTCGAGCCCGCGCGGAGCGACGCCCTGATCGGGGCTATCGTCCTGGAGGAGCTCGACCTCTTGATCGACCCCGCCACCCAGTTGCTCTATCCCCGCGAGCCCGACTCGATCCTCACGGAGATCGAGTAAACTGCACGTGATCGCGCCCTTCGCTTCGCTCAAGGCCGTGCCGCGCGACCCGGCGTTCCGGATCGAGCTGAATCACGGTAAGAACGCGGGTGGCACCCAACGAAGCCCGATGGGAGCCGCAGATGAACGCCGGCAAGCGAGGCCCGCCAGACATCGCTTTCCGTCAGGTCATCTGCGTCGATCCGCGTTTATCTGCGGTTCCGTAAGCATTGGCACGGGCGGTTTGCCCCGGCCCGGGGCTGATGATACGATTAAGATCGAGCTGCTCGCGGCGGTGGCGAGCGTTTCTTGGTCGTGCCGATGGAGGATTGCCCATGCGAACGTCACTGTTCACAACGCTGCTGGCGCTTCTGCCCCTGGCGCCACTTGCCGCCGAGGAAGCGAAGGTCCCCTTTTACCCCGACAAGTCGCGGCTGCTAGTGTACCTGGACTCTGCCGGCGGGGAGCACCCGATCATTGCCGCGGCCCAGTGGGAGAACAGGCGCGAGCACATTTTGGCCAACATGCAACTGGTGATGGGCCCGCTCCCCGATGTCTCGAAGAAAGTCCCCCTGGCGGTCGAGACGCAGGAGACCGTCGATCTCGGCAAGTTCGTGCGGAAGAAGATCCTCTACTGCCCCGAGCCGGGCGACCTCGTGCCCGCCTACCTGTTCATCCCCAAGGGGCTCCAGGGCAAGGTCCCGGCGGTCCTCTGCCTGCACCAGACGATCGCGATCGGCAAGGGGGAGCCGGCCGGGCTTGACCCGGGGGCCCAAAAGCCCTATGCCCGGGAGCTGGCCGAGCGGGGCTACGTGACCCTCGCCCCGGACTACCCCAACTACGGCGAATACAAGTTCGACCCCTACGCCCGCGGCTATGCAAGCGCCACGATGAAGGGCATCTGGAACCACGTGCGGGCGGTGGACCTGCTCCAGTCCCTCCCCGAGGTCGACCCGGAGCGGATCGCGGTCATTGGCCATTCCCTGGGCGGCCACAACGCGATGTTCGTCGCCGTGTTCGACCGCCGGATCAAGGCGATCGTCTCAAGCTGCGGCTTCAATGCCTTCGGGAAATACTACGGCGGCGACCTGAGCGGCTGGAGCCACAAGGGCTACATGCCGCGGATCGCCTCCGCGTACGGCAAGGACCCCAAGCGGATGCCCTTCGACTTCACCGAGATCGTCGGGGCGTTGGCCCCGCGGCCGTTTTTTGTCAACGCCCCGCTGGGAGACGACAACTTCGAGAAATCGGGGGTGGACGGTTGCCTCCGGGCGGCGCGGCCGGTCTACGAGCTGCTGGGCGGCACGGGGAACCTCGTCGCCGTGCATCCCAACATCGGCCACGGCTTCCCGCCGGAGATCCGCCGGGCCGCCTACGAGTTTCTCGACCGGGCCCTCAAACACCGGCAGGTCATTCCCACGATCATGCCCGGCGGGGTATGATGAATGGTCTTGGACTGCCTCCCGTGACCCTCGCTAGCGTGCCATGCGTCGCCAGGACATCCGCAACATCGCCATCATCGCCCACGTCGACCACGGGAAAACGACCCTGGTGGACTGCCTGCTTCGCCAGAGTGGGGAATTCCGGGAGTCCCAGTTAGTCGGAGAGTGCATCCTCGATTCCAACGATTTGGAGCGGGAGCGGGGGATTACGATCCTGGCCAAGAACATTGCCCTCCACTACCAGGGGGTCAAGATCAACATCATCGATACCCCCGGCCACGCCGATTTCGGCGGCGAGGTGGAGCGGGTATTGCGCATGGCCGACGGGGCCCTGGTACTGGTCGACGCCGCCGAGGGGCCCTTGCCGCAGACGCGGTTCGTCCTCGCGAAGGCCCTCGAGTGCCGGCTCCAGCCGGTCGTGGTGATCAACAAGATCGATCGGTCCGACGCCCGGCCGCAGGAGGTTCTCGGCGAGGTTTTCGACCTGTTCCTCGACCTGGGGGCCGACGACGAACTGGCCGATTTCCCTTGCATCTACGCCAGCGGCCGGGACGGGTACGCGACGGCGGACCCAGCCCGACCGGGCGACTCGATCCGCCCGCTCCTGGACCTCGTGCTCGATGCGGTTCCCGGACCCGAGATCGAGCCAGAAGCCCCACTCCAGATGCTGGTGACCAACCTCGACTGGTCGGACTACGTGGGCCGGATCGCGGTCGGGCGGATCCAGTCCGGCCGGATCTGCCAGGGACAGCAGGTGGCCCTCTTGCAGGCCCACGACGTGGTCACTCCGGCCCGGGTCTCGACCCTGTACGTGTTCGACAAGCTGGGGCGGAGCGAGGTCCAAGAGGCCACCGCCGGGGACATCGCCGCCGTGGTCGGCCTGGAGTCGGTCGCCATCGGCGACACGATCAGTGAGGTGGAGGCCCCCCGGGCCTTGCCCCGGCTCTCGGTCGACGAGCCGACCCTGCAAATGACCTTCGGGATCAATACCTCGCCGCTCTCGGGCCGCGACGGAAAATTCCTCACCAGCCGCCACCTCCGCCAGCGCCTCCAGCGGGAGGTGGAGAAGAACGTCGCCCTGCGTGTCGAGTTCGAGGAAGGGGCCGACTCGTTCCAGGTCTCCGGCCGGGGACTGCTGCACCTCTCCGTGCTCATCGAGACCATGCGCCGCGAAGGCTTCGAGCTGGCGATCGGCAAGCCGCGGGTCGTCCTCCACGAGCGCGGCGGCGTGGTCCACGAGCCGTTCGAGTCGCTGGTCGTCGAGGTTCCTTCAGAGCAGATCGGCCCGGTGATGGAACTGGTCGGCGGCCGGCGGGGGCAGTTGGCCGAGATGACCCACCACGGCAGCTACACGTTCCTGGTCTTTTCGATCCCCGCCCGGGGCTTGATCGGACTGCGCACCCGGCTTCTCACCGCCACCCAGGGCACGGCGATCACGCACCACCGCTTCGAGTGCTACCGGCCCTGGGAAGGGGACATCCCCGGCCGGCCCACCGGGGTGCTGGTCTCGATGGTTTCGGGCCGGGCCGTGGCCTACTCGCTGGACGGGCTGCAACAACGGGGCGAGATGTTTGTCGCCCCCGGAGACGACGTCTACGAAGGGATGATCGTCGGCGAGAACAGCCGCGCCGGCGACATGCCGGTCAATCCCACCAAGGAGAAGAAGCTCACGAACATCCGTGCTGCCGGCCGGGACGAGAACATCCTCCTCAGACCGCCCCGCGTTCCGACCCTCGAAGCCGCCCTGGAATACATCGAGGAGGACGAGTTGGTCGAGGTAACCCCGGCCAAGATCCGCCTCCGCAAGGTCCACCTCAGCGCCATCGCCCGCCGCCGGTTGGCTCGCCGGGGCGCGTAGCCCGACTCATTCTCGCGGGGGCGAACCCACCCCGTGCGCCACCGCTGCGGAGGTCCGGTGCCGATCACAATCCCTTGGCACTGCTTGTCTTGCGGCAGGCTGCGGCACACGGCCACGAGCACACGGCGATGATCGTCCCGGGCAGCGATGGGGGTACCGCTGGCAACCATAAGTACTACGTCCGCAGGTCTTTCCCATTTTGCGCTACCCAAACACTTGACAACCGGGGTGCGGCTTGCCAATAATCAGTGCGGTGCTTTTGGGACCGGTGCGCTCTGCGTCCAGATTGGCGTTCCGGAGGGCGAGGATTTCGGTGCATTGATCGAGCAACACAGGAGGGGAATCATGGCGACGCTGAGACTTTTGGCGTGTGCGGTGGTCATGGGATGGGCGGCATGCTTGGGGGCAAGCGCATCGGCGGACACGATTTCCTATTCCGCGTCGCTGCCTCTCGCGGAGACCGACTGGGCCAGCTCGGTGTCGATCACCAAGTTCGACCCGGCCCTGGGTACGCTCAACAGCATCGAGATCGAGTTTCAGGCGCACATGGAAGGCACGATCAAGTTCGAGCACCGCGGCGGCACCCCGGCCACGGTGACGACGTCCCTGTCGGCGGAGCTCTTGCTCCAGCGCCCCGACCTTACGAACCTCGTCGTTGACGGCGGGCTCACCGTGACGACCGTGGACAGCGTGAGCGGCTTCGACGGGACCGTCGACTTCGGCGGGACGTCCGGCAAGACGCACGGCCCGCTCAGTGCCAACCTGAGCAACACCACGCTCACTTCCTCGGCGGCCGATCTGGCTCTGTTCACGGGGACGGGCGACATCGTGCTGCCGGTGCTCGCCAGCGCGGCGTCCGCGGCGACCGGCTCGGGGAACATGGTGATCGACTTCACCGACCTGGCTTCGGCCGGCGTGAAAGTGACCTACGACTACGCCCCGGTACCCGAGCCGTCGACGCTGGTCGGGCTGCTCGGCATGGGACTGGTGGGGCTGGCCCTGGTCTGGCGCCGCCGCGCGAAATAGCTCGATTCAATGGGAAAGACGGGACATCCACCTTATTCGGTTTGCCGGAAAAGGTGGATGTTCCTTTTTCTCCCCGTCCCCTTTCTGCTTTCTGCCCCATCACCCCGCGCGATCCGATGGAGCGGCGCGGAACGCCCGCCCGGTGAGCCGTTGGTAGGCCTCGATGTACTTCTGGCACGTCCTGGCGACGACGTCGTTGGGCAGGGGAGGCGGGGGGCTGTTCTTGTCCCAGGACGTGGATTCGAGCCAGTCGCGGACGAACTGCTTGTCGAACGAGGGCTGGCTGCGGCCGGGCTGATACTGGTCGGCGGGCCAGAAGCGGGAGCTGTCGGGCGTGAGCACTTCGTCGATGAGGATCAAGCGGCCCTCGACCAGTCCCCATTCGAACTTCGTGTCGGCAATGAGGATTCCCCGCTGCCGGGCATAGGCCGCGCCGCGCTGGAAGATGGTGATGCTGCGGTCGCGGAGCTCCTCGGCCCGTTGGGCCCCCACCAACTGGACCGTGCGCTCGAAGGCGATGTTCTCGTCGTGCCCGGTCTGGGCCTTGGTGGCGGGGGTGAAGAGCGGCTCGTCGAGGCGGTCGCTTTCGACCAGCCCGGCGGGGAGCTTGACGCCGCAGAGCGACCCGTGCTGCCGGTACTCTTTCCATCCGGAGCCGGCGAGGTAGCCGCGGACGACGCACTCGATCGGCACGACCTCGGTCTTCCGCACCAGGGCCGTCCGGCCGGCCAACAGCGAGCGGTCCACCCCGCCGGGCAGCACCATGCGATCGACGTCGGTGGTGATGAGGTGGTTCGGCTCGCCGAGCAGGTCGAACCAGAAGGCGGCGATCTGGTTGAGGACCCGTCCCTTGTCGGGGATGGCCGTCGGCAGCACCCAATCGAAGGCGCTGATGCGGTCCGTGCTGACCAGAAGGAGCCGATCGCCCAGGTCATACACGTCCCGCACTTTCCCCCGCCGCACGGGCAGGCCGGGCAAGGACGTCTCGAGGACAACGCTCGCGCTCATCGGTGGATTCCTGGGCCGGGATCGTATCGTCTGTGGCCCATGTTATCAAAGCGGCCGGCGAGGTGCCAGCGGGGCAGACCAGTTGAGCTACCGGGCGGCCTACAGTACACTCGTGGGTCAGGGGCTTGCCCTGCTCTCCGTCTGCCAAGGGAAGTTCCCGATGGGTCTGATGCGCTTCCTCGTCTCCCCCGCCGATCGCCTCACGGAGGAACTGGTCGATCAGGTCTACCTTTCCGGGCTCGATCGCGTCCCGTGGCAGGTCCGCGCCTGGGCCGAGGGCGGGGAGTTGTTCCTGGAGCGCAAGGTATCCGATTCGGGCAACCTGCACATTCCCTGGAACGTTTCGGGGCATGAGCCGCTGGTGCTCTCCACCGCCACGTTGATCGAGCGGGCCGAACCCTATCATCTTCCCCTGGAATTGGCCCGCGGCAAGCTCGGCCAGGTGCGCAACCAGATGGCCGAGTGGCAGACGCTGGGCCTGGTCGTGCCCCGCGAGCTGGAGGCGACCGTTGCCCAGGCCACGCGGTGCTTGAGCGAGGCGATGGGGGACGACCCCCGGACGCCGCGCCCCGTGGAGCGGGCCGAGGAAGCGCTGCGGCTGGCCTTGGATGCCGCCTACCTGCTCAGCTCCGAGTACGCGGGGCAACTGCGGGCAGTCCGCCGGCGGGGCGGCAACAAGCTGGAGACCCTGCTGGGCGCGGACCTGGGGTCGTCGCTCTTGGACGAGTACGCCGCCGACCAGTACTTGCAGGCCTTCAACGCCGCGCAAGTCCCCATGGTGTGGCGGGAGATCGAGGCCAAGGAGGGCCAGTACGGCTGGGAGGTCGTCGATCAGCAGATCGCCTGGTGCCGGGCCCACCGGCTGGCGATTTGTGCCGGTCCCCTGCTGCAACTGGACCCCCGCACCGCGCCCGACTGGCTCTACCTCTGCGAGAGCGATTTCGACGGCCTGGCGGAGCTCGTCTGCGAGTTCATCGAGGCGGCCGTGGCCCGCTACCGGGGGGCAGTCGACGTGTGGATCGCGGCGGGCAGCGCGAACACGGCCGAGGCGTTCTCCTTGTCCGAGGAGGAGCAGGTCCGGCTGACCGCCCGGAGCGTCGAAACGACCCGCTCCTCCGATCCCCAGGCCGACCTGGTGGTCTCCTTCGACCAGCCGTGGGGGGAATACCTGAGGCGGCGCGGGCGCGACCTCCCCCCGTGGCACTTTGCCGACGCGCTGCTCCGGGTAGGACTGGGGCTGACGGGGCTGGCACTGGAGATCAACGTCGACTACGCGCCCGGGGGAACCCTCCCCCGCGACCCCTTGGAATTCAGCCGGCAGATGGACTATTGGGGCCTTTTGGGGGTGCCGCTGTACGTGAGGCTGGCGGTTCCCAGCGGGTCCGGTCCCGACCCACTCGCTTCCCGCCGCACCGCCCGGCTGTCCGAGGCGTGGACCCCGCAGAGCCAGCAGTCCTGGATCGGCCGGTACGTGCCGGTGCTGTTGGCCAAGCCGAGCGTGCGGGGAGTCTTCTGGAGCCAGGTCCGCGACTCGGAGCCGCACGCCTTCCCCCACGGAGGCTTGTTCGACCTGCGGCGGCACCCCAAACCGGGTTTGCGGCAACTGGCTTCGATCCGGCAGGCGGACCTCCGGTAGGAGAGCAGCGCACTTCGTCCTCGGGTGCGTCGGCCCGGCGTCGGGTGCCAAGCTTCGGGTGCCATGGCCAAGCTTGCTTGGCCATGCTTCCTCCGCACATGCCCACGACAAGCGTGGGCATGGCACCCAAGGTGTCGGCGGCTCACACGAGCCGCCGGAGGATGGTCAGGCACATGTCGTCGCTCTGCGGCCGGTGGCCGGCGAACTGGCGGACGTCGCGGATGATCCGCTCGCCCAACTCGGCGGCGTCCTCGAGGTCCGGCACCAGTTGGGCCAGCAGCCGCCGATTGCCATACAGATCGCCATCGGCGTTCATCGCCTCGGGAATACCGTCGGTGTAGAGGACCAGGGTGTCTCCCGGCGCCAGGGCGAGCGTGCACTGGCCGTAGACCGTCCCGTCATCCACTCCCAGCGGCAGGCCGCCGATCGACTCCCCGACCGTCTCCACCGAGCCGGAGGCGCGGCGCAACAGCGGCGCCAAGTGACCGGCGTTGACCAGGCACAGCTCGTGGCGCAACGGATCGAGCACGGCCAGCGCCAGGGTCACGAAGCGGTCCTCCCAGCGGCTCTCGCAGAACAGCGCGTTCAGCCGGGCGGTGGCCTCGGCCGGCGTGCGATAGCTGGCCAGGCAGTAGCCGACGTCGGCCGAGAGCCGGGCCATCAATAGCGCCGCGGAAATCCCTTTCCCCGATACGTCGGCCAGGGCGACCGCCAGCCGGTCCCCCTGCAAGTGGATGTAGTCGAAATAGTCTCCGCCGAGATGACTGGCCGGCTCGTAATAGTCGAAGAACTCGTAGCCTTCCAGCTCGGGGGGCGCCGCCGGGAGCAGCCCCTGCTGGACCTTGTGGGCCACGGCCAACTCGCGCAGCAGGAGCTGCTCCTGGAGGGCAATCTCGTGCAACTGGGCGTTCTCCACCGCGACCGCCGCCTGGCAGGCCACGCTCGCCAGCACTTCCAGGTCCTCCGGCGTGAACCGGCGGCGCTGGTCGAGAGCGTCGATCTGGATCACTCCCAAAACGTCGCCGCTGCTGGCGATCAGCGGGGCACACATCATCGAGTGGATCTGGAAGTCGACGACGCTCTCGCTCATGTCGAAGCGCTGGTCGGTCGCGGCGTCTGCCGAGAGGACCGCCTCGCGGGTGGCCATGACGCCGTTGACGACCGTGCGGCTGATGCGGATTCCCTCCTCGGAATCCTCCCGCCGGTGCTTCACCGCCTTGGGCACGAGCCGGCCGGTCGCGGGGTCCTTGAGCACGATGAAGCCGCGGTCCGCTTGGGGGAAAATCGTGAAGAGGTTGTCCAGGAGCTTGGGCAACACCTCGCCGAGCCCTACCGCCCCCCCTAAGTTCTTGCCGATCTCCAGCAGGGCCTTGAGCTTCACCTCGGGGTTGGCCGAGAGCCGCAGGGCGCTGGCCCCGCTGGTGACGTCCAGGCGGGACATGATCGTCGAGCTGATGGCGTTGCCGGCATCGTCCACCATCACCACGGCGCCGTCCGCTTCCTGCTGGGCCAGCGCGGTGGCGACGCTCGCCGGCGAGCCGTGATGAAAGGCGAACACCAGGTCGCAGATCTTCACCGCGTCGTTCTCGGCCAGCTTCCGCTGCCCTTCGATCCGCTGATCGTTGAGGAAGGTGCCGTTGCGGCTGCGGAGGTCCTCGAGGTAGTAGTCGTCCTGGACGCGGACGATCCGCGCGTGCTGGCGGCTCACCGCACCGGCCTCGAGCACGATGTCGCAGTCGGGATGGCGGCCGAGGATGACCGATTCACCCGCTAGCGGGAAGATGGTTCCGGCATTTGGCCCGCTGAGGGCCCGCAACACGGCCATCATCAACCCCCACCACTCTGGGACCCACCCGCCGCGCTGCCCTCACGGTCGGGCAATCCTCGCCCGGCTGGATCGCGGAAGGACGATTTCGGCGATTCCCCTGGATTGTAGGTCCTCTGCCTTGGGGGTGTCAATCGTCCCCCCTGCCCGCCCTTGACGCACCCATGCCTGCGCTCTATAAGGGCGTTTAACAGCAGAACCTCTTACGCCAGCAGGACCTACCGCGATACGAGCCTTTCGCATATTGTGGGGAATAGTGTAACGGCAGCACAACTGACTCTGGATCAGTTAGTCTAGGTTCGAATCCTAGTTCCCCAGCTTCACGTAAGCCCTTGGATAGCAAGGGCTTTCGTCGTTTCTTGGTGCGCCAGTCTCACTGCCAGCCAGGCCCTTGGTGGCGAAATACCACTTTCTTACGCCTCTTTGGCCCTGGAAAGGGTGGCTTGAGGCTTTCGTGGCCTGTGCGGCTTCTCGTCAGAGGCGCCTGGGGCCTTGGCCGGTGTCCGTGGCTCTCGATCGTGATCCGTCGGGACTGCTCTCGGCGAATTGGAAAGCCTGTTGGTGGCATTTGTCCCGCCGGAAACTAGAATTGTGCCGATGGCGGAGGAGGTCTTTTGTCAGTTCGTCCCGGGAGTCCTGAAAACATGATGCGAACAGCAGCGG
>Ga0315280_10007960_pt1 | contig 14036 bp, 17 predicted proteins | sample YL17G06_40_MG_FD_203697 | JGI IMG/M metagenome (GOLD analysis project Ga0315280, IMG submission 203697) | Sediment microbial communities from Yellowstone Lake, YNP, Wyoming, USA - YL17G06_40 | ecosystem: Environmental > Aquatic > Freshwater > Lake > Sediment | place: USA: Wyoming | collected...
AGAGGGGGATAAAGGGGGTGAGGTTACCATATTAAATTCGGCTTCCCTGAAAAATCACAGATTTTTTAGGGTGAAAAGGGGGTGAGGTGCAGAAAGTTGAAAGCACTCATGAAACAGTGTTAATATTGAGTTCAGCAAATGAGCAAGTTTATAAATGAGTTGAAGCTGGTTTCACAGGCTGGACCCCAGCCTATGGGGTTCAGGGCGGCACCGGCGGTGCCGCCGAAGCCGAGGATGTTGCTTGTTGCCACTCTGGCTGAGGCCGGTGTTGAGCATCTGGCTGATTATGTGAGCGGGGCTGATGCCGGGTTAGTGCCAATCGCCAAATTAAGTTCGGGGGTTAAAACCGTTCACAAAGTATTTCAGATAATATCCTCTATCCCCTGGGGTAGCTGGCTGAAGGAGAGCAGCGGGGAGGGGACAAAGCCGGTGGTTGAGGCTGGCTGTGATTTTATTGTCTTCCCCTCAGATATGCCGATGGCAATACTCCAGGATAGTGAGGTAGGTAAGATATTAGAGGTTGGGGCATCGCTCAGCGAGGGCCTAATAAAAACAATTGATGACCTAGCGGTAGATGCGGTGCTTATTAGTGGTGAGCCAGAAAAGGACTATTTTCTTACCTGGCGCCACCTCATGCTCTTTCGCCGTTGTGCTGAGCTTCTTACAAAACCCTTGCTGGCGTCAGTGTCGGCAAATATTACCGCCAGTGAGCTTCAGGCTCTATGGACAGCAGGGGTAGTTGGTGTGGTTGTGGATGCACAGCCTCAGGGAAGAATATCGGAGCTACGCCAGATAATTGATAAACTGACCTTTCCACTACCAAGCAAGCGGAAAAAAATAGAGCCTTTGCTACCTCGTATCGCCGAAGAGACAAAGATTGTGCCCGAAGAAGAAGAGGAAGAAGAGTAGCTTTATATAGTATAACTGGCTACGATTGTGACATCTGCCAGGTCTTTCCTTCCGTGGTGATGGCCGGGGCGATTATAAGCTCAACCTTGTGCATTTCCTTAATGTTAACTACGCCGCAGACGCCCATTGCCGTGCGCAGTGCCCCGATAAGGTTTTGACTGCCATCAGTAACCGAGGTCGGACCGAATAATATCTGCTCCAGTGTACCGGTAGTCCCTACCTTTATCCTGGTTCCTCTGGGTAGTGCCGGGTGGGGATGGGACATACCCCAGTGATAACCTCGCCCTGGTGCTTCTTTAGCCTGGGCAAAGATGGAGCCAATCATTACTGCGTCAGCACCGGCGGCGAAGGCTTTACAAAGGTCCCCCCCATTGCGAAAGCCACCGTCAGTGATTATCGGCACATACCTTCCTGACTCGCGCTCGTATTCATCCCTGGCGGCAGCACAATCCATGGTGGCGGTTATCTGAGGCACACCAACGCCAAGGACCTGCCTGGTAGTGCAGGCTGCCCCCGGTCCTACCCCCACCAGAACCCCGGAGATTCCTGTCCTCATCAGCTCCAGACAGGCACTATAGCTGACGCAATTGCCAACAACAATGGGCATCGGTATGGACTTACAAAGCTCGGGGAAGACCAGCCCCTTATAACTCTTGGATATATGCTTGGCAGTGGTAACCGTAGACTGGACAAAAAGGATGTCAGCCTTGGCTTCAGCAGCTACGGCGGCAAAGCGTTTGGTATTAGCCGGTGCCACCGAAACACCGCACACCACCCCACCCTTTTTAATCGCCTCAATTCGCTCACTGATAAGCCTTTCCTTAATTGGCTCAGAATAGACCTTTTGCAGTAACGGCGTGACCCCAGCTGAAGCCTGAGCAATCTCAGCCAGAACCTCGCCGGGGTTATCATACCGGGTTTGCACCCCCTCCAGGTTAAGGACTGCCAGCCCCCCCAGCTTGTTCATCAGGATAGCCATATTGACATCGGTGACCGCATCCATTGCCGCCGCCAGGATAGGGAGGGAGAAGGTGAGGTGAGCTATCTTGAGCTCAATGTTTGTCTGGTCCGGGTTGATGGTTACATCGCCGGGGACAATTGCCACCTCGTCAAATCCGTAAGCGCGCCTGAGTTCTCTGAATCTGGGCTTAGCCATCCTGCCACCCTTCTTAAGCGCCAACTATACCAGAAGCAGTAGTTCAAAGTCAAGAAACTTTAGCCTTATGTGGTGAACCTATCCCCCTGACCCCCTTCCCTTAGTAATTTATTGAAGGGAAGGGGGAATAAGTAAGGGAGGGGGCTAAAGCCCCCTCCCTAAAATCTCTCCCCTATTTTCTCTCAAACTGTTTCTTAGACAGTGCTATTAGAATGACGGCGGCTATTGAAAAGATTCCTGAATAACCCATAAAAAGATATAAAATACCTAAAGAACGATAGAACGAGGACCAATATTCCTGCATATATAATATAGTGGAGAGGAAAGCAACAATAGTCCCGGCAAGTGCCAGACGCCACCTCTTCCTTTTAAGAGCGTAAACGCCGCCAACTACAGCCAGTATTCCTATAAAAATCAGCACTCCGCTGATAAACCAAACCCAAGAACCATATACTAACCAAGGAATAGCCAGTGCAGCAAATGCTACGATAGATCCGATATAAATTCCAAGAAAGCCAATTATGATATCCAGAACCCCGGCTGTTATTGGCATCCACTTCTTGTTCACAGTCACCTCCTGAGCCTGCTTGTTCATCTAGCTTATCACGGAGGTCTTTATCTGTCTATAGAATTAACAGTTTGAATGAGCCTAACTTAATGGGGTGTTTAAGAGGGGCTAACGCCCCTCTTCTATAAAATAATTCCCCCTCCTTTAACAAAGGAGGGGGATAAAGGGGGTGGATTTTAAAATCCCTCTCAATCTCCCTTTATTAAAGGGAGAGATACTGTGAAGGGGGTGAGGTTTATAAAATCTAAGTAGACGGGGGATTAACTGTGAGTTATAATAGCTAAAAATGCCGGCTCTTTATATTGTGGCTACCCCCATTGGTAATCTGGAGGATATCTCCCTGCGTGCCCTGCGGACTTTGCGTGAGGTGAAACTTATTGCTGCCGAGGATACCCGCAGGACAAAGCAGCTTCTGGCGGCTTATGACATTAAAACCCCGATAACAAGCTATCACGAGCACAATAAGCTAGCCAAGCTGGATTATATCTTGAACCGCCTTAGCCACGAGGATGTGGCTCTTGTTTCTGACGCCGGAATGCCCGGCATCTCTGACCCCGGCTATGAGCTTATTGTGGCTTGCACCGAGCAGGGTATCCCGCTAGTCCCTGTCCCCGGACCCTCGGTGACTATCACTGCCCTTGCCGTCTCCGGACTGAATACCGGGAAGTTCATCTATCTTGGCTTTTTGCCCCATAAGGCTAGCGCCCGGCGGCAATTATTAAAGTCTGTTGCCGATGAGCCTGCCACCATTGCCGTTTTAGAGTCGCCCCATCGTCTCCTCGAGGCACTGGACGATATACTGGCAATTCTTGGTGATAGAAAAATAGCCGTTTGTCGTGAGCTAACCAAGGTTTATGAAGAGGTCTTCCGGGGAAGGGTAAGCCAAGCCATAGCTCACTTTACTGAGCCGAGGGGGGAGTTTACCTTGGTTATTGAGGGCAAGAAAGAAGAAAAAGCCCAGTTGACAGAGGCTATAGAAAAAAAGTTACAGGCTCTGCGCCGGTCAGGGATAGCCGCCAAGGAGGCTACTGCCTCATTGGCTGGGGAAACCGGCATATCAAAAAAGGAGCTATATCGGGCATGGCTCAAACTATCTTAAGGAGCTAGTAGATGCGCTGTGGTTGTATATCTTTAGGTGATGTCCAATGCGATGGGTGCCACCGCACTATACCTTATCCCGAGCGTTATCTGGTTATTGATGAGGAGGGGGGCACCTTGCATTTATGCACTAATTGCTGTGTGAGCAAGGGTTATGCCCGTTATTATGAGGAAAAGGGCCAGCGAATACTTACCATCTTCCCGGAAAAGCCTCAATTATTGGAATAAAAATGAGCGAGAGAATTCTGGTTGCCGTCGCCTGGCCTTATGCTAATGGCCCACTACATCTAGGTCATATTGCCGGGGCATATCTGCCGGCGGACATATTTGCCCGTTACCACCGCCTTAAGGGAGACGAGGTATTAATGGTATCGGGCTCAGACCAGCATGGCACGCCAATAACCATTAAAGCCGAACAGGAGAAAAAGACACCCGGCGAAATAGCCGCCTTCTACCACCAGCAGTTTCTTGACTCATGGCAGAAACTGGGCATCTCCTTTGATTTATTTACCTCTACCGGCACGGCTAACCATGCCAAGGTAGCCCACGATATATTCCTCACCCTGCTCGATAAGGGCTATATCTATAAGTCTACCGTGTCACAGCCCTACTGCCCTCACTGCCAGCGGTTTCTGCCTGACCGCTATATTGAGGGCACCTGCCCTTACTGTCACTCTCCTGAAACTCGGGGCGACCAGTGTGACGAATGCGGCAAGCCGATAAACCCGGCGGAGTTAATCAACCCTTGCTGTCGGCTATGTTCTACTACCCCCCAGTTCATAGACTCGGAGCACCTTTTTCTGAAATTGAGTGCCTTTCAAGATAAGCTCTCAGAATGGGTAGAAAAGCAGACCCAGTGGCGACCAAATGTCTATAGTCTTACCCAGCGCTATCTGAAAGAGGGGCTGAGGGACAGGGCAATCACCCGCGATATAGAGTGGGGGGTGCCAGTGCCGGTTGGTGGCTTTGAAAATAAGCGCATCTATGTCTGGTTTGAGGCAGTTATCGGCTATCTATCGGCAACCAAGCAGTGGGCAAAAGAGATAGCCAGCGATGAAAACAGGTGGCGGCGTTTCTGGGAAGATTCCAGCACTAAAAGCTATTACTTCATCGGTAAGGACAATATCCCATTTCATACACTTATCTGGCCAGCGATGCTGATGGGCTACGGGGGCTTAAATCTCCCCCATGACGTGCCGGCTAACGAGTTTTTGACCATAGAAGGCAAAAAGCTTTCTACCAGCCGCAACTGGGCAGTCTGGCTTCCCGACTATCTGTCCCGCTACGAGCCTGACCCCCTGCGTTATCTATTGTCCATAAACATGCCCGAGACCGCTGACACCGATTTTTCCTGGCGTGAGTTTGTCCGCCGTAATAACGATGAGCTGGTGGCAACCTACGGCAACCTGGTCAACCGGGTGCTTACCTTCGTTTACCGGAATTTTGACGGCTTTGTGCCAAAACATAGTAAATATAACGAAATTCGTGAATATCTAGAATCTCTAGAGAGAGATTTGGGTACAACGAATATCTTAGATGACCCCAGTATGAATTTAATCGAAGATGCTAAAGAGGATCTCTTTAGAGAAGCGGGTGATCGTCTTTCCAAGTGCGAGTTCAGACAAGCATTATTGAACATTCTGTTATGTGCTCAAGAAACAAATCGATACCTAGATAAAAAATCGCCGTGGAAGATAATTAAAGAAGATAAGCAGGCTGCCGCTGACTCATTGTACGTAGCCCTTTATGCCATTTCCTGCCTGAAAACGGCGTTCTACCCTTTCCTCCCCTTTAGCTCCCAAAAACTGCATGAATACCTCGGTTTTGAGGGCAGGATAGAAGATTACGGCTGGCAACCACAAACACCCTTACCAGGGCAAAAACTGCGAGAGCCCAAGCCCCTCTTCACCAAGCTCGATGACAGCATAATAGAAGAGGAGGTCGGACGTATTGGAACTTAGCCAGATTTATGAGCCGGTTCAGCAAGACTTAACTAAGGTGGAGAGCCAGCTAAGCTCGGTTAGCCAGGTTGACTTCCGCCATTTGGCTGAGCTGCTGAGCTACATTCTGGCTGGTGGCAAGGGAATCCGCCCGGCGCTTACCCTACTCTCAGGCAAGTTCTACCACTATAACCTTGACCTGCTTCTGCCTATGGCTACTGCCGTTGAGCTTATGCATACGGCAACGCTGGTTCATGATGATGCCATTGACAACTCCTCAGTTCGCCGGGGGCGACCAACGATTAACCGCCTCTGGGGTGAGGATAGAGCGGTGCTATTAGGCGACTATCTATTTGCCAAGGCTGGAGAGTTTGCCGCTACTACCGGGAATCTACGGGTAATAAGGCTCTTTTCCCAGACCCTCCAGATTATTTCCAGAGGGGAGTTAGCTCAGACCTTTGATGCCTTTAATCTGAAGCAGACCCGCGACCATTACCTGGACAGGATTTCCAGCAAGACCGCCTCCCTGTTCTCACTGGCTACAGAGTCGGGGGCTATCTTAAGCCAAGCCCCGGAAGAGTCAATTGAAATTCTAAAGGAGTATGGCTCTAACCTTGGTATCGCCTTCCAGATTGTAGATGATATATTGGACTTTATTGGCACCGAGGAGGAAATGGGCAAGCCTATCGGTTCGGACTTATCTCAAGGAACGCTTACCCTGCCAGCAATGCTTCTTTTGAAGCACTATCCCAAGGATAACCCGGTAGAGGAGTTATTTAATAACCGTGATATGCCGGAGCCGGAGAAGCAGAAAGCAGTAAAGCAGGCGATAGAGCTAGTTCATAGTTCATCAATCGTCAAACAATGCTATAAGGTTGCCTCAGAGCACTGCGCCAAGGCGTGCTCAAGGCTTAAACTCCTGCCAGATAATCCCAGCCGTCGGGCGCTGAAAGAGCTAGCCGATTTGGTGATAAGCCGGAGAAGATAGAAATGGGGAAATTCTAGGTGGAAGAGCCGCGTCTCAGGGTAATAGCCGCCAGTATCAACAGCCCAACGGCATAAGCAGCCAGCACGCCGACATCCTTGCCGATATCCAGCAGGTTCTGTCCCTGGAGCATCAGCGCCCTCATCCCTTCTGCGCCGTAATACAGAGGCAGGAACTTGGCTATCCACTGCAGATAGTTAGGCATCTGGCTTACCGGCCAGAGTACGCCACAGAGAAATATCTGAGGCAGGATAATTAGAGGGATGAACTGCACCATCTGGAACTCGTTTTTGGCAAATATGGAAAAGAAGGTCCCCAGACAGACAGCACCAATACCAACAAGAACCTGAAAAACAATGATTTGCCACAGCTCGCCCTGGAAGTTGACATTGAGTACATAGACCATATAGAAAAAGATAATCAGCGTCTGTACCAAGGCGAAGGGCAGGAAGCCAAACAAGTACCCCGCCACGATGTCCAACCGTGAGACCGGAGAAGCCATCAGTCTTTCCAGTGTCCCCTGGGTGCGCTCCCTCAGGACGCTGATGCCCGTCAGCAGGAAGCCAAAGAAGAGTATCAGCATCGCCAATACCGCCGGGGCAATATAGTCCAGTATGCTTTTATCAGGGACGCTGACGCCCACGATACTTACTATCACCAGTGGCACCATGACAATCAGCGCTATGGTGCGCCGGTCTCTTATAAGCTGACGCATAACCCTGCCGGCAATAGTAAACGCTTGACTAGGCATCCTTTTTCCCCTTTTTACGGCGCACAAAGTGAAGGAAGGCATCCTCCAGGGTGGCTTCAGGGTGCCCCGTAGCCTGCTTTAATTCATCAGGGGTACCTTCGGCGATAACCCTGCCGTCACGCATAAAGGCAAGGCGGTCGCAGTGGGCGGCATCATCCATAGTGTGGCTAGAAATAACCAGAGTAGTCCCCTGCTTGGTCAGGGCACTAAAATATTCCCAGAAGGTAACCCTCAGCTCGGGGTCAAGACCAACGGTAGGCTCGTCCAGGAAGAGCAGCGGCGGGTTGTGGACGATGGCGCACCCCAGGCTGACCCTCTGCTTCATGCCGCCGCTCAGTTTCATAACCTGCGTTTTACGTTTTGCCCAGAGGTCAACCACCCTGGTAACATCGGTCACTCTTGGTATTCTCTGCTTTCTGTCCCGCATCCCGTAAATGCGGGCGAAGAAGTCGATATTCTGCTCTATTGATAGCTCAGCATAAAGCGAGGGCAACTGGGGCATATAGCCGATAAGATGAGCTATTTGGGGGGAGGGCTTCTGCCCTAAGGTGCGGATGGTGCCCAATCTTGGTCTGAGCAGACCAACCAGCAGACGAATCAGCGTGGTCTTGCCAGAGCCATTGGGACCAAGCAGCCCGAAGCTGGTGCCGGCGGGAATCTCCAGGGACAGGTCGTCTATTGCCTTGAGGCGACCGTAATTAAAGGTTACCCCATCTATTTCTATTGCTGGCCCGGAAGATTGATTCTTTGGCACTTTAGCTATTCTACCATAACTGAAGTGCTACCGTCAGTGTAGGTCTCTATCTTCTGGGTTGGCATGAGCTCCTTGAAGCGGTCAACAGCATAGCGGCAGGCGGCAAAGCCTTCCTCACGATGGGCAGCGGCTATGGCAACGAGAAAGTTGATGTCACCTACCTTGAGCTTGCCTATCCTATGGCATATGGCGATATTATTCACCTGCCATTTTTGTCTGATTTCATCGGCTATCTGCTGAAGTCTTTTTTCTGCTGTTCCCTCAGCGTCCTTATACTCCACGGAAAGGACCGGTTTATCGTGGGATAAATCACGAATCAAGCCAACATAAGTAGCAACACAACCGCTAGAATTGGTCTTGGTCTTACTAATCACCAGCTCCGGGGAAATTGGCTTTTTTGTGAGCTTGATCATATATTTAAGAGGCGGCAGCTTTGGGGACAGGTTCTTTGAATAGTTTCTCCAATTCTTCGCCCTCTAAAGTCTCTTCAGCAATAAGCCTCTGGGCAATAAGCTCCAGCTTTGACCTGCTCTTAGTGAGAATCTCCCTTGCCGTATCCTGAGCCTGCTGAATAATCCGATTAACCTCAGCATCGATGGCATCAGCTACCTTATCGCCATAATCCTTTTGCTCCGATATTTCCCGTCCCAAGAAGACCAGCTCCTGCTTATCGCCAAAGGTTCGCGGCCCCAGTTTATCACTCATACCGAAGTCAGTCACCATTCTACGAGCATACTCAGTGGCGCGCTTAATATCGTCATAAGCCCCCGTCGTCACCTCATTGAAGACCAGCTTTTCCGCAGTATGTCCCGCCAGCAGGGTGGCTATCATATCTTCAAGCTGACCACGTGATGTCAGGTAGCGGTCTTCAATAGGCAACTGGCGGGTGTGTCCCAAAGTCATTCCTCGAGCTACTATGGAAATCTTATGTACCGGGTCAGCATTAGGCAGCATTTTGGCGACAAGGGCATGTCCTGCCTCATGATAAGCGGTTATCTCCTTTTCCCTGGGGCTTATTCTTCGGCTCTTCCTTTCCGGACCAGCAATCACCCGGTCTATAGATTCCTCAAACTCCTGCATATCAATGGCCTTCTTGCCCCGTCTGGCAGCCAGGATAGCCGCCTCATTGACCAGATTGGCGAGGTCAGCCCCGCTAAAACCGGCGGTCTGTTTGGCTAAAACCTCCAGATTGACTGAGTCAGCAAGTGGCTTACCCTTGATGTGAACCTTAAGAATGGCGGTTCGCCCATTAATATCGGGGCGGTCTAAAATTACTCGCCGGTCAAAGCGACCGGGGCGAAGTAAAGCGGGGTCAAGTATGTCTGGGCGATTGGTCGCCGCCATAACAATGACACTGGTGTTGGTGTCAAAGCCATCCATCTCCACCAGAATCTGATTTAAAGTCTGTTCCCTCTCATCATGACCTCCACCCAGTCCCGCCCCACGATGACGACCAACAGCATCAATCTCATCAATGAAGATAATGCAGGGGGTATTGCGTTTAGCCTGGTCAAAGAGGTCACGCACCCTGGAGGCGCCAACACCGACAAACATCTCCACAAATTCACTCCCGCTAATGGAGAGGAAGGGCACCCCGGCTTCACCGGCTACCGCCCGAGCCAGCAGTGTCTTTCCTGTGCCCGGTGGACCTATTAGTAATAGCCCTTTCGGGATGCGTGCCCCAAGGCTCTGGAACTTCTCCCGCGACTTAAGGAATTCCACTACTTCATGCAGCTCTTGTTTGGCTTCTTCTACTCCGGCGACATCATCAAAGGTTACCGTTGGCGTACTCGCCGGGAAGAGTCGGGCTCGGCTCCGACCGAAGCTAAGAGCCTGACTGTTAGCCCCCCGCGCTGAGCGGAAAAGGAAGAAGAGTAGGGCGCCAAAGAGAACAAGAGGAATGAAACCGATTAGTAGTCCACTCCAGTCAAACCCAGACGGTTCTACATTATAGTCTACCCCGTCAAGCTTAAGCCCAAGCTCTTTAAGGTCAACCAGTGTAAGGTTACCGGCAGACGCTTTTAGCTTTGTCCCGTCAGTAGCCGTAATGAGTAGTTCATCACCCTTCACCGTAATCTTGGCTATCTCACCATTTTGCGACATAGCTATAGCCTTATCCAAGCCGATTTCAGTTGGTTTTCCCGGGGTCGGGAAAAACTGAACGAGCAAAACGATAGCGGCAATAAGAATAATGATATATATTAAGCTATTACGCATCCAGTTTGCCTTCATTCTTTTACTCTAACGCCTATATTATACCAGAATTAGCTGTCAATGAAAATTTTTTAAGAGGAACTGACGCCCCTCTTAAACACCTCATTAACACCCTCCCTATAGCTATAATACTCTATAAATATTAAAATACTGTTTAGGTCACTGGGAGGTTTCGCTTCTCTTTAACCCTCTTAGTCTTATAGGTTATGGTAGGTCTCCTGGAGGAGCAGGGCGTCCCCTTCCAGGTTGGGACTCTCGCAGATAACAATGCCCTTAACCTCGTAGTCCTTTAACGCCTTCAGCAGTTCGGCATAATTGAAGTCTGACTCTTTTAGGTTTAGGTGTTTTCTCTCCCCCTTCTCCCCGTAGGCAATGCCGGAGACATGAATATGCATATTATCCAGGGCCTGGTCTCCCAGCCGCTGTTTTATCTGCTGGAGGATTGAGGCAAACTCGGGGTAGGAATTGGACAGTCCGCTGCGGGCATGGGCGTGAGCGAAGTCCATGCCGATACCCACCCCCTCAAGCTCAGTGCAGAGATTGAGTATTTCGTCTATAGTCCCAAACTCGCTGGGCTTACCCATGACCTCCACCCTGACCCATACCCGGTTATTCTCCCGCTTAAGCTGGTTCATTACCTCAGCCAGGTATCTCTTTACTGAACTATAGGTCTTTTCCGGCGGGTCGCCGAGGTAATAGGCAGCGTGGAAGATGATGCTTTCTGCCCCGCATATTGCCGCGATGCGGGCAGTCTGGAGTATCCTCCCCTGACTGGCGATTATCTTCTCTGGCTCATGGGCGTTGAGGTTGATGAAATAAGGACCGTGAGCCGATAGCTTTACCCCCTCCCTGGCTGCCGTTTCGGCAACCAGCCGAGCCCCCGCCTCCCCCATCCTCACCCCCTGGACGAACTCTAGCTCCATACAGCCAAGCCCAAGCTCGGCAATGCGCCTGATGCCGTCTATGGTGGATGGTGTCCTTGAGCTGTGGGGAGTGCCACCGGTGCCAAAGAGAAGTTTATCCATAATATAAGTATAGCACAGTGTGATATAATTATTGTTAGATAAGCGGCTATAGGCAGTTGGTCATTGAGGAAGTGTGAAAATGGGATTTTTTGGGCCAGACATAAAAAAGATGAAGACCAACAAGGATGTTGAAGGGTTGATAAAGGCCCTGGAGCATAAGGATTTGGCTATTCGACGGGGAGCAGCAGAGGCTCTTGGGGAAATAAAAGATAAAAGGGCAGTGGAGCCCCTCATTCAAGTGCTGAAGGACAAGGATACGTGGCTTCGATGGTGTGCAACAGAGGCTTTGGGCAAGATAGGGGATGAAAGAGCAGTAGAACCTCTCATTAAGGCGCTGAAGGATAAATGGAATTCTGTTCAACAGGGCGCGGCATTGGCTCTTGGTAAGATAGGGGATGCCAGAGCCGTAGAGCCCCTCATTCAGGCGCTGAAGGACAAGGATGAATCTGTTCGAAGGTGCGTGGCAGAGGCTTTGAGCAAGATAGGAGATGCCAGAGCAGTACCACACCTCATTCAGGCATTGAAGGGACAAAGGCTGGGAGGCTCAAGGTCAAGCAGACTTGGCTCTTAGGAAGATAAAGACAGAGGAATGACGGAGGTTTAATTACTGGAAGCAGTAGATATAGCGCATAAGGCGGTGGAGGCGGCTGCCGATAAGCAGGCGAGTAATATTGTGCTGCTTGATGCCCGCAGGGTATGCAGCTTTGCTGATTATTTTGTGATATGCAGCGGCGATTCGGAGCGGCAGATTTCGTCTATCTATGATGAGGTTGGGCATAGACTGAAGCAGGCGGGCATCCTGCCTAATCACAAAGAAGGGACGGTAGACTCAGGGTGGCTCCTGCTTGATTTTGGCGATATCATTGTCCATATCTTCTCCTCGTTTGAGCGGGAATACTACCAGCTGGATAAGCTGTGGAGCCGGGCTGCCCCTGTCCTCAGGATTCAATAGAAAATATCTCATCCTTTGAGAAGAAGAGTTTTATTTCCTCCTCGGCGGTGGCTATTGAATCCGAGCCATGGATGGTGTTTCGCTCAATATCCACGCCGAAATCACCCCTTATTGTTCCTGCCTCAGCCTTAGCCGGGTCAGTTGCCCCCATTGCCTTTCTGATTACCTCCACCGCCCCTTTCCCTTCAAAGACGCAGGCAATTATCGGGGCTGAGCTGATATAATCCACCAGGCTATTATAGAAGGGCTTGTCCTTATGGATAGCGTAGTGTCTTTGAGCGAGGGCTTTATCGGCGTGGAGCATCTTCATTGCCACCAGCCTGAGCCCCAGCTTCTCCAGGCGGGAGATAATAGTGCCCGCCAGGCCCCTCTGCATAGCGTCAGGTTTGATTAGAACTAAAGATTTTTCCATTTGATTATCAACCTCACCCCCTTAATCCCCCTCTCCTTTCAAGGAGAGGGGGAAATTAGTTATATAAGAGAGGCTTCGCCTCTCTTTGACTCTCCTTTAGTATCCCTTCTCTGACCGAGGACAAACATGGTTGCCGTGCCATCGGCGACCAGTGTGCCATCCTTGAGTGACATTTCAGCTTTAGCCTCAGCCAGCTTTCTGGTCTTTTTAGTTAAGGATGCGGTGATAATGAGGAGCTTACCTATCTGAAGTGGGCGCCTAAACCTGGTCTGCATTTTGGCGGTTAAACTATTTACCCCACTAAACAGGGCGGCATAGCTCATCGCCTCATCAAGGAGGCTGGCTATAATCCCACCATGAACCACCCCTGCCCAGCCCTGATGGAACTGGTTAGGGGTGAATTCCGTCTTCGCTACCCTGCCGTCCCAGCCAAAATTCAATTTCAAGCCGATGGGGTTTTTCTTACCACAGCCAAAACACATCTCCAGTTCCTTTTCCATATCAATTGATACCTGAGGCCAGTTTGCCATTTTCCTCTCCTTAATTATCGGTGTTTAGGTTGGGTAATTGCCGGTCGCCTGAGGTAGAGTGGTTGCAGGGTGGTGGGATTATCGTAATCACCGGCTTCAAACCTCTGCCTTCCTAGCTCAGCCAGTAATCTGGCTCGGCGGGGTTCGGCGGTGGCTATTATTGCCCTTTCCCCAAGCCGCTTCTTTAGTTCGCTGGCGATTTGGGGCACGAACTCCCCACAAAATATGGTCTTGGTGGTTATCCCCGAGCACAGGGCGTCAAGGGTGGTTATATGCTCAGCGACCACCTGGCACCACCCATTATCCTTCCTCTGATAGATGGCGGTGGCAATCTCCCCCCTGCCGGCATTAAATATCGGGCAGATAGGCAAGCCGCTCTCAGCATGCTGGTAGGCTACTACCTCCAGACTGCTGATGCCAATTATAGGGATTCCTAGACTGAAGGCTAGCCCCTTGGCGGTGCTAATCCCGGCACGCAACCCATTAAAGCTCCCCGGTCCCTTGGCGACAATAACACAGCTAACAGAACTAATACCTGCTTTAGCTTCATCCAGCAGGCGCATGAGGTGAGGTAATAGCTCAACGCTGTGGTTCTGTTCACAGCGCCAGTTTGATTCGGCGAGCACTTCGTCACCCTGAACCAGAGCAATACTAGCGTTATCAGTTGAAGTATCTATTGCCAATATCATTTCAGCCCTGCCACTATGTTTTGGTAGCGCTTACCGCTGGGCTTGAGTTTAAG
>Ga0315280_10007961_pt1 | contig 14034 bp, 15 predicted proteins | sample YL17G06_40_MG_FD_203697 | JGI IMG/M metagenome (GOLD analysis project Ga0315280, IMG submission 203697) | Sediment microbial communities from Yellowstone Lake, YNP, Wyoming, USA - YL17G06_40 | ecosystem: Environmental > Aquatic > Freshwater > Lake > Sediment | place: USA: Wyoming | collected...
AAACCGCTGCCTGTCCTGAATTCCTCCATGATTTTGCTCGATTCCCTTTCTACTGCGTCTACTTTGCCGTTGTCCCGCAGGATAGAAATGCTTATCATGTGACTTTGTAGCCCTGGGATTCCAATACCGCGGTCGTCGAAGCTCTGAAATCCGGGTCGTCATCGACGATGAGAATCATTCTCTCTTTCGAAACCATGCTTGCACTCCGAGGAGCGCCTTCCTACCCAGGATCGGGCAGATCAAGCGAGACCAGAGTTACACCGAAGGGTCTCGAAAGTCAAGCGGTCAGCGCGAATCGGATCGTGGAGATAGCGGGGGGTGAGCATGGGCGCATTTTGCGCCTGAGCAAAAAAGGTCTCAACATTTTTTGCTTTGGCAAAAAAAGAAGGCGGCTGCCGAGCGGCGCAATACCCATCCGAGAATTCACCTAATGCAGAAACCACTATCTCTATCCCTTCTTGTGACGACCCTGAGCTCTGCCCTTTGATCTGCAGGGAGAGTCGAGTAGACTGCTTCCCAGACGGAGGATCACATGCGCAAGATACGTAACGGCGGCGTGCTTGAAATTCCCACCACCGTTTGGGAATCGGCGGAAACCAAGGAGGAATTGGAAGACTGGCTACTGAGCCAGAATCCCAAGCGGATTCGCCAATTGCGCCGAATCCGCCGCCAGGAAGACCTCACTGGTAAGGGCAAATCTCTGGATGAAGTGGCCCGCCAATGGCATATCAACTTATAGTTTTGCCGAGGGCCCAGGCAGATTTGGAGAAGCTTTCGACTTCGGTTAGGGAGAGTGTGATCCGCCGCCTGGAATGGTTGCGTCTCAGCGCCACTGCAATCATTCATCGCCGACTTCAGAACATGCCGGACGATTTGGCCGGTCTGTGCCGTCTGCGAATGGGAGACTATCGAATTCTTTATTGGCACTACGCCGCAAGACGAATGATCAAGATTTACCGCGTCCAGCACCGGTCGGAAGTTTACAGGGATCTATGAGGGGATCTCCATTCACCCATGCCACCCTCCTCCCATTTTCATGCCCTAATGGATCCGGGGACGCGGCATGAATCGGGATCTGCAGACGATTCTTGCGTATTTCGTCCTGCATTCGGAAATGCGATTGTAAAGCGACAGTGTCGTCGAATATCCTGGAGATGGCTCGCAGGCTGGTCCGCGAATATAGCGACCTTGATGCTACTGTAGATTAATATGACCCTCGATTCCGCAGTTGACTTCAACAGGTGAGGTGACTATGGCGAAAACCAAGAAAAGTACGACGGGGTTTGGCTCCGAGACGCCTGCCTCCCCGGCCGCCGAGGCCAGGTTGGACGAGCTCATTGAAGAAGCTACCGTGGATTGCTACAACGAATCCGAACAGATCTCAGGCTTTTTCACCATGCTGGAAGATCACCTGGCTGTCCCGTTTACCACGACACTGCTTGGGGTGGAAGTTGCAGTGGAAGGGGTTGACCTCACGGATGACGAGGAGATCGTGGCGGTGTGCACGCGTGGCAGTGATCGCCAGCGGATCTCAATCCTGGATCTCCCGTTGCCGGATCCCAAACCCGGCGGCGCAGAGTGGATCGATGCCTACCGGCGATGGGCTCGCTGGAGGTAAACGAAGATGCCCAAAAACCGAATTCCGGGCGACCTGCAAGTCTGGATCGACGCAAGGAAGCGTTTTCACCTCTCGCATGCCCATGTCCAGATGGCGCGCGAGCTCGGCCTGAACCCAAAGAAGTTCGGAAAGCTTGCGAACCATAGGCAGGAGCCATGGAAGCTTCCCCTCCCACAGCTCATTGCGCATCTATATTGCAAGCGGTTCAGCAAAGATCGGCCGGATGTCGTCGTGTCCATCGAAGAAAAGGCTCGACAGAGAGCGGCAAAGGAGACCGCCCGGCGTGAAGCGAAGCGCGAGCTCGAAAAACAGAGGGGCGGCATTGCCTGGTACCTGCCGGAGCAGTGGGACACACTACGGGAAATCTCTGCCGACAAAGACTCGATCGAGAAGACCCACGCCGAGTGGCTCGTCGCAACCGAGAATGCACAGGCGCAGATGGCCGCAACGGGGACGAACAGTGAAAGAGTGATCGTGGATGTCAATAAACTCGAGGCATGGTGCCGGGCACGGGGCTGGTCCGTAAATGGAAAGGCCCGCTCGCAGTTCGTCGCCTATCTCCTTCGCCGCCAGCAAAGGAAAAATGAGGGGAATGAAAATGAAGAGGGCGAGGGCGGTTCGGCTTTTATCGTCCAAGACCGGGCTCAGGCGAACGAACAGGGACCCTCTCGTCCCGACGTCGATCCGTACGCGCCCTGCCCCTGCGGCAGCGGCAAGAAATACAAGTGGTGCTGCCGGAAAACACATCGGAGGGAGCTAAGGTGAGCGAGTATCAGTACTACGAGTTCAGGACCATCGACAGGCCGTTGACAGAGGAAGAAATGCGCAAACTTCGGTCCTATTCGACGCGCGCCCACATTACATCCACCAGCTTCACCAACGACTACTCGTACGGGGATTTTAGGGGCAGCGAGGACGAGTGGATGGGAAAGTACTTCGACGCCTTTTTGTACCTCGCCAACTGGGGCACTCACGTTCTCAAGCTGCGCCTGCCCTCCCGGCTGCTCGATGTCGAGACAGCTCGGCTGTACTGCCTCGGGAAGAGCGCATCGTTCCGGGAGAGGAACGGCAAGGGTATCTTGTCCTTTGTCTCCGACACCGAAGAGGGGGGCGAGTGGGTCGAAGGCGAGGGATGGCTGGAGGCGCTCATTCCTGCCCGGGCTGAGCTGGCGCGCGGCGACCTGCGCTGCCTCTACCTTGCCTGGCTTCGCGGCGCTCAGAACGGCGAACTCGCCGATGAAGACATCGAACCCATGGTGCCCGCTGGGCTGAGTCAGCTCAGCCCAGCGCTCGATAGCTTCATTGAATTCCTGCGGATCGACACTGACCTGCTGTACGTAGCCGCACAAGTGAGCCGGTCGATGGACCTAGTCAGGCCAACGCACGAAGAGGTCCTCCGTTGGGTCTCTGGCTTTCCCTCTGGCGAGAAGGATGAACTCCTTGCACGCCTCATCGAAGCCGAAGATGCCGCGCTGCCGACTGAACTGCTTCAGCGGTTCGCCAAGCAGCGGTGCCTCACAATTGCGAATGTGCCAGCGGAGCCGGAAAGGCGCACGGTAGGCGCATTGCGGAGTGCTGCCGAGGAGTACGCTGCTGAGCGCCGTCGGCTCGCTGCGAAGAAAGCCGCCGAGGAAAAAGCGAGGAGGGAGCGCGAGGCAGCGGTTGCCCACGCGAAGCATCTCGAAGAGATCGCCGGGCGCGAACCTGAGCTCTGGTGTCGGGTCGAGAGCCTCATCGCCGCGAAACAGACCGCGAGCTACGACAACGCCGTGGAGCTGCTGGTGGACCTTCGTGACCTCGCCGAACGCAGCGGAAAGACAGACCAGTTCCGCATACGGATCGAGGCACTGCGCGCGACACACACCCGCCGGCCAGCGCTCATGGAGCGTATGCGCAAGGCTGATCTTGTGACCTAGCCATAAAACCGCGTGCGACGACCCTCCCAGGCAACGGCTTGAGTGACGATTATCCGGGAGGATGAGTGAAGCCGGCTATACTGCTACCCGTCCACTCTTGCCCGAGCTGATCATCGAAGGGGATATCGCTCAAAGAATCGGTGGCGGGCTACCATGTCCCCATTTATCCCCATATAAACTGCGTCCCGTGTGTCGGTGAAAATGGGGACATCGTAGCCTGTCACCATTTTTTACAATAGTGTCTGCACAAAGGATCCGCATGAAAACACCAGGCTACGCAACCTACATCACACCCGAAATAGTCACCGCCCAGACGAAGTGCCCACGCAAAGCCTATCATCTGCTATCCCCTGGGGATCAGATGACTCAGAATGACTACCTGACCATTCTCGAAGCCGAGACCCGCAAGGCTCGACACGAATACCTTGAGAAGCTCAAACATATGTACCCCAACGCGGCTTCCCATCTCCAAAATGGATTCCGGAGAGACAATCCCGTCGTCCTTGAACCCCTCCTCGAATTCGAGGATCTCAAGGCACGTCCTGATGCGCTCATACCGCTGAAAGGGATTTCTTCCGGACGGCCTTCCTGCTACGCACCCGTTCTTGTGGTTGGCATCCATCGAATCAGCAAAGATCACAGGCTTCAACTAGCGTTTGTGGGGCACATACTCTCCAAGATGAGAGAGGAGCGGCCAAGTCACGGTTTTATTGTTACGAGAGAAGGCAGGAGACACAGGGTGGGGCTCGACGACTTGTACCATTCAATCATTAAGATCCTCAAGACCCTGCGAAGCCAACTCGGACTGCAAAGGTCGGAAGCGCCGCCCGTCTTTCTGAACAAGGAGTGCCCGTATTGCGCGTTCCAAAAGGACTGTGAAGCCACGGCGCGGCAACAGGATCATTTGAGCCTCCTTAAGGGAATGAGCGCAAAGGAGATTCACGCCTGCAACAGGAAGGGCATTTTTACAGTCACGCAACTCTCCTACACCTACCGAGCAAGAAGGCGACGAAAAGGCGAGGAGGATGGCGATCCAAAGTACTCCTACGCGCTGAAAGCGTTAGCAATACGCGACAATAGGATCTACGTGGCCAAGAAGGCGATAGTACCATTGTGCAGGGTACGCCTTTACCTCGACATTGAGGGAATTCCGGATAGAAGCTTCTACTACCTTGTTGGGCTGTCTGTGGCAGAAGAAGGCCGACCTCTTCAGCACCTTTCGCATTGGGCTGATACCCAATGCGATGAGGAGAGCATTTGGCGAGCATTTCTGTCGGCAATCAGGCCATACGATGAGTTCACACTGTTTCACTACGGTAGCTACGAAGCCTCTTTTATCAATAACATGAGCAAGAGATACTACCGAAAAAGAGATGCCGTGGTACTGAAACATCTAAAGGCCAATTCGATAAACACTCTATCTCTCATCTACTCCAAATACTATTTCCCCACATACACTAATGGCTTGAAGGATATTGCATCGTACTTAGGTCATCGATGGACCGAGGAATGCGCAACGGGGTTGACGAGCGTGGCTTGGAGGCACATGTGGGAAATGACCGGGCAGAAACACCTTAAGGCCAAGCTGATACAATATAATTGGGAAGATTGTCTTGCGCTAAAATGTGTCACAGAGGCGGTGATAGCCTCTCCCGGCCCACCAGCGGATGGACAACCCGAGTCCGAGATGCCCACGGAAGGTCTCCGATACATGGGCGTTCCCAAGACCGAAGCCCAATACTCACATCAGTTCTGTAAATTTAAGTCGCCCATAGCCCACCTCGAGGAAATAAACAGATACGCATACTTCGACTATCAACGAAGCCAAGTATATCTGAAGACAAACAAAAGACTACGGAGATTGGCAAAGCGGCATTCCAAGAGGGCGGTTCATAGGGCCAATAAGACTATTCATATCCCTCTTCTGAAGCGATGTCTTCACTGCGGGCACACTAGCGTTCGGAAGCATTCACGATTCGGCCACACAAACATTGATCTTAGGTTTATGAGGAGCGGTGTTAGACGATGGGTGACGCACTACGTAGGGAGCAGATCTCTCTGCTGCCAATGCGGCAGGACGGCAAAGCCCAAAGGCGGCAAGGGCATCAAACGATACGGAGAGGGCCTCGCGATTTGGACTGCAGACTTGTTTGTATCTCACGGGATCAATCTAAACACAATCAAAAATATGCTCGTGGGTCTGTTCCGGATTGAATTACCCAATAGCACCCTGCATTGCATGAAGACGATGATGGCCGAAAGGTTTAAGGGAACCGTTGCAGAACTGCAAGAGGAGATCATAAACGGTCCTTTGCTCCAAGCGCATGAAACCCCTGTCAAGGTCACCGGTTTCTCGTCCCCCTATGTGTGGGTGCTGGGCAACATGGACACTGTCGTCTACCTGTTCCGTCCGAACAGAGAGGTAGACCATCTCAAGACGCTGTTGCGCGGTTTCAAAGGCATCCTGGTCTCTGACTTCTATCCAGGATACGAGTCAATTCCATGCCTGCAACAGAAGTGTTTGATTCATCTGATCAGAGATCTCAACAATGACTTTCTGCAGAACCAGTTTGACTCTGAATACAAGAATCTTGTAACGGGTTTTGCGCAATTGCTGAATGAGATTATGGAGACTATAAACAGCCGTGGACTGCGGAAGAGGTATCTGCGGAAGCACCTAGAGTCAGTTGGCCAGTTCTTCAAGAATACGATCGATGTCGATGGGGACACTGAGCTTACTAGAAAGTGGCAAAAGCGGTTTCAGAAGAATAGAGACGTCTTGTTTACGTTCTTGAGTCACGACAATTGCCCGTGGAATAACAATAACGCAGAACATGCTATGATCCCATTAGCAAGGCATAGAGAAGTCAGAGATGTGGACTTCACGCAAAAGAGCATAGACGAGTACCTGACGCTGCTGAGCGTTCAGCAGACCTGCAAGTATAGAGGGCTTAGCTTTCTTGAGTTTTTGCAGTCGCGCCTAGTCAGCATAAAGGAACACTCAGGCCGGTGACACTTTAATGCTTCTCCGCTGCGGCGCCGTTCGCTTTCAATCGAGCTAACGACGCTAAAACCGGTGGCAGGCTACCATGTCCCCATTTATCCCGATGTGAATCACGTCCCTTGTGTCGCTGAAAATGGGGCCATGGGAGCCAGTCACCGTTTTTTTATCGACAAGAAGGCCGGTGCGGCTGGGACCAGTTGCGCATCCCCGGACTTTTTGTCTGCGGAACTGTGCGCCGGCCCGGACTCATGCATCTTCCAGACCCTAAGTGCGTCGCCGGCGCGTTTGACTCAGCATAGCGGAGCGCAAGATGTTGTTGATGCGGGTTTGATACCCTTTTCCCTGGGCTTTGAGCCATGCGAGGACGTCCGCATCTATTCGGAACGTGAGCGGCTTCTTGATGGGGCGATAGAATTTCCCCACCGCTGTGTCCGCCCAATCGCTCACTTCCGGCAGATCGGACAGGTCTATGTCCTGATCCCTCATCTTTGCCAAGTCTTTGAGTTCTTTTGCCTGTTTTTTAGTGACGTTGCTCATATTGTCTTCTCTCATGCGGTGTCGCTTTTCGCGCGGAGATGATTCGAATCACCTCCTCGCCCTGCTCTTCCTGATGCGTATGGGCTACGAGGACGATCACGACCGGGCCGATCAGTCCCAAGGTCTGCCAGCGCTCCTCCCCGCCGACGATACGGTCCAGGCGGCTGATCGCATGCGGATCGTTAAACACAAGCTTGGCGGTCTCGAAACTGATCCTGTGCTTTGCGAGATTGCGACGGTTCTTTTCCTCATCCCAAATGAATCGCATAAGCGTAACTACATTATAGTACGGACGGAAGCGTAGGTGCAAGCCCGAGGCGGGAAATGAACGCCCCTGCCAAAGCGGACATTGCTGACGGCAGGAGCTATAGCTATACTATAGCTATAGAGCTCATGGAGGATTCCGAGACCGCCGCCTGGCTCGAGAGTCTGGCAGGAGCGTCCGAAGAATTCGATTGGGGCGAGGGAAATCGAACGAAGAACAGGAAGCACGGGGTAGACCTGAGCGATGTGGAGGCGATGTTTCTGCGCCCGATCCTGTTTGCCGGCCGGATTATCGAACCGAGTCATGACGAGCCGCCGTGGTTGGTCCTGGGACAGGATGGCAATGGACGCCCGCTCGCTCTGATCTTCACCAAACGAGGCCAACGATTGCGAGCCGTGAGCCGCCGGTCAATGAGGCAAAAGGAGAAAAAACTTTATGAAGAGGCCATTGCGGAGCTTGAGCAAATCTAATAATCGCCGCACCAAGGACAAGCAGCTCATTGAGTTCGAGCGGGCAGACCTGGGTGACGATATTCGGGCGAGCCGCAGCGGAAGGATTCTCCGCAGATCAGTGAAACCCACGTCAATTTTGCTCGAGCAGGACTTGATTGAGCGGCTCAGGGAAAAGGGCGCGAAGCGCGGTTCGGGATACCAGACGATGCTGAAGGTCATAGTACGTGAACATCTGGATGATTACTGAGCGTGCGGGCTGCACCGATCCCCAAAAGATCGATTGAGTTTCATTCCCGAGTCCTCTACTTCATGCCGGTTTATCCCGGCGCATCTGGCAGGCTTCCATGTCCGCATTTATCCAGACGTAAATCACCTCCCTTGTGTCGGTGAAAACGGGGACATGGTAGCCTGTCATTTTATTTAGTAGCCCGCACTCGTCTCAAGGAAGTGATACTCACCATCCAGGACACCCGACGACTTCCCTGTTTCAGCCGCCGCAGGATCGCTTATAAACGCCTGCGCTTTATCCAGGCTGACAACCTCAAACACAAAGAAGACGTTATTGGGCTCCTCTACTTCTCGCCACAGATCTCTGAGACGAAGCCCCCCAGCGCGGTGCGCCTGAGCGTGAGAGTCAAATATAGCCTTCCACCTCGGAAAGTCAGCGACTCGGTTTCGGCACAAGATCACAATCATTGCAGACTCCTTGTTTAGATCTGCCTGACTCCCGCGCTCAGCGACCCGCACTTTTTGTGGGACCGCTAACGCATGGTTCGTAGTGTTCTTGCTGGATACACTCTGGGGCGCATGCTCGTTCCAGGAGCTTTTGAATGTTGCGAACCCGGGCGGCATTCGCCTGTGGGTTACGAAGCACGTGGTACGCGTTGGGAGCGCTGAGCATCGCGAGAAGCGCCAGGTACTCGTGCTCGGAAAGGCGCTGCAGATCTTTTCCGAAGAACGAGTTCGCAGCGACAGGGAAGCCGTGGATTTCTTTTCCATCGAGGCTTCCGAAATACGCAAGATTGAGGAAGAGGCGGAGTTGCGTGTCCTTTGGGATCCGATGGTTAAACGCCCATGCAATGATCATGAGCTTGATCTTACCGAGTCGTAGCAGGCCAGGGCTGAACTCCTTGAAGTAGAGCCTCTTGCAAAGGGCCTGCGTAACCGTTGTGTGACCTGGGGCGCCGTCCAGCAGGCCGATACCTTGATGGCGATAGAAGGTCGGGTCTTGGACAGAGAGTAGAGCACAGATGCGCGATGCTGGCAGGGCCGTAGGCACGAAAGGGAGGGCCCCAGCAACATCCAGTTGAGCCACCAGCTTCGGTGCACGGATAAATGCCGGCACGGTGATCACCGCAAGCCCGACGAGAGCGACAAATGCCAATCCAACGAGCGCTATCAGGAGACGACGGCGGCTCCTCATTACCTATCCCTCTCTCCTGGCAACGGCGGCATAATGCTCACGCTCAGCGGTGGCCGGCACAGCAGTTTTCTCGACGTTCTCGTCGACGTCGAAGTGAACGCCCTTCATGTCCAAGTCTCCATCGGTCGGGTTCAGTTTACCGAAACTGAATTGTCGACTATGAGAGTATACCGCACTGGGGGGATCCGTGCCCCTCGGGCATCTAGTGTAGTGTCCCTCAAATAGCTAGACATATGAAAACACCCGTTTCGCGCGGATTTTGCGGAAGCCGCTTAGGAAACCGGCTTGATGTATGTATAGTTATTTACGGGACACTACACTAGCGGATCACGGCTAGCTGCTGGCTGGAAGGGCACGGTCCGTGCGGGCATACATCCGGCGCCATGACGGTCTGAAAGGTTGAGCCGGTTGTTAGAGGCCAGGCGCCTTTGTTCTCGTAAGCCGCTTGATCTCAGCCGCTAGTTCAGGGGCCAGATTCCAGCTGCACGCCACTGCGCGTCTACTTTGGTTTCCGCGGCCACTTTTTTGACTTCCTCCGCGGTGAGCCGGCGGCCGAATCGGTCCGGGCGATCGGCGATCGTATAGGCGGTTGCGGCAAGCGCAGCGACGCAGCCGGCAAAATCCCGCAGATCGGCTTTGTTCGGAGTGTCAGCAACGGTGTGGTGCACAGGAAAATAGGAAGTTTCATCCTGGAGGAGGACCAGATTAGGGACGCCCTCGGCCATGAATGCAGCATTGTCGGTCGCGGCGAAGGCGGCGTGCTCGATTTGAGACATTCCAAGATCCTTGAGTGGAGACATCAGTTCCCGGATCTGCGGGTCGAGGTCGGTCCGTCCCATCGAAAACCAGCCCTGAGGCTTGCCCGCCCCGATATCCATGATCAGAGCGGCCACGGTCCGGTCCATCTCATCCCGGTGACGGCTCACGTAAGCATTTGATCCCAGCATGCCTTCCTCTTCGCCCATGAACAGGACGAACCGGATCGTCCGTCGTGGAACAAGACCGAGAGCTTTGATTGCGCGTGCCGTTTCCAATACGGCCGCGGAACCCGCAGCGTTGTCGAGCGCTCCCGGGCCCAGATCGTTCGAGTCGAGGTGCGCACCCACAACGACGATTTCTTCCGGTTTCTCCCGGCCGGGGATCTCCCCAATGACATTCGCGCTCTCGAATGCTCGTCCGACAGTGTTGCGGACATCCAGCCGCACGCGCACGTCCTCCTTCCGGGCAAGCAGCGTCTGCAGCAAGCCGACATCCTCACGAGCAATCGAAACCGTTGGGAGGGCCGCCAGGCGGGCGTTGAAATCGACAGGGGCGGTGAAAAGCATGGCGTTCTGCTTGTCGGAGGTGATCATGAGCGCCGGCGCGCCTGCCTCCTTGACCTCCTTCGCCAGCAGCGGAGCGCGGTAGAAGTTGTAAATAACCTCATCGAGTGAAGCGCCGGAGGGAGTGGCGAGCGCGATGGCGCCTTTCAGCTGGCCCCGCACTCGCTCGATGTCCTCAGGACGCCCCGCGCCTACCTCAATCACCGGACCCAAAGCCGATCCCGTCGTTGCGGGGGTCCATGTGTACGAAGCGATTGTCAGCGGCCGGTCTCCGAAGCTGAACAACGAAGCCCTCGCCTGGCCGCGCTCCCATGAGATGGGGATCTTGAATGGCTCGCGGTGTACTCCGGCAAGCCCCACCTGCTTCATCTCGGCCTCCATGGCCTGCATGGCGCGCTCGGCTCCTTTGGATCCCGTCAGCCAGCTTCCGATCTCGTCGCTCAGCAGCGAGAGGTATCGCATCTGCCGGCCCCCGGTAAGGACTTCTCCAACGATGCGGGCTGCCGGAGGGTCGCCTGCCGGTGACTGCGGAGCGCCCGCGGCCAAAAGCTGGCAGAGGAAAACGAGTATAAAGATCGAAGGTATTCGAGCTGTTTTCTTCATTGAAATAAGCCTCACCCTTGTTCGATGGGGCGACATTTTACACTGGATGGTGCTATTCGCGATGAGGTCCTTATGCCCTTGTGTTGGCATTTTTAAAGGCCAACACGGAGACACAAAGGACACGAAGAATCACAAAGGATTCGTGATGCGGCCTGAAGTCGTTCAGAACGAATCTCAGTCGCGCCTGAGCGTGACCTTGCCGCGCTCCGTGCGCACGACAAGCTCCGGTCCGCCGCCGTTGATCGTGCCGTCAATCCGGTCTCTGCTCATGCTCTGGATGGTGACCGGCAGGTCCGTGTGAAACTCCTCCCTTCTCCCTCTGTTCGCGTGGATTGAGAGGCCCTGGGATTGAGGGACTCGAAGATCGATATTCCCCCGGTGAGTTTCGAGTCGGGAGTTGCCATCGATCTGCACTAGGTTCAGCGTCAGATCGGTCCTGTCATTCTCTACGTCAAGGGCGCCACGCATACCCGTAATGGTCGCGTCACCTCTATCCATCTTCAGCCGCAGCTTCCCGGCGAGATCCCGAGCCTCTAGCTTCGTCCTGTCCGTTTCGAGGTTGAGGTCTCCTTCGATCCCCCGAAGAGCGAGCTCGGAACGATCCAGTTCAGCGCGAAGCTGGAGCCTGCGCGGGGCGTGGATGTCGAAATTGATGTGGGGCAGATGTCTCGATTGGTTGCGCCCGCGGTAGATGTAGGGTACGTCATCGAAGTTGGCGGCAACTGTCATTGAATGCGAGTCTCCGTAAACTTCGATGCGAACAGCCTCTACGGCCCGCCTGGCGTATTCCTCGCTGACGTTCTCGGGAGGCTCTATATGTGCGAATACGTCCACCTGGTTCCGATCCTAGGAATCCAGGTTGACCTTGCTTCTGTCCATCTTCAGAGTCAGGTGTCCGCCCGCTTCAAAGTCGGCGGCTTTCCTGAAATCCTTGCCTTGTGCGCCAAACACAGTTACCGGCAGTGTCAGCGCAACGGACAGCAGGTATAGCGTCAGGGCAAAAAGAAGCGCACTCCATACCTCTATTCGACTTATGAAGGCGAATGTGAAGCCGCGCCGACCCAGAGGAAGAAGGTTGCCGTGCTGGGCAGCGGGCCCAACCGGATCGGCCAGGGCATCGAGTTCGACTACTGCTGCTGCCACGCCTCGTTTGCTCTCAGAGAGATCGGTTACGAAACCATTATGGTCAACTGCAACCCCGAAACGGTTTCGACCGACTATGACACCTCGGACCGGCTGTACTTTGAGCCGCTCACTTTCGAGGATGTCATGGAGATCATGGCAGTCGAAAAGCCCGACGGCGTCATCGTGCAGTACGGCGGCCAGACCCCACTGAATCTGGCGCTCGCGCTCCAGGCGGCCGGGGTGCCCATTCTCGGCACGTCTCCTGAGAGCATCGACCTTGCGGAGGACAGAGAGCGCTTCGGCCGGCTGCTGGCAGAGCTTGCCATTCCACAACCTCCAAACGGGACCGCCCGCTCACCCAAGGAAGCCTGCAGTGTGGCCGCCGAAATCGGCTACCCCGTTCTTGTCCGGCCTTCCTATGTGCTCGGCGGCCGGGCCATGTCGATCGTCTATGACGAGAAATCGCTCAGGCGCTACATGACCTCGGCCGTGCAGGCTTCACCGGAGCATCCGGTCTTGATCGATGAGTTCCTGGAAAACGCGTTCGAGTACGACGTCGATGCCTTGTGCGACGGCGAGCGGGTGGTGATCGCCGGCGTCATGGAGCACGTCGAAGAGGCAGGAATCCACAGCGGCGACAGCACCTGCGTTCTGCCTCCCATCATGATCGAGCCCGACCTGCTCGTGCGCATGAAAGACTTCACGCGGCGGCTCGGGCTGGCGCTCCATGTAATCGGTCTCATGAACATCCAGTTCGCCGTCAAGAACGGAATCGTTTACGTGCTCGAGGTGAATCCACGCGCTTCACGGACGGTTCCCTACGTGAGCAAATCGACCGGCGTTCCGCTGGCGAAGATTGCTGCACGCCTGATGGTGGGAGAAAAGCTGAAGGACCTCGGCTTGGGGAATGAGTTGGTGGTACGGCACTGTTTTGTGAAGTCCCCGGTGTTTCCGTTCAACAAGTTCCTGGGCGTGGACACGATTCTGGGTCCGGAAATGAAGTCGACGGGTGAAGTCATGGGAATTGCCGACAGCTTCGGCGTTGCCTTTGCCAAGGCTCAGATCGCAGCCGGTACGCCGCTTCCCCGGCATGGAACCGTGTTCCTGAGCGTCAACGACAATGACAAGGAGACGCTGCTCCCGATCGCCCGCGAGTTCGCGGCCCTTGGTCTCCGCCTGATCGCCACTTCGGGGACGCAGAAGTTCCTGATTTCACGTGGCCTGGATGTCGGCTTCGTATTCAAGGCAGGCGAAGGGACTCCCAATGTCGTAGACGCCATCAGAAATGGTGAGATCGACTTGGTCATCAATACGCCGCTCGGGCGCAAGTCGCGTTTCGACGAAAAACCCATCCGGAGGGCATCGATTCAGTATGCCGTCCCATGCATCACGACTCTTTCCGGGGCTAGAGCTGCAGCCAACGCGATCGGCGCTCTCCAGCGAGAACCCCTCATGGTCCGCAGCCTCCAGGAATACCACTGCAATGAAACCGCAGATGCACGCGGATGACGCCGATAGACATCTGCGTGCATCCGCGGTTTCCTTCTGCGCTACTTTTTTTGACCGGTGGAGCTTGATTCCATGCGTCATTCAGCAGTTCGTTCGCCGGACGGCTTAGAATCTTGGGATTTTTCTTGAGGTACTTCTTTGCTACGAGCGAGCTTTGGAACCCGGGCCCTCGGTCTCCGCATCGTTCGAGGCGCCGGTGCCGGTAGACCGGGCAGCATCCTTTTTCTCGCCGGGCATTCCCAGTGTGGGGAAGAGATCAA
>Ga0315280_10007962_pt1 | contig 14034 bp, 14 predicted proteins | sample YL17G06_40_MG_FD_203697 | JGI IMG/M metagenome (GOLD analysis project Ga0315280, IMG submission 203697) | Sediment microbial communities from Yellowstone Lake, YNP, Wyoming, USA - YL17G06_40 | ecosystem: Environmental > Aquatic > Freshwater > Lake > Sediment | place: USA: Wyoming | collected...
CCTCTGCGCCATGTGCCTCGCGGCCACCTGTGTGCAAAGGAATACGCTCTTGAGGTTCGTGTTCAGAGTTCTATCCCAGAGCTCGTCAGTTGTCTCCGATATGGGCGCCATAACACGATGCCCTCCACCCACATACTCGTCACCATAGAAGACGAGGCTTCGCGCAACTTTCCAGACTTTGCATAGTTGGCCCGAGACTTATGGAAAGGAAAGGAAATTGGCGCAAGCGCTTGAGAAAGGAAAGCAACTAGACAAGTCTTTAATATATCCTATCCCCCCACTGCGTCGAGATGATATAATTGACAGACGAGATCTCCACCGGAAAAATGAAGAATCTATCCGAACAAAAAGGAACTGATAGACGCAGATTTCTCAAGTACGGCGCAGGCGTGGTTGTTGTAGCCGCAGCAGCCGCGGCAGGATACTACGCGCTCCAACCGGCCCCTGGCCCACCAACACCCACAACCACAGCAGCCACAACTGCCGCAACCACAACAGCACCACCCCCGGTGACCACGGCGGCTCCGATTACGCTGAATTTCATGACAGCGGCGCACCATGACTTCTATTATGACCAAGAATCCTACAAGCCGCTGGCCATATATATGCAGAATAATCCCAACGTTAAGCTAAACCCGATCGTCTATTCATTCTTCGATGTCCAAAGCAAGATGGCATCAGCTTTCACAGCTGGTATCTATGCTTGGGATGTTGCTTATGTGTGGGGAGCCTTACTTGAGCAATTCGATCAATACTTTACCCCTCTGACTGATCTGGGTTGGTCGACCTCTCAGATCGCGTCGGACATAATTCCTTGGGTTCAAAATGCCATTTACTGGAAGGGTCAGTTCTACGGCTATCCTAGGGAGAATGAGGTATTCCTCCTGCATGGAAACAAGGACATCATGGACGAGAAGGGAGTAGCAGGGATGCCGAAGACGTACGAGGAGCTCTTGGAGCTCTGCAAGAGGGTTCATGATCCTGACAAGGGCGTATATGCATTCGGAGCAGGCCTTCAGCCGGGATACCTCTTTCCAGTTTACCTCTGCTTCCTGCACGGAAACGGGGGATATCTCTGGAAGAATGATAGTCAGCAAACAGTAGTACCGGACAGCCGGGAATCAGTCAGAGCTGTAGAAGACATTGTTGACATTTACAAGCATTACATGAATCCCGGGGCAATTCAATGGATCGCTGATGTGCAGACCTCAACAGACTTCCTACAGGGGAAGCACGTCTTCGATCTATGGTTTCCAAGCCACAACAAGGTAGCCTTACAGCCTGAGTCAGCTATGAAGAGCGTCTACTGCGATATCTGGCCCGGAAGAAAAGGCGTCGCCGATTCGGGTAGCATGGTTGCGGCGGAGGGATACGCAATACCTAAGAAAGCAAAGTACCCACAGGACGCACTCGCCTTCTTGAAGTATGTTGGGAACGCAGATAATCAGGTAGAGTGCTACATCACCGGATCATGGACGCCCAACGGACAGGCACCGTTGCCTTCCTTCTTCTCAGATCACAACGATCCAAGACTGATCAACTGGCCTTTTGCGTACACGGTCAAGGCACACGTCAAGCAACAGATGTACAACTGCAGCAGGTATGAACGGCCAGCATACACGGAGATAACCGCAGCTATTGAGGCGGAGGTAAGCAATGCCATAGCAGGAACGAAGACACCACGTCAGGCGATGAGTGATGCTCGAACAGCAACCGACAAAATTGTCGCCACGGAATTCGAAAGATTCGGCGGTGGGTACTTCGAGCCATGGAAAACAGTGCAGCAGGACTCAGTCCAATCTCAGTTCAAGGCCATATTGAAGAACTTCGAAAACGTTCCTAACTACTACACGGGGAAGTAGAACCCTTTTTTTGTGTCGAACTGCCCTCACGTCGGAGGGAAGTGAGAGATAGAGCGCACGACGAGGCAGGCTTTGCTCCTGCTTCTTCCCTTCTTTGTTTTTGTTACGGTACTCATGGCATATCCGCTTGCCTATTCCGCATGGCTGACGCTCAATGACATAGAGCTTACAGACCTAAAACCGACCTTCGTAGGTCCTGACAACTGGTTAAGGTTGGGCTCCGACCCAGTATTCATAACCTCAGCAACAAACACGGTAATCTTTCTTCTTCTTGAGGTTGCCATCTCTATCCCAGGCGGGTTAGCTCTTGGTTTGCTCGTGAATGAGAATTTTAGAGGCAGATCCATAATACGCGGTAGTCTCCTACTGCCATGGGCTACCCCTCCGATCGTAATGGCGGTCATGTTCGGCTTCATCTTCTCCGATCAGTTTGGGGTAGTAAACTACATGCTGCAATCACTAGGCATAGCCTCGAGACCAGTCATGTTCTTCGCTAGTCCTCAATTCGCATTGATCATGTTAGTCTTGGTAGCCTCGTGGAAGAACATACCTCTTTTCGCATTCATCTTTCTCTCAGCATTACAGAACATTCCAACAGAACTCATGGAATCAGCAAAGGTCTATAAAGCCGGTGCCTTCAATCGTTTTAGGCACATCACGTTCCCGTACCTAAAGCCGACAATGGCCTCGAATTCGATACTTGCAGCGATACTCTCAGTGCAGGTCTTCGACGTAATTGTTGGAATAACAAACGGAGGACCAGGCCGCTCAACGTACACACTGTACTTCTACGCTTATCTTACTAGCTTCCCCTTCCTTCACCTCGGTTACGGAGCTACTATGGCGTACATCGTCGGAATAATCGCAGTCATATTCGCCTTCGGAGTGCTACGGATGTATAAGGTGGATTGAGAATATGGTCAAGCGTAATCTTACGCGGGAAGAAGCCATACGGAAGATAATCACGTACGTCTTTGCTGTAATAGCTGCAACTCTCATAATCTTTCCCTACGCATGGATCGTCCTCGCAAGCTTCCAGAACTGGATCGATGCTGTCACATTGCCCCCGTTTCCAGTCAGGATGGTTCGATGGACTCTGGACAACTATATCTACAATCTTAGCTTCTCGACTCTCCCCAAGGCAATCGCAGACAGCGCAATTGTCGCGATATTCTCCGCCATCATCGTAGTCACCATGTGCGCTTGGGCTGCTTATGCGATGTCAAAAATCAGGTTTAAAGGTCGGGACCTGCTCTACAATCTCATTATCATTTTGTACATGATCCCGGGATTGCCGATGCTAATCCCGATAGTTGTGTTATTCAAACAATTCGGCCTCCTAGATACTTTGCTAGGCCTAATATTCGCTCACGGGATCATCTTGATTCCTCTGATGACCTGGTTCCTCGTGGGGGTGTTTGATAGCGTCCCGAAGGATTTGGATGAGGCGGCCCAAATCGACGGGCTCTCAAGGTTCTTTACGATAATCAGGGTGAACATGCCGCTTGTAAAGGCAGGGTTAGCCTTGATCCTAGTCTTCTCCTTTACGATATCGTGGAACGAATTAATGTTCTCCAATACAATCGGCATAGTGAATACTCCGATGTTACAGCCGGTAATACTTGATTACCTGCTCGGCACAAGAGTGCAGTTTGCCCAGGCAGCAGCAGGAGGCGTGATTTCGAGCCTCCCCATAGTTGTGCTCGCCTATCTGCTGCAGAGGTATATAATCTCGGGCATAATGAAGGGAGCGATAAAGTGAACCTGAATATGGTTGCAAGAAAGAACGAACCGGGAAATATCTTGCTCGCAAAGGTCTTGAGAAATAATCCCGTTCAGGTCTGGTGAATGCACATGCCAGGGAAACTTAAGATAAGTAGCTCGCCCGATGTGGTCGAGTATGATCCCGTTGATCTATTCAACAGGGCAGCCAAATACGAAGAAGCTGGTTTCGACTATCTGTGGGAAGGAGATCACACCCTTCCGTGGCATCACACTGGAGGGCACTGCAGTAGCGCTACTGTAATGCTTGAAGCCTACTTGGCAAAGACGAAGAGAATCAAAGCAGGCTTCATGGTTCTCTCCCCAATAGGCATTAGAAATAATCCCGTTGATGTCGCTCTAGTATCTGCCACTATGGCTAGGCTCCATCCAGGTCGTTTCGCCTTGTGCGTCGGAACCGGTGAGGCAATGAATGAGCGGACGACAATTGGTTTCTGGCCTTCTGCAAAAGAAAGACTAGAACGCCTCGACGAGGCAATTCAAGTAATAAAGATGTGTTGGACTAGCAACGACTACTTCAAGTTCAGAGGCAAGTATTTCAAGCCATTTTTCTACATGTATGATAAGCCCCAGGAGCCCATACCACTGTACTGCGCGGCAAACGGTCCCCGAGCCGCTAGGATCGCAGGGAAATACGCTGACGGCTTCGTGAGCATAAACCCGCCCCAATACTACAAGGACGTTATCATACCCACAGTCACTCAAGCGGCAAAGGAGGCGGGTAGGGATCCAGACCAGATAGAGAGAGCAGCCTGGATCAGCACATTCTACGATGCCGATATGGAGAAAGCGCTCGAGAGCGCAAGACGTTATGCGGGTCTGCTGATACCGGAGTGCTATCATTCCATAGATGATCCAAGGATCATAGAAGCCCGAGCAAGCCTGGTCCGTGACGATGTCTTGGCGAAAGTATTTGCAATAGTCACGTCCGCTGATGAGTTGATATCAAGAATCGAGCAATACATTAAGGTGGGAGTAGACCATCCAATCTTGGCTGAAGGTTCACCGAACCCCGATCATGCGATGCCAGCCTACAAGAAGGTCATAACCTATCTGCGTGATACCTACAAGCACGTACCTGTCCGCTAACGAGAATAGATCCTTACTCAAGGCGCTCGCTAGGACTCGTCTCGCCCTCAAAGCATCCACCCTGAGGCCGTTCACGGGTGCGATACTACTAAACATAATAATTGCCTCAGTTGCGACCGATGAGTCTTTTAAGCCACACCAAATCTATTTGCCCACGGGTGTCTGACGATAATGAAGTTTGACAAAATAGTCAAGAACGGAAAGATTATCGACGGAACCGGCAATCCTTGGTACAGAGCTGACATTGGGGTCGAAGGAGAACGAATCCGTGAGATCGGACTCCTGTCAGCCTCGTCGGCTGACTTGGTGATCGATGCAAGCGGACTATTCGTGTCACCCGGTTTCATTGACATACATTCTCATTCGGATCTCGTCTGCACTCTTCCAGACAACGCTGAGATCCTGAGTCCGTTTGTGCGTCAAGGGACCACGACTCAAGTCATTGGAAACTGCGGCATAAGTCCGTCCCCCGTAAACAAGGATAGCCTTCCTCTCATGAAAGGATACTTGGCGCTGATCACGGCACGGGACATGCCGTGGAACTGGTCATCTTTTGCTGACTACCTCGCAATACTCGAGAAGACTGGAGTTGCTATGAATGTCGCGCCGTTAGTTGGACAGGGCGCCATCCGGTTCTCTGTAATGGGCGCGAATAGCGAAGAACCTACGAAGAATGAGAGGGAGGAAATGAGAACGCTCCTAGCTCAAACGATGGAGCAGGGAGCCATTGGCATGTCGGCCGGGTTGATATATCCCCCGGGGATGTGGACCACCACCGAGGACTTGATCGACCTCTGCTATGTCGTCGCACGCTACGGCAGTGTCTTCACGTGTCACGTCCGAGGCTCTAGCGAGACTGCCATAGAGTCGGAGAGGGAGATAATCGAGATAGGGAGAAAGACCGGCGTCCGCGTCGAGCATTCCCATTCGGAGGCCTTCGGCAAGGCTCACTGGCCCAAGGTCAAAGAGACTATCCGACTGGATGAGAAGGCTAGAAGCGAAGGAATCGACATCGCGTTCGACGTTATTCCTTACACGACGGCGAACACATACCTCACCGCGATATTTCCGCCATGGTCGCTCGAAGGCGGTGTGCCCAAGCTCATCGAGCGACTCAGCGACAAGGAAACCCGAGCCAAGATCCGACACGACGTAGAACACAAGATACCCGAGTGGCCGCCTTGGAAGCCAGGCGGGTGGCCCCACAACCTCGTCGAGGCAACCGGGTGGGAAAACATAAGTCTGCTCTACCTGGGCAGCCAGAAGAACCAAAAGTTTCTTGGAAAGAGCTTAGCCGAGATAGGCAGACTGCAGGGAAAGCATCCCTTCGATGCAGCAGCAGACCTTGTCATAGAAGAGAAAGGCGATATCATGGCCTTGTACGCAGGCGTCAGCGGCGATCTCACGGATGAGGAACATATGAAATTGCTTCTACGGCATCCTCTCGCCTCAATTGCCCCTGATGCCATCTTAGTGGGGAAGGGAATTCCTCATCCCGCTGCATACGGAAGCTTCCCGAGGGTCGTTGGCCGGTATGGGCGTGACATGAGGCTATTCACGATCGAGGAGGCGGTGAGAAAGATGACCTCTCTACCCTCACAGCGGATGGGGCTCAAAGAAAGAGGCCTTCTGTTGAAGGGTTACTTCGCCGATATCGTCGCGTTCAAGCCTGAAACGATAATCGACAATGCCACATATGACAATCCATTCCAGTTCCCAACAGGCATCGAATATGTCCTCGTAAACGGCAAGCTGGTCGTTGAGCGGGGTAAACACAACACGAAAGTGCTTGCAGGAAAGGTCCTACGCCGAAACGGCACAGCTGCGGCCTAGTTTCACGTATCGACAGTCTTCGGCGCCGTTCAGATTCCTCGCAACGCTTTCATCTGTCCACGTCGGTTCCTGTGACTACACAAAGGATAGTGCCTTGTGACAGGAACTTGACCGACAAGGCGCTTCGAGCGCTTCTACGGATACCACTTCTTCTTGCGTGGAATAGCTATTACTTCTCGAATTTCCAGCCGCTTGTTTGAGTCTTTGGAGAATATCATCGCGGGGTAGGTCGCACGCATGATGGCGGCTGAGTCCGCTCCGCTACCTGAACCTCCAACCCCGATGACATCTTGGTACGGCTCGATGTATCCACAAGCCGCCGCCGTGAGAACAACCTCCACGGCCACCTTCAGGCCTCGGCCAAAAGAGTACAGAGTCTCACGAACAATGTACTCGGAAGACGGGGAAACCCACTTGCTGCCCTCCAAGACAGAGCTATGAAGTACGTACGGGACTCTGTCGATTATCTGCACTCCGAGCTTTTCGAGCTCTACTCGAAGATCCGGATTCATGCACGGCCACTTCTCTCCCCAATCCGTGTTTGCGACCGCGAGTCCGAAGTCATTGTGGCAGTGTACCTCGAGCGGTTTCTCGACTCGTTTCTTCATAGCCCGGACCAACTGAGCAAATCCCGAGGGCGAACATACCCCAAAAAGTGTCGACGACTGTCAGTGAGTCCATACGACCTCTCGTTGCGACTGCGTTGATGAGTCTCCAGCACGCTTTGAAGCTCGCACGCGAAGAGTCTATTGTGAAGAAGGTCACGTAGAGCCCGTGGTCGTGCGCATAGGCGGTTGCCTCCACCGAAAGATCGATGGCTTTCTGTTCAGGCCACCCGTACGCATACTTGATTATATGATCGCTTGAGGGCACTTCCATGACCAATCCATCTACGTCTGCCTTCAAGCCGAGGTCAACATCGCTCTTGGCACAGCGCGCAAACGCAAACACCTTCGAAGCAAGACCCTCATGCGCTATCGCCTTGACAGCCTCAGCATCCTCCTTCGACACTGCGGGCATTCCTGCCTCAATCCGATCCACGCCAGCCTCGCTCAACGCCCGTGCCACTTGGATCTTCTCTTCTTTGCGAATCGGGCGACCAGATCCCGACGGGTGCCCAACTGTTGAGTCTTAAATACCGAGACACCTCGGGCTTACAGAAAGCTAGGTAATCTGGATGGAAACCGAGAAGCTGTTCGTTAGAAAGGCGAGCGGACTAGTAAGAGGAATGACAGGCACAGACGCTCTGATTGGCAACGTGCAAAGGAATACGCTCTTGAGGTTCGTGTTCAGAGTTCTATCCCAGAGCTCGTCAGTTGTCTCCGATATGGGCGCCATAACATGATGCCCTCCACCCACATACTCGTCACCATAGAAGACGAGGCTTCGCGCGACTTTCCAGACTTTGGATAGTTGGCCCGAGACTTGTGGAAAGGAAAGGAAATTGGCGCAAGCGCTTGAGAAAGGAAAGCAACTAGACAAGTCTTTAATATCTATCCTATCCCCTCACTGCTTGGAGATGATATGATTGACAGACGACATCTCCACCGGAAAAATGAAGAATCTATCCGAACAAAAAGGAACTGATAGACGCAAATTCCTCAAGTACGGCGCAGGCGTGGTTGTTGTAGCCGCAGCAGCCGCGGCAGGATACTACGCGCTCCAACCGGCCCCTGGCCCACCAACACCCACAACCACAGCAGCCACAACTGCCGCAGCCACAACAGCACCACCCCCGGTGACCACGGCGGCACCAATTAATCTCAACTTCTACACCACGGCACACATGGGCTTCATGTACGATGTGGGCCGGCTTGGCTGGAAGCCTATCGAAAGGTGGAACGCAGCCCATCCGAACATCCAGGTCAAGACATTCATCGACTCGTTCTTCGATGTCTACACGAAAGAAGCTACTACGTTCGCGGCAGGCACCTACGCTTGGGACGTAGCGTACGAGTGGGAGGGCATAATCAACGAGTTCGCGAATTACTGGACTCCGCTGGACGAGATGGGGATCACGCTCGACCCCAAGGTAGTAGACGATATGGTCCCGTACTGCCGAAAGTCCGTCTTCTGGAAAGACCACTTCTACGGGTTGCCGAGAATGCTCGAGACATTCACACTCATGGCCAACGCCGACATCCTCGACGCAAAAGGAATCAAGTTTCCAACAACCTACGAGGAATTCCTGGATGCATGTGCAAAAGTGAACGATCCCAAGAATGGAGTCTACGCATTCGAGGTTGGCCTAAAGCAGGGGTACCTGTATCCGACCTACCTCTGCTTCCTGCACAGCAACAACGGCTCTCTATGGAAGGACGACGCACAGCAGACCGTCATTCCTGACAGCAATGAATCTATCAGAGCGGTTGAGGATATGGTCCACATCTTCAAGAACTACATGCCACCTTCAGCCATCGAGAAGACTGCATTCGTCGAGGCAAGCACAGACTGGTACAACGGACAGATGGTCTTCGCGCTCTTCTACAGCTGGCCGACCATGGTGGTGACCGACCCTACCTCAAAGATAAAGCGCGTCTACAACTGGCTATGGCCTGGAAAGAAAGGGGTCGTCCGCTCAGGCTCCGAAGTCGCCACCGAGGGGTACGGAATACCAAGAACGGCAAAGTACAAGAAAGAAGGCTGGGAATTCCTCCAGTACCTCAGCAGCCGAGAAGTCCAAGTACAGGATACGCTGGGCATGTTCTGGAAGCAGGAGAACGAGGAGCCGATACCATCGTACTGGTCTTACATGACTGATGATAGGTTGAAGGCGTTTCCGTACAACATGATAATGAGAGCTCAACTTGCTGCTTTGAAGTACAGAGCCAGCCGGTACGGAAGACCAGCATACATGTCTTATGTCCCAGCCATAGAAGCGGAGGTTACCAATGCTTTGACAGGCGCAAAGAAACCAGCAGATGCTATGAAGGACGCACGCGAGACGTGTGACAAGATCTTGGAAAAGGAGTACGAGAAGTACGGCGGCGGCTACTACGACCCATGGCCTGACATGCAGAAATACGCATCAAGAATAGATGACCTAATCAACTCTATTCCGGTGGAAGATCAATACAAGTTCCCGTTCTAAGTCTGCTTCATGGAGCACGGCTCTTGGATGGCGAGACTAAGATCAGAGTCAAGGGACGCTGCGATCCTTCTAACCCCTCTTTTTGTATTCCTTGCAGTTTTTATGCTCTATCCACTCGTCGCGTCGTTCTATTTCACACTGAACGACCTTATGCTTAGCGATCTTAAACCGGTATTCATAGGCATTGACAACTACTTGGAACTGTTCTCTGACAAGCTATTCCTGCAGGCACTTCTCCAAACATTGGCATATTTGACATTTCATACGGCAGTAGGAGTACCGTTCGGATTGGCAATGGCGCTCTTGTTCAATCAAGAATTCCGAGGACGGGGATTTGCCAGAGCATGCCTACTCATCCCATGGTCAACCCCACCAATAGTCGCGGCAATGCTCATGTACATACTGCTCAATTCCGGTTTTGGGTCGGTCATCTACACCTTTGAGATCCTCGGATTGGTGCCCACTCAGTTCACAATATTCGGAAACCCCAATCTGGCACTGCTCGGACTTGCGGTCGTTTCTCTATGGAAGAGCAGCCCGCTGTTTGCATTCATATTCCTCTCTGGCCTTCAGAATCTACCCGCTGAGATTGTAGAATCAGCCAGAGTTTACGGAGCGTCTGGAGTCGCCATCTTCAGGCGCGTAACATTGCCCTTCCTGAAGCCTACTCTTGCTGTGAACTGCATACTCTCAGGAATTCTAGCTCTCTCCGGCACTCAGGCTTTTGATATTGTAATCGGAATAACCAACGGCGGGCCCGGGTACCGAACCTACATGCTCTACTTCCTTGCTTGGAATCAAGCTTTTCCGTGGAATCGCCTCGGATATGGCTCAACGATCGCATATGTCGTGACAATAATCGCGGTGATCTTCGCCCTCGTTCTACTGAGAATCTGGTACAGGAGAAAGTAGCTTTGGCCTACAGAAAGAAATCCGTGTCTCGTCAGATTGTGCTGTACATCTGCGTGCTGCTTATCCTAGGTTTCGTACTGTCCCCCTACCTTCTGGGCATTGTGACTAGTTTCGAAACTGAATTAGAGCTCGTTGGCAGGCCGCCTTTTCCCTTCAAAGCCATTACCCTCGTGCTTGACAACTACATCTACATCCTCTCTTACGAACCGTTCCGTCTAGCGTTCATTGACAGCACATTGGTCGCCGTAACTACCACGTGCTTCGTTATGATCGCAGGCTCGATGGGCGCGTTTGCGATAGCGCACCTAAGATTTCGGGGCAGAAACTTTCTCTTCAACTTCGTAGTTGTTGTGTACATGCTTCCGGCGCTTGCGATGCTGATTCCCATCGTCGTCCTCTTGAAGGAGCTAGCATTACTTGATACGATAGTCGGCATGGTGTTCGCTCACAGTATCCTGCTCCTGCCGCTGATGACGTGGTTTCTAATCGGCATCTACGAAAACGTGCCCGCAGATATCTTAGAGGCTCTGCAGATGGATGGCACCTCGCGGATCAGAGCCCTCTTCACAGAGGTCATACCGCTGAGCCGCTTCGGTTTCTTCCTGATACTGGTCTTCTCGTTCGTCACCTCGTGGAACGATCTCATGTTCGCAAACACTGTGGGAATCGTCAGTGTGAAACTCCTCCAGCCGAGAATCCTAGAATTCATGTCCGCAAGCAGAGCCCTGTACACTCAGATGGCGGCTGGGGGCATACTGTCAAGCCTGCCCGTAGTCGTCCTCGCGATAGTGCTTCAAAAACAGATAATAGCGGGCATAATGAAGGGCGCGATAAAGTAGATCCGAGGAGACATCCGTGGGAACCGTCCGGGTTGAGAACGTTAGCAAGAAGTTCGGGGAGAGACTCGCGGTAGAGAGCGTGAGCTTTGAGGTCCGTGACCGTGAACTCATGTGCCTGCTGGGACCGTCAGGCGCCGGAAAGAGCACCATCCTAAGGATCATCGCGGGGCTGGAACCTCCCGACACAGGAACGATTCGCATCGACGGAAAGATAGTGAACGATCTCTCCCCGAAAGATCGGGATTTGGCCATGATGTTCCAGTCATACGCCTTGTACCCCAACAAGACCGTGTACGACAACCTAGCCTTTCCGCTCAAGAGTTCCAAAGTTCCAGAGCCCGAAATCAAGAACGCTGTCTCAGATGTAGCGAAAACTCTTGGAATCACACCTTTGCTGTCGCGTCTTCCGGCTCAACTCAGCGGTGGAGAAAGGCAACGTGTAGCAATGGGAAGGGCTATCGTTCGAAAACCAAAGGCCTTCCTTCTTGATGAACCGCTGACCAATCTGGATGCAAAGCTGAGAGTCAACATGCGCGCCGAATTGAAGAGGCTCCAGAGAGAACTTGGAGCAACGACAATATTCGCCACTCCCGACCAACTCGAGGCCTTAACCATATCTGACAGAATCGTGATGATGAATCAAGGCAAGATCCTCCAAGACGGTCCACCCAACATCATCTACGATCATCCGAACAATATCTTCACCGCCACGTTCGTCGGAAGTCCCTCTATGAACATCCTTGACTGCAGCATAGAAGAGAAGAACGGTCGGCTCGTTCTGAACTCAGGTCACTTCAGCTTGGATGTGTCAGAACTGGCAGAGTTCATTCGAAAGGGGACTTCGCAGTCAGAGGCCGTCCTTGGAGTAAGACCCGAGCATGTTGTGCTCACGCAAGACAGAGCAGGCCCGAGTTCCATACCTGCTGAGGTCTATGTCACGGAACGCACAAGGCCAGAGCAGATAGTTCACCTCAGGATCGGAAAAACAATGATGCAAGCCATCACCCCACTGACATTCCAATGCGACGCCGGCCAGAAACTATGGATGACAATCGACCCTGCGAAAATTCACGTCTTTGACAAGCACTCACAAAACGCAATTGTTTAACACAGCTTGGTGGAGGTTGAGGCTATGGCTAGAGTGTTGATCGAGAAACTCACGAAGAAGTTCGGAGACGTCATCGCTGTTGACAGCATCAGCGCAGAAGTCGCAGATGGCGAATTCATGTGCATGTTAGGTCCATCGGGATGCGGCAAGACAACAACTCTGCGAATGATCGCAGGGTTGGAGCAACAAGACGAGGGTAACATCTACATCGGTGACACCCTCGTGAACGACCTCCCTCCGAAAGACCGGGATATCGCCATGGTATTCCAGTTCTACGCCATGTATCCCGACAAGAATGCCTTCGAGCAAATAGCCTTCCCGCTCCGCATGAGAAAGTTACCGAAAGACGAGATCAAGAAGCGGGTCACGGACGTAGCAGAGATGCTTGGTATCACGCAGATCTTGAAAGAGCCGATGTCGCGGCTCACGGTCGACCAGAGACAGAAGATCGAAATAGGCAGAGCAATTGTGAGGGAGCCCCAAGTCTATCTGTTCGACGAGCCCCTTACGAATCTTGATGCCAAACTTAGGGCGCACATGAGAGCCGAACTGAAGAGGCTGCAGAGTGAACTCAAGACAACCACGGTATATGTCACTCATGATCAGCTCGAAGCAATGATTCTAGCGAGCAGGATAGCCGTCATGAACAAGGGCAAGATCGTTCAGTACGATACTCCGGATCGCCTATACGACCGACCCTCCGACCTTTTCGTCGCTGGATTCATCGGGACCCCTCCGATGAACTTCGTTGACTGTACGCTAACCCGCGACAAGGACAGATCCGTGCTCGACGCTGGCGACTTCAAGTACGATATAAGCGCCATAGCTGAACCTATCTCAAAGTCATCAGCTGGCAACGAGTTGATTCTCGGGATTCGGCCTGAAGATATTGTGATTCGCGAGAGAACGACCGACAGAGATGCGATTGAAGGCGAAGTTGATATTGTTGAACCAGTGGGTAATCGGATCATAGTCGACCTGAGAGTGGGTGGGCATTATCTGAAGGCTAATACCCGCCCGATGACTCTCCGGCCTGGCGAAAAAGTGGGAATTCTTTTCGACAGGAACAGAATCCACATCATCGACAAGAAGACTGAAGCTGTGATCGTGTAGCATCGACAATGCAAGAACGACCTCACCAAACTCAGCATACTCGGCGAGAGATAGCATCCCGAGTTGATACCGTAGACGTTATGCTATTCTTGGATTCCACGAATAGGATCAGGATGGAATGACCTATGAAGTTGTCGATGCTCACATGCAGTAAAGTATTTCCATAGTCTCTCTTCCTTGCAACACGTCAGACTGATTCACGCCGACACACGTGACCAAAAACCCGACGGTGTCCCGTCTCGCAGCGATAACCCAATCAGCTGAGCGCTTCGTGCTCTCCTACGGCCACCATTTCTTGCTACGTGGGATAGCTATTACTTCTCGAATTTCCAGTCTCTTGCTTGTGTCCTTGGAGAATATCATCGCCGGGTACGTCGCGCGCATGACGGCGGCTGAGTCCGCGCC
>Ga0315280_10007963_pt1 | contig 14033 bp, 11 predicted proteins | sample YL17G06_40_MG_FD_203697 | JGI IMG/M metagenome (GOLD analysis project Ga0315280, IMG submission 203697) | Sediment microbial communities from Yellowstone Lake, YNP, Wyoming, USA - YL17G06_40 | ecosystem: Environmental > Aquatic > Freshwater > Lake > Sediment | place: USA: Wyoming | collected...
CCCGGGTCTGTTCCATCAGTGCGAGCATCAAATGCTCCACGTCATTCTTCTTTTTCGGCTGTCCGCCAACATAGATTAAGCCGTCCTTGTCGAGCTTGTCTTCTCTTATCAGAAAGTCCACAAGGCTAACTTCGCGCCTCAGGAGCACGGGTTCATCCTTCTTGTCCCTGACATACACGTAGCATTCTCCAGCCTTTTCGAATGCAGCAGGACTGACAACTTCTACCATTGGCCTGGTATCCCGTTCTGATTGAGCTCGCGTTGCGGCTAGCAGCTTCAACAGAAGCTTCTTCGGGGGCATGTCCTTCACTAGCTCGCTTTCAAAATAGTAAGGCATGATGAGCGCCTTTCGGTTCGCGGGGAAGTTCATTACAACATCAAGGTGCATGTAGTCTACTGCAGGATAGTCCGCATTGTAGACCGCACACACGTACTTGACCTGTTTGTTAGCGTCTGTCGAGAATATCTTCTTGGCGAACTCAAGGAAGCCGGTAAAAGTTGATCTTTGCCCCAACCCTACCGCAATCGTTTCCTCATCAATGATCTCCGTATCGCCGCCTTCGATGTTGGCGGGCTCAGTGTTGGCGATCGTCAGATCATTGGCGTCCCAAATCAGGTTGACATTCTTCTGCAGAACTGGGTCTGACTCGTATGCTAATTTCACTACTTGAGGTTCAAATCGTCTGCTGTACCTTCGCATGTTGCAGATGACGGTTCCTATCTGTGTGGTGAACGACGTGTCTCTCGTGTAAGTCCACGCTGCCCTCTTGAAGTCCGGGAGGACGACTTGGTCGCGGGCTTCGTTGTAGTAAGGTGTTGGCGGGTAACCGTCGGTGAGGTGCTCGGCCTTGAGCTCACTGGGTGATGGGGCTGGTTCGTTCTCCCCCCAGAACCTTCTGATGATCTTCTTTCTCTCCGCCTCAGAAGCCCGCTCGATAGTTTTTCTCAGGATCGAAACGACTTCGAATACTTGGACGCCTTCCTCTTTGAGGAATTTTTCCAGTTGCAGCCATTGGTCGTGCCCGCCTGCGTCGTAGTCAGCGTGGGAGCATCTGGGGAGGTATTGGAGATTCGACTCTCCCCCAACGAAGGGGAGCTTGTTCTCCCAAAAGTTCAGGGTCGTATCCTGTAGGAGAACTGCGTGTAGCGTTCCAGATTCTGACTTAACGGTCCACATACCCAACCCAACGATCCATCCGTGCTGGTCTTTCCTTAAGAGCTCATAACGACTTAAACTTGCGGAGGAAGGACGCTAGACGCGTATGACATAGTGTAGTGAGGAGTAACCCATGAACTTCAGTGCTAGTATCGCCGCTGCGAGTGCCACCGTCGTAATTTGCGCGATGTAATCGCCGGCCCTCAGCTTGGTTTCCTCCAGGTAGGTTCGCGTGGTGGGTGAGCCGAAGGCTCTGCATTCCAACGCCGTCTGGAGAGTTGTCGAAAGCTTCAGAAGGTAAAGTAGGACGGGTGTAAGGGCGCTTGTGTAGACGCCTGCTTTCTTGGTTATTGGGAGTTTGTCAATGTCTCGGCCTCTGAGCTTCTGAGCTTGCATTACGTTGCCCCAAGTTTGGAACACGAGAGGGACGAACCTCATGCCCGTGACGAATATCAGGGTGAATTGGTACGGGATCTTCATTTGCCCCATGTTCGCCGCTATCTTTGTCATGGGCGTGGTCATCGTCAAGATTGGTATTGAAAAGACTACGGCTAGGACCCTCATGAAGATCAGCGTTCCGAACAGAAATCCCTCAAGGGTATATGCCGCATAATTGCGCGAACCAATCATGAGTACGCCCAGTCGGAAAAGTTCCGTGTCTCCGAAACGGTACGTGAAGCCTTGAAGGATTATGAGGAAGAGATACGTTCCCACCAAAACTTTCAGAATGATTCCAAGCCGTCTGAGCTCGATTCCTCCGATCATCCACCAAACTAGTAGGAAGGCTATCCAAATGCCGAGTAGTACGTAGTCCAAGGCGAAAACGCTGACAACGAGGCTTGTCACTGTCAGCAGAAGCTTAGTGCTAGCTTGCAGCTTGTGAACCGGCGTGTCCTTCCGGATGTACTCGAGCGTCGCCACAGTCATTTACCCCCAACCAAAGAGTCGACCATCGAGTCCACCGTCATAATGTCCCCTGGGACACCGTAGGGTTCTAGTTCCTTTGCCAAGAGTGAGATGGGCGGCGGTTTTATGAACGTCTTCTTCAAGGTTTCAACTTCAGTGAAAACTCTCCCGGTCGGGCCATCCAATAGGATCTCGGCGTTCCCCATGACTACAGTCCTATCAGCGTACTGTGTGACTAGATTCATGTCATGAGTGATCATTATCACGGTGTGCCCTGCGGCGTTAAGTTTCTTGGCGAGTTTCGCGATGCGGTGTCTGCCAAGATAGTCCTGTGCAGTTGTCGGTTCGTCCAATATGATGACTTCAGGCCTCATGGCAACTACCGCCGCGACGGTGAGGCTTCTTCGGTCTCCAAAACTGAGCCTGAAAGGAAAGACTTCTTTCTGCTCTTCTAAGCCGACAAATCCTAACGCCTCGTCGACTCTGTGTTTCATCTCGTCCTCGGGCAACTTCAGGTTACGAAGCCCGAATTCAACCTCCTCCCTGCATGAGATGGTGAACAGTTGCTCATCCGGGTTCTGGAGGACGAGCCCTATCGAGGTTGCAAGCTGACCTGTCGTGAAGCCCGTGATGTCCTTGCCCTTAAACAACACTTGGCCTTTGGTGGGCTTCAGTAGTTTCAGAAATTGTTTGACGAGTGTCGTCTTGCCAGAACCATTTTGCCCGATGATGCCTATCATTTCACCCTTGTGTACTTTCAGGTTAATGCTTCTGAGGGCCGTAACGGGTGGGAAACCTGGATATGTGAAGGTGAGGTCAACGCACTCGATGACAACCTCGCCCTTAGGCGCTGAGTACTCCGACTGGCTCACTTTTCCAGGTTTCAGCTTCTTCTCCTCAATGAGGTCGACCACCTGTTTCTTACTTTCCTCGATCGTGAGAGGCGGGGGTTGATCGGGGGCGATGCGGTGTCCCAATGTTGCAAGTTGAGGAACTTGAACTCCCACGCTATCCAATAATTCAACTTGGGCGAATACGTCCCGCGGGCTAGCTTCGGCGACCATGCTTCCTTTGCTTAGGACTACGGCACGGTCAGCGAATGAGGGCACGTCTTCGGACGCATGCGTTGTCAGGATCGTCGTGATGTTGTATCTCTTCTTCAAGTCGACAAGTACCTCGAACACCTCCGTCGTACCTATGGGGTCAAGCTGTGAAGTAGGTTCATCTAGGACAAGCAGTTCTGGCTGCATGCTAAGACCTGCTGCGAGGGCGAGCCGCTGCTTTTGCCCGCCAGAAAGTTCCATCGGGGAACGTGATTCGTATCCTTCAAGTCCGACGGCCTGCAATGCCCATTTTGCCCTTCGCATAATTTCGTCTCTCGGGAACCCGAGGTTTTCAGGGCCGAAGGCTACTTCCATCAGAACGTCTGGGTTTACAAGTTGGCCCTCTGGATCCTGCGTTACGAAGCTTATCTTCTGGGCCAGTTCGTGAACGGGGTGCTCGTAAACGTCCATGCCAGCAACAACCACCTTCCCTAGGGTCGTGCCTTGGTGGACATGGGGGATTATGCCGGTAAGGTGGCGGCATAATGTCGTCTTGCCAGCGCCATTAGCGCCCATAACTGCAATTATCTCGCCCTTCGAAACTTGTAGGCGTATCTCCTTGAGGGCTTGCACTCCATCAGGGTAAGTAAAAGTGAGGTCTTGGATTTCTACTAACATGCTGCTGCTCATATCCACATTTTCCGCTAGCATGCGTTAGTGATTTTGAGATTGTAGAAAAAGGGGGGGTAGGGGGTACCTACCAGATGACGTTCGGTGGCTTCGCCATTCCGCTCTTTCCGAGGGCCGTCGCGATGGGGGCCGCAATTATAGTTACAAGAATGGCAAACAGGGGCATGTACCATGTGTATACGAATAGAGCTTGGAAGTATAGCAGGGCTGACGGATACTGGTAGATAATCCAGAACGACCAGTAGGTAGGTGTGAGGTACCAGAGGTTGAATCCCATCCAAGTGCCTAGGAAGAGTCCGATAAATCGCTTTGTCGTGTTTGAACCGCGCACCGAATTGTAGATGTATTTGGTTCCGAGCGGTGACAGCATTACAATGGCGGGCAAGAGCCAGAAGTACAGGATCACGAGGGCGTATTGAGTTGGGTCAATTGGTGACCAGCCGCCGCTCAGACATGGTACGCATGGGTAGACGAATAGCACTACGTAGAATGATACTGTCGCGATTGCGAGTACTGCAGCGTAAAGCGCCACCCATTTCTTGGGTCCAGCGTTAAGAGTCAACCCAACCATGATGGCTGGTAAGGTGGCAACCTGGAAGGCATCGAATATTCCTAGGGGGTAAGCGCCGGGAGCGATGAACATGCCAATCAGTCCACCTACGAATGCGCTGATGAATCCCGGAATCGGGCCCAAGATCAGCGGACCGACTGATGCTAGCACCACAGCGAGAGGCCAGTATCCGTTTCCGCCTGGGTATGGCAGCAATGGCACGAAGGATGTGACGCCAACTAGAGCCCCGTAAGCCGCAATCCATGCAATGGGCGTTCCCGAAATATACGATCGGCCTTTTGGTTTCGAGGACATTTTTCTTCACACATCCGTCCAATGGAGTCTGGTACTATTGTTTGATGGTGTATGACGCGGCGAAGAGCACTAGTCCAAGTATTGCTATGCCGGCGACGTACATCCAGAGCCGGCCGGGGAAAATGTCAGCGCCGTTCCAGAAGTAATCAACGACTGCAGGGTGTTTCTCGCACCAAGTGGGATTAGCTGGGCATGTTACGCTTTGTCTGGCCGCGTCCATGACGTAGGGTATGATGAACATCACTACGCCGAGCAGGAGTAAAGCAATGCCTACGAACTTCACCATGGGTTTTGTTCCCTTAGCCAATTTTCCTAATCCTCCATCCAGCGGTGAGCCCCTATCGAATCTCATGTTATATTAAGCCGTGGGTGCATTTGCATTCGACTAAATCAGGACAGCTTCCACGTGAGACGGGTGCGATTTTGCCCGACAAGAATCAGGGAGGGTCGCCCGTGGTCACATCATGGTCAGGGCCAGTACAGCTTTCTCGGTGTGCATGCGGTTCTCGGCCTGGTCCCAGACCACGGAGTGTGGGCCCTCGATTATTTCTTCGCTCATCTCTTCGCCCCTGTAACCGGGGAGACAGTGCATGAAGATGTAGTCTGGCTTAGCATCTCGAGCGACGTTAGAATTGAGTTGATACGGCGCGAAATCTCGTAGGCGTTTCTCCTTTTCCTTCTCAGGCCCCCCCATGCTATGCCAAGTGTTGGCGTAAAGAACGTCAGAATTTTTCACCGCCTGCCTCAGATCATCCGTGATGACGATCTCGGCGCCGGTGGCTTTGGCTTTCTCCGTGGCAAATCTCATTATTCTCTCGTCTGCCTCGTAACCCTTAGGCCGGGCTACGTGTAACGTGAAACCGAAGACAGATGCCGCGACAATGAGGCTGTGGCATACGTTCCAAACATCGCCCGCATAGCAGAGCTTGATTCCGTCGAGTTTTCCTTTGTATTCCATTATCGTGAGCATGTCAGCGAGACCCTGGCAGGGATGCGTAAGGTCGGTCAGAGCGTTAATGACGGGATGCTCCATGTATTTCGCAAACTCGTCTATTCGGTCCTGACCAAACGTGCGCATAACCAAAGCATCACAGTATCTGTCAATTACTCTGGCAGTGTCTCTGACCGGTTCTCCTCTTGCAAGTTGCATTTCATCCGGCCTCATGTAGAAGCTCTGCGCGCCGAGGTGCGCGATGGCTGCTTGGAAGGATGTTCTGGTCCTCGTAGAAGGCTTCTCGAACAGAACCGCCACGGTTCTACCCCTTAGGTATTCGTGCGGCTCATGCCGCCTCCATTTCTGCTTTAGATCTCTAGCGGTCGCAAGGATGGTCTCAATCTCAAATCTAGAATAATCCATCAGTGTGAGGAAATCTCTTCCGCAAAACATTATTCTCGCCTCCTAGCCTGCCTTTCTGAAGTCGAACATGCTTCCCACTTGAGTGTACTGAGCTCCACGGCGCTGCTTGAACTCCTCGAAGAACAAATCTGGATCAATTGCATCAGGTGGGAGTACGCCATAAACCTTGATCTTGCCCTCGCCGAGCATCATGGTCGCTATGAAGAGTGGCAGAACGGTTCCACTAGCCATGGTCCCGACTGAGGCGTGAACATGGGTTACCTCTCCCCCGTCGACTTTGTCGACAACTTCTATCCTTTGGGCGGCGACGGATGGCAGGTCTTTCTTACTCTGCATTATCTTCATCGAAACAGCTGTGAGAAAGTCGACAGCGGCCACTTTCGACCCTTCCACATCATATGCATCCATTAGGCTCGCGCCTGCCTTGACCCAACTTTCAATCAGATCGTGAATGTCCCCGGGGAAGATCCCGCCCCGGACGGTCACATTCTTGACGCCTTTCAAGTGCATTGGTATGGTGAGCACCTCAGGATGATCGAAGTAGACTACATCGACCTTGCCGACAGGTGGCGGAAACTCAACCAACTTCCGGCCGGAGAAAGGCGCCACCTGCACAAGTCGACCGTCAAGAAATTGATGAGGTGAGCTGTAACAGTGAAGGCAATGCTTCATAACAGACGGACCGAAGGGGTCGGTCTGACTCGATGTCCAAGCTATTCGCACATCAGTGACGGAATCCATCCTCTTCGCGCTATACTGAACTTGGATGTTGGAGAGGCCTGGGCCGCTGCCCAGTGAAGTCAGGATTGTTGTCTTCGCCTTCTTCGCGTCACCATCGAGCTTCACGATCTCTTTGGCCGCGACACATTCGTCGCAAATGTCCGCATACCTCACCCCAACATCGATAGCGGCCTTGATCGTGTCTATCCCATACTTGTAGTAGGGGCCAACACAGTTGACCACCAGATCCGCATTTTTCATCGACCGCTTCACATCATCCAAGTTCTCCACATCAACTGCTTCGTACTTCACGATGGCGCTTCCGATACGCTTGTTCACTTCGTCAGCGGCTTTCCGCGCTCTATCATCCGAGCGGCTCGTCACATGAACCTCAGCCTTCCCGTGCTTAGCAAGTAGGTAGGCCGCGACTTTGCCGATGTAACCCGCGCCACCTAAAACCAAAATACGCACTTTCTGCTCGACCTCGATGGAAGGCTCTTCATTTTTACTACCTATTGCTTCAGAGGGAAGCTTGTAGCGTGCGGTCGATGACAAAGCTGACGCGAAACCACTAATCCTAAACCTAACACCGGAAAGAAAGCCCAACGAGTTCCCGAGGCCTAAACAGTGACGTTAACCGCAGACCGAGAAAACAAATTGTCTCGGTTCAGTGCGCAAGTAACAGCGGTTGGGGGGCACTTCGAATCCGTTCCAGACCTGCCATCAGCTCGCGAGTATGTGACTAAGCTGGCTTTGGCTCGGAACGCGAAGCGAATTGTAGTATGCGACGACGCATTGTCATCAAGACTCTTCCCAACCGGTGCACCCGAAGGGCTCTTCGAGGTTGCAGGTTCTGCGAACTCATCGCGGGAAGCGTTCTTCAAGGCGCTGGAAACTGCTAAGATTGGAGTTTCATCAGTTGACTTGGCCGTTGCCGAGACAGGGACGCTTATTATAGCAACTTCAAACGAGTCGAACAGGCTCGTCACGGCACTGCCCGAGGTCCACATTGCCATATTGCCGCGTTCCAAGTTAGTCGACTCGCTGCAGGAAGCAGAACCGCACGTTTCAGAAATCTTGAAAAGAACAACAGGAGGGGTTACGATCTCGCTGATTTCGGCATCAAGTCGAACCTCGGACATAGGCGACATGGTCATCTTGGGCGTGCACGGCCCCAAGGAATTGCATGTCCTCCTGCTGGATCAAGAACTTCCTGGAGGAGCGTAGCATTGGACCGCGCTGGCGCGGAAGCCGACGAACGCTTACTCAGCAAGGTTCGCGTCGGCCTGGCGGATAGGCGGCGACGGGCCGCTTTGTATGTTGGAACGGAGGGTGGAACCGAAGATGCTGAGAAGGCTTACGCAGCGATTCCCGACAAAGGGGAAGCCCTTCTGCGTGAGGCTAGACGAATCAAACGTGACGCCATAGACCGCCTTGATGAGAACCTTGAGAGGTTCATTCGGGCAGCTGAGTCTGCGAGAGTGCACGTCCACCTGGCGCCTGACGCTGCAACTGCAGTCGGGCTGGTCCTCAACCTCCTCCAAAGGGCAGGAGCCAAGCGTATTGTGAAGTCCAAGTCGATGACCGGTGAAGAGATCGACCTTCGGCTTCACCTTGAGAAGGCAGGACTCGATGTTGTTGAGACAGACCTCGGGGAAAGGATAGTTCAACTTGCGCACCAGCGACCGGCCCACATGGTAGCGCCCGCAATTGATATGACCGTAGAGGAGATCACGGAATTATTCTCCAAGAATTTGAGCAGGGAGATTCCACCCGACCCCGCACGGATCACTGCGATAGCAAGGGAGTCACTTCGAGAAGATTTCTTACGTGCAGACGTGGGAATCACAGGAGCCAATTTTGCGATCGCAGAATCGGGCGCCGTAGTCATAGTGACCAACGAGGGTAACGGCCGCCTCGTCACGGCTCTGCCACGAATGACTGTCGCTATCTTTGGTTCCGAGAAGATCGTCCCCAACACGACCGATGCTCTCACGCTTCTGCAAGCACTTGTCTTGAGCGGTGCGGGCAGAAAGGTCACAAGTTACGTTACAATAATGCGAGGGGGAAGCAAGCTAGCTCAGACCGGGCTGGAACAGGAGCAGCACGTCGTTATCCTTGACAACGGCCGTTCAACGATGCGGCGTGATCGCACGTTCCAAATGGCGCTCTATTGCTTGCGATGTGGGGCCTGCAATGACATATGCCCCACCTTTCGAATTCTTGGAGGACACGTATTCGGCCACATCTACACTGGGCCAATCGGGGTTCCCTGGACTGAGTACACCGCCACCCCGGATGAGGCAGGCGAATTCGCACCGCTTTGCATCTCCTGTGGCCTCTGCCAACAAGCGTGTCCCGTGAGCATCAACATACCGCTACTCATCGCCCGAGTGAAGGAGAGATATACCGAGAGGCATGGGCAGCTCTCAATCAACCGAACCCTTTGCAACTACGAAGCCTTCGTGAGTTTCGCGAGCGCGATCGCCCCGCTCTCCAACTCTGTTCTGGGACAGCGCATATTTCGCGGAGTCCTTCAGAGACTTTTGGGGTTGGATGCGAGGCGGCCTTTTCCAAAGTTTACGCATCGCACTTTCAAGAAATGGTTTCGCTTGCACTCCAGCATGGGTTCAAGGAAAGTCGCGTACTTCGTTGATACCTACGCCGATATGTGCGAACCAGATATCGGCAAAGCCGTTGTGGGAATTCTCGAGTCCAACCAGTGCAAGGTGATGTTGCCGAAGCAGGTGGGGAGTGGGATACCAGCGTTCCTATACGGAGATGTGCGGACGACGACAAGAGCGGCGGAATTCAACGTTCGCCATTTATCCGACGCCATTCGGGATGGTTGCGAGGTAATCTCCTCGGAGCCGACCGCAACCTATTGCCTGAAAGAACTCTACCCAGGGTTGCTCAGCTCGGCTGAAGCCAACTTGGTAGCCGCCCACTCACATGACATCTTCGACTACCTTCTCCAATTGCACAAAGAAGGGAAACTGAACATCCCGAAGGCCAAGATGGAGCCAGCAGCGTACCATTCACCGTGCCACACGCGAAGCGTCTATGGCAAATCAAACGCGCTAGAGGTTCTGAAGCTAGCAGGAATCGATGCCCGTCCCGTCAGGTACAACACATGCTGCGGAATAGCCGGAACGTTCGGGTTCAAGAAAGGTGCTGAAGGATACGATGTGTCTATGGCGATTGGTGAGACGCTCTTCGAGAGGCTCAAGGCGATGAAATTGAACCTCGTCATAACAGAGAGCAGCGTCTGCAAGATGCAGATCGAGCATGGCACCTCACTCCGAGTAGTTCATCCGGCAATAGTACTGTGGGAATTGTATCAAACTCGAAATTGAAGTGGTCACACGTGTGACCAAGCCTGATTAAATAGAATATATAGAGTCAGCTTCCTCTTCGTTGTATAGGCGCCGCCTCACAACTCGAAAGACGACTCGCGTCTCGCTAGAGGCAACCATCTTCAGGTTCAAAGAGAGTAATCCTTCCAAGTATCCTCGAACGAAATCGTAATTCTTGAGAACCGAATTCCGCAATTCAACGGCTCCTCCAAGAAGCGTTAGAACCCCCCAACCAGAACGAATATTGAATTCGCGGACTCTTTTCTCCATGCTGAGGACTCTATGCCTACTCGATTTTTTTTACGATTTCCCAGAGAGATTTGCTTCAGTGTATTTCTTCCACACGCTATTCCTACCGTGTGCGCCCTATCGCCTAAGCCATCGACGATCATGTTGAATGTCTCTGCGCGTAAGACTGCAACGCGGCCATCTGGGCCCGGAAAGACTCCCTCGCGCCATCGCTCCAGATTGAATGTCTCGAAGCGACGGATGAGTTCCGTCAAGCCTAAATTGTGCGGCGACCGAGACTTATAGAGTGCGATTGTCCGTTCTAACTCTCGGACGCTGATTTTCTCGTTCTTCACGAGGTTTGCTAGTTCAAGTTGCTCGTTTTGGTCCGTGATGTAGGCAATCCTGATCGCATGGGACGCAGTTAGACGAGAATTTGTCGCAGCCTCCTTCGCTATGTCCGGTCTAAGGTTGTCAACAACCCTTACACGGTCAAGCACGTAGCTGTCGCTTTTTCCAATCGCCTTGGAGACCCGTGAAACACTCCAGCCTCGTTGCATCAAACTCTTGTAGGCTTTCCCTTCCTCAAGAACGTTCATTGAAGTGTTCCGCTGAATATTTTCCACAATGCGTAGAAGGAGAACTTCTTCCGTGCTCATTTCTTTAACAAGCGCGGGGATCTCAGTCCAACCCAATGAGCGGCAGGCCAACAGTCGGTGAAGCCCGATGACGAGTTGATATTTTCCCTTCTCCGGTCTCACCATTACTGGTTGAAGAAGACCTGAACTTTCGATTGATTTGGCCAGGTCTTCCACGACTGCTTGGCTCACTGGCCTTAGCTTTACGGTCGGTTCCGAAATGGAGTCGAGCGGTAATTTTTCGATGTCCAAGTGACTAGTGAAGGATTTCGAATTGGGTGAAATTTAACGGTTGCCCGTCATATACAACTTCGGGAAGCCTACGCTTCCAGTCGTCAGCCTACAATGCGTGACTATGACTAGTACATATTCTAAGTGGCATCGTATTCCAGTCTGACACTAACGATTATTATGGAAAACCTCGCTTCCATTAGACGCTCCGGGTGTCAGAGGCCGTCGGTATTTCACGCTGTTTGCTTGGCGTTGCAGTAAGGACAGACCAGCGTTCCAGCGGGCAACTGGGCGCCGCATTGTACGCAGTACCGGACTTGTCCGGTGGTAGGCAGGCCTGCTCCGGGACTTGGTCTTCCCATGGGACCCAAATCAAGTTCTTGTCGTGTTTGTATTGTTCTGATCAGGTCGCCACGAGTGACTATGCCAAGTAATCTGCCACCCTCAGTGACCAAAATCCTTCCGACTTTCTGGCGGGCCATCCTCTGCATCGCATCTAAGGCGGAGAGCGTAGGCTGGATCATGACTGTGCGTTCGCACGGGACCATTGCCTGGGCAACTGTTTCGGTAGATCTCCGGTCCTTCGGAATCGCCCGAACGCACTGTAACGTAACCAAGCCCAGTATCTGGCCATCTTTGACCACCGGGTAACCGCCGTGAGGATGGACGAGGAAGTAGTCGGACACTAATTGTTGAACTGTGATGTCGGGCGGAACGGTCAACACCTCCCGAGTCATGATAGCTCCCACAGTAACACCCGTCAAGGCCTCGCCAAGAAGTGTCTGCCTCAGGCTCGTTTCAGCTCCAGATTTGATGAACCATCCCAACACGACGATCCAAATCCCGTCGACAAAGTCACCGAAGATTATCGCAACGAACCCGCCTAACATCATGAGCAATGAGAGTGCTTCGCTGACTCTCGTCGCAGTCCTCGTAGCCTCCACCAAGTTCTTGGAATGTTTCCAGAGGCTGCCACGAAATACTCTTCCTCCATCGAGCGGGAACGCGGGGAGTAGGTTGAAAACGCCCAAAATTGCATTGATTAGGGCCCCATAACCAAGCGTCGCCGTTATGATGATCGGTAACCTTGCAAACTGCGCTAGATACCAGAACGCACCCAAAACACCCGCAATGAGAAAGCTCATCAGTGGCCCCGCAGCCGCCATGCGAACCTCCAATCCAGGATCTTGGGGTTCCTCCGTCATCTCTGAGACACCGCCAAAGAAGAAGAGCGTGATCCGCGCAATCGGAAGCCCATTCTTCTTCGCGATATAGGAATGCGATAGTTCATGAACGAGCACAGAAGCAAAAAGAACTACTGCCGACGCGATCCCGATAGCCCAGTAAGTCACGACGCTCAGGCCTGGGTATTGGTGGGGCATGTACCCGTAAGCCAGCGACCAAGCGATCAATACGAAAACTAACCATAACGTGTAATGAATCCTAACCGGTATACCCATGATTTTGCCAAGCCTAACAGACAAAGCTGACCACCCCACACAACGGGCCCACTGTACGAATCGCAGGCGCTGCAGAAAAGCTCTTCCCACATTCCGCTAACGACCCGCACGGCTCTCAAAAGCCCTGGATGCCGCATGCGAGATTTCTAGGAAAAGGTTTTCAGTGAACGGCCTATTCCTCGCGCTGCATCTGGAGATTTAGTGTTGGAAACTAAGCAGCTGATTATGCTACCGGGCCCGACGAATATTCCAACTCGTGTTGCGAATGCTATGCTGCGTCCCATCATTAATCATCGTGGGCCTGAATTTTGCGAACTTCACTCGCGGATAATCGACAATGCGGAGTATGTTTTTGGGACGAAGAATGACCTCTTCGTTTTGACATCATCTGGAACTGGCGGTGTCGAATGCTCCGTTCGTAACATTTGCTCGCCGGGAGCGAAGATAATCGTCCCGGTTAACGGGGTGTTCAGCCAACGTTTGCTCGAGGCGGTTAATTTGCTCGGCGGGAAAGGGATTGAGATTCCTGTGGAATGGGGGAACGCTGTAACCGTGGCGCAAGTTGAGGATGCGCTCAAGAAGAATTCGCCAGTCACAGCCGTAGCCATAATTTACAATGAAACTTCGACAGGCGTTACTACGCCAAACCTGAAACAGATCGGTGAACTCTGCCGGAAATATGGTACGCTGTTTCTCGTTGACGCCATCTCGATACAGGGCGGCGTCCCACTTCCAGTTGATGAGTGGGGCGTTGACGTTTGCATAACCGGCAGCCAGAAATGCCTCATGACCCCGCCAGGCCTAGCGCTTATCTCAGTGAGCCAAAAGGCTTGGGAAGTTATCAAGAAAACCCCGCGCAGCTACTACTTCGACTTGCAGCTTTGCAAACAGTTCTGGGAAGAGAAGAAGGAGACCCCCTACACCCCAGCCTTAACTCTCTACTACGCCCTAGACGAGGCGCTGCAGATGATCCGTGAAGAAGGCCTCGAGAAACGGTTCAAGAGGCATGCAATCTGCGCCAACGCCATGTACGAGGCTGTGGAAGCCATGGGCCTCGAACTCTACGCACGTAAAGAGGTCAGGTCAGCCACGGTTCTCGCAATCAAATACCCAAGCGGGATAGACGATAGGAACTTCAGAGGTGCATTGAACAAGAAATATCGGGTCGTCGTAGCAGGCGGAATGGGTAAGACGCATGGTCAACTGTTCAGGATTGGCGTCATGGGCTCCGTGTCAGAATTCGAAATCCTCGCTACGGCCACAGCCGTAGAATCCGTTCTAACCGAGCAAGGCCACAAACTCAAACCGGGGGAAGGCGTGGCAGCTGCGCGCGAGGTTTTCGCGAAAGCCTCGTGAAGCCTTTAAAGTTCAAAGCGGCTCGTG
>Ga0315280_10007964_pt1 | contig 14032 bp, 9 predicted proteins | sample YL17G06_40_MG_FD_203697 | JGI IMG/M metagenome (GOLD analysis project Ga0315280, IMG submission 203697) | Sediment microbial communities from Yellowstone Lake, YNP, Wyoming, USA - YL17G06_40 | ecosystem: Environmental > Aquatic > Freshwater > Lake > Sediment | place: USA: Wyoming | collected...
TCAGTTTCTTTCCCGTAAACGTCGTAGTACCTGTTTACGTCGGCTTCCAGAAGTTCCTGATCGTTGACTTGGTGTGCGCCTTGCCAGTAGCCTAATCCCATAGCGTCAACGATGTCTTCTGAAATGTTGGCGCCTGTTGAGACAAGCACGTCTATGTAGCGGTTTTCTATGAGCCAATTGATGATTTTCCACTGCCCAGCCGTGCTCATCGAGCCCGAAAAGCCCATGACGATTGTCAAGTCTTTCTCTTTCAGCATGGCTTCCCAAACTTCGACTGCTTCTCCCAGTTTTCTGCCCTGATAGGCTGTTCTGCTCATTTCGGCCAGAAGGTCAGAGACACTTTTTTTCTTGACGTCGATTGCTTCGAGTTTCCGTTTGAAGTAGGAACCGCTCATGATTTTGCACCTCGTTCTAGACTGCTTGACACGTATATGAGATTTCTTGTTTCATCAAGCGGTTCAGACGTGAAAAATGGACGAGATTGTTATCAGCTGGGGGCCGTCTATGGATCGGGACTTTCACATTTTCTCTGGGGCTAGCACGCCGATTAGGTTGAGGGCGTTCCGCAGCACGATTCTTACAGCGTCTACCAGGGCGAGTCTTGCGTCACTCAGTTCGTGTGTCTCAGCTTTTATGACTGGTAACGCGTTGTAGAATGTGTTGAACTTGTCAGCCAAGTTGTTGGCATAGTCGCCGATCAGGTATGGCTTAAGGTATTCTGTTGCCTCAGTGAAAGTGTCAGGGAAGCTGGCTAGGGCCATGATTATTTCGTGTTCCAATTCTTCTTTCAGCAGTTCATAGTTTGGTTTTTCGGGTTTCCTTTCTGCTTTGCGCAGGATGCTGCAGGCTCTTGCATGAGTGTATTGAACGTAGGGCGCACTGTTTCTTTCGAAGTTCAGCACCCTCTCCCACGTGAACACGACCGGTTTTGAAGTGTCAACCTCTATGAGCGCGTAGCGTACTGCGCCTATTCCGACAAAGTCTGCGATTCTCTGTTTTTCCTCTTCGGACAGCTGGGGAGAAGTCTTCGAAACCTCTTCGTAGGCTCGTTTAACCGCTTCGTCCATCACATCGTCGAACGTTATGTATCGTCCTTCTCTGCTGGACATCCTGTATCCTGGCATGGTGACGAGGTTATAGGCAAAGTGAACCAAGTTGTCCGCGTATCTGCTGTAGCCTAGGGCGTACAGAGCGATTTTCAATTGTAGCTGAGCTAGGCTCTGTTCCATGCCGATGACGTTGATGACTTTGTCGGCCTTTTCAAACTTCCACAAAGTGTAGGCTGCATCTCGTGTCGTGTAGAGAGTGGTGCCGTCGGCGCGCACGAGGGTGAGAGGTGGGACTTCGTGGTCCTCTTTCAGGCCAAGCTTCTGCCGTAAGCCAAGTTCTTTGATCACTTTTTCAGCGTCAAACTCTGAGACGCCGCCTTCGGCGAAAGTGTAGGGTGACTTTTGCAGTTTCCGCAGCACTTGCGCTACATGATTGCCCCATACGAAGTCGCCTTCCCAATCCCATGAGTCATAGGAGACGCCTATGCGGCTCAGCGTTTTCTTGAAGCCTTCCAAGCACATTTCGCTGACTTCTCTGACGAGCTGCTTGGCTTTTGGCTGTCCATCTTCGTAGGCTCGATTTAACTGGTTAATCGCGTTCTCTGAATCCTCTTCTTTGCCGATTTTTTCGAGAAGCTTTTCGAAGAGATCGTGATAGCGGTCTTCCAGTTCGGCAGCAATCGAAACCCAATTGTCCAATTCCTTGTTGGTTTTGGAGATTTCTTCTGGTGCTGAAACGGTCTTTGCACGTTCAAGGTTATGTTTCAAACGGTTGATCTCTGTCAAGCAGCTTGTGATCGTGTAGATTTTGCCTATGAAATGGTCCGGTTTGCCGTCAGGTTTGGGTTTCCCCAGCTTTTCATACCCGTATGCAACGACTGATGATTGGCGTCCAACATCGTCGATGTAGTAGTGGCGGAAGACGGTGTGTCCTCTTGCTTTGAGCATACGGGCTAGGGCGTCGCCGAGGATAGGGTTTCTCGCTTGGCCGATGTGTATGGGGTGAAGCGGGTTCACGCTAGTGTGTTCAACAATGATTCTCATGGGCTTGTCGGTCTTGACAAACCCATATTCGACGTCAAGCTTCCTTGCTGATTTGATGGTCAAGGCAGTAAGCTTGCCGAAGTTTGCGTGAAAATTCATGTAGCCTGCCCCAGCAGGAATTATGCTCTCGACTAGTTTGAGCTTTGACTTATCGATAGCCTTGATTATTGTCTTAGCCATGTCGATGGGTTTTTTGCCGACTTTTTTGGCGAATTCAAGACACAGCGAAGAGGCCAATTGGCCATATTCGGGGCTGGTGGGCTTCTCGAAGGCTAGGTCAGTGATTTGGACTTCGGGGTATGCTTTTTTGAAGGCTTCAGCTAGAATTTTCTCGCATTCACTGCGGAATTCGGCGAACGGGTTGGCTGAAGTCATCAGTGCTTGCCCCAGTTCTTTTTTGGGCCATCCAGTCTTAAGAGGTGTGGTTATATTTTAATCCGCGCGCGTGAGGGGTGACGTGGCATTTTCTTGGACACTTATGTTCTTTCATCGGCAAGACGAATGATGGGTATGGTTTCCTAGATATCAACAAACACTATCTGTGTGCGGCTAAGAACTTTCCTTTTCTTCACTTCTGAGAGCCGAGTTTTGAAGACTTGGAAACTCAGTGCCAGAAAGAGGCATGGTAAGATGCGCGAAATCTGGGGCTACCACGGGTCCAAACCTTTCTAGCTTGGCTTGAAAGAACCAGAGAGGTTGGTTTTCATTTGCGGTTTATCATTGAATGTTCACTCTTTCTCGCACTTTTGCGGGATTCTCTTATGCCTTCTTCAGAAGTAACTCGTCATCCAGGTATTTCTGATTGCTCATCCTCTTGATCTTCAGGAACTGCCCTGCTCCTTTCTCGTAGATGTTGATCTCCCCATCAAACAGTCCTAGAATGGCGTGAAGCTCCTCTGGAGGGTGCATCTGCGGATCAACTACTGCTAGGACAGTGAAGTCTGTTGACGTCAATTCCGTGGTGAGAGCGGTCAGCCATTTCCTAGTTTGAACTGCATGATGTTGAAGCAGGGCGTCTGAGACTATCTCGATGCAAGCTCTTCGTGGGCCTTTCAGCGATGCGTCCAGTTTGTGAATGGCTGAAGTCAAAGCAATGCTAATCTCAGTAAGGTTCTCTACACCCTTCAACTTGAAAACGTTAGGTAAACTCCCGGCGATCGCATCTGCCTGAGGATTGCACACGAAGACGTAGAAGCCAGACTGAAACTCTTCAGCGAGAGCTTTCGCTGCCCTAGCACTAGTAGTGAGATAAAAAGTGACTTCACCTCTCTCTGCCCCTGTCTTAAGAAAGCTCTTGATTAGCGAATCCCTCTCGTTGCATGAAGGTGAGGACAACACTGCAGCGCTGCTTGAACGTATCCCTCCGCACAGCAGCTTGTCAAGATCTGCATAGCCCGTACTAACAAGTTCTGTAGGCTTGGGCAAGGAGGCTGCTTTGCCCGTCTCTATGTAGAGCAATTTTGCTTCTACCTTTTCGATGTCTTTCTTGGCTCCCATTTTCTGGAAAATCTCCAATGCTTGATTGAGCAGGTCGCGGGCTTTTTCTCTGTCCCCTTCTCGGTCTCTTTCCAAGTATGCTCGAGCGTATTCACAGAGAGCCCACCTAGCGAAAGCGATGGGATACCATATGTTCGTCTTTATGGATTCCCATTCTTTAAGCGCCTTCTCGAAAAGCTCAATGGACTCTTCATGTTTCTTCTGGGCTCGGAGCAACATAGCCCTCAAAGCCATCTCGCTCGCTTTGAGATACTTGTCCTCTTTTTCGAGAGCAAACTTCTGCAGGCTATCAAGCAGGTCGTGAGCTTTCTCGATCTCGCAAAGCTCTATAAGGGTCAGAATGAGAAACTGAGAGTGATACTTTTGGATAGTTTTTGCTCCAGCCTTTTCACTTTCTTTGAGTGCGTCTTCAAGCGATTCCTTTGCTTTCGTGTATTCTTCCTTATCGATATCCAGTAGCCCAAAGCTGAGTTGACACCAAGCATTTGTCTGAAACTCGTTTTGGTTTCGTGAGGCGTCCACTGCCTCTCTGTAGTACTGTTCACTCTTGTCCCATTCTCCCAACATTCGATAAGCATCTCCGCGAGTAAGCAGATACCACGGAATGTAAGTCATGTCGCCAGTTTTCTTAGCTAATGTAAGTGCTTCCTCTGTCAACGTTATTGCCTTGTCCAGCTCTCCTCGCAACGAGTATTCGCCTGCTAGATCAGAGAGAAAGTAGGCGTAATTGCTGATATTTCCTATTTTCTTTGCAAGTGCAAGCGCTTTTTTAAAATACTCTAAGCGTTTTTCATACTCTTCAGAAGGGAGCCAACCTGCGGCTTTGTCATACGCCATCACTGCAGTCTCCAGATAGCCGTTGTCAAGGGCTATTTTCAACGCTCGGTTCGCATGCTCTAGGCCTTTCTTGGGGTCTCCAATCATTCCAAACTCCATTGCCAGTTCAATGCATGAAGCAGCAACGGCTTCAAGGTCGTTCAATCTTTCAGCCAATGCAAGTGCTTTCTCTGCCCAAGTGAGAGCCTTGGGCACTTCTCCCATGCGTCGAAGCATGTGAGCCACATCCTCGTATAAACGTGCCAGTTCAGCACTTTCAGGTTCGGCTTCCAAAATCTTCAAAGCCGCTTCGTGATGCTCCTTAGCTCTTTCCTTATTACCTATTATATCCCAAAGGAGAGTCGCCATCTTCCTGTGCAGCGTTGCAGCTTTTCCCTTTTCCTGCACCCTAGTCCACAACAGTAAAGCATCATTCCAATACTTCACGCATTCATCATGCTTCCCAACGAGCCTCTTGATGTCTCCCAGCCGCTCAAGAACACGTCCCTTTTCTTGAAGCCCACCTTCTTTCTCTTCAAGAAGCCCAAGGGCAGACTGGAAATAGGAATCAGCCTCACTGTTTGCATAAACCTTCGCAGCCTTTTCTCCAGCCTTCAAGAAATAGCCAAGCGCCTTTTCTTTGTCTCCGCTCTCAAGAAAGTGTAACGCTAACTCTCCAAGATGTTCATCAACCTTCTCAGCATATACCTTCTCCAAGGCTTCCCCAACAACACCATGAAGTTTTTTGCGCTTGAAAGGGCCAACTTCTTCATGCACAACATCTCTCATGATGATGTCGGCAAAGGAGCAAATGTCTTCTCCTCTGATGACCGTGTGCTTGACAAATCCTGTTTTGATCAGTCTATCCATTATCTCAAGAAGCTTATTCTCTTCAATGTCCGTGCGTGCAGACATTGCTTCCAAAGTGAAATCGTTTCCAACAAAGGAGGCAAAGGTCAACGTGTTCTGGCATTCATCGTCTAGCCTGTTGAATCTCGCCTTTACAATATTCTTAACACTCTTCGGGAACTCAATCGCTGAAACCTCTTTGAACTTCCACTTGCCCTCTTCTAGATAGATTACCCCTTCTTCCTTCAGAGACTTCACTACTTCCTCTGCAAAGAACGGGTTGCCCCTTGTCTTGTCGTAGACAAGTTTGCAGAACTCTTCTGGAACATCCTCCTGCTCCAGGATGTTCTTTATCATCTCTGAAACATCGTTGAGGGACATTCGCTTCAGTTGGATTTCCTGAGGCAAGCGTTCCCTGTTCAATTCAGCCAAGACCGGAGTCAAAGGATGCTTATCGTCAATGTCAGTGCCGCGGTAAGCTCCCAAGAGAAGCAATGGTGTTTTCTGCACGCCACGAGCTAGATAGTGCAACAACAAGAGTGAAGACGGATCGGTCCACTGCAAATCGTCAAGAACCACGAGCAGAGGAGTTTCTCGGGCAATGTTGGTGATGAACTGTGAAACAGCTTCAAACAGCCTGTTTTGCTCCTGTTCAGGACTTATCTGGAAAGATTGAGGGATTGTTCTAAGTCTTTGACTGAGCTCTGGGACAAGCTTGGCAACTTCAGCCGGATAGAAGCCGATTACTCTGTCCAATTGATCGAGAGTACACGTTTCCAAATAGTCTTTTATAACTTCCTTCCAGATAATGTATGGTGGAACGCCGTCCATTCTGAACAGTGCTGGACATCTGCCGTACAGAACCTGCACTCCACGTGACCGTGCATAGGCGCCAAGCTCTCTGACAAGTCTTGTCTTTCCGATTCCAGCCTCGCCATGAATGAAGACAAGTCCACCCTCGCCATGAACTGCCCTGTAAACAGCCTCCTTCAACAAGTTCATTTCCTCAGTTCTATCGACAAGCGGAACCTCTTTCGCAGCGATAGGACGAGCACTTGGAACATGATCACGCTCAAGAGACGACAAGAAGACTTCTCCGCTTCAACCTGTCAATAGGACATATCGTACTCTACGTTCTTATTGCTTGTGGAAGAACATCTGATTCAAACACTGGCTTAAACTGCTCACAAGGTATGTACTTCGTTGACGCTGGTGAACGGTAGCGCGCGTGCTGAGTGATTAGCTAGGACGCTAGTTATACAGTGACCATAAATGCCCTCTTGGGGGACGATGTTTTAAGAAATAGGCCCGCATGCCCTGTTTGATTAGACTCGAGCGCGTGCGCCAATACAAACACAGGAAATTTAAGAATAGCCAAAAGCAACAAGCCATCAATAACCAATGAATTTTGGTTCGGAGAAAAAACTTTCCCAATCCCCAACTGAGGACACAAAACTTAACTCAAGAAGAAGTCAATACGGTTGGACGTGAGCAGCAAGATAGAGAAGGCATTTACTGAACAATTAAGCCAAAACGGAAAAAACACTGATACGAGACTTTCTGAGAAATGGATCTATGCAGTAGGTTTGACTATTGTCTTTGTGGTTGAGTTCGTCTTGCGGGATTTCCTTCTGCCAGAAAATGCAAACAACGTTAGCATTGGTTTGGCTCTTGTTGGGGAGTGGATGACCCTTTCTTTTTTGGTTTTTCTCTGGATTCCCAAAGTAGAGAAGAAGAACATGGCAAGCATAGGTCTGGGAAAATTCAAACGGGGGCACTTAGTGTGGGGCGTTCTAGTTTATCTTCTGGTGCTGGTTGCTTCTTCCTTAAGCGGTCTTGTCTTGCAGTCTGTTGGACTGCCTTCGCTACGCTCACTTCAGCCTCTAATAAAAGGATACGGGTTTGCCACTCTCTTTGGTCTCTTCTTGACAGGGACTTTCTTGGAAGAGGTGTTCTACCGAGGATACCTCATTGAAAGAATGACAATATTGACCAAACACAGGTGGGCTGCTGCCTTTGTGTCTTGGGTTTTGTTCATGCTCGTCCACCTGAAGTTCTTCGGCGTGGGACCCACGATAGATACGAGTATCATATCTGCAGCATTGGTCCTAGTGTATCTCAAAGAGAAAAGTATCTGGCCCTGCATCGTAGTGCATGGCATAAATGACCTTCTGGCGTTTCTGATTTTTCCCTTGTTGATATGAACCCCCGTGGTTTCTTCATTGGTTTGGGCGCACGCGCTTTTTTGTTTAACTCGGGATTAGAAATGGCCTTTTTTAGGGAGTTTATTTTAATCTGAAAACCGATAGCTTATGTGTTGTGGATGATGGGAGATTATGAGGACGAAGATAATCTTTTCAGAGAAGTGTTTGGGTTATGGGCAGTATCATGTTGAGGGACCTAGCAGGGTTAGGCGGGCAGCGAACGTTTTGAAGCGATTGGGCTACGATTTTCTGGAGCCTAAACCTGCCAGCGAGGATGACCTGCTGAAGGTTCACGAAGTGGACTATGTTTGGAATGTTAAGAAGAGTCTGGTTGAAGATTCAGACACGCCGGCATATGAGAATATTTTCGAGTTTGCTAGGCTTTCGGCAGGTGGAGCCATACTGGCAGCAAAGATCGGCGGGTTTTCGATTATGAGGCCTCCTGGGCACCATGCTGGTAGAGACGGCGCAGCGCTTGGAGCCTCCACGCGAGGATTCTGCTATTTCAACAACGTCGCAATCGCCGTGAGACATCTGAATAAGCCTGCTTTGATTTTGGACGTTGACGGTCATCATGGCAATGGAACGCAGGAGGTTTTCGAAGGAGACGGCAAAGTAACATATCTTTCATTGCACAGGTCCCCAGAGTATCCGGGGACGGGCGGCGCTAACGTGGGCAATGCTCTTAATTTTCCCTTGTGGGCAGATTGCGGGGACGAGGCTTATTTGGAGACTCTTGATGGTGCCTTGAGCATGATTGATCTGGAAAGGTTTGAGGTTGTGGCTGTTTCCGCCGGCTTTGACACGCACACGGGAGATCTGGCGTCGCTTGGGCTGACAGAGAAGGGTTACAGAGGAATCGGAAAGCGAATTGCGGCAATGAAGAAGCCCACGTTCTTTGTTTTGGAAGGCGGCTACAACGGCGAGAACAACGCGAAAGCTATTGACAGCCTGCTAAAAGCCTTCGAGACCTAGCCCAAAGCAACGCAGATGGTCGCACGCTGTTTCGAGTCCAGCAGCATTTTTATCTCATGTCTTGGTCTTTTCTGAGGATTCTCTGTCTTTGGTCTGGTATGCGGTTATGATGACCACGGCGGCTAGGATTATCGCTGCTGCTACCGCGTTTCTCAAACTGAAAGGCTCGTGTGCGAGTGCCCATCCCAGAAACATTGCGACGATAGGGTTTACGTAGGCATATGTCGAGGCTTGGGACGGAGGCACGTTTTTCAGTAGCCATATGTAAGAAGTGAACCCGACGAGTGAGCCGAAGACGATGAGGTAAACCCAGGAAACTGCGGAGCGAGCAGAGACTAGATCCAATCTGATGTGGGTCCATTCGCCGAGAATCAAACTCGCTATGAGCAGTAACAGCCCGCCTGCAAGCATCTCTATGCCCGTGCCCAAGAGAGGTGAAGAAGAAAGTCTCGCGGAGCGTGAGTAGAGCGAACCGTTGGCCCACAGGAAAGCACCGAAAACGAGGATTGCTGCCCCGGTAATATCAACGCTACTCGCTCCAAGGCTTTCTACGCCGCCTGCTAGTAGGATGACGCCAAGAAAACCCAAAGCTAAACCTGCAGCAACCTTAGCGTTGGGTTTGGATCGATTCCACAGATAGTTCGAGAGAACCATCCATAACGGTACGGTGCTAACCAGGAGAGAAGTCAGTCCTGAGGGCACCCACTGTTCTGCCCATATGACAGCGCCGTGCCCGCCGAGTAGCATTAGGCCGCCAGTCACGAACATCTTGCCCCAATCTGATCTGGTTTCGCGGGAAGTGCCGCGCAGCCTGATCAAAGCGTAAAGTATGGAGCCTGCGATGAGAAACCGCGTGCCTGCCATGAAGAAGGGTGGCAAGGACTCTTCCACGAAGCTGATGGCCAGATACGTGGAGCCCCAGATAAGATAGACCGCTGCAAACGCTGCTGCCACTTTTGCCCGCATCTTTTCACTCGTTCACAGTTGGCGCGTTCGGGCAGATTTAGTTCTTTTCCTGTCTCACCCGTGTTTCAGCCATTACGAGTCGGAGTGAGCATGGATTATGTTCTGGTCTTAGGCTAGGCACGTGTGAAATGTAAGCGGCTCTATGTTCGGGTAGGTCGTAGTATAGTTCGCGACACTTTTTCCGCAATAGTTGTACTATACTGTGCGCGGTCCAGCTTAGAGGTCTTGCGAGTACCTTTCGCAATGAGTGAATATGTTGGCTGCCCAGTGAGTTATGCAAAGACCAGTGAGCTATGTGCAGACTCCTCATCACACGCACGCATGCACTGTGCGCTGCTTCAGCAGCAATCTTGGCAAAAAGGCGGGCCCGGTCCGACTCGCTGAGGAACACAGGCTTGCTTAGGTCTATACAGATTTTTGCCCAAATTCAAAACCGTAGGATTATAGGAAACTTGGGCCCGCCCCCTTTCGCATATGGGCCCCGTAGAGGTCTGAACTCGTTCGAGTTCAAGTCCATAAGAAATAGACGTGCGCTACGCATTCGGTTCGTTTTTTTATATTTCAAGAACATCACGGTCTAATTCAACTTCTATTGCTACCTCGTTTCTTCGCAGGAATCCCGGAATGAAAGGGGGGTTGTAGAGCATTGTGAATACGATGCCTTTAGTCTTGATTTTTTCTTTGGTTAATTCGTTCAGTAGTTCTTGTGTCTCCTTTTCAAAATGTGATTCAGACCAGCCACCGGAGAAACATAGGGCGGCAATAAATCTTGCCGGGATTTCGGCTATTTTCACCCGTTTATCCAAGGGTTCAGGGGTGGTTTCAAGCGTATATTCTGCGGGCATAACAAACGCCATTGTGCCCGTTTCTGAAAAGACTGGGGAAGTCATTTGGATTTTTTGAGAAACTACCGGAGTGGTCATTTTCACTTTTGCTTGTTGCCTGTTTTCTCCTGTGATGAATCGGTACAGTAGATTGAACGCGTTTGTTGGGTCTTCCACTTTGGCGATGAGTATTTTGGGGTAGCGGCGTATCTCGACTTTGCTTATTTCTCGGATGATTTCATATTTTATTGTTTTGACCATACTCTCACACTACGCCTCAACGTAAAGTCCAGCCAACTGGTATCTAGCGCGCGCGGGCTGCCGCTATTTTTTCTTTTTCAGGTTTGTTGGCATGACACTGGCTACGATGGCTAACGTGGGTCCGATGATGAGGCCAGCCCACATGAACAGCGCCGCCAAACCTAAAATGAGGTAGTATATCCGTCTTTTCACGCTTGCTTTGTCGTTGTCTTTGATAGCTAGTCTGAGTGTGACGAGTCCGATGGCTAAGGGGACGATTGCGAAGATGAGGGTTATTAGGGCTTCTGCACCTATGGTTATGTGTGTGGCGGCTGCGAGCATCTGGTAGAAGGTTGTGGCAGCTGTGCCTATGAAGGTGAGGCCGGCTATGCCTCCGAGCCAGGCCATGGGGTTCGCGAGGTTGCGCTGTTTCTTGAATCGCCAGGTGATTAGGATGATGCCGATGATTAGTGCGGTTATCATGGGTGTGAGAACAAGCGCGAGGCTCTGTCCTTCCCATTGATATATGGTCATTAGGTTGAATGGGATGAGTATCCATTCGTCTATGGTGTAGGTTTCGCGGTCGCCTATAGCTAGGCCGTAGTGTCCACCTGTAGGTGTATTGGATTGCTCGTAGACGACGAGGTAGTATGTGCCTGGGCTAGGGTTTTCTAATGTTTCGTCTGCTAGTCCTGTGAATGTGCTGGGTGAGAATGGTTCATATGTTGGTGTGGGTTGTGTTTGGTTTACGAGCTGGGCGTTGGAGCCTGAGGGGATGGTTATGTTTGCGGGGATGTTGCCCTGGATGGCTACGTTTGGGCCAATAATAACGAGTCGGGGGTTGAAGGTTGTGTCTTCTGGACGCATGGATTTGTACATGGTGACGTGGATTTTTTGTCCTGCCGTTAGATTGAATGTATAGTATTGTGCGTCGCCGTCGCTGTTGAGTTGTGAGAAGAGCGCCCAGGATTTGGTTGGGTCTGGGACGACGGTGGCTTTGTCGATGGATTCGTTGTCTCCCGTTCCTAGGGGTGCATGAGCCATTACGAATGGTATTGTTAGGAAAAATATCAAGATGGCTACTGTGGTAGTAGCTAGAATCTTCATCTTCAAAACTTTCTCTCCAGTCATGTTCTTGTTGTTTTGTACTAATAAATTCGATGCGCGCGCCAACAATAGACATATAACCACTAAACTGCGATGCGTTGGTTAAGTGTGGGCGGCTATACTTTGGCTAATCCCTCCATATATTCGCTAAAGGAGCCAGTCATCGAAACTTCAAACCTTGTCAAAATCTACAAAGAAGGAGCAATCAAAGCTGTAGATGGACTCAACCTAAAAATAGGCAAAGGGGAAATCTACGCCCTAATTGGCGCGAACGGTTCAGGCAAAACCACAACCATCAGCATGCTTACCGGAAGCCTCTTCCCCACATCAGGCGAGATTCGAGTCCTCGGCTTGCAAGTTCCGAAAAAACGCAGAATTGTCGCCGCTGCAATCGGCGTGGCTCCGCAGGAATATGCCTTGTACAGCGATTTGACGGTGGAGCAGAACGTTTGGTTCTTCGCCAAGCTCTACAGCATGGACCGCAGTTCCTTCCTAAAAAGACTCGACGAACTTCTGCCCATCTTAAGATTGGATGAACGAAGAAAAACAGCTGTCTACAACCTTTCTGGAGGAGTGAAGCGCAGAGTCAGCATAGCCTGCGCACTCGTACATCAGCCCAGAATCGTGTTCTTCGACGAAGCAACAGTCGGCATTGACCCTGTGCTCCGTGCCTTCTTCTGGGACTACTTCCGGTCGCTGGCCGAAGCCGGATTAACAATTGTTTTGACATCGCACGTTATGGACGAGGCCGAGAGGGCGAACAGGATCGGACTAATGCGAGCTGGAAAACTCATTGAATATGGCACGCCTGAAGAAATCAAGCAGAGACATTCGGCTTCTTCAATCGAGCAGGTTTTCCTCAAGCTCAGTGAAGGAGCGGTAGCAGATGAGTAAGACTAAGAATTTCTCACCAAGCAGGGTTATCGCAGTAGTTTGGCGTGTCTTGACGCAAATCTCCCGAGACAGACGCACTATAGCCTTAATGATATTTATACCTGCCATAATCATGCTCATATTCGGCTTCGTACTGGGCGGACAAGCGAAAAATCTCCCCGTCATGGTTGACAACCAAGACACTGGCTACACTGTTAATGTAGGACAAAACTCGACTAGCTTCAATTTCGGCAACAAGGTTCTGTCTTCACTTCAATCGGATGATCGAGTAAAACTAAGCCAGGGAAGCTTTGAATCAGGAAAAACCGGCGTAGACAACGGAACATATTACGCTGCCATAACATTTCCAGCAAACTTTTCCGAAGTATTAATCCTAAGAAATGCTGGACAGAGCATTAACGCGCCAGTCACGATTTACATAGATGGAACCAACCCTACGATTGAGGCTACTGTTCTGGCAGCAGTGCAGAGTTCCCTGCAAAACACGTTCGGCAGCGGAGGGGTTGTTCTCAACGAACAACTTGCTTTTGGAGGCATTCAGTTCTCAAGCTTGGACATAAGCATTCCTGCAGTGATTTCTCTGGTGCTTACTCAAACAGTGCTCCTCATCTCTCTCATAGTCATAGTCAGGGAAACCACGTCAGGCGTCTTATCGAGACTCTACGCCACGCCACTTTCTGCTTTTGAAAGATTGCTCGGATACTCAATTGCGCTTCTCGTCTTAGGAATGGCAATGACAGGCGTCGTTCTTTTCATAGGATTAGGAATCTTCGGAGCAGTCGTCCAAGGAAGCTTGGCCTTGCTGTTCCTTGGGGCAGTCCTTTATGCCTCGCTCAACATATTCTTGGCTGTCTTCCTGTCCAACTTTGCAAGAAACGAGCTTCAAGCAGTCCAAATGGTACCATTGATCACCCTGACCAGCATGGCTCTAAGTGGAATGCTCATACCCGTTGACAGCTTCCCAGGCTGGGTCCAGACAGTTGCTAGGTTCGTTCCCATGTACTATGCTAACAGAATGTTTGGGGGCATAATGCTAAAAGGATATGGAATAGGCAACCTTGCCCAACAGTTCGCCATCCTCAGCGGAATAGCAGCATTATTCTTTGTCTTAGCGGTAATGACCGTAAAGGACAAAATGGCCGACTGAGAAAGAAGCTTACGCCCGAGAAGTGCGCATGTGCTTGCAACATGTCCTTTTCTTAAGGCTTGGCACGAGCTTCTCTCTTTTATAGTTGTCAAGTCCGTAACGAATATGTTCCAATAGCGCGCGCTCTGATGCACAGTCCAAAGTATTATATAGTTATTTCGTTGAGCCGAGGACACGTTGGGCACTGATACAGTAAGAATGCTCATAGATCCAATAGGAGGCAACTGGCGTGTCGGAGAAGGGCACTCATCCCGTTCGAGATTATTATGTGCAGCACAGTCAGATTACTGACTCAGGTAAGTATGCCTACTTGTTCGATGATTTGCCTCATGGCATTCAGAGCCTTGTCAAGACTGTTCAAGGTTTGGTCGTTTCTCTTCCGTGGGAAGATGCATACGGCTTGGATACCCCACGAGAAAG
>Ga0315280_10007967_pt1 | contig 14030 bp, 11 predicted proteins | sample YL17G06_40_MG_FD_203697 | JGI IMG/M metagenome (GOLD analysis project Ga0315280, IMG submission 203697) | Sediment microbial communities from Yellowstone Lake, YNP, Wyoming, USA - YL17G06_40 | ecosystem: Environmental > Aquatic > Freshwater > Lake > Sediment | place: USA: Wyoming | collected...
TGCTCTGTCGAAGCGATGGCGCCACGATCAGCGTCAGCGTTCTTGGGTGCGTGATGGCGAACCATATGGCGCGTAGGGCTATGCACGTTGTTTTTCCAGATTGTCTACTCCAACGGACGACGATGCGTTTCTTGTCATCTCGCAGTAGCCTAGCTTGGTATTCGTAGGGTTTGAAGTTGAAGAGCGTTTGAACGAATTCTACAGCGTCCTTAGGCAGGTTTGGCCGGTTCTTCCTCTGCGTTATCTTCTGTCTGAGTGCGTTTCGCTTTTTTCTCAAGCGTTTCAGTTTCTCGCTCAATCTCCTCCACTTCCACTTCTCTCACCATAGTGTAACTTGTCCTGACAAGCTCGGCGAGCACTTCTATGGCTCTGAGCCGCACTGTGGTCTTCGTTCTGTTGCTGTTGATTATCTTCATCAGCCGTTTGATCAGGTCTTCGAGAGTGGCGACGAATTCCTCTCTCTTCTCTGCTGGGACTATGACGAACCTTCTGGCGCAGAGACGTATCTGTAGCGTGTGTTTAGATGACAGTATGCGTGTTTTTTGATTTCGAACAGAGCCTACGGCAAGCTTTCTTCGCAAATCACAGCCCTCTCCTAGCTGGATTCTGGAAAAACTTTTTCACTTCTGAAAACCTCGTAGCCAGATTTAATAGAGCCTTCCTTTTCTCCGCATCAGGGACCGTGCACTATAGCGTGCGCTTGCCGTATGACCACTCTCCAAATTCAACCATAAGATTCAACACCAAATAAAAACTACACGCACAAACGACACTCGCAGACAGCAGGGAGATAAGTTAAAGTGAAAAAACAATAAGTCATCAAGCTAGGTAGGCGCGCGCTAAGAAAAATAAAAACCCGAGCTAAGGGAGCGCGCTATTCTATATGGTTTGCAGTTCTGACTCACAGCTTTCTTTGAGTTTATCGTAATAGATTCCAGCTTCCTTCAATTTAATGAGTCGTACATGGTTTTTGTTTGCAAATTTCAAGGCTTCTCTGGTGGCATTTTGACAAACAATCATTCCAAGGACATTGTTTTCAAGAAAGACATCTGTGTTCGAGTTAGATGACGGTTCTTCATGCTTTTGAGCGGTGAGCAAGCGTGCTGGGTTGCTTCGAATTTTCCACATAAATGACCGAACCACAAATTTAGTTACTGGGATTCTTAGATGGATATCCACTGCAAAGAAGTTGTACCCGTGAATAGGTATAGTGAATTCATAAACTATGTCAAACGACATCCCCCTTGTCTTTCTTAACATTTCTGGACTGCTTGGACGAACAATGCCCTTAATCCGCTTTAGCAATTCCTGTGGATAGAGACTTAGAATTCGCTTTTGAAAGCTGGTAATGGCTTTAAATTCTAAATTGTATTCAAACTCTGTCTCTTTTACGTGGCTTCTAAGCCATTTAGCGCTCTGGGGCAAACAATAATAGAGTGTGATTCTTCCTTTTACCATTTCTACTTGTCTGAAGTCATACAGTCTGGTCAATGCAAACTCAACGTCGCGCCCAGTATATGGTAGCAGCCGTCTCAAATCATAGAGTGTTAGGTAATGAATCCGTTTGTCGTAATATTCGAAAGTTTGTAATAGACGTTTTTGGTATTTTGTTAGGTAATTCTTCATAGTTTTACTAATCTCATCGTCTGAAACATCTCGTCGCCCGAAGATCCTGCCTGGGCTCTTGGGTCTGAGTGGTTTGTTCTCACTTCTACAAGTTATCATTTTCACCCAAGCGCATGCCTTATCGGTCGCGAGAAAATCAACGCTTTTCCTTCTAGCTGACCGCCCAAGCCCCTTATTTTCTAGTGCTATTTCAATCTCCTTAGCGCTCAGGATTCTTTTCGTTTCAAACAGACCAACAGCATCCTTTCTCGTCCAATCGCATCTATCGATTCCCTTGCAGGAGCTTGATTTCGAACACGGCGGTTCACTGTATTTTCGTGCCATCAGATGTTCCCCTCTCAACTTTCCAAGGCGAACTTGACATTCTTGTATCTAGTAACCATCTACCCTATAATAATAATAATTAATTTTAATTTCTAATTATTATAATTTTTATGATAGGGTAGATGAAACTTAAGACGGAAACGATTTTTGTACTTCGACAGATAATAGATAGGGTGGCTCAAGCTGGTGGGCCGCCCATAGCAACTACTAGCTCGCCAATCTGTGAAACTGGTGATGGCACAAGTGCTAGCTGCTAGGGGTTCCAGCTTGAGCTAGAAAAACTGTCAATATATAGATAAACCTTTAGAAAAAAGTGGTATGATATGGCAACTCATTTAACTGTAAGGATGGCTTGGCATGACAACAAATGGTCAGGCAAGGTCTGCGATGAACCGCTTGGGAACGTTTACTGTACTGGCATTCATTCTCTTCTTTCTGCTCGGATTCAAAAAGAGAAAAAGCCCGACCTTGAACAAGATCACCATGGAAAAAAACTTGACGACTTTACCCAAGAGGAAAATTATTTTCCTCCATGCTATTGGAGTTGCAACGCGTTCTCCAAAGAGAGTTACGACGTGAAAATTGAACATCCTTTTGAAAACGTTAAGACGGAACCAATCAAAGACAAATTGAAACCATTCTCGGTTTACACATGGCCTTTCAGATTGTCTTTCAATCACAGCAGAGAAAAATTCCTTCAAGAAGGAAAATACCCTCCAGATCTCGAACTCAGAGTCAAGAACTTCTTTTCTAAGTTTACACCCGGCGAAACCATACTATTTTTCTACGCAAACTATGACAACCCAATTTCTGCCGATGATGAAAAGGACAGATATGTCTTACTAGGCTGCTCCTTGTTGAGCGGGATAGAGAAACCAAAGTACTACCATTTTGAAGACGAGGAATACAAACGCATCAAGAAAGGTGACAAAATGAAGAATCTTCCCAAAATCATGTGGGCAATGCAAATACACCACGACTTTCAGAATTGGGGCGTCCTATTGCCATATAAGGAATACCAAGAAAGGATTGATGACTACCCTGAAGAAGAAGGCAAACTAAAAGAAATGCGCGCACTCATTGAAGAAGACTCGATATTTTCCAACTTCAAGTATGTTGCCGAAGAGATGGACGACGACAAATGCCTTTACCTATTGTACAAGATTAGAAAATCAATAAAGATAGTTGAAGAACACGGCTTCGTCAATATTGAACGGGAAAAAAATATTATCGAGAAACTTATTCAGAAAAGCTGGGAGAGAAGAGGAATTTATCCGTCTTTGCCACGTGTTCTAGACATAGTAGCAGAAGTGGAGGAAGGCGATGAGAGCATTGGAAATTCCATTGTACTTAGACTCAAAGAAAACTTCGGAACTGATCCAAAACAATTGGACTTCATTTTCAATCTCATTGCTAGCGATGTTGAAGACGTACCCGAATTCTTAACAGAAGTCGCCTCCGAAATCGAAACTTTACGCAACAATATTGGCGATTATGAAGACAGTATTGACCTGTTGAAGAAACTGAGTCTCTTTGAACTGACATTCTATCAGCTGAAGAGAATAATCTTTCAAACTGACAACCCGTTCAAAAAACCTATGGCTCATGAACAGATTATTAAAAACCCATATCTCATTTCAGAAAACTACATTTCACAAGAGCAAGATCTCGACAATCCTAACATCCTCGACGACAACATAAACGTTTTCAAGATAGACATTGGAATGTTCCCTGACAGAAGATATTTAAGAAAAACACACCCTGCACTTCAAAATCTGACCCAAAGAAGCCCCGAAAGACTCCGAGCAATAATTGTAGACTACTTGAAAAAGATTGGCGAAGATGGCGACTGCTACGCAAATCTTGACGCCGTATACGACTCAATTCTCAAGTATCCACTTTTCTACAAAGAGGAATTGAACATCAACAAGCTGGACCTAGTTTCCGAAACTAACAGATACCATGATCACTTCAAAGAGAGGTTCAAAATTGTCGAAAATCGCGGAGCATTTTTCTTCTATCTGAAGGAGATCTATTACGCTGAACAACTGATTAAGAAAACTGTCTGTACGTTGTTACAAAGGGAAGATTGGACTCCTGACATCAGCTGGGTCGAAGAATACGTCAGAGAGGAAGCAGACAAACTGCAAGAAAAAATCCCCAGTTTTGACAGATATACTTTCATAGCTGAACGCACCTCTTTGTTAACGAATGTTTTGCGCAAATCGTTCTACATCCTTTCCGGAAGCCCCGGGTCTGGGAAGACCTTTGGCCTCGGTAGAATAATCGAGGAAATGAGAAAAAATGGCGAGCAGGTGACGCTCTTGGCGCCAACTGGAAAAGCAACTTTGAGATTAAAGCAGCAAACACACTTTCAAGGAGCGCAGACCAATGATATGTTCTTCTACAGTAACGGATATGCTGACTACATAGAAGACTTCGAAAATATCCTGCTGAAACCTGACGTCAAAAAACAGCGCATAGACAATCTGATCATTGATGAATCTTCGATGGTCGATTTGACAGATTTGGCTGTACTATTTTCGCTCATAGATCTGGAAAAAGATGAAGCAGAAAAGCAAACAGGAAAACACAGGATAAAAAGGGTGATACTAGTTGGCGACGAAAGACAGTTGCCACCCATAGGCTATGGCAAGCCATTCTTCGATTCAATCGACTTTATTGTTACCCAAAAGGAATATGAAGACAACTACATTCGCTTGGAAACAAATTGTAGGCAAGAGTATGATGAGAAAATACTTGCCCTTGCGGAAATATTCGGGGATAGAAACCGATATTACGAAGAAATGTTGGATCAGATTTCGCAGGGAGGTCAAATATCGGATGGCTTGAATGTGGAAATTTGGAAAAACTCCGAACAACTCTCTAGCAAGATGGATACCTGCCTCCAAAGTCTAATTGGTATTGAAACTTGCAATTCAGACGAGCTAGAATCTTGTGAATGCAAAGAAGAATATGTCAATTTACTATTTGGCCTTCATAAGAACGGACATGTGAAACGAAATAGCCCTGAAACGCTCGGGCTAGATAACATGCAAATTCTTTCCCCGTACAAGGCTGGCTATTTTGGAACCCTCGGCTTAAATGAACTCTTTAAAGCCGAGTATAGAGCAGGCAGGGGCTCATTTTGGATGGACAAAGTTTTTTTCAAATCATCTCCATTCGATCATGCTGAAAAAATAATAAGACTAACCAACTGGTATTACCGTTCAGGTGGAATCAAGAGGTTAAAACTTTCAAACGGCTCAATCGGAATAATCAATACCAAACGTAGCGATTACGGCGATTATTTTAGACGATACTACTTCACTGACCAGAAAGAGTACTTTGATTTCATTGATGATGACGAGAACTTCGGACTTGCATATGCAATCACAATTCACAAAGCACAAGGAAGCGATTTTAAGAACGTATTCCTCGTAATCCCCGAGAAATCATCACTGCTCTCAAAAGAGTTGCTTTATACTGCACTGACTAGATCCAGATATCGCTTGAGTCTTTTCCTTCAGATTGGTCAGACGAATCCGTTAGAAGTTGCTAGAAAGAAATCTGATATTCTCTCAAGAAATACGTCAATTTTTCAGTTACCCGAAGACTACAAGAGGATTTATCACCCAGACAAAGACGTACATGTTAGATCTAAGGTTGAGTACATTATCTATACCGCCCTCAAGTCTGAAGGGTTGAATCCACAATACGAAAAAGAATTTCAGCCTAAAGGACGAAGCTACTTAATACATCCTGATTTCACTATAGAATACGAAGGAAAAACCTACTACTGGGAACACCTAGGCCGTCTTGATATTAAGAAATACTCTGGCGACTGGGCTAGGCGAAGGCAAGATTACATTAATAGCGGAGTGTACGATGACCTTCTAACAAGCGATGATTTAGACGGAATAGATAACGACAAGGTAATAAGTATTATTCAAGATATAAAAAGCAGCAAACTAAAACTATCTAGCACTGAGAAGTTTTCTAAACACCATTATGAACTTAAACCTGTGAGCATTCAGTAGCGCGCGCTTAGGAGCGAGCTAGTATCTATGATGTTTGTTGGGAAGTCTTTGCATAGAAAAGACATCGTGGTGCGCAGTTACACTATCTAAACATCATCTGGAAGGAGCTTCCAGAAATAACTTATAAGTGGCCATCCGAACACGTAAATTTGGATGAAGGTACCTTAAGACCGTGTGCCCAGCGGGTAACGTGGTCTCCAGAGGAGGCAACGTCTGCGTAACACAACTAACGGCACATGGCACCTGACCAATACTTCCTTGTCTAATTATGGGAACCAGAAATATGCCTTCGGGGGATTGTCAGAGTATCTTTTCATCTTGCGCAAATCAAAAGGTAATTGCTGAAGTGATTTTTGAGAAACTCCACTCTCAATTATAGTCTTGGTCATGCCTGCTACAATGTCTGCGACCTGAATAGGTTTTGATTCATGGGAGCGCAAGTTGGCAAACAACGGAGTATATTCCTCGAATTGATTACCATCTCTCTTAGCCAGTGTCTGAACCAGTAACCGTACCACTTTCTCAGGAGTTAGAGGACGAAAATCAGCGTCACAGTGTATTTGGACTTCATTTACAATTCCGAAGAACTTTCTTTTGAGATTTGGTCTGAGATTCTTCTGTTTAGGATCTCTTTCATACCCGGAAAAGCGTCCTTCTATCAGATTTGTAAATAAATTCCCTATTTTTCCTCTACGTTCGTTCAGAGCATTTGTCTTTATCACGAGCAAACCATCACAGCAAATTGAGAGTGTCAATTCGGGCTCTGTTAACTTCTCATGGATGAGCATACGTGTTAACCATCGTGGGATGAGAATCGGGTGATAATTTCTGTCTCTATTAAGAGCATATGAAAAAACTTTAAGAGCTCTGCATCGTTAAGTATGAAATGAGAATCTGCATATGGACGATTTGCCTGCAATTCTTCTAATCATATTTGGCAATGGAGTAGTAATGGCTATTGCCACTCTTATCCTTAATTCTCGTACGGCTAGATCTGAAAGACGTTTAAAAGCAAAACAAGAAGCCCATCAATTCTATTTGACATTATATAGTCACATAGCTTATCTAGAAGAATTGATAAGAGCTTATAGGAAGTCTAAATTAAGAGGGAAAGTGCAAGTATTCATTAGAGGTCAACACGAATTACGTGATTTGACCCGCGACGAAATTGAGCCTATTTTCAATAAAGCCTACAAGGTTTTTTTAACTTACTACCAAAAGGAAAAATGCAGCGGTTATGAAATCTATCTTTCTAGAAGACTAAGAAAACTCTTGCTTCAATTTCAGTGGCTTTTGAGTTCTGGCACCAAAATGGAAGATATAACGCGCTATGTGGATGCAAACTTTCTTTCTAGAAGACTAAGAAACCTCTCGTTTCAATTTCAGTGGCTTATCCATTCTGGCACCAATTTGGAAGATACAACGCGCTACGGGGATACAGACCACATTGTCTCTGAAATAAGAGAACAAATGGAAAAGAATTTTGGCTTAAAATGATCCATGCTCAACTGCCATTCCCTTGAGAATAATATTTCATCGACATTTTAGGTTTCTTTCGCTTTGCTTAAGCAATTGCTTGCATTTTCGATTAGAGTTTTCCACTTGTTTTTACCTTTCACACTTATTCCACAAGCGTCGGCTTTAATTTGAAAGTTCGCTTCCCATACTGAAAATCACTTCCTATATATGCCTTTTCGATTATATCAAAAAAAGGTCAATCCACTTTGCGTCTTTCCGGGTAGGCACCTCAATCCATCCGACAACTCATTGTTACAGGCAAAAGAAGAGTTTCCTAATCTTGGGTCCACTAGTAGAGTTAATAGCATAGTTGTCCCACCACGCGTTAGATTTTTGGTGGGACGGATAGATCTAGTACTTTGCCTCAAGACTAAATGGCAATTTTTCGCACAACCTCTCCCTTTTTGTTCAGTTTTCAGGAGCACTTCGCTTAGCGCGCGCTGCACAAGATCGTTAAGAACCCTGAAACCGGTCTGGGGTCTCAGAAGATCGTTAGAGTCTATTCTGAAGGAACGTGGCGAACAGGGTTAAGACGCATTGAGTACGTCTTAACGTTTCATGGACTCGTGGAATATTTCAGTCTCCTCTTTGAAGAAAAGCAAGGGGAGAGATCTCGAGTTAGGAGCGTTATCAGGAGATACAGACGATTCTGTGATTATCCCATTTTCGCGGAGCAGGAATTTCTTGAAGCTTGGTTGGGTGAAAGAGTGTATGATTTCATTTGTTCAACAGCCTGGATACTAAAAAACCGTCCTCCATCTATCCCCATAATCACTGAGGGCATCTACGGTTCGCTTCCAGCCATAATTCAAAGCATTAAGGAAGGACGTCCACCTATTCCGATTCAGTGGGAAGAGAAAATACTATCGTACGCCTTCACGTTAGTGTTCTTTGATCTCGTAGCTTTAGCGCTCGAAGAGGGGAGAATTAGTTTCACACCAAACCCCGTTTTGTACAAGCTGGTTGATGAAACATGCAAAGAGCTAAGAAAGGCCCTAGAACAACGTCTCAAAGGAGTCGAAAGATTGGAGGATGCGCTGAAAAAGCAGTTCAGCACCTAACTCACGTATGTTAGTGTCTGTGCCCGAGTAACCATTTCTCTCGTGGCAATGCAAGGAGTTCGTGACTCTGAGGCTACTTCAGAAGCCATTTCCATGCGGGTATCACCTTGATGACCTTGCCGTTTCTTTCGATGTTTCTTTCTTCATTGAATGTAACCACGCTGAGGTTGGCGCAGTTCAGCTTCTCACTTGCCTCCAGAAGCGAGTTAGTCTCTCTTGCGTACGTTTCTGGGTCGTTTATGCTGTAGCTGACTTGTAAGAGTTCGCATGCTCTGTTTTCTTTAGTCAGCACAAAATCTACGTCAGCTGACTTAGTCCTGTAGTAGTGAACGTCCTCGCGTCGTCTGATCAACTCTGTAAAGACAGCATTCTCGAGCTTTTTTCCTTTGTCTGGATCAAAAAGCCCTAGTATCCCAGAGTCTGAAACATAGAGCTTCGGTTTGGTGTTTCTTTCTTTTATCTTTCTGGAGTATGGAAATATCAGAAAGAAAAGGAATACGGACTGCACGTAATTTAGGTAATTGAGCGCCGTCACGCTGCTTATTTTTGTTCCCTGCGATTTGAACCAGCCGGCTATGGAGGGAATGGATACGTTTCTGCACGCCGAACCGAAGAGCGAATTCACGAAGGCTCTGAAGACAGCGGTTTTTCTTACACTATACTTCTCTACGAGGTCCCGCTGTATCACAGTGGAGTACAACTCGGAGAGCAGCGTATGCTTCAAAACAGGGTCCTCACTTTTGACTATTTCGGGGTACCCGCCGAAATTTAGGAACTCGGACAGAGCTTCCACGACCCTGCCAGTCTCGTCTGCTTTCATGTACTCTTCAGGCGTGATTCTCTTTGACCTCAGGTACTCCCTGAATGAAAAAGGCAGAATCAGAGTGTTAACTGCCCTACCGCGCAGTTCCGAGGGCAATTTGTCTGATGATAAATCCGAAGTTGAACCTGTTACAAAGATCTTGTATCTCCGTTGGTCGAAGAGGGTCCTGAGCCACCTAGACCACTCGGGAAGAGTCTGGGCTTCATCGATGAAGAGATAAATGTCCTTTGTCTCGTCGGGTTTGTACACGCGATATATGGCTTCTTCCATTCTGCCCAGATCGCTTGCAGTTATTCCGAAAAGATCTATGTCCTCGCAGTTGATGAACACTTTGTTGCCCTTCTCAACGTCAAGGCTCTTCATGTACAAGAGCATCAAGGATGTTTTGCCTGATCGTCTTGGCCCTACTATGACGTTGATGAAATTACCCTCTCGCAAAATAACGTCTCTTGCAACTAACTCGATGTTCCTTGCGTAATCGACGTATCTTGCAAGTGCGTTCTCCAAATTCGTATCAATCACCACCTCAATAATCTAGAGCTGCTACTTTATTATTTTAATCAATTAACTAATTAGTAATTTGCTATTTATAAGATTTAGCAAATCATAGGCTGACGCACTCAACGCATCATTGACCAAAGAGCAAAGCGAAGCGGGCTTATGGGTTATGTTTGTAGTTTTGCGAGTTAGCGCGCGCTAAATAGAAAAGCAAGTGTCGACAGACTTGTACTAGTGAATGAGATGACTAAGCTGACTTTCTATGGTGGGGTAAACGAGATAGGGGGCAACAAGATTCTTGTTGAGGACAAGAAGACTAAGCTGTTTTTAGATTTTGGTCAGTCTTTCACTTTCGGTGCCCAATACTTTACAGGCTGGCTTGCTCCGAGGGCAATAAATGGTTTGGGAGATTATTTTGCGTTCGGCCTGTTGCCCAGAATAAGCGGACTCTATTCTAAGGAACAGTTAGTGTCCACCGACCTCTCGTACACTGAACCCCAGATCAGCGCTGTGTTCTTGTCACATGCACACTTTGACCACGTAGCTCATATCCAGTTCTTGGACCTAGAAATCCCCATCCACCTTGGTGTTGGGACTAAGTTGCTTATGGAGTCGATGGAGGAGACCAGCGGTTTCTGCAAGTATGGAGGACACGAGTGCCACAAGTTTCGCACGGGGCACAAGAAGAAGATAGACAACGTCAGTGTTGAGCCTGTTCACGTGGACCATTCTGTTCCAGCGGCGTACGGTTTCATCATCCACACTTCTGCAGGAGCGATCGTCTACACTGGTGATCTGAGAATGCACGGTCCAAGGAAGGATCTCACGGAAGACTTCATGGAGAAAGCCGAGAGTTGCGAGCCCATTGCCATGATCTGCGAAGGAACGAGAATGGTTGAGAAGGAGAAGCGGAAGAACTATTCTGAGACGCAGGTGAAGGACCTGAGCAATGACATCGTTTCCTCAACGGACAAGATGGTCTTTGTTACACGTTACAGTCGAGACATGGATAGGTTTAGAAGCTTCTACGAAGTAGCGAAGAAGAATGGTCGACAGGTTGTCGTTTCTCCAAAAACCGCTCACCTGCTGAGCAAACTATTGGATGATGAGCGTCTTAATCTGCCGGATCCGTTAAAAGACGAGGACATTCTTGTCTACTACAAACGAAAAAAGTCTGGTCAATTCGACGAAGGGGACTATTACTCTTGGGAGCGAGACTTCATGGACAAGATGGTGACACACGAGTATATCCACAAGAACCAAAAGAACCTCATTATGGACTTAGATTTCTACCAGTTTGCAGAATTGATCGACATCAAACCAAGCCCAGGCAGCCATTTCATCCACAGCATGAGCGAACCCTTCAGCGAAGAAGACATCGAAGACCAAATCATGCACAACTGGACAGAACACTTCAAAATGCACTTTCACCAATTACACGCTTCTGGGCACATGGACAGAAAACAACTGAAACACCTAATCAGCTACATCCAACCGAAAAAGGTCTTTCCCGTTCACACGGAGAATCAACAACTGTTTAAGGAGCACTGCCGAAACGTTCAGACGATCGAATACGGCAAAGAGTACATGCTATAAGAGCGCGCGGTCAACCATTTTGATGTCTATTAGGTTCACCATTACGGTCTTAGAGTTCTATGAGAACCGTGCAGGAAAACGCGCGCTAGGGAATCGCCATGGGTTATGGGGGTCAAATCACACCTCGTCCATCTTCGCACGCGCTTCTTTTAATGTATGGTAATCACAAGTTCTGAGAGGGTCTTACATGGACAAGTCTCCAGTAATTTTCTGCGTGCGTTACCTTGTTACCGGTGCTTTGGATAACTGTTATAAGTTACTACGGATATTCACAGCGTGAAATGACACCAATTTTAGCTAGCGTCCTTCCGAGCGGAACTACTTTACTGGACTTGCTCATTATAATAATAGGGCTGGTTATTCTGTGGATTATCGTTTCGATACCGGCTTATATCGCTGGAAAGGTCGTCACGGCTGGAAAATCTACTTTGGGAGAAGCGATGCTCGCCACACTGTTTGGCCCCATAGTCTACGCCATAGTCTTAGTAGGAGCGAGCTTCTTTCTAGGAGCGATAATAGGCAGTGGAGCATACATCTTGGCGCTTATCCTCGCCCTGATAGCATGGATAGGCATCTACAAATCCACCTTCAGAACAGGCTGGCTCGGCGCAATAGCCATAGGAATACTGGCCGCAATCATATTCATCATACTAAGTATAATAATCACCGCCCTGCTCGGCGTGACCATACCCGGACAATTCTTCCCAAAAATCTAAGACCACCAAGCTTTGCTTCGACCAGAGTACGCGTCACCCAGTTGCAGCTGAATTCTCTTCAGGTCGATGTTCAAGCTCTTTGCAGCGTGGGCGTTATAGTTTCAAGTTAAGAATAATATTGCAACCCCGATAACGGTCACAAGAGCCCCTAGTATGCCGCGCCAACTGGTTCTTTCTCTGTAGATTATCCATATCACTGGAATGATGAAGATAGGCATCAGGGACATCAATGTTTGAGCAATGCCCGGTTGCGTGTAGGATACGGCGACCATCGAGAGCGTCATGCCCACGAAGGGTCCGACAATAGCGCCTGCTGCAGTGTACTTCATCCCCCGTTTGTCCGTTGCGGCTTGGCGTAGTGCCGGCAGTTTTCCCACGAAGAGAGCGCATATCCACACGAATGCGCTTGCCAGGATCATGCGTATTAACGCTGCGGACACAGGGTTCATCGCAACGCTCACGTCGAGGTATATTCCTTTTTTGGAAAGAACGAGCCCGAACCCTTGACCCATCGCCGAGATTGTACCGAACAACACTCCTATCGTCTTTCGTTTCTTTGCTACAAGCTGCTCTTCTAGCTTCTCTTCTGATGTCTCTTCTCTTTCCAGTATGACCACTATGATACCTGATAATGTTACTGCTATACCGAGTATGGCCAATTGTGGCAACGGTTCTCCTAGCATAAAGTATGCGCTTAACGATGCGAAAATTGGGGATGAAGCTTGTATCAGTACTGAAAGCCGTGGACCGATTGTAACGTAGGCTGCAAACAAGCCGAAATCGCCGATTCCGAGTCCAACGATGCCGCTCAGACCCAGCCAGAACCATTGTCCGCCACTTGCGACGGGCAACAGAGTGCCGAGCAAAACAACATGCGCACAGAGCAGAAGCCCGATGGCCATTAACGAGCGATACGCGTTGACGCTGAACGAGCCTAACCTTCTGCCAGCTAAAGTGAAAAGGAGAGAGCTAAACGTCCAGAAGCATGATGTTAGAACTGCAGCTGACTCTCCAATGAGGTTTGGGTCCATATTCCTCACTTTTAAATTAGACCGATAGCATTCTTACAACCTTAAACCTTTTTCGTTTTGCGCATTGCTGCCGTTAGCTACGAATTTGCAATGGTTTTCAGCATGCACACGATCCATTTTAGACTCTATTCAAGGGGGCACAGCTTTTTTAGCACGCTATCTGCTAGAAACAGTTGTGACCGTCAAACTCTTTCGAAAACGAAAGTGATAACATGGTTCATGCAGAGACCGGGGGTTCGCCCACAGACCGGGGATGTATACTGAAAAGCCGGGGATGGGAGTTGAACCCATATACAGCTGCTCTGCAGGCAACCGCCTGAACCGTTCGGCCACCCCGGCAATCTAAATATCTCTGAAACTGTAATAAATATGTATTTAGCTTACCCCAAGCTTCTTAATGATCTCTTTGTAAACCTTCAAGGCTGCTTTTTCATCGTTAACGTTTTTTATGAGCATCCGTCCGCCGCTGAAGAGGCTGATTTCAAAATTGTTGTAATCAAAAATTATTGCTAGCCGAGATTTTATTCGAACTTTAAACCGCTTTCTTATTGATTCGTAAACTTCGTTAAGGTTCAATTTTAACGGTTTTTTCGGGTTTACGTTAACCGTATTTCGTCCACATAACCAAACAAGTTTTTCCTTTTTTTCTGGGAAAGTTATGATTCCTTGACATGCTGGGCAGTTCTCCCTTTTGAAAATGTCTATTGTGGTGAAGTACATGTCGCTGAAATCGCAAATCATAAGTTTGCCCTTCAAAGCAGAACCTATCCCTGTCAAAACCTTGATGGTCTCCATGG
>Ga0315280_10007968_pt1 | contig 14030 bp, 8 predicted proteins | sample YL17G06_40_MG_FD_203697 | JGI IMG/M metagenome (GOLD analysis project Ga0315280, IMG submission 203697) | Sediment microbial communities from Yellowstone Lake, YNP, Wyoming, USA - YL17G06_40 | ecosystem: Environmental > Aquatic > Freshwater > Lake > Sediment | place: USA: Wyoming | collected...
CGGCGCCAACGACCGGTACTTGCTTTGAATCCGTGCGATCATCTGTGCATCCTGCATGCACGTGTTATCACACAATCCCTCAAATCGAGCAATAGTAATTTGTTCACGTTATTTATGCGCGTTCACTAAGGCGATGAAAGAGCAAAGCAAGACCTCTGAGACAGCGCACGCCCCAAAGCGAGTTGGCGATGGGTTCTCCCCTGGCGACACGATTATTCACGCAGAACTGGGTGAGGGCGTGCTGGTACGCGTCGAGGGCGGCGGATATGCCCACGCGTTCTTTCGGGCGCATGGCGAGCGACAGGTGCTGGTGTCGTCTCTTACTCGCGCCGCCACGTGGAATGAGCGGGTCGTTGCCTCGCTGCAACCCGCGACGGCCGAAGCTGTCCGGCGCTTGTGGCTGGCCATCGAAGCTGAGCGGCTGCCTCTCATGGACAGCGCCGCGACACTGACCAGTGCGAAGGTGGACCTACTGCCGCACCAGATCGTGTTGACCTACAAGATTGCCAACGCTTCGCCCCGGCGGTTTCTGGTCGCCGATGCCGTGGGGCTGGGTAAGACCATCGAGACGGCCTTGATCCTGCGTGAACTGGCGTCACGAGGTGAATTGACGCGGGCCATCATGGTCGTGCCGGCGGGCCTGGTGGAGAACTGGCGACGGGAATTGAACGACACATTCGGCCTTGACTTTGAGGTGTTCGGCTCCGAAGGCGATGTCACCGACCGTAAGAGCAACGCCTTCGCCAAGCACCACCGCCTGATCGTCAGCATCGACACGCTCAAACGTCCGGCGCGGGTGAAGCGGTTGCTGGAGGCCCCACGCTGGGATCTGATTGTCTTCGACGAGGCCCACCACCTGACGGCCAGCGAGTCGGGCAACAAAGTCCGCAAGACCCAGAACTTCAAACTGGCCGAGGCGATGCGGGAACACTGTCGCGACCTGTTGCTGCTGTCGGCCACGCCTCACCAGGGCGACCACTTCCGGTTCTGGATGCTCATTCGCCTGCTCGACCCGCGATTGTTCGAGAATACAGGCGACATGATGGATAACCGCCATCGGCTCAACGCCGTCGTGTTCCGCCGAACCCAGGCGGATGCCTGCGACGCCAACGGCGAGCCGCTGTTTGCGCGGCGGCAGGTCCATACCAGCGTGTTCCATCTGACGGAGGCCGAGCAGAAGTTCTACAAGGCCCTTATGGACTACTTACGCGATGGATACAACCTCGCGGCGGCAGTGGGCTCAAAGGGACAATCGCTCGGGTTCGTGATGACGATCTTCCAAAAGATCGCGTCGTCGAGCTTTGCGGCCGTCGCATCAACTCTACGCCGGCGGCTGCTAATGTTGACCATCCACGAGGCGCTCGTGTGCGATGAGAACCTCGACACGGATGGGCGGGACCGGGCTTTCGCGGAGGCGCGGGAACTGCTCCGGTCGATGCACGGCACCGCCGATGACTTGATGGGTCGTGCGAGCGTGGACCGATTGCTCGCTGATGCCAAGCTCCAACTCCTGAAAAAGCTGGGCGAGAAGGTCATTCCGCTACGAGCCGACACCGAAGCCGCAGCGGTGGGTGACGAGGAATCCGCAGCGGCACTGGTGGCAGTGGCACTGCCCGAAGAGAGGAAACGTATTCGCACGCTGCTGGCAGAACTGCCCGCTGGCACCGAGAGCAAGACCGAGGAACTGCTGCGTGGGCTGGGAGACCTGTGGCGGTCCAATCCGCTGGAGAAGGTGGTCATTTTCACGACGTATCTTGGCAGCGTGGACACGCTTCGTACCACCATTGATTCGCGGTTTCCGGGTAAGGGGGTCGAAGTGCTCAAGGGCGGCGACCACGGTGCGAAGATTGCCGCCGAGAAACGGTTCCGTAAGCACGATGGCCCGCGTGTGCTCATCTGTACGGCTGCCGGCCGCGAAGGGATCAATCTGCAATTCGCTCGCGTGCTGTTCAATCACGATCTGCCGTGGAACCCAATGGATAGGGAGCAGCGTATCGGGCGCATCCACCGGTACGGCCAGCGTGACACAGCGCAGGTCTATAACATCGTCTCCGCCGACACCATCGAGGGGCAGATATTCCTCCTGCTGGAACAGAAGCTGCTGGCCATCGCACAGACGCTGGGGAAGGTGGACGAGTACGGCCAGGTTACCGAGGACCTCAGAGGCCAAGTGTTCGGCCACTTGGCGGAGCGGATTTCCTACGACCAGCTCTACCAGGACGCGGTGCGCGACCCCACGCTGAAACGGACGAAGCAGGAACTGGAGGTCGCCCTGGAAAATGCGAAGCTGGCACGGAACGTAGTGTTTCAACTATTCCAGGACCTGGACACCTTCAACATCGAGGACTATCGCAAGTTCGATGACGGCGGCGCAGGCATGAATCGCCTGCTGGCATTTGTACGCGACTGTGCCCAAACCCTTGGCGCAACGATGCGGCAAGCGGAGGATGGCATCTACGAGGTGACGCTGCCCGATGGCGAACCGCACTTGTTCCCCACCAACCGGGACACGGCAAAGGACAATGACGATCTGGGTCTGTTGGGCCTGGAGCACCCACTGATCCGTTACCTGCTCGGCGGCAGCCGCGATCTTCCTTCGCACGAACGTGCCGTCATGTGCCGATCCGAACGTTTCGCCGGCACGCCCTCCGTGCTGTCCCTCTGGCGAGTGGAAATTCACGGCCCTGGCGGCTACTTCCGCCAGAGCATCATCCCCCTGGCCGTAGATGCCAAGGGTCATCGCCTGCCGACCGGTGACGCGATGCGGGCCTGCCTGCGCGAGGTTCAACCGGCCCTGGAGGCGGTGCTGGATCAACGGAGGCGCGACGAATGGGTCGCTTCCGCTCTACCGGAGATGTTGCGCCGAGAGGTCGAGCACCGTGGCCTGCGGCGTGAAGGCTGCTCGCTGGGAATGCGCCTCATCGGGTGGGCCGAGTTGTGTTGATTCGAAGGAAGCGAGGAAGCGGACGAAATCACGGTCCACTACGGGACGATGGCGCAGCATGAGGACGGTGGGGTCATCCATTACATTGATTTCAAACAGGGGAGCCAGCCGGACCAGACCGTCTATTGGCGCGGGGAGGAAGCCTCTCCCGATCAGACGCAGTGGCACGCGATGAGTGTGACGGAGTACGAACAGGTACGCGACCCGCCGTCCCACCGTCTGAACGACAATAGCTTCGATGTCATCGTGATCAATGCCAGGGGAGGCGATGATGTCATCCAGGGGGACAACAACGTCACCAAGAACGTCTGGAGTACAGGCGGGCCAGGAAACGACCAAATCCGGCATCAGAACCTGGCCGATGCGTCCGGTTTGTACTCCCGCAGCGCGTGCCGGGATGTCCTGTGGGGGGGTGAAGGGGACGATCTGCTCCTGGGAGGCGCTGGGATATACGATTCCGGTGGTGGCCACGGGAGTGACGATTCGGGAGAGCTATGGCAATGGCGCGGTGACGAAGGTCGAGCGGCGGGATAGCTCGACCGGCGACTGGCACGAAGTGTGGTCGGGGGTCGATCCGACGGCGGCCGGAGCGGCGTTGGACTTTGAGGTGAACTTCCAGCCGACGAGTTACCTGGCCGATGGGGTGCGGATCACCATCGATACGAATCACTCGCCGGCGTGGGAGGAGATCGATGCGGTGGGACTGTATGCCCAGGGGCAGGGCCAAATCGACAAGTTCACGGGAGGCCCAGGCGCCGACATGGTGCCGTATGCCGGCTGCTACCAGGGCAGCGCGGGCGACGGGGTCTCCGACTATGTGACCGTGAGATACCGCAAGAATGAAGGCGATTATGAGTTGGCGGCGCTGGTTCCCCTGCAGGGCACGACGCAATATCTAGTACTCCGACCATCCTAATCTGGTGTGCGGGTTTCTACCTGGGTGCCATGACTACGCTTGCGTAGCCATGTTGTAAGCCAAGAAGAGAAACATGCTTACGTGAGCGTAAGCATGGCACCCACCCACAAGTTTAGAGTGGTCGGAGTACTAGCGGATGGTAGCGGACATTTTGCGAAGCGCTATGCTCGATTCAAGACGGACGATTCGATCGAGCATTTCGTGATCGATACCCGCGGGGGGCCCGACGTCGTCCACGCCGAGGAAGACTTCCAGTTCCGGCAGGCGGATGGGACCGAGGATCCGTCCGACGGAAGCTTTGGGATCTCGGCTTCCGATCTGGTCCTGATGAAGACCCAGGCTCATCTGGTGCTCTGGGGCGGGGAAGGGGACGACTTCCTCCTGAGCGGGTCCGGCAACGATCATATCTATGGGGAAGCGGGCAATGACTACCTCGAGGGAGGCATGGGCGATGACGTTGTAGAGGGAGGCCCGGGAGACGACTTCGTGCTGGGCGATACGCGTAGCTCCCTGTCGAGCCGCCGGAAGATCACCGTTCGTCTGCTTGATCCAAGCAAGGATTTTCAGAAGGACGAGATCGTCAGGGACACATACGGCACCGAAGGCATCGTCAAGGAGTGGAATAAGGGGACCTTTTTGCTGACGGTCGAACTGACGAGCCTGGAGGATTTCCGAAAGAGCAAGGACCAGACTTACGACCTGGAGGGCGCGAGCAGTGGGGCTCAGGCGACAATCGAAGATATGGTAATCGACTTTACCGGGATACAGCCTCCAGCGGTTCCCCTGCCTGCTGCTTCGACGACGGGAGACCCGGTGCGCTACGAGATGGTCAAGCCCGAGGATCCGAGGATCGTCTCGATCCGGTTGTCTTTGTCCGAGAACAAGCTCCCGGGCGTGGATTTGCAGGGAAGTTCGCCTGCTTCCCTGGAGGACGCCTACGCTCTGACGTATGTCCCGGCGTGTGATTTCGTCGTCTCGACGCGCGCGGACGAGAATGATGGCAACTACAGTGACGGCGATCTAAGCCTGCGGGAGGCTTTGTCCTTGGCCCGTCTGGCCTCCGGCCCCAATACGATCGGTTTCGCCGACTCCCTCCGCGGAGCCGTCATCACCCTTGATTCCGACCTGGGGCCGCTCGTCATAGACAGTGACGTGACGGTACGCGGAACGCCGGCACATCCGATCACTCTGGATGGGCACGATACCAGTGGGATTCTCCGCATCGCGGCCGGCGTGACGGTCACTCTCTCCGATATGGTTATCACCAAGAGTAAGGATAGCGCCATCCATAATGATGGCAATCTCACCGTGAGCAGGATCGCCGTTGTAGATAATACGGCGACGTACTCTGGGGGTGGCATCTACAATGACACCGACGCGACGCTGATCATGACCCAATGCGAAGTCTCGGGGAACTCCGCCGCGTCCAGGGGAGGGGGCATCGCCAATTGGTTTGGCGTGCTGCGAATAGAGTGCTCTACGATCTCCGGCAATGAGGCGGGCACCGGCGGAGGAATTGACAACTGGGGAATGCTGACGCTGGTCAATTCCACGGTCTCGGGAAATCAGGCCCATGAGGGAGGCGGCCTCTGTACGTGTGCCCAAGTCCTCAACGTGATCAACAGCACCATCACGAACAATGTGGGCTGGAGCATGGGGGGAGGCCTCTACATCGACAACTATGGAGTCTCTCCCAGTGGGATTCTCTCCAACACGATTGTCGCAGGCAACCGCGTGACGGACGCAACCACGGGTCAGGACGTGTACGGCACCTTCAGTGCTTCGAGCTCCTACAATCTGATCGGGATCATCGACGGCTCCGTCAATCTGACCGGGACCGGCACCCTGTACGGTACGACCGCCGCTCCCCGGGACGCCGGGCTGGGACCGCTGGCCGACAATGGGGGCGTCACGCTGACGCATGCGCTCCTGCCGGGCAGCCCGGCGCGGGAAGCCGGCCGCAACGCCCTGGCGGTTGACTCTGGAGGCCATCTCCTGACGACCGATCAGCGGGGGCACAGCCGGTTCTATGACCTCGATGGAGATGGAGTGGCGCAGGTGGATATCGGCGCCTGCGAATTGGACGCGTTGCCTGTCATCGATCAGACGCATCTACCGCGATTGCAGAGCATCGGAGACTTCAATGGCGATGGCTACGAGGACTTCCTGGCGCAGGGCCTCGGCGCGGACGGCTCTTCTTATATCCTGCTGGGCCCGGTGGTCCTGGATGGCCGCGTGCCCATCGAGCAAAAGGCCCAAATCGCGGTGGATCCGCGTCTCGGTCGTCTGGGACAGTTCCGGGGTGACTTAGGAGGCCCCAAGGGTGTCGCGAAGGATGGTTTCGACGACTTAGCATTCGTGTGCCCCTACGTTGACTCCTCGATGCGCGTAGCAATCTTCTGGGGTCGGGAGACGGCAGCACTGCCGGGACGCCTGACTGACGGTGGCGATTACGTCAGGATCTTCATGGGCAGTCCGTTCGAGGATACAGACGACATGTCTGTCTCCTTGCTCGACTGGGATGGCGACTCCGTGAATGACATTCTCATTTCCCGTGAGAGCGTACCGGCCGGTTACGGCAGTCCTACGGTGGCCGCTCTGTACACGCTGGCGGAAGTCAACAATGAATTCAAGCTTATTCTTAAGGTCAGATTCAACAGAGAGAGTACAAGTTCCGGGGCACTCACGGCAATCAACGTTGCCCCCATCGGGGATGCCAACGGTGATGGCAAAGACGATCTGGTCTTCGGCGATCCCTCGTACAGCACGGGCAGCGGCAATGCCAATCTCGGCCGCGTCTGTGTCTTCGCCGGGCGCTCGTACAGCGCCAGTGGAGAGAGCATCTACGATCTGAACAATGCCGACCTCATCTTGGTCGGGGCCGGCAGCGGCGCGATGGTCGGCGCCGACGTGGCGCCGCTCGGCGACGTCAACGGGGATGGACTGGCTGACTTTGCCGTCGGCGCACCCGGTTACGCGTTGCCGGGTGGTGGCCGGCGGGGCATGACCGCCATCGTGTACGGCTCCCGAAGTCTCAATGCCTCCGGCAACCTGTATGACAGGGCCGGCGTGATCCTGCGCGGAGACGCGGACAGCGGCGCTCCCTGGCGACTGACGGCCGGCGATTTTGACGGGAACGGCGCCACGGACCTCTGCGTTGCCTGGCCGACCGCCGATGGGGGTGGGACGATTGGCCTGTACTATGATGTGGCGTCGCGTGCCTGGGAGGATGGGCACGTCGTTCTCACCCTCCAGGAGGCGAATCTTCAGATCAACGGGGAAATCGGCACCGGGCCGCTGGGCGTGTGTGCGGAAACGAGTCAGCTTGACCTGAACAATGACCACATCCATGATGTCATCGTGAGCGGCGGTCGTGCGACGGATGGTCGGATCTACGTGCTTTATGGCCGGCGCGCGACTTGGTCCTACGATCGCGCTGAGCTCAAGGAGATTCGGGGACACATCCAGGAAAACCTCGCCAACGATGCGGAGGGCAAGGGGTATCTGGTCGGCACTCCAACAGGAACGTCCACGGTCTTTCCCCTTCCCGCCATAGACGGGACGCAGAGCCCATCCTACGAGGTAAATCGGACGCACCCGGAGCGGTGGTTCACCTTCACGACGCGGGGTGACGGAGGAGGAATCACCGCGGGAGCGGATGACAATCGAGATACGAACCTGATTCGTTTCCTGGACCCTCTGGACGAAGAGGGCCAAAGGATTGCGGAAGGCTACACCCGCACGGTGTCTCCGACCTCCGTGTGCGGCACCGTCTACGAGATCACGCCGCAATGGTATGAGAGCACGTATGACGCTGGAGTCATATTGCAGGGACGCGATTACGGCTACGTCGAGTACGGGATCATGGAATACGATCTCTCCACGTTCTTTGCTCATAACGGGGAAGTGGTAACCAGCGCCCTGCTGACCGTCAAAGTCGATTCGGCCTCATCCTCTGCGGCGGATGGAAAGATCCTCGTCCGATTGCTGGAACTGCCGGTTGACGACGGAGATGGCATTGCCCTGGAGGCGGATATGCGTCTCACGTCCCAGGATGGCACGGCCAACGGGACTGTGGTTGGCGAACTCTCCTTGCCGTCGAGCTCGTCGAGCAGTGCTAATGGCGTTTCTGCCGATGGCCAAGTCGTTGTCGGCGGGTGCTCGGACTTCATCAATGTGGGTGCTTTTGTGTGGACTGCTGACGCGGTACGGTCCCTTCATGGCGGCATGTTTGCCGCGGCCGCTGGCGTATCCTCCAATGGAAGGGTCGTGGTTGGAGAGGCCGGAACACTCTCGTATACGTCAGCATTCCGGTGGATCGGAGCCTGTTGACCAAGGAACCCCCACCACTCGATCCCGTGGTTCTGACCCGCCACACGGCGGACCCGGGTCTGGTGGAGGCCATTGCGGCCGCCGCCGGCGTGACCACCGCCCGCGGACTGGATCTGCCGATCTATGAAAGCGAGCTCACGTCCGTGATACGGGTGGACGCCGGCCATCGTGACATCAAATCCCTGACCGGCTTGGAGAAGGCCGAGAGCCTCCGGTGGCTGTGTCTGGCAGGAAATCAACTGCAAGGCGATGATCTCATGCTGGATGTCGTGCGGCATCTGAATCTCGATTACTTGAGTCTTGCCCTGAACAACATCGCTCTGCTGAAACCGGAGTTGTTGCAGGCCCGCTACGGCCTCGACCTCGACCAGCAGATGTTGCCCGTCCGATCCATACCGGCGGTTGGCAATAGCCCCTGTATCTCTCAGGATGGCCGCGTCGTGGCATTCCAGAGCACCATGGCGGATTTTGTACCGGGCTACGCCAATGAGAAACAGGACATCATCTGGTACGACCAACGGGAGGGGGAGGTGAAACATGCGTCAATGTCCATTGACAATTGGAACGATCTTTCGATGTCCGCTGATGGCCCCTATCAAGGACAGTACCACGTGTACTTGTGCGACCTGGAGACAGGAGAGATATACCTGGTCAGTATGGCGAGGGATGGGAAGGATAGCCCGACATGCCCGCCTACCACGGCGGACCCGTCTTACATTGATCGTAGTTGTACCGTATCGGAAGAGGGACGCTTTGTTGTATTCGACAGTTCCGCCCGAGATTTGGTGTCAACGGCAACGGCGGGTACGAAGATGTACCTACGGGACATGCATAATCCGGCGTCTGAGCCGGTACTTGTTGCCCCGCAGTTCAAAGATGACTCGAGCTCGTGTACTGACCCGGCAATCTCTGGGGATGGGCGGTAGGTTGCTTTTGCCCGACACACAACCTAGGGAACAGATGGGTACGGGTGTGATCGAGACGCAGATCAGGAGGGAAAAGTAGATGAGGGCGGCGCCACGACGACGACACAAATACCGAATGCCTCGGGCTATCGGAATCTGTGCCGTGCGCTGTCGCCCAACGGCGATAATCGATTCATTGGGTACCTGTTGGACGATAGCCTCTGGCAGAGGATGACGAACAACCTATAGGTGTATGACCGCATTCTGGGACAGAAGATCTACCCACCGCCCTTCGACTACCGGGCCAACACGCCCTCCGTCAAGGGAAGTATCCAGGAACAGCAACTCGCAGGGGGATCGATTTCCCCGTCTGGCAGATGCATGGCATTCGAGAGTGATGCGCTGGGTCCCGACCCGTGGCCTTACCACACGGATCGCCAAATTTACGGGTACGACGTTGCGACGGGAAAGAGGACCCTGGTGAGCGTGTCCTCCGCGGGCCAACCCGCGGCGCGCTACTCCGATTCCGTTGGCCCGGCTCTCTCCGGGAATGGGCGGTACGTGGCGTTTTGGAGTTCGGCCAGCAACCTCGTGCCGGGCGACACGAACAATTGCACGGATGTGTTCCTCCACGATCGGGATGCAGACGGCAATGGCATCTTCGATGAGCCGGCGCCCGGCCAGACGAAAACCATTCGAATCTATGATGCTCAAGGAAGCTCATCATACTAGGGGGGCACACCCCTCTCGATGTCCACAGACGGTCGGTTCATCTCCTTCAGTCTCGACGGCAAGGTCTTCTGTCTGAACCTGGATCCGGACGGCAACGGGATACTCGGTGACGTCGTAGAAACCATTTGTGTCAGTGTAGGTGCGAACGGCACGGCCGCGAACGGCGACAGTCGTTTCAAAGCCATGTCGTCTAACGGCGCCTATGTCGCATTTACCAGTTCGGCGACCAATCTCATTTCGGGAGGAGCAGTCGAAGGGGCTGAGAGCCTCTACATCTATGACCGAGTGCGGAACACCCTGGCTTGTTTGGACGCGGCCAGACTAAGCTCGGACAGACTGGAGTCCTTGAGCCTCGCGGGAAACGATGCCAGCGCTACCCATCTGCACCGGATTGACTCCCTGCGGCAATTGGACCTGGGGAATACTTCACTGGAATCGGTGAGCGGCGCATCGATTGCCCAGAGTCGAGGATTTGCCTCTGCCATCGGTCTGGAACGTCTTATGTTGCACTTCAATGATATCGCTCCGCTGGCGGATCCTCAGCAGACATTCCCGGCGTTGAGGCTGTTGACGGAAGATCATCACGGACAGAGACTTTTCCCCGACCACCAAGGTCCCAGCGCCACTCTACGGAATCCTTTCGATGGAGCGCTGGAAGTTGGCAATCTGGGCTTCATCGAGGTCCGCTATAGCGATGGCACAGGCTCCGGTTTCGACCCTGCCAGTCTGTCTCGGACGAACATCGCGATTACCGGCATCACCTTCGACCGGGTGGTGGATCTGGGAGATGGGTGTGCCCGATACTACTACGATCCGGCCGTGTACGTCCTGCCGCGCGGAATCGTGCAGGTGTTTGCCGGCCCGGACCCGGCGCAGGACTTGGCCGGTAACGCGGTTCAGAGCGGAATCATTGGGTCGTTTACGACAGAGACCGCCGGTCCCGTCGCTCGTCTGGTGAAGCCCGTGAACGGGGCCATCATAAGCGCCGGTTCCGGCTACCTTGAGGTGTACTGGCGCGACGAGGGTTCCGCGGTGGATACCGGCAGCATCGACCAGCAGGATTTGACGGCCACGGGGGTGACAATCACCAGGGCGGAGGTTCTGCCGGACACCGGGACCGTGCGGTACTACTACGAAGGGCAACCGCTTCCGGAGGGGATAATCGAGATTCACGCCGTTGACGGTCAAGTGGCCGATGTGTTTGGCAATACCTCTTCGGGAACGCTCTTGGGATCGTTGGTGCATGATTCGCGGCCGGTGGTGGGGCAATTCATCACCGCTACGGATGAGTTTGTCGAGATTGCGTGGCAGGATCGAGGAGAGGCCGGACTCGACGTGACAACCATTGACAACGGCGACATCGCGGTCACCGGGGTGACAATTGGCTCCGCGGAGGCCGTAGGTGCCGCCGGGTCCGGCGTGTATCGCTATCATTACCGGACAGGAGAGCATCTCAAGCCGGGTCTGGTAGAGGTCGCGGTCAACTCACATGAGGTGGGCGACCGAGCAGGCAATTTCAGTGACGTCATTGTCCTCAAGGAACTCTGGTGGGACAAAACGCCCCCGGTGGCACAACTGGTGAGCCCGGCGGCGGAGTCTGTAGTGGGCCCGGGCCTGACTTGGGTGGAAGTGACGTGGTCTGACGACGAAGGCTCTGGGATTGATCCCGCCAGCCTCGATGTATCGGACATCATGATTGCCGGCAAGCCCGTCGAGGAGGCATCGTGGAACAACGGCAGGATCACCTTTGTAGTGGCCGGCCATGGCTTCGCCGTTGGCGCTGCCATCACCGTATCCGGGACAACGCCTGGTGCGTACAGTGGCATCTTTGTCGTGGCGAGTCTGATCGATGGCAACAGCTTCCAAGTCGAGCTGCCGACCGATCCGGGAACCTATGTTGGAGGGGGTCTTGCTTCCCCGATCGATGTCGATCGATGCGAGGATCGGGGCGGCGGGACGATCCGGTACTACTTCGCGGACGATGGCGATGAACTGCCGGAGGGCGCCGTGACGATTGTTGCCCTGGGTGGGGCCGTCAGAGATAGACAGGACAATGCGTCTCGCGAAAGCAACTTGGGCACTGTCTGGATTGATCGAAGCGGCCCCTCCGTGATGTTGGTCTCGCCCAGACCTGGTCAGATCATCGAGGCCGGAAGCGCAGTGGAGTACGTCGAGGTGCTTTTTGCCGACCGCGGCGGTGCGGGTGTCGATGCAGCGACCATTGAAAAATCTGACATTGCACTGACGAATGCGGCGATAGCCAGTATGGCTCCGCCCGACAACGGCGTGTACCGCTACTACTTGTCCGGGCCGGTGCTGCACTGGCCCGTGACGGTCTCGTTGGTCGGTGAGGTGGCCGATACCGTGGGCAACGTGACTCGACCAGATAAGGCCTTGGGCGGCTTCACCTGTGGGACGCCGGAAGTGACGGTATTAGGTAATGGCCTGTCGATCGCGGACGGAGACACGACCCCGACGGCCGCCGACGACACGGACTTCGGTTCGGTGTATCAGGGAGGTTCTGCGGTCAGCCGGATCTTCACGGTGCGGAATGACGGCACGGCCCCATTGACCTTGGGAGTAGTCACGGTGCCGACGGGTTATACCCTGACGGAGCCTCTCTCGGCGAGCTTGGCTCCGGGGGCATCGGATACGTTCACGGTCCGGCTGGATGTGGCAACGGCGGGGACGAAGATGGGAGAGGTCTCCTTTGCGACCAATGACACGGACGAGAACCCCTTCAACTTCACCGTCGTTGGCGTGGTGACGGCTCCGGAGATCACGCTGCTGGGCAACGGGGTCTCGATCGCCGACGGGGACGCGATCCCCAGTGCGAGCGACGGGACAGACTTTGGGATGGTGGCCCAGGGCGGTACGGCCATCAGCCGGGTCTTTACGGTTCGCAATGACGGCACGGCCCCCTTGACTTTGGGAGCAGTCACGGTGCCAGCGGGCTATACGCTGACGGAGGCCCTCTCGACGACTGTGGCCGCCGGAGCATCGGATACGTTTACGGTCCAGTTGGATGCGGCGACGCTGGGGACCAAGAGCGGCGAGGTGTCGTTCACTACGAATGATTCGGATGAGAATCCGTTCCACTTTGCGATCACGGGGGCCGTGAACCCAGTGGTGGTGAACTTGGCGTTGGGCAGGACGGCGGTGGCGTCGACGACCTATACGGGTTTTCCGGCGGCGAATGCGACGGACGGCAATCCGAGCAGCCGCTGGTCGAGTCAGTCCTCAGATAGCCAGTGGATCTATGTGGACCTGGGCTTGGTCTACACGATCAACCGCGTGGTCCTGCGCTGGGAGGCGGCCTACGGCAGAGGCTACCAGCTCCAGGTCTCCAGCAATGCTTCCACATGGTCGGACGTGTACAGTACAACCATCGGCGATGGTGGCGTGGACGACATCCCGCTGAGCACGCCCGCCTCCGGCCGGTAGGTGCGCCTGCTGGGCACCCAGCGGGCGACGACCTTCGGGTACTCCCTGTATGAGTTGGAGGTCTACGGCGGACCAGTGGTGAACCATGCTCCGGTCGTCAGCGGCTTCAGCAAGAGCGGCACACAAGATACGTCTCTGCCGTTCGCCGCCGGGGACTTTAGCGGGTCCTTCACCGATTCGGATGCGGGCGACCATCGGCAAACGATCAAGATTACCTCTTTGCCGAGCCACGGCACGCTGAGGCTCAACCACACGGCCGTGACGGTAAATCAGGAGATCCCGGCTGCCCCGCTGGGGACCCTGAGCTACACGCCCACCGGCGGCTACACGGGTGCCGACCGCTTCCCGTGGAATGGCTCGGAGGGGAGCCTGTAGGCAGCCGGTGGCGCGGCCGTGAGCCTCACGATCAACGCCGCGGCAGCGAACCGGGCGTTGAACCAGTCTGCCGTGGCCTCGACGAGCTACGCGGGTTTCCCGGCGTCGAACGCGACGGACGGCAATGCGAGCAGCCGCTGGTCCAGCCAGTCCTTGGATAGCCAGTGGCTCTATGTGGACCTCGGCTCGGTCTGCACGATCAAGCAAGTCGTGCTGCGCTGGGAAGCAGCCTACGGGAGAGGCTATCAGCTCCAAGTCTCCAGCGATGCCTCCCGTTGGTCGGACGTCTACAGCACGGCCACCGGCGACGGCGGCCTAGATGACCTCACGCTCAGTTCCCCCGCCTCGGGCCGCTACGTGCGGCTCTTGGGCACCCAGCGCG
>Ga0315280_10007969_pt1 | contig 14029 bp, 10 predicted proteins | sample YL17G06_40_MG_FD_203697 | JGI IMG/M metagenome (GOLD analysis project Ga0315280, IMG submission 203697) | Sediment microbial communities from Yellowstone Lake, YNP, Wyoming, USA - YL17G06_40 | ecosystem: Environmental > Aquatic > Freshwater > Lake > Sediment | place: USA: Wyoming | collected...
GTCCCTTCAGGACACGGAAGAACGACTCTTTCCGCAATCGCTTGCGCCTTGGCGGCTTTGGGTTGGCGCGCAAGGCGCGAAAGACCTTTCTCCACGAACACGGGCGACGACCGACGCCATCCGCGACCATCGTGCCGCCACACGATACTTTATGCGCGATATAGACGCCCACAACGGCCTCGATGCGGTTCGCCCCGGCGCCTGTTATGAGGTTCCCGACAAATGGAATTCGGACATGCACCCATTACTTATTGATCTTCGTGTAATTCCTTGACACGTAGGGACGCATGGAACACACCCGCGACCTGTCAACCAATTGCCCGGATCTCAATAGAGCCCCTAAAAATGCCCCCCGGCAAAGGACGCCAGGAATGCAAAGAAAAACAAGCCTGTTATCGCCCTGCCCCTCGAATGGCCTTTGCGTGCTTTGCGATCTTGGCGGTTCATTCTTTTAGAGGCTCCCACTCTCAACGCCGTGCAAGAGCGAGTTCTTCGTGTTCCTTCGTGCCCTTCGTGGGTAGGATGGATTTGCTCCAATCTGCGAAATCGGGGAAATCTATGGTTTGCAGTGTTTTTGGACCAGGGGGACACAGCGGGCAAGGGACAAAGGAAAGCACAAGGCACGGGCGAGCCGCTGGTCCTTCTGTTAGTGTTTTATTGTCAGAGCATACCAGACTGTTGAAGGCTCGCCTTGAAGGGGAATCGCAACTGAGTCACCTTCGGCGGCCAAAGGCTGTGGCTGAACTGTGGGCAGGCCGAGACCGTCGAGCGCGACTAGCGTGAGGGCAGGAGCGCCGGTGTCGCGCTTCAAGATCACGCGGCCCTCGACGGGTTCGATCAGGATGGGCGGCTTGCCCCACTTGTCGCTGATGCTGTTTCGTTTTTCGTTCCATTGCATGCCGGTATTGGCGCAGCGGGCGGCCGCAACGACGAGAATCTTCTCCGATTGTTGCAACGGTTTACCATCAAGACTTGTCGCGCTGACGGCACAGAAAGGTGTTTTGACCTCGACACGCAACCCGGCGGTTTCGACCGTTCTGCCGCCAAGCCAACCCAGCGCCGCACGGGTAAGGGGAGTGGCAATGGTTAGGTAGCCGTCGCGTTTGTTCGTCGTATTCCAGACCAGTTCGCCGGTGTCACTGACGATTCTTCCTTTCGGCTCGGTGAAGCCCAACTCCTCGGCGCGTGTCATTCGGTCGGCGTCAAACCTGGCCACGCGGAAGCGATGGACCAAAGGCAGCAAAGGCGAAAGGGGGCTTCCCAATCGAAAAGGATCTTCGCGTAGCCCACGCAAGCTGTCGAAGACGCGCTTTTCGTCATAGCTGATCGTGACGAGGCGTTTGGCCCTCTGCACATCAGGTCGCCGGAACAAAAGTGACGCTGTCGGCATTTGAGCCAACTGCACCACCTGGTTACACACGTCGAAGTAGCCGGTGACTTCGTTCCCGCTCAGTTCGCTTTTACTCCAGCGATGGGCAAATGTGTAGAAATAGACTGCGTCCCAGTCCTGCAATGCCGCATAAGCCGCGATCAGCAGCGGCGATTCGCTCGCATATTCATTGGGGAACGGATGGTTATATTCGCTGACGGTGAACGGTTTGCCCTCGACCGCCGACCGGCACAGCGAGGCGATTGTGCTTCGCTCCGGCGCATCGAGCATGGGCGAATTGCCAATCGTCCAGTCGGTGCGCGACCAGGGCCGACGCGGGAAACTGGGATGTTGCCAATAGGCGTGGCAGTCCATCAGGTCGAGCGACGACTCGGCCCAAAGGCACGGCAGGCCATAATTGTGGTTCGTTCCCTCGACCAAGGCGCGAACGCCCAGTTCTTTCTTCAGCAGATCATACATCGTCTTGTAGTAGGCCATTTCGGTTTCGTAGAGGAAACGACCTTCGTCGCGGAAGTGGGCCGCGGTGACGCCGCCGAATTCTTCGGGGATCAGCCGACGTACGGTTCCCTTTGTCGGGTCTTCGCCGTCGCGCAGACCGTCAATTGCCGCCTCGGCCATTCGAACATGGCTCAGCCAAACAGTACCGGGCGCTTCGCCGAAGTGAAAGCTCAAGCGGACCGCGGCGTCATCCTGGGGAGCAACGAACGTAAAACGCTGCTCGCGCCAGTCGGTTGTCACGTCGGGCGAGGCCGAACCATAGCCGCGATAAGGGTCCGGGCCACTGTGAGCGACTTCGGCGCCGATCTTTCTCGGTGCAGAAGCCTTGACCTGGAAGCTCATGGCATAATTCGAGCCTTTGCGGATTTTCAGGTCACTCTGCGTAAGCATCACGTGCCAGCGCGTATCAGTCACCTTGGCGATGGTAATCTTGGCGCACGAGCGCTCGTCCTCGCGCATGATTTCCAATCGTCCTTCGGCGGGCTTGTGAACCGATAGCCGCCAGCCTTTTTCGCCCTCCGCAAAGTTACCATTGACCAGCAATGGCGGGCCAGCCTTGCGCGCGCCTTCGCTCCAGGCTTTTGTCAGAGCCTCACGTGTTCCGTAGCGCTTGACGAGCCAGTTGTTGAAGAAGCGCGTCAGTTCCTCGCCGTAAAAAGGTGGGATGTCGGTCCAGGCGTTTGTGGGCTTCGAGCGCTGTTCGCCGCGCAAAAAGCCGCGTGTCCATCCACCCAGGAGGGAGTTTTCGTTGGTCAACTCGATGATGATAACCGCTGGGTCTCCGGCATAGGTTTTGCCCGTATAAGGATTGCGGTGGGTGAAGAGATTCCGAATGTATTCCTTTTGCAGATCGATCATCCGCGTATCAACAATCACGCAATACTTCGAGTAAGCTAACCAGTCGGCCTCTACCACGCCATCGCCCGCCACAAACTTGCGAAACACATGCGTGTTCAAATTCACATAAATACCGCGCTTCTCCAATTCCGAAATGAAATAGTCGAGACGGTCCACTTGCGCGGGATCGAAGTGGCGCGTGTCTTTGAACTTCCGGTCGAAGATGGGTCCGTCGAGACCATGGAAGCGCACCAGATTGAAGCCATATTTGGCGAGGCGGTCGGCCACGCGGGGGGCGGTCTCCTTGGGCGGAAAACACGCCTCACTGGTGATGTTGGTCCCCCAGAATCGTGCGCGGCCTCCGTTGGCAAACACGAGATGGCCGTCACGCGCGACGACCGGCCCTTGTGTCCCCGCCGGTGGATCGAGCGAAAACCGCGCATCCGCGAACGCATCCTCCGGCGCATCCCAAGCAAGCAAGAATGGTTTTGTCGGCTCATTTCCCTGTGCCGCTGCATTGTGCGATGACAGAATCACCAGTGCCGCAATTGCCGCAAAGATCAAAACTTGCCGCATGGGTTCACCTCACTCCAGAGTGGCACGGGCATCCTGCCCGTGCTACGCTGAAACGTGCAAATTACGCTTTGCCTTTCTTCTTGCCACCCTTGCCGGTTTTGGCCCTGCCAGCTTTCGGGGCCGCCGTTGCCGGCTCCGACGCAGCAGCAGCCAGCGCGTCGTCAAAAAGTTTCGTCGTTGCCCTGACGGCTTCGGCGTGGTCGCCGGTCGGCCACATCTCAAGTCCAAGGAAGTCCGCATAGCCGGCTCGTGCAATCTCGCGGAACACGTTGAACCAGTTGATCTCGCCGGTTCCCGGCTCGTGGCGTCCCGGCACATCGGCGACATGATAATGGCCGATCTTCTTCACGTTCTTTGTGGCGTTGCGGATGATGTTTCCCTCGGTGATTTGCTGGTGATAGATGTCGAAGAGCAGGAGAACATTCGGGCTTCCGACCTCGTCAATGATCTGAAAGCCTTCGTCCGAGGTGGCCAGATAGTAGCCCTTGTGGTTGATGAGAACATTGAGCGGTTCGAGGCAAAGCGTGATGCCCGCATCCTCGACGACCGGCGCACCCGCCTTCAGTGCCTCAACGATGTTTTTGTGCTGGTCGGCGCGCGAGACGTTCTTCAGCTCTTGGCCAGTCGTGACAAGCAATCTCTTGCAGGCGAGCTTCTTGGCGGCCGCGATGCTTTCCTTGAGCGCCGGAACGAACTTGTCCTTGCTTCCGGCCGCGACCAGTGCGCCGCCGGTGTCGCACCCGAACGTCGCGAGATCGAGGCCCAGTTCATCTTTTTTCTTGGCGATGGCATCGAGATCCTTGCCTCCGCGGCCCCAGAACTCAAAGGCCGTCAGCCCGGCTTTCTTGACCTCTTCGATTCGCTCGACAAACGGCACCTTTGTGAACAGAGCCTCGATGCAGGCCGAGAGCCGCGGCTTGCCGCCACTGACAGGGAGCGCCTCGGCTCCCCGCGCATTCCTTGTCTCCGCCAACGAGCTGAACGCCGCTGCCGCACCCATGGTCGTGCCGATGAAACTCCGTCTCGTCACTTCATGTCGTTCCATTGAGAAATCCTCCTTATGCTAAACGACTCTTTGCACTATCGCTCCAATTGCACAATTCCTGCCTGATAATCACAGGTGAAGCGGAACCGGTTGAGAAAATCTCGACTCAAAACTGAGGGAATCCGTAAGATCCAGGCAGCTTCTTCGGGCCGCAGTTGCGTCAGATCATGTTGCGCGATGGCCAAATCCTGTTGCAACGAGAAGCGACCGCTGTCCGCCTCCAAGATGATTTCAACGTTGCGGGCTACGAAGGAGCGAATACTGCCGCCGATTCCCACCATGTGCCCCGGCGCTGCTTCGAGGTCCTCGTAGGATACGCCCAGGATACGCGCGTCATGATCCATGATTGTAGTGCGGGACGCACCCGTATCTGCCAGAAATCGCACGGGGCCTTCTGCGTGGTCAAAGCGAAGGCGGGCATCAAAATGGGGCGCATCGCCAACGAAACAACCTCGAATGATCACAAAATCATCTCCAGCGGTTCATCCGTGATGAACTCGACACAGGTATGGGGTGGGTCTTCCAGCCGGGCAAGCAGTCTGTCGAAATCAGGATCATTGGCGATCACTCGTCGCTTTTTGACAGCAATCCACTGCCCCTTGTATTTTTGCAAGAGGTCTTCCATATTCTGACTGATCCACGCGTGATCCGCCGCAGACTCACGCAGTTCTTCAATCGCTCGGTCCATGATATCCTCCTTACCGTCAATGTCATCGCTGGATTCTGCCCGATTCCTGTGGTTCCTCGCCTGGCTCGATCAGGAGTTCTTCCTTCCCATTCCTGCGGCTGTGAGCTCCCATACCCCTCGCCCCGATTCGTTGGGCGGTTTGATCAGCCCCTTTTTCTTCTTTGCATCTTGCCTAGCCCAGTTCACCTCGTGCTTCCATCTCGGAATGCCGTGACTTACAGGTTGATGCCAATAGGGGTCCGCAAATTTGCTGCGAAACATTTCGTAGATTTCTTCTTCAACGGTCCTCTTGTCTGCCGTAGAAATCTGCAAAGGAGCAAGAATAGAGACGGGTTGTTCCAGCGGTTCTGCGATGTCGGGTCGGATGCACGACACGGACGCTCCACTGTCGAACAACGCCACGATTTCGGATTCACCCAGGGGTCCCACCAGGCGTATCTTGCGTTCGATTACGGCCACAGGGCATCTTCTTTCTGGCAGAAGCGGCTCTGTTTTTCGCTTTCCTTATCCTTCCATTCGTGCCCGCTGTCAAGGCCTTCTGCCCATTGCCGTGACAGAACCGGAGAAATGATTTTGTCTCCACAACGGGTTTGATTTCTCCCCCCTATCGGCTTGCCGTTGCTGCATCTCGCCGTCGGTCCGGCGCGAAATTCGCAAAAGTCACAACGGACGAAAGTCTTTCGAGAGCAGTTTTTCGTGGAAACCAACAGGCCATTGAAACATGGTTCGCATGCACTCGGCGTGAGATTGCGACTTTGCTGAAGGAGGCACCGCAGATGAGCAGTAGGATTCTCTCCATTTGGTTCGCAATTGCCTTGGGTCTCTTGATGGCCGAGCCTGGAGGGGCGCGAGGTGCAGTGGCCGGGTCTGGCTGCCGGATTGCCTATGCCACCTATCTTGGTGGTGCCGCGTGGGACCAGGCGCGTGAGATTATTGTTTATCCAGACGGCTCCGTACTTGTCGGGGCACAAGCCTGTTCGGCCAATATGGCTGTCACCTCGGGCGTCGTGCAGCCAAAGTATGCGGGCGATGATCCGGCGCTTGGGCACGGCGGCATCTATGGCGGTGATTGCTATCTCGCTCGGCTAAGTCCTGATGGGCGAAAGATTCTATCTGCCACCTACTTCGGCGGCTCCAAGCAGGAAAGAAATGTCTATGGAATGGCGCTCGACAAGAGCGGCAATATCGTGATTGTCAGTGCCACAAGGTCGCCGGATGTCCCCACAACGGGGGGATGTTTTCAGCCCAAATATGGCGGGGGACCTTCCGATTGGATGGTCGCGAAACTCACTCCCGATCTCAGACGGCTTCTGTGGTGCACTTACATCGGGGGCTCGAGTGACGACTTTCCGCGAGGCGGTTTGACGCTCGATGATCAGGACAACGTCGTCATCGTGGGCGAAACCCATTCGCCTAACTTTCCCGTGACACCAGGAGCTTTTCAGACCAGGCGCAAAGGGCAAAACGACGCGGCGCTCGTGAAACTCAAACCCGATGGCACAGGGCTTGTGTTTAGCACGTTGCTGGGCGGCAGCGACACGGAAGGCTCCATGGGCGTGAGGGTGGACAGGGAGGGAAACATCTATTGGACTGGGCACACGCGGTCGGCAGATTTTCCTCTCACACCGGGCGCGGCGCAATCGAAGCTCGGCGGCCAATCGGATGCCTTCTTGGCGAAGCTCTCGCCGAACGCGGACAGGCTCATCTATGCGACCTATCTCGGCGGCAGCGGAAATGAGTTTGCGGAGCACCAGCTCGATCTTGCACCTGATGGAAGTGTTCTATTAACCGGTGCCGCCGGCTCGCCCAATTTCCCTACCACCGAAAACGCTTTTCAGCGTGTCCTGAAAGGCAAGAGCAACGGGTTTCTGACCAAACTCTCTCCCGACGGGAGGCGATTCGTTTTCTCGACCCTTTTCGGTGGGTCGGGCACCGATTTCTGGCTCATGCCGACGCGCAACGCCGACAGGAACATCTTCCTCGTCGGCCAGACTTCCTCGCGCGATTTGCCCGTCACGCCGGATGCCTTGCAACGAGCTTACGGCGGCGGGCAAAGCGATGGGGCGCTGGCCATGTTCAGCCCCGACGGGTCAAGGCTTCTGTATGCGACTTATTTGGGAGGTAGCGGGGATGACATGATCCGCGGTCTGACCCTCGGGCCCAATGGCGAGATCTATCTCGTTGGCAGCACATCATCGAAGAATTTTCCTGTCACACCCCATGCGGCGCAGATGACTTTCGGTGGGGGAAACGGTGACGCGTTTGTCGTCAATCTTGTCCCCGAGCGCTAATCCGTACAATCCTCTTTACTTCGGGCCATGAGCCAGAGAAAGGAGAACATGAACCAATGAAGGACAGCAAACATCAGTTTTTGAGAACAACGGGGCGTCGGGAGTTCTTTTCGGCTGTGGCTCGTGGCGCCACGATAAGTCTTGCGACGCCATCTTTTCTTGCACGCGCTGGCCCAGCGACCGGCGCTGACTCGCCATGGCAAATGCGGCTTTCGACTTCGTCAATCCACTATATGAAACTCTCGATCGAGCAGGCCTGCGAACGCATCGCCAAGCTGGGCTTCGAGGCGATTGACATCTGGTCGGCCCATGCCGGTTGCCCCCATCTTGATGATGTGGCGAAACGGTTTGGTCCCGACGGTCTCAAGGAGTTGCTCGCCAAGAATAAACTGAAACTCTTCGCCTTCAGTGTTTATGCCGGCGGCTATCCGCGCTATGCGGAGCTGCTCGGCAAAGTCGGTGGTGGTGTGGCCATCCAGGGAAGCGGAAAGCCTGCCAAGGCCGAAGAGATCTCTGCGCGAATGCGTGATTTCCTCGAGAGCCTCAAACCACAGATCGAACTTGCCGCAAAGAACAACACCCGCCTTGCCATTGAGAACCATGGCGGCGCCTTGCTCAATACGCTCGATTCGTTCAAGGCTTTTGTAGAGCTGAACCAATCGCCCCATCTTGGCGTCGCGCTTGCTCCCTTCCATGTCCAGGCGACCAAGGCATCGGTCGAGGAGGCCGTTGCGATCTGTGGCAAACAGCTTTTCTTTTTCTATGCCTGGCAGCGGGGCAAGGGCCTCGAGCAGCTTCCGGGCCATGGGCCGACAGATTTCTCACCGTGGATTACCGCGTTGGCAAAGGCGGGCTACAGCGGGTATGTGAATCCTTTCATGCACGGCGACATCGAACCCGACGTCATGTCAGCAGCCCTGGAAAAATCGCGCGACTATCTGAAGAAATGCCATGTGCAGGCGTTGGGATAATTGAGGTTTTATGAGCGTCTAAAACAATGAGGAGGCTTTGCTGTCCCAGCAGGACAGAATGATAATAGCCCAGCCTTTCAAGGCTGGGACGAAGACCCCAGAAGAGTTGTCTGAGTCCCGTCGGGACGGTTGAGGGAGTCATTTTCCTTGTCCCTTTCAGTCGTCCTTACAGGACTCGGTTTGAGGGGGAAGGCTCGCGTTCCCAGCCTTGAAAGGCTGGGCTATTTTCACTTGGTCCCGACGGGACGAAGGTGGAGCATGTTTTTTAGGCGCTCTATGTCTTGGCCTTTTCTTTGGGTTCGGCGCGAAGGTCGCGGATGAGGCGGTCGAGGGCTTTCTTGTATGAGGCGGGGTCTTGCCAGTTGCGAAAATCGCCGACATGTTTTGCAACGACATCTGCTTTGCGGTGGTCCTCCCATCCCGTAAAGATGCAATCGTCGAGGCGAATTGGAAAGAGAACCTCGGCGTCGCGCCCCTGGCGTTTCAAGTCGTCTTCTTTTTGGAGGGCGCGTTCGATCTCGCGCAGAACGGCGGGTGAATTGAGGGAAGCCTTGCTGCAAATGACGATCACCTTGTCATAGTAGCGCACGGCGCTGTCTATTTCGCCCATGAGCGTCCGTCCCCATGGGGCATTCTCTTTCCATCGCCAACACCGTATTCCCGCGGCCTGTAGATCATTGTAAAGCCGTTCGCTGAAAGCGTTATCGGTTTCAGCAAACGCGATGAAACAGGTGTAATACTGCAACGGCTCCTGCATCAGCGAGGGCAAGTACTGAATCAGAATTTCCGGCACACCGCAGCCCCGCAGAAAGGCCTCCGGAATCTTTCCCTTCGATCCAAACAGCGTGTCTATTCCGAGTACGCTCGGGGCATAGTGCTGAACTGTGTCGAGTCCTTTTACCTCGGAAAGATCAACACCCCCAAAGACCGTCCACCCGCAAAGAGCCTTTGCCACGTTCGCGCCGGTCAGGTCGGCCCCGCGCAGGTTGCCCAGGCGCAGGTCGGCCCAGCGCAGGTCGGCCCCGGTCAGGTCGGCCTCGCTCAGGTCGGCGGTGCGCAGGTCGAGCCTGACGCCTGGGTTTTTCTTGCGCCAGCCGCGGATGGCCTCCGCGCCTTGTTTCACAACTTTCACGTGTTCTGGATTTGCCATAATCATCCCCCCCTTGGAGATTCTCGGTGGGACTCACCGTCGTTCTCTACCAACAACCCCCAAGACCGGTCAATGGCATTTCCAATTCCCGATTGCAGATTTCGGGGTTGATCGAGCACCCTGGTGTGTTGTATCCGTTTGGTCGGAAAACTTCGCGCGTGGAGGAATCACGTATGGCTTCGGTAAAAGATATCTATGACTTGACGATTCGCTCATTGCCACCCAAAGAGCGACTTCGGTTGGCGGCGCTGATCCTGAGCGATTTGACACGGCCGGGCGCTGAACCGATCGAATTCGAGGATAGCTGGAGCGAGGAAGACCTCCGAGAGCTGGTGACTTACACGGTTGCCGAGGCTGGAAAATCCTATCCCGAAGGCGGCGATCTTGCTTAAGGCCGGCGATGTAGTCATATTGGAGTTTCCTGGGGTCAGCGGTATCAAGCGGCGACCCGCTGTGGTGCTCTCATCAGAGACTTATCATCAGGCTCGCCCTGACATCATTGTGGGTTTGGTAACCAGTCAGACCTCCGCGCCTCTGGCTCCGTCGGACTTTCCTCTTCGCGATTGGAGTTCTGCCGGATTGCGCGTTCCGTCAGTGTCTCGCGCATTTCTCGTAACAGTCCCACGTTCGAGCGTGATTCGTCGAATCGGACGCCTGTCCGAGCAGGACTGGAAGGGGGTGCAAGAGTGTGCTAGGATTGCGCTTGCGATTGTCTAGCTCGACTGCCGGAAAGGCTGTTATGAACTCCAGACGGATTCTCTCCCTGCTTTTCCTCGTCACGAGTCTGGCTCAAGCTGAAACGCTGACACTGCCGCTCGATCAACGGCCGGATTGGGTGCGGCGCGAGGGCATCGTCATGGCCGGCAGCTGGGAACCGCTGATCTTTCGCGTCCGGCGCGATGGCAATGAGACCTACATTCCGACCCCCGAACAACGCGCCGCCTATGAGCGCGAGCACAGCCCAGAGATGGTCGCCCGACTGAAGGCCCTCGGCGTCAATTTTGTCATGATGCACTGCTACAAGGCTTTTGGCCTCGTTGCCGAGCGCGAAAGCATGGCCGACGCCCTCCGATTCTCGAAGCTCTGTCACGACGCTGGCCTTCGCGTTGGTGTCTATAACAACAGCGGAACGATTGGCTGGGAATTATTCTTCAAAGAGATGCCGCAGGCTAAAGACTGGGTGGTCCTCGACCGCGATGGAAAGCCGACGACTTATGGCCGGGCAACTTATCGCTACTATTGGGACCGAAACAATCCCGATGCGCAGGTTTTTGTCCGCAAGATCGTCCACTTTGCCGTCAGCGATATTCAGGCCGATCTCCTTCACTTCGACAATTACAGTGTCGGCCCCGGGAGCGAGCCAAATTCTGTCCGCCGGTTTCGTCGCTACCTTGGCAAGACATTCGCCGCCGACGAGCGCGAGCGAATGGGCATCAAGAGCCTGAATGCGGTCGGCCCCGCCATGACCGGCCCGCCCGACAATTTGCTCCGCCGCGCCTGGCTCGATTTCTCCTGCCAATCCCTGGCGGATTCCTACTACGACATGTCCCGCTATGCTCGCAGTCTTCGCAAGGATATCCTCGTTGAGTGCAATCCGGGCGGCGTTCAGGATTTTGTCCGCCCACCGATTGATCATGGAAGGCTTCTTCAGGGTGGCGAAGCATTTTGGGATGAGGGGCGACCTCCTGGCTATCAGAACGAACAACTCCGCACACGTATCCGGACTTACAAAGTTGCCCGGCGCAAGAATAACATGGCGTTTACCTATTGCACCACGCCTCTGGAAATGGCCGAGGCGATGGCCTTTAACCTCGACTGCCTCGGATGCATCTGCTGGTTTGAATACGGCAAGATCGCCGTGCGGCCAGGTTCGAGCGCACCGGATTCACCCGACATCAAGCCCTTCGTTCGTTTTTTTCACGCTCGCCGCGACCTGTTCCGCGATGCTTCCGTTGTCGCCGATGTCGCCGTGCTCCGAAGCTTCGCCTCACAGGTTTTCACCGATCCTAAGTGCTCCCAGCTCACAGCTCGCGTCGAACAGGATCTCATCGAGAAACGCATTCCTTTCCAGATCATTTATGATGATCACCTCGACGATCTGAAGCGCTATCGGGCTCTCGTTTTGGCCGGATGTGTGGCTCTTTCCGACCGACAGGTTGACCGAATCAAGCAGTATGTGAAATCTGGTGGTCGCTTGTGCATCATCGGTCCGGCGGCCACACACAACGAATGGATGATTCCCCGGGAGAAGCCTGCTCTGGATGACCTTCAGGCGAAGAACGTGATTCGGATTACCGGCAACGACGATTCTGTCGAGGCGATTGGCAGGACGTGCGATGGGCAGCTTTCCATGTCCGTCATCGCGCCCAAGGGTCTTTGTGCGGAGCTTACGGACCAGAGCGGTCGCCGACTGGTCCACCTTGTCAACTACCGCACAGAGGGGTCTGTCGAGAACGTGGCGGTCAGTTTGCGACTTCCCGCTGGGAAAAGCGTCGAAAGCGTGACACTCGCCAGCCCGCAGCACGAAGTGGACACCGCTTTGGAGTTCATAGAGCAAGCGGGCGTCGTCAAGTTTACCGTGCCCACGGTCAACGTTTACGAGATCGCCCAGGTTGCGCTGAAATAGGCCGCGACCCGTATCCCTTCAGCATTTCATCCATTACCCAATTCGTCATGGCAGCCGTTCGGCCCGTGCTAGGACAAGAGCCTTGACCAAGGAGAGCATTGACCACGGTTTGAATGAGCGGCTGCTGGACGTGCGGGGGATGTTCGATATGGAACTGTTCCGACCGTTCTCCTGTGACAAGAGTAACAGGATCGGCGCCAAACGTCGAGAAACCCATCTTGCCTTTTGTCCCCACGATTTCAACGGCATCGAGATTGCCATAAGCAGAAAAGCACCACGTTCCCACGCCATGGATTCCTGATTCGAAATTGAAGAGTCCCGTAACGATGTCTTCTGCCTCGTATAGTTCTGCCTGGTTGGAGGCGAATCCACAGACCTTGTTGATCGGTCCAAAGTAGAACATGAGAAGGTCGAGAGTGTGGCAGGCGAGATCACAGAAGTAACCACCACCGGAGATCTCGGGTTTCACTCGCCATCCTTGCTTTTCGATGTCCAGATCATTTGGAGATGGTTGTTGATAGAAAGCAACATTTACAGAGCGAATCTCGCCAATGGCTTTGTCGTCTAGCAGTTGCTTCACTTTGAGAAACCGAGGCAAGGCACGCCGATAGTAGGCAACAAACAACGGAACCGAAGCCTTTTCGCAGGCCTCGATCATTTCCTCACATTCTGCATAATTCAGAGCCATCGGTTTTTCGACATACACGGGTTTGCCGGCTCGCGCGACGGCGAGTGCATATTTCTTATGAAACGCCGGTGGTGTCGCAATATACACAGCGTCAACTTCTGGGTCATGAATCAGGGATTCTGCATTATCATACCATTTCGGCACGCCATGGCGTAGTGCATAATCGTTTGCGAGTTTTCCATTGCGTCGCATGACGGCAACGAGTGTCGAATGCTCTGCCTTTTGGAACGCGGGTCCACTTTTGGCTTCTGTGACATTGCCGCAGCCGATGATTCCCCAGCGAATTGTTTTCGCCTCCCCAGCCGTGCGAATCACACAGGTCGAGACGCCTTGCGGCGCTATCTCAACGACTTCTGCGGATTCGATATACTCGATCCCGTTGGCCTGGCACCATTCGATGGCGATTTCCCGGAGGGCTTCCCTTCGGTACTTGTACCAGTCCTCTGCGATTCCGAGCCTATGAATCCTGTCCTTGAACATTCGAAAGGCGCCACGGCCATGGATCGCATCGAGAAGATCTTCCTGCATGTCCTCGTCTTCGAGAGACAGGCAAAAATTGCGCATGATTTCCCATTCGTGGATGTCCCACTTTGACGGCAATTCTATGTAATCGTTCGTGGTGATAATCTCGCGAGCAAGTTGCAGCGCCTCCCGTTCCCATTCACCAGACCTCTCGGGCGGTTGTTCGCCTTCTTCCGCCGTGTGCATTAGGTCGTTCGGAACAAATTCTATCTCGCCGGTTTTCTTGTTGAGATACTGCGTGGCTTCGTCCGCTTGACATTCCAACGCATTAACAATATCGGCCAACTTTACCGGAGTGTTCATATTCGGCACCTCTCCCTTTTTCGCAAGGTCACCGTGCAATCGCCGGCTGTGAACCGCCAGACACCGCCATCCGAGCACAACGTAACCTTTAGCCGGATCGGATCTATCTCTGCAAGAAAAGAAGAAACCACAGACTCCACCGATTCCACAGCGCGGCCCTTGGCCGCAACCAAACATAGAATAATCACCACAGAGACAGCGAGGACACGGAGAGTTCTCTATCTGAAAGATACTCTGTATCGCACACTCGTAGTATCTTGTTTTCTTGCGAAGATCCTTGTGCGGCAAGTTCAATAAAGCCCGTTTTACAAGGATGCACAGGATATTTCCTAAGGGCAAAGCAAGAGTTTTTTTGGACGTAAGTCGAAGGGGTTATCCACAGGATGTGGAGGAAATATCCCCAGGAGCCCGGTGGTGGTTTTTGGGTTTGATTTTGGGTAGAAG
>Ga0315280_10007970_pt1 | contig 14029 bp, 10 predicted proteins | sample YL17G06_40_MG_FD_203697 | JGI IMG/M metagenome (GOLD analysis project Ga0315280, IMG submission 203697) | Sediment microbial communities from Yellowstone Lake, YNP, Wyoming, USA - YL17G06_40 | ecosystem: Environmental > Aquatic > Freshwater > Lake > Sediment | place: USA: Wyoming | collected...
CATTCATACAGAGATTATGAAGGAAAAAATAATGTTGCCAGAGTTCTTCAGGACGCAGATAAATTGAATGGCTTTGGACCTTATGGAATTATCGGAGCAGTAAAATATTTTGGAGGAAAAGATTATGTAAGTCCTGAAGAAATAAAAGCAAACAGAGACAACAGAGAAAAAATGGTAGAACTGTGCAATCAGAGTTTAAAACAAGCTGAAGGCAGTGTTCTAGATGGAACAATAAGAGGACTGGGTTTTGTTCTTGAATGGTATGATATGCTTCATACAAAATCTGCCAGGGAAATTATCAGGGAAGAATACGAATATACTAAACAGGTATTAGAAGACTTAGTTAAAAAAAGAGGATAATTTTTAATCTCCCAGCAGTTTCCTCTTAAGTTTTATCTTTGTCATATTTTCGATATGTTCTCTTGCTGTTTTTCCAAATCTTTTTTCTATATAATCTAAATATCTTGGATTTTTAAAATAAGCATCAAAAGCATAATCCCTGAATTCTAGAATTTGCCTTGGCGTCAAATATTTTGACGGGAGAGGAATAAATCCATAAGCATGCTGTGCATAATCTGCCCATTCTTTTGGCAATTCAAGATTCCTGCTTATTGAATCATTATACAATCTGCTTCCTGGCCAAGCAATTGCACAATAGATATTTATGAATTCACAATTCATACTGGTTGCCAAGTCAAGAGTTTTCTGCATGGTGTCAAAATCATCCTCGGGCAAACCAAACATGAAATTCCCCATAACATTTATATCTGCTTCTCTACACATTTCTCTAACCTCTATCATGTCTCCTTCAGTAAAATGCCCTTTAGAAACATCTTCTAAAACTGCCTCGTTTGCTGCCTCAAAACCAAAACACAGCCACTTAAAACCAGCTTTTCTCAGTTTTTTAAGCATTTCAACACCAAGTTTTTTTGTAACATCAACTCTCGCATATGCCCATATGTTTAGATCATAATTTCTCTCAATAAGTCTGTCTGCTATTTTTAAGAAATGTTCTGGATTAAAGACAAACATTTCATCAATGATTTTTATTATTTTCACGTTGTATTTTTTAACCAAAGTATCAATTTGCTGTATAACCCAATCAGGATTCCAGTATCTTATTATTCTTTCTCCGCCAAAAGTTGCTTTTATTGAACAAAAACTACAATTAAATGGGCACCCCAAACTCGTTGAAAGAGAAGCATAATAATACCTGTTTTCAAGATTATCCAGACACTGCCAGTTATGTGCTTTGTATTTATTCATTGGCAGAAGGTCCCAAGCAACTTCATTAAGTTCTTCTGTTAGATTTCTTACATTTTGGGCTCTCTGATTATTTTTTATTTCTCCATTTTCTTTCCACCATAATCCCTGAACCTCATTTAATGGCTTTTTTTCCAACAATCCAAGAATAGTATAAAATCCCTCTCCTTCACACACAAAATCACAATCTTCTTCTCTCAATGTTCTCTCTGGAAGTGCAGAAGGATGCAAACCTGTAAGGATTATTTTTCTTGCAGAATTCAGTAATTTAATCTCCCTGCATAAAGCTCCAACTCCTGTCATTAATTGCGTTGATGCAGAAGGATGCTGTCCATAAACAACAATATTAACGATTCTTGGATTTTTTTGTTCAATTAATCTGGCAGTTTCTTCATGAGTTAGATTTTCTGCATTTGCATCCAAAATATTGACATTAAAACCCTTTTTTCTTATAAACCCTGCTGTCAATGCAGCCCAGAAAGGAGGTTCTATTGCAGAATAATCTTTGCTCAATTCCTGATAGACTCTTTTTTTTGTCCCACCAACATTGACAAAAAGAATATCCAAATCCATTTTCTATTCGGAAGGTAAACAATCGCTATTTTTAAAGATTGTTTATCTCAGATTCATAAAACTTAAATAATATTCAATAGAGAATAGAAATCATTAAAAAAGGTTAGATTATTAACTCATAATGAATGAAGAAAAAATAAAAGAGCTACAAAAAAGGGCAAATGAAATAAGAAAAGAAATTCTGGAAATGTGTATCTTTGGAAAAACTGGACATGTGACTTCTTCTTTTTCATGTGCAGAGATTCTCACAGCATTATATTTTGGGGAGGTTTTAAAATATAATCCTCAAATTCCAAAATGGCAAAACAGGGATAGATTTATACTAAGCAAAGGACAGGCAAGTCCAATTTTATATGTTATTCTGAGTAATGCTGGATTTTTTCCTAAAGATTGGTTAAATACTTTTTGTGATATTGATGCAAAATTTGGAGTTCATTTGCAATGTGATGTTCCTGGAGTTGAGTTCACAACAGGAAGTTTAGGACATGGTTTAGGATTGGGAGCAGGAGTGGCTCTTGCAGCAAAATTAAACCAAAAAGATTATCACACTTTTGTTTTACTGGGAGATGCTGAATTATATGAAGGAAGTGTGTGGGAAGCAGCAATGTTTGCAGGGCACCACAGATTAAATAATTTAATAGCGATAATTGACAGAAATGGCTTTGGGGTTTTACAGCCAACAGAAGATTTCTTGAAATTAGAACCTTTAGGGAAAAAATTTGAGGCATTTGGTTGGGAAGTCAAGAGAATTAATGGGCATTCTATAAAAGAAATTCTAAATGCATTAGAAAACTTCAGAGGACATAAAAGAGACAAGCCCTTAATGATTATTGCAGATACAATTAAGGGAAAGGGGATAAAATTTATGGAAAATGTAGCTCTATGGCACGGAGCTGCACCTATAAGTCAAGAAGACATTGAAAGAGCAAGGAAAGAGTTGAAAGAGTATTCTATGGAGAGCGAATATGAGTATAAGGAAAGAATTGATCAAAGCAAGGAAAGAGTTGAAAGAGTATTCTATGGAGAGCGAATATGAGCAATGAGAAAAATTTATCTATGAGGGATTCCTTCATCAATAAGATTTATGATTTAGCAAAGCAGGATAGAGAGGTAATGATTGTAAGTGCAGATATGGGCGCTCCTGCTTTAGATAGATTCAGATTAGAATTAGGAAATCAATTTTTGAATGTAGGAATTGCAGAAGAAAATATGATTGCTATAGCATCTGGATTAGCTTCAGAAGGAAAAAAGCCTTATACTATGGCAATAATGCCTTTTACAACATCAAGATGTCATGAATTTATAAAACTTAATCTCGGATTAATGAAAATTCCAGTAAAGATTATAGGAATAGGTGCAGGATTTAGCTATGATGATTCTGGCCCAACACACCACACTACAGAAGATATCTCAATCATGAGAGCTATTCCTAATTTAACTATTTTTTCTCCAGCAGATAGTATTGCTGCTGCAAAAATTGCAGAGATAAGTTACAAAGAGAATAAACCCACTTATATTCGCCTTGACAGAAAAATACAACCCAAGATTTATGATGAGAGTGAAAATTTTGAAAAAGGATTCAAAGAGTTAAAACAAGGATCTGATATCTGTATAGTTTCTACAGGGAATATGGTTCATGAAGCTTTAAGGGTAGCAAAAATATTAGAAGAAAGGGGAAAAATCCTTGGGGTTATTGATATTTATAAAATAAAACCAGTAAATCCAGAAATAATAAAAATATTATCAAAATATAAAAAAATAATTTCTCTGGAAGAACATATTTTAGATGGAGGATTCGGCAGCATTATTTCAGAATTAATTACAGACAATTCTCTTCAATTGAAATTGAAAAGGGTAGGATTGAACAATTATGTCTATTGTTATGGGGGAAGGGAGAACATACAAAGATACTGCAAGATTGATGTTGATTCTGTTGTTCAAGAAATTGAAAAATTGTAATTTTATATTATTCCTTTTTGTTTAATTTTTCTTACAGAATTTTTCTAATGGAGAACCTTCAATATATGCACGATTTACACTAAGTTTATCTGCAATTGCTTTGTCTTTTTTCAATTCAAATAGATACTTAAGTATGAAAAAATTTCCGAAAATTGATTTCAAAAGCAAAGCATAAGGATACGGATTAAGCCATAATTTCTCATTATAATATAAGGAAAACAAGTCATTCTGAAATCTGAATTCGAATGCTTTTTTCATTTTCTCATATTCTATTTTTCTTATTTTTTTAATTGAAACTAAGGGGATAGAAACGAGGGCAGTATTTTCTTTATTTATTAAATTAAATGGTTTGTTATTTGAAAGTTTTTGAAATTCCCCTAAATGTTCCAAGAAGAAATTTTTTTTAACCATCAGTTGATTTAGGTCTATTAACCTATTAGCTTCTTTTCCTATTCTTTTAAATGCGACATTTGAAGCAAATGTCATGTAGTCTTTGAGACCGAGAGGAGAAACATAATAATCACAACAAGCCATATCTTTCCCAGTGACATTTAATGCTCTCTCCAAAAAATAATCTTTAAAATTAGATTGGTTCTTGAGATTATTTGTCTTGAAAGAGACATAATCTATATTTTTTAATTTTTCATTTAAATCAGAATACAAATCTTTTTTCTCCAAAGTGATTATCTTTTTATTCACACTCAGTAATCTTGTTTTTTCTTTGCTTTTAAGTATTCTTGTAAAAATATCAATTAATTGTTTCTCTCTATTGTATTTCCTTAAGGTTTTTTCATAAGCTCTCTTTGCCATCTGCTCTCTTTCTTTTTCATGCTTTAGGTAATATCTAATTTTATCTAACATGTCTTCCTGTGAATCATACATACCCATTTCTTTTTCATTAAAAAATTTAAGAAGAACAGGAAACCGTTCAACCAACTGAAAAGATTTACATAAAGAGACTTCATAATATCTCCCCTTCATATTATAATGTTCTTTTTCTTCAGAATAGCCTGCTTTAGCTGGACTCAAATTTATTTTACTTTGGTTTATTACCCTTGCATAATCTTCCTGACTTAATGGTCCCCCATATACTTTCTCAAATTCCGGATATTTATACCAATCCCAACCAAATAACATAATATTTATTCCATTATCTAAAAGATATTTTATTACCTCATTTCTATCTGCTTTGGGCCTTCCAATAAAAGTTACATCATATATTTTCTTTATATTCATTGGTTTTAGTTTATAAGTATTATAATCAAAATGAAAAAATACATCTATTCCTTCTTTCTTGTATTCTTTAACATAATTTTGGGAAGTTATAACATAATCAAAAAATAATGCTATATATCTTGACCAATCATCAAATCTTGCATCATCATCACAGATGATTATAACGAATTTTGTTTTGGGGCTAAGTTTCTTCATTTTTTCTAAAGTTCCTGGAGAAAATTCGTCATATTCCATAGCAAATAAGATTAAATCATAATTTTTTTCTTTAATAATTTCTAAGAAACTTTTATTCATTTCATTTTTACCTAATTGAAAGTAATTCTTTTTTGAATCAAAAGTATCAATTTTAGGAAAGATTTTTTTCAGTATCAAATAATAAATCTGATACATATAAGTATCTCGAGGATTTTCACACCCCCATCCAGCAAGCAATACCTTTTTGTCTTTTAAGGACATATTTGGCATTTTAATTTATTTAACCTTATTTTTAAGCGAATATATAAAACTTTTTAAATTTAGTAGATAAATAAGAGTATGTCTAAAGCTATAATATTTATTCCGAGAAGTAATTTTCTGGATTCAGACAGGGTAATGCCCACATTGGGTCCTTTATATCTTAAATCCTTTCTAGAATCAAAAGGACACCAAATTGACATAGAGGATTCCCCTAATTTAAGTGATCTAAATGAATTAGAAAAATATGATTTCTTTGCAATATCTTGTACAACTCCCCAATATTATGAGATTAATGGTGGAAAAGATTTAGCTAAGAGACTAAGAGAACAATATCCGGAAAAAAAATTGATAATTGGCGGTGCACATGCAAGTTATTATTACCAAGATCTCATAAAAGATGGTTTGTTTAATCATATAGTAAGAAGAGATGGAGAAAAAGCCTTTTTGGAAATACTTGAGGGGGAGGACCTGCCGTTGGTAATCTCTTACCCTTTATTAAGTGAAGAAGAAATGAATTCTTTTCCTCTTCCTTGGAGAGATAAAAATTATTTATCGAAATATAAATATCAAATCTCTGGTGTTGATTCAACAACAGCTATAACCGGAAAAAATTGTCCTATGGGCTGCAAATATTGTGAGAATCGTCACTCTGGATTAACCCTCTTTAATTTGGAACATGTAGATAAAGAAATACAATCAATAAAAGCAGCAGGATTTAATGGTATAATGTTCTTTGACGATATATTTATATTAAATGAGAAAAGAACAAAAGAATTGTGTGGAGTAATTAAGCCATATAACATAGTTTTCAGATGTTTTGGACATGCTAAAATATTAAGTAGAGAGAATAATCTTATCAAAATTTTGTCAGATGCGGGTTGTAAAGAGATAGGTTTTGGGGCTGAAAGTGGAGATCAGAGAATATTAAATACGGTAGGTAAGGGGAATAGGGTTGATGAAATTTTTAAAACCACACAAAAGATATTAAATGAAGGATTAAAAGTTTCTGCTTTTCTAATGATTGGATTACCCGGAGAATCAAAAGAATCTATAGAAAATACTGAAAGGTATATTGCAACATTTGCAAAAAATCCAAATTTTAGGTTTGATTATGTTCCCTTTTTTCCTTATAAAGGAACATATATAAGAGAACATATTGAAGAATTTGATTTGAAACTTCATTTAGATGGGAGTATTGGTTATTATAAGGGGGCGGGGGGTTCTGCAGAATGTTGTGTTTCAACATCTCAGTTATCAAAAGAGGAAATAATGGCTGAAAGGGAAAGAATAATAAAAACCTATCCAGAAAATTTTAAAGGAGCAAGAAAATAATTAAAGAGGGACGTGGTAATAACTTTCTCTGAATTTATCTAAATCTTCACCCCCAAAAATTATTTTCTTATAAAGTTCCAAATGAAGATCAGCAACTTCCTCCCAAGAATATAATTTTATGGTCTTCATCCCTTTCGAGATTCTATTTCTTAAATTTTTATTTCTTATTAACTCCCTTAATCCTTCTTCAAAATCTTGAGTTAGATAGGCAGTTTCCTTATGTTTAAAAAATTCAGAAGGCTTCCCATCTAAAGCGAGAATTGGTTTTCCTGCATTGACATATTCTAAAAATTTCATACTCATATCCAAATCTGCTGTATTTACTAATATGTCTCCTTGTCTTAGGACATCAGCAACTTCATCTTGGTCTACCCACCCCATAAAATGAATAGTTTTATAACCCTTACTCATTTCTTTAAGTTTTTCATTTGGTTCTTCTCCAAAAAGAAAAAGATCACAATCATTCTTCTTAGCTGCTTCAATTATTTTGTCAACCCGTTTAAAAGGCAGATTTATTTCCCCTAAATAAATTACTTTTAGGTTTGATTTCTTTGTTTTTAATTTATCTAAATTTATCTTTGTTTTTTTGTTTCCGAGCATGACCCCATAAGGAAGCAAAAAAACAGAATTATTTATCTTGGGGGCTATTCTATATATTGTTTTATGTATAACAATTAGATGATCTGCATTTTTGGCTGTGTAATCTTCCATAAATTTTATTAGCCAATAAGGATAATTTGTCATTGTTTCTGCATAATAATCTTCCCATCTATGAATAATTGGGCATTTTATTAAGCCTAGTTTCTTTAAAAATACAGGGATAAATCCTGCAGGGACCCAGTCACTTAAAATGATGTCTGGTTTAAATTTAAGATACTTGAGATAAAATTTATGTAATTCATATTTTCCTATTCCCAATAAATTAGATTTTTTAGATAAATAATATGGCAAAAAAGATCTGGAATATTTATGCAATTTGCTGTGGTCACTATTAGGTTCATTATTAATATACAATATTTTCATTTTCTTATTCATTCTTAAGGGCTTTATTTTGTTTTCTAAAAAGGATATATCTCTTTATAAGATAGTTAAATCCATAGTTTTTATATATCGAAATTGCTCTGATTATAAATTTTTTCCCCTTCTTTAATTGATTTAAAATTCCCCTTGGGAACCAAAAAAAGAATTCTGAATAGAGATTATACTCTCTTGCGATAGAAAAAATTTCTGGTAATTTTGATAGTTTAAATCTTTCATCTGCAACACCAAAGAAAAACATATAGTATGCCTTTTCTCTTTCTTTTCTTGTAAAATCTTTTGTTTCCACTACGGGGGGTTCACATCTTAGACTAGCAAGAGGAGCAACATCATAACCAATTTCATTATAAAGAGTTGCATTATTTTCTTCAAACCATTTTCTTGCAGGGGTGTTTCTATATGGGCATATTAGATTTATACTGCATTCATCTGCTTTAAATTTTTTTGCAAATTTAATTGATTCTTTTGTTCTTTCAAGAGTATCCTTCGGAAGACCAATAACAAAAGACATACCCAAAGAAATCTTATGTTTTTTTATTAGTTTACATGCTTTCTCTATTTGTTCTAAAGATTCCCCCTTGTTTATTAACTTGAAAACTTCTGGGTTGGCATGTTCAACCCCTATAGATATAAATTTAACTCCACATTTCTTAAGGAGTTTTAAAAATTCGTCGTCAACCCCATCTGCCCTAACATTTACTACTGTTAACTCTGCTTTGATTTTGGTTGAATAACTAACCAAAAAATCTTTGAATCTCTGTTTGTCTGTTATTGGATTATCATCAAAAACTACAAACTTTAAATTGGGGGAAATTTCTTCCTGTGCTTTTTTAAGTTCTTCTATGCATTCATCTAAATTTCTTGCTCTCCATTTTCTATAAGCCAAATTTGCAGAAGCACAGAAACTACATTGAAATGGGCACCCTCTTGAGGTCATGATTGGATAATTCGTCATTAATTCCCATTTATAAAAAGACTTATAATCTGGAATTGGCAATAAATTTAAGTCTACTAATTGATTTGATTGAATAACTCTTGGATGTTTTTCTTTTCTTGCATTTTCTATTATATTTAGAATATTTAATTCTGCTTCTCCTCTAAATATATAATCTATTTTATTATTTCTTTCCAAAACATCAGTGTACAATGAGGCATGAGGACCTCCAACCATTAAAGGAATCTTTGGAGAAATTTCATTTATTCTGGAAATTATTTTATCTGCCTCTGGAGCATTAGTGGTATAGATGCTAACCCCGATAACGTCTGGATTAAATCTTTCTATAAAAAAAGAGATGTCTTTATCTTGATCCTCAAATAAAAAAGCATAATCCACTACCAAAACTTCATGTCCTCTTTTTTTTATTATTGCAGAAAGAGTTGCTAAACCATTATGGGGCATAGTAAATAATACATTAGCTCTTTTTGGATTTATTAAAAGAATTTTCTTTTTCTTTTTTGCTAAGGGAATATTTCTTAAATCTTCGGGGGAAAAGTGCTTTAATGACATAAAAGTTACAAATAAAGGCGATGTTTAAATACTTTTTTACATCAAAAGTTTAATAAAACAGAAGAATTATTTTAACTAATGGGGAAGATAAGAGAATGGTTTGGTAAAAAAACAGGAGAAGAGGGGTTATTTTTTAAAATTGCTGAAGAGGTAGTCTTTTTCATTTTCAAAATAAAAAATATTAATAGATTGTTTTTAAGAAAAAGAATTAAAGAATATTTTAACAAAAATAAATTTGTAAAAATTCAATTTGGTTCTGGAAATAAAAAATTAGAGGGGTTCCTAAATACAGATATTCTCGGAAAAATACCAGTAGACATAACCAAAAGATTACCCTTTAAGGATAATAGCGTGGATTTTATGTATTCCAACCATGTTGTAGAGCATATATATTACAAACAATTTAGAAGATTCTTAAGAGAATCTTTTAGATGTTTAAAAAAAGGAGGAATTCACATAATATCCACTCCTTCCATAACTAAATTAATGAAATCCATATATATGAACAAAAAAACAAAAAGAAAATTGATAGAATTTTATGGTGGAGGGGAGACTTATGATTCTGCAAGAGTCATAAATAACATAATGCATATGCATTTTATGCATAAATTCATTTATGATTTTGAATCTATTCAAATTTTGGGGAAAGAGGTTGGTTTTAGCAAGATTTTTTCAGTGGATAATTATGAAGTTCCTGATGAAACAATAAAAAAAAGTCTCAAAAAAGATGAGCCTTGGGATGCCATTACAGAGACTTTTGTTCTTGTAAAATAACTAATAGGTAATTTATCCTAATTAAGTTTAAAAATAACGTTTTAATTTTATTTTCATGGTGAAAATTTTATTAATACAACCGAGCGAATTTAAGATATTAAATGAGAAAAAGGTGGATAATGCTGCATCTATGCCAATTGGTTTAATTTATATTGGAAGTTACTTGAAAAATAATGGACACCATGTAAAGATATTGGATAGGAATCTTTATCCTTCTAATGAACTGCTCAAAAATATATTAAAAGCAGGTTATGATTTTGTTGGAATCAGTACCTTCACTAGCCAAATGCTTCATGATGCTCTAGAAGTCTCTAAAATAACAAAAGAAAATTCTAATTCTATTGTTATATGGGGTGGGCTTCATCCAACAATAATGCCTAAACAAACATTAGAAAATCCTTACATAGATCATGTTGTGAAAGGAGAAGGAGAAGAAATTATAGTCGAAATGGCAAAATTATACGAAGAAGGAAAAAGTTTGAAGAAAATAAAAGGAATTGATTTAAATCCCCTTGGAAACCCTCCAGACATAAACAAGATGCCTATTCCCGATTATGACCTTATTGAAACAAAAAAGTATAATAATTTTTTTATATCCACTTCGAGAGGTTGTCCTTATAAATGCACTTTTTGTTATAATAGTTCTGGATGTGATATCGTAAAACCATACAGAAACCTAACTTATGAAAATTCTGTGAAACTGATAGAATATCTTGCAACAAAGTATAAAAAAAGAACTTTTACAATAATTGATGATAATTTTCCTTCAGATAGAGAGAAAATAAAAAAAATGTCTTTTGAACTAAAAAAGATGGGGCTTAAATTCGATGCTTTAAGTAGAGCAAATTATTGCGATCTTGAAACTTTGTCTTATATGAAAAAAGCAGGATGCTGGCAGGTACAGATAGGTGTTGAATCTGGAAGCCAAAGAATACTCAATTTTATAAAAAAGGGGACTAGTGTTGAAATGAATGCAAATGCCATAAAGAATTGTAAAAAAGTTGGGATAGTTGTACATACTGCTTTTATGCTTGGACTTCCTACAGAGACTATAGAAGAAATAAAGATGACCTTGAATTTTATAAAAAAAACAAAACCAGATTTAGGTGGAGCAGGAATATTTCAGCCATTGCCTAAAACAAAACTTTGGGATTATTGTATAGAGAAAAAACTTATAAAGGAACCACAGAGTGTGGAAGAATGGGCAAATGCATATCCGCCAATATTTAATCAGGTAAAAATGAAGGTTAATTCTATCTCCGAAAAAACGATAATGCATTATTACAGAGAAATGAACAAAGAAATAAATAAAAGGAGATATCTCAAAAAAATAATTCTTTACGCCAAAAATGGGAGGATTCCTGATTATAGAAGAGTTTTATCTTCTATAAAACAGTTAATTGGAATTAATTAATTTGAGGATTTTTTTAAAATCTTATTTTTTACTGCATTAAGAATCATTAGATCATTTTTATCAAAAGAATGTGTTAGAATAATTAACGAAAAATAAATGATGACAAAGCTTAATCCTAACAAGATAATATTTAATGTAGTAAGATTAACTATTCTTCTAACATAAAATAACATTAAAGAAGGAACAATAGCAACCAAGATAATTTTAAACATGTCTGTCTTTAGCGGATTGACAGAAGTATGGCGCCTTGCTACAAAAAAAGATAATATGCTCCAGAAAATATAACTGATCATTGTTGAAAATGCTGCTCCGTCAATACCATATTTTGGAATTAAAAGAACATTTAGGGTAATATTAATAATACATGCTACTAACAAATTGTACAAAATAGTTCTTGATTTCCCAATCATTGAAAGAAGATTTTCAGAGATTTTGAAAATAGAATAAAAAAATAATCCTATAGAAAGAAATCTAAGAGAATTTTCTGCTTGAATATAATTTGCTCCGAAAAGAATATTTATTACTGTTCCAGGGAAAAGAATCATAATAACCAAAATTGGCAGATTCAAAATGAAAATCCATTTCCCTATTTGCTTGCTTAATTTTTTTATTAATTTAAAATTCTTCCTTGAATATTCTTTAGTTATTATTGGTAAAAAAAGCTGAAGAAATAAAGCGGGGGCAATTTCTAATAACACTGCTATCGGTATAGCTGCATTATAAATTCCTACATCTGATGCAGTCTTGAGATAACCTATTGTAAAAGAATCTATCCAAGCAAAAATAGACATTACTAAACCAAAAAACATGATGGGCCATGAATAAGAAAATAATTTTTTATTTATATCCAACTTTTCTTTTCTTTCAAATTCTGCTTTTCCAAATATAGTTTTTATTCCATATCTGCAAACTAAAAAAGAAGATAACAGGATAACAAAAAAACCAAGATTATATGAAATAGTAATTGCTTCAACTTTTAATCCTAAAAAAATAAATATTCCTAAAAAAATCAATTGCATTGATGGAGAGAGAATATTAGCTATGAAAGAATACCATCCAATCCTTTCATATGCAAGAGTTATAACATGAAATAATCCAGCAAATACAAAAATCGGCATAAAGACTGCAAACCACTGCAGGAAGATTGTTAATTCAGAAGTATGAAAAATATACAAAGAGATTGATTCTGAAAAGAGAAAAAGTAAAATTCCTCCGATAAAACCTGAAAAAAGAGTGATTAATAAAGAAAATCTAAAGATAGATTTGATTTTTTTGATTTCATTTTTTCCTCTATAAAAAGAGATATATCTCAAAAGTCCGCTTTGCAATCCAAAAGAAAAAACAGAGGCGAAAAGCACAGAAATCATGACAGCTAAAGAAAACAAACCGTAGATTTCTTGCCCAAATGTTCTTGCTACTATTGCTTTGTATAAATAAGTAGCAATCTTTGAAATCACAACTCCAATTAATACTATAAAAGAACCGTTAGCAAATGTTTTTAATAAGTCCTCTAAATTATCTTGTTCTTGCATCCTTTTAAATAATTTTTTTGATATATAAACATTCTTTATCTATAATCTCCTTCAGAGAAAAATTATTTGATAGTACATTAATAGTTAAGTTTATAAGAATTAACGATTAATCTCGGTTATGAAATTTTCATTGGTTATTCCGTTGGGGCCGGGAAGAAAAGCAGAAGTGATAGACTCTATCAAAAAATCCAATTATCCAAAAAAGAAATATGAGATAATAGTTAAAGAAGGACTAAATCCAAGTGATAACAGAAACAATGGTGCTAAAGAATCAAAAGGAGATATCATCGCGTTTCTTGATGATGATGCAGTTATTGATGAGAATTTATTAAAAAATGCCGAAGAATTTTTTGAAAAATACAAGGATATAGATATCGTCGGGGGGGGACAGCTTACCCCCAAATGGCAAAAAGGATTTGCTAAAATCTCGGGTTATGCTCTATCATCTAAATTTGGAGCATGGAAGATGGAGAATCGATATAGCCAACAAAAATTAAATCTAAATGCTGATGAAACTATGCTAACTTCAGCAAATCTTTTCTGTAAAAGAGAGGTTATGAAAAAAATTCAATTTGACCCGAAATTATTTCCTGGTGAAGATCCAAAGTTTATAGAGGATGCAAAAAAAATAGGATTTAAGGTTGCATATTCCCCAGATCTAATATTATACCATAAAAGAAGAGAAACAATAAAAGATTTAATAAAACAAATAGCAAGTTATGGAAAAACAAGAACAAAAAAGGAATCTTTTTTTGAAACATTAAAGAAACCATTTTTTCTCATTCCGAGTATATTTTTAATTTATATTATTTTTTTGTTAATAATTCTAATAATTAAAGGATTGTTTAATGTAAGTGTGAGTTTTTATGATATACTTTTATTTTTTCCATTAATTTTTTACATTTGGATAGATTTGCTTTTTTCTCTTTATGAATCTGTAAAGAA
>Ga0315280_10007971_pt1 | contig 14028 bp, 17 predicted proteins | sample YL17G06_40_MG_FD_203697 | JGI IMG/M metagenome (GOLD analysis project Ga0315280, IMG submission 203697) | Sediment microbial communities from Yellowstone Lake, YNP, Wyoming, USA - YL17G06_40 | ecosystem: Environmental > Aquatic > Freshwater > Lake > Sediment | place: USA: Wyoming | collected...
CGATCGCACCTTTCGCAAACTCGTGATCCTTGACGAAAGGTGCTCGGCCAACCCCTCCTCTGCGCATACTCACAACGTATCAGATCGGGGAGTTCAATGATATCAGGCAAGAGTTCAGCCGATTTTCCAGCTCTTTCTTCTAATTATGCTACCTTGTTCTTGCTTCCGATCTTGACGAGCATGAAGTTGAGTTGATACCTCTCCCCTTCAATCTCTATCTTACTTGACTTGTGATAACCCTTACTTCCCGTTGAGAATTCCTTAGGCTGCAATTCGACTTCCGAAAGCTCCTTACCATTAAGACAGATCTTGGCTGTTATCATGAAACTACTCTCGTCAGTTCCCTTGTTGCGTTGAAAATCGATTAGCTGTAGTTAAACTTCGCTTAAGGCAGGTCACCACATGACGTTTGCAGGGATTGGGCATTGTTGATGATCGCATCCGGTCTCATATTCTTCAATGGGATAGCTCAACTGTCACCGGGCTTCTTCGTGATATGGACAAGCTTCCTTCGTTGGGTGGTATCCCTGGGAACCTTCGGATTCATACTCGGCGTAATCCTTGGTCTAGTTCTCTTGGGAGCACTAGTCCTGATCTTCCTAGGATTCCGGGTACAAGCTGCATTCCTGATCTTTCCCTCGGCCCTCGCCTTGGTTTTCCCTCACTCGGGTCTCACGGAGTTTCTGCGGTTTCCCGTAGCGTCACGATGCAGAGTCCATCGTTTCACTAATCGAGAAATGGTTGCATATGCCTCGGAGAGTTCAGATACTGAGAACAGGTGCAGGATCTTTCGGATGGAGCCGCGAGAGAAACTCTTCTCCAATCCGCCACACACCAACCTGCAAGCAACTGTGGCATTAGTCAACTACCGAATTAACTCTTGTCTGCTCTCTCCGGGGATTCTAGGCGACTCAGGCGTTCTTGGCCACTTCGATTTTGGCGAATGGCCATTTACTCTTAGTCATAGGCAAGCTCTACGTGACGGATTCAACTTGGTTTTCTTGGGTAGGTTTCGGTTTTGGCGTGTGCGCGAGTGTGGAGATAGAAGCGAATCTGGTCCGCGAAGCTTGGCCTTCAGCAACGTGCTCTGTCTGTGTGCAAATTGCCATCGAAAAAGCACTACGGAATTGTCAAGACCATATCAGCCGATCAGCAAACGATAGTTTTCGAGATCGATGGCCGTAGAGTTGTCGTGAAGAGGAACACCCCTTAAGCTTTGATTCGCTGAAATGACATGTGAAATGAAGTTACCTCCCTCGTATTCTCAGAGATGGTGGACGAGATTCTGACCCCAATTTACTGCTAAATCTCGCATCAACCGTTCCCAGGATTCATTTCTCGCGATGTTTCAGCCACCAAATCTTGCGTCCATGAGCATCAATTGTGGCGTCTCAAGAAATGCTCGATATCGGACCTAATCCTCTGTGCCCGCTGCACGTTTCTCATATTTCGTCCAACCGGCAGATAGGTTACGTTTGTAGGAACTTTCCGGTTGGCGATCACGATATCATAGTCACCTTCTCTAAGAGCCTCTACTCTGCCACTCGGAAGACCGAACGGTTTCTCAGAAACCCTCCGACAAATCTCCAATGCGGCGTTTCCCATTGCAAGTATCCCCTTGGGAGCAATCAAAAGCATCTCATCTCTGACATGTGACAGTACCGCGTGATCGATCAGAGCTCGTTGCTTCTTAGTCCCGATTTTATTGAAGTTCAGCCTTTCGCCAGATTCGTCTTTGGCAAAGGACCACTTGAAAGCTTGGATAAGGAAAAAGTTAGCTTCAAGGAAGCCCGCGAGGATTGATTGACTACTTGAATTGGACCGTGGTATGTTTTTCCCGAGCAAGTCAAATAGGTTCTTTCGAAGAACATCGCCGGATTGAACGCACCAGAATCCACCTGTAATCGGCGGGGCTTCGGAAACAAACAAGAGCCGTCCGGCCTTTTTCGGGTCTGGTGGGCGACAGGGTCTTGGCTCCGCGGTCTCAAACGATCGGTCTGCTCGACAGACAGCACACGCGTCTATGCGTGCTTGTACAGAGTTCCAAGTTAACCGGGGATTTTCGCTCATCTCGCCCTATCCTATCCCAACTTGGATTTCTATTAGGGACTGAATACCGAGCCTTAACTGCCACTTGCCGCGTTTGTACCCCCCAGTTCCGGCCGAAGATGTTAAACAGTTATCGGAGCATTGTAGACTCCTACAAAGATAGCTTCCAGATTTCGGGCGCCCTGATAAGTGACCCCGGAGGGCATTCCTCTTCAAGAGGTCTCTCGTTCTATTGTCTCGAAGTGTACCTTCCCAGCCTCAACGGCGTCCTTAATGGTCTTCTGCACAGGTTTCAGTCTGCTATCTCCGGTCTTGATGTCGATGAATGTGATTGAGTCGACCTTTCGATTTACTCCTATCCCTTTGAAAGCTACGAAATCTATCGGATCCCAAAGAGCTCTGAGGTCATTCAGGTCGTAGTTGAAACCTGGTAGCAGTGGTCCCACTTGCTCCATTAGGCTTCCCAAGAGAGCGGCTCTACTTCTTTTCGCTGCGTCAGCGCGTATCGATGTCTCCTGTTCCTTCAGTTCGCGTTCCTTTTCTCTGAGTTGGTGCAGAAAGTCGTCTTTCCTGTCAGGGATGTAGAATAGTTCCATCTCGCTAAGGCGAATTAGCTGATTGCACAAAGGACACAAACCGGCCATCTGGTCCTCGACTCTGAGGAAGTCGCGGAAGTTGACTGATAGCTGGTTGAGGGACATTTTAGATTTCACTCGAAGGGGCTAAAAATATGGTAATTGCTCTCGATGAGGACTATGTGACCAAGGCGCGATGTCGTAGGTGACAGGTCCTGAGCTAATAATAGCCACGTTTCTGAACACTGTCAGTATACTCGCTTTCGGTCACAATGAGCTTCCAGTGAACAGATTTCCTGAATATGAGTGATTCAACTAACTGGGTTCAGGTGCCCTCAACCCCCACGATATCACTTTCGGCTCTTTTCGCGCAGATCAACAAGGAATTTGAAGCCAGAGACGTATCAGAAGAATGTGATTCAACTTCAACCACTATCAGATGGCTTTCAGGGCTGCTCACCATACTGCCCGAAGTCGTATGCACAGCATCTCGGAAAGAAACAGCACCCCCTAATTGGTCCTAGAAGGGCTTCGGACCATGTCGAAGCGCTGCAATCAACTGTCCGGCAGAGAACGATGAGTACTGAGAGGCTCGTACTAGGACTGACTTCCCATTTCGGGTTGAATAAGGTTATTTTTGGCCGCCCTAAAATAACCTTAAATCCCAGATGGACACTACATTGGATTATCCACGATTTAGTTGGGAACTATTTGAGATACATAATGGAAGTTTCTCCCGAGACTGCCGAAGAAATAAACGAGCAGGTCCGTCTTGGCAAATACAAATCGCCCCAAGATTTCTTCCTCGTTGCCATTCAGAATCAGCTGTATTATGAGTCAGAGCCGTCTGCCGCGGCCGCTCCACTTGTGGGTTCAGGCCATAGGACCTCATCCCATGCGGAATCAGTGATGATGTCATTAACGGGTAGCCTGCACCTTCTATATGATCGACCTGATACGACAGACGTGAAAACTGTCCCCGTAAGCAACTCGCCACGTTCAGACTATCTCTGGGGGCAATACAACCGCTTCCTTCCAGTCAAGGTCGCAACACGAGTGGCAGTGAATCTTGTTAGAAGAAATTCGACTGATCGTATCCCCTTGCCTGAACTGCATGAGATTTCCGCGCAAATTGCCAGAGAGCTTGGCAAAGATCTTGAGCGCAAGGACAAACAACTTGGTAGGAAGCGGGGAACGATTATTGCAGCTGGATTTCCGATTGGGAGAGACCAGTACAAATCCACATTGAGATTCAGCAATCAGTTCGTGGGTTACCTGACAAGGGACAGGGTTGAGGGCGCTGCTCCCGTGCTGAAGTTCCTCGAACTCAAGCGAGACAAACAGAATTCTATTACTGCTTCCATTACGGAGTTTGGCGCGAAGTTCGCCTCACTCGTTAACCCAGTAATCGATCTCAAGAATTACTCCAACTCATTATCCGACGAAGAGGTCGCATTCATCTTGGATCACATTGCCTCTCAACTTCCAAGCGAAGCGGAACTAATTCAGCTCGTCCTCTCTGGGGTCAAGGAGGGCATAGCGACGCCTGAAGGGCTCAACGACAGAGTGGGGAAATTCAACTCGGAGTGGAAGGAAAGCGAGGCCTCCACAATGCGGTCGGGCATCGTAAGTAGAATTCGCGAACTCGGACTGCTCGACCGCGAGAAAGACGGCGTGAAAGTGACTTACAAACTGACCAAGTCGGGCAACGAATACTTGACCAAACTCGCCAAGATGGGGGCATGAAGATGGCCCTTGTATCACTGTCACGATGTGCTTGTCCAGCTACTGATGATGTTATTGTCTGTGCGATGTGCGGAGGAACCCTGCCAACTAGTACAATGCTTTCGAGACTTGACACTGGAACGCTCCAGTGGTTCACCGAGCTCGATTCAGAGGGGCGACTCAACTCTGCACTGGCAAATTACGCGTCGATTGATCAACAAATCCGACATGGGATTCCAGCGACGGCTGTGCTCCAGACGTTGAGACAAGCAATCGCCGGTCCAGGTGGCTTGGGGGAAGAAATTGAAAGCAAGATCGCCAAGAGATTCGAAGAGTTGCGATGCGAGAACGAGAATTCCACGAAGCTTCTCAGGGAGATTATCGCGGAGCAGGTGGGCGCAATTGTTGGAGAAATCAAGGGGTTAGTTGAACAGGGGAAGTCCATAACCGATATCGAATCTAGGATCAGGGAGGCCACGGGAGCTCTTCAGACGTATTTGACAGCCATAAGAGTTCCTTCAATTAAAGGAGAGGAAGGAGAATCCAATGTCATCCGAGAATTACAGGAGGCGTTCATGGGACAGACTTGCTTCAAAGTGGAACCTATAGGAGGAGCCGATGCGACTGACACTATTGTTCACTTTTTCCAAGCAGGCGTGGAAATTGGCGGTTGCCTTGTGGAAGTGAAGTCGAGGAGTTCTTGGAGCAGCGAATTCGTTGCACAAGTCCAAGCCGATATGGAACGATACAATATCGCGCTGGCGGTACTGGCTGTCAATAGACTTCCGAAATCAGCCAAAGGAAGGGGGTTTCACATAGACGCAGAGGTCGGTATGCTGGTGACTACCTCTGCGGAATTGGTTGCACCGACTGTTGGCATGTTTTACGAAATCTGTTCAACTGATTATCGCTTACGGCGACATAGCTTTAATCTTGAGTCCTTAGTGGCGAAGCGAGACCTCACTTACTACATCAATGACAATATGAGAATCCTTGAAGACTGCAAAAAGGTGTCTGATGTGGCGGATGATTTTGTCATGAAAATCAAGGAACACCTAGCCAACATAGGCTCAAGACTGAAGGAGAACAACCGAAGGATCGCTCAGATCCTATCCGACTTTAGAAAAGGAGCAGAGTCAGTTGAGTGAACACTCCTCGACTAGTTCGGGAAACTGCAATCCATACAGAAGAGGGATACGATTCGAATACAGAACTCGGAATTACCTGAGAAAAGAAGGTTGGTACGTTGTCAGACAACCAAGATCCATGTTTCCAGATTTGATAGCGTTTAGAGAAGGCGCAATACTCCTCGTGGAGTGCAAAGTCCACGGCTATATCGCTCCTGCAGAACGGCGAAAGATCCTCAAGTTGGCCCGTCAACAAGTAGGAGGAAAGCCGATTCTGGCATCAAGGAAAAAACGAGAGATTATGCTACGGCTTTTGTCGTCACGGTCAGCAAAATACGACAAACCATTCTTGTTGTCGAAAACGGGGCCTCAAGGCGGTATCCCATGAGAGAGATCAAGACCGACCTAAGCCGATTGGATGAAGTAATTGCTCGGCAATATGAGGACAAGATCAGGGGTATCGCAAAAGACTCCATTCAGAATTCGTGGCATCACAGGAAAGGTAAAGGCAAGGATTTCCAGACCAAATTCAGGTTTTGGAAGAAGCTGGGCGACGATGACAATGTACTGCTCATCGAAGACAATGGCACATCAGGCATGGGTGAGCGAGAATGGGAGGCATTTCATTATCATTGGAAAACCACCAGTGACGAATATAGTCCTGGCACGGTGAGCCGCTGGGGGCAAGGCAAGACGCTGTTTCTCTATTTCTCGAGAACGAAACGCATGCTAGCTGAGTCTGTGGATCAGAACAGTGTCTATAGGTATTCAGTGCGAACTCTGGACAAATTCATTCAGAATGGTGACACCCCAGAGCCTCAGGATCCGAACTGGTTGAAACGAACCGACACCAGTCTGAAGATGATACAAGACTTCTTTCCACCTGTGTCCCCGCTGAATCATCAAGGAACTCGTGTTTGGATAATGAATGTGAAAGAAGAACTGGCAAACGAGATCGTCAGTGGGCGTCTGGCAGAGGAACTAACCGAATCTTGGTGGGAGATCATCTTGAAGTACAAAGCTCGAATCGAATACCAAGACGATGAGAAGACTCTTCAGGTGGGCCTCCCAGCTGTTCCTCAGCCGGCTGATGAATGGGAATCAACGCCAGCCTCTCCAATAGTTGTGGACGGTAACCAAGGCAGGGTACTCAGACTCAAGTTAGTACTGGCAAAGGAGGACATAGGCGAGTCTCTCCGAGGGATAGCTATTCAGAGAGGGGGTATGACCGTAAAGAGATACGATTCGCCGTCTGTTCCTCCTGAATTCAAGTCGAGAGTGTATGGATACTGTTATCCAGATGACGAACTCGACCTCGAGCTCTACAAGATTGAGCTAGCGAATCACGAGGATTTTGAGCCGCGCAAGTCCGTATGGGTAAACCTACGTCGAAGAATAGATGAACAACTAGACAAGTTCCTTGCCCCACACATTAGGAAGCCTTCCATCACTCGGCCTGAGGTTGATGTGGAGGAAATTCTGGAAATAGTCAACAAGATTGTTGACGACCACTTGGGCGGAACTGGGCCGACAGGAACCACACCCACTCCACGGCCGGATGTGCGTTTCGAGCCATGGTCTTACAAAGGAACAGATCAAAGGTTCGACGCGGGGGATGTCCTCCAGCACAAGGCATCCATAAAGAATTCCAAAGACAGAGTGATCGATGTGCATGTAAAGAGATGGATAGAAGACAGGCACAAAGTGAAGTATTCAGATTATGAGATTGCGGCAATTAGAGTTCAGAAGCATCATTACTGGCATCTAAGTTTGCCAGATATTGATCTCGCGACACTAGGAATCGGCGTCGGAGAGTACTCTTTGCGTGGCGTCTTGCTGGATAAGAAAGGCAATGTTCTTCATTCTCGAAGTGCAACATTCTACTATGGTGAAGATCCCCCACCTCCGGGACCGCCGGGGGGTCCGAGAGGAGGTTGGTTGAGAAAATTACTCTTCGCGCCCCTAGGGGGAACTCAAGCCCACCTCAGGAATTTGCCCTATAGTCCGACCGACGGCAGTGTCGTGGTCAATGAGGCCTACAATGAGTACAAAGCGATTCTGTCTAAGCTCGGCCAAGAGACAAGAGAAACAGTCCGTCGAAGGATAAAACAAAACTGGATTAACGTTCTTCTGGAAGAGGCGTCGAAAGAGAATTTGATGAATGTCTACAAGTCGAGCGAAGAGGAGCATTCGGTCTTCAGCATAGAACAAATCCGCCTAGAGGGAAAGGAGCTTTTCGACCGGATGTGGTCCGACTACGTCGAGGAATATGGGGTTGTTTGATGGTAAGGCGAAGGAAGATCGAGTACGTGGATGGATCGGGTAGAAAACATATTCTGGATGCGATTAGAATTGATGTGTCTTCCGGGGTTAACGAGCACGTTGTAGACGAATATCTCGACGCGTCTCAGGATGACAAAATAATCCGATCAAAAGCTCCCGACATACGCAATTATCTTGAACAAACTGAGGGAACCAACAAATTAGAACGCTACTATGAGCTCGGGCGGCGGCTTCAATTCATCGACGAAATCAGTTCCAACCATGAAGACAGAAAGCAGACTCTCAAGCGATTATTTCAGGACCTCAAGATCAGGAAGACTTTGGCAAAGGACAGGCTCGACAGATATCCGGAACGTGCCTACATGCTTGCGAAGTTGCCAAGAGAATTAGTTTTCCTTCCAGGGCTCACGTGGAGCCACTGGTTTGACATCTTGGAGTACCCCCATATCTTCGAGAATCACTCAGTTCTCGATAACATAGCACGAAAGTGTTCTGACGAAAAATGGGCGTCAGGCAAAACAGGAAAGTTGCGCGGTGAACTGCAGAAAACAAACGCTATGCTTCATTCAGCAGCCGGCTAGCATGTTTGCCTGAACACGAAGTCGCCGAAAAGGCGACTGAATTTGTCTCGAAGCTGTTGGAATGGGGAGAGAGCAATCGAAGGAATTTTGCTTGGAGGCATACTAAAGACCCTTACGAGGTCTTTGTGGCCGAATCGTTGGTTCAGCGAACCCAAGCCTCTCAAGTTGAGCCTGTATACCTCAAATTCCTAGAAAAATGGCGAGACTTCAGTTCGCTTTCAATGTCAACCCAACGTGAAGTAAGGTCGGTCATTCGATCACTTGGTCTTGAATATCGGGCGAAAAGGGTTAGGGCAATTGCGAAGGTCATCATGCGGTTCTTCGGTGGCAGAATTCCGGACAACCTCAAAGATATGAAACGTCTTTACGGCAAAGGACTGGGTGACTACATGGCACATGCCATACTCTGCTTTGCCTATGGTCAAGACGTTCCGGTCGTTGATAAGAACGTTGAGAGGATTCTGAAGCGAGTGTTCTCCATAAAGACACGAAAGGATGGACATAGAGACCCTAAGCTATGGTATTTTGCAGGGCAACTTGTCCCTAAACGGAAGGCTAAGGATTACAATTGGTCTTTGTTGGATTTCGGTGCCCTCGTTTGCACCCCGACAAATCCCAAGTGCTTGACATGCCCGATTCTGGAATTGTGTGACTTCGGTTCAGGAAGAATGAAGATAACCTAGTTAGAAGAGTTCTCGGCCCATCTCTCTCCATCGAACAATGCTCTTACACTCTTGGCCAACACATTCGAAACGGCAGGGCTTACTGCATCTGCCACCATCTGGTATCGAGAACCAAGTCCAATCCCTTTAGGAAAACGAAAGCGTTCTCCGAAACCCATGATGTTCAGAGCTTCTCTTACGGAAATGACGCGTGTGGCCCCGCCGTTGAACGCGTCAGGATGCAGAATGTACGTCTTCATGACATTGCCGAAGGACGGAGCCGGCTCATTCCATTTAAGAGCGTACCAGCCGTACTTTCCGGTTTTATAGAATTTTCGATACTTACTTATGGTTCTCAGTTCTGGCCAATCGTGATCTGGAGCCTCTCCTCTCTGCACGTGTCTCAGTTTCCAAATCGCATCCTTCACAGTGGCGGACTCTCGCGCGCGACGCGAGAGTGTCTCGATGAATTTGCTCGCATTCCCGTTTCGTATACCGAAAACAAAAAAGCGATGCCGACGGGTTGGCGCTCCGAAATCTCCGTACATCAGCACCTTTGTCGAGACGGAGTAATTCTTAGCTCCTAGGATCCGGAGATGTTCTATCAATTGAGGATCTTTTCCTAGTGGCGGCACATTTTCAAGAATGAAGATTCTAGGGAGACTTTTCTCTACGTGAAGGAAGAAGCGCGACAGAAGGTCATAATCGTCATGGGACTTTCCTCGCTTGGTCGTATTGATGGCTGACCAAGGCTTGCACGGGGGGCCTCCGACTACTACGTCATAATGTCCGCCTAGCGCTTCATCGGATAGATCGGCCAGAACAAAACGGCCGCGATAATTGATTTTCCAGGTGTCCTGCGCAACTTCTGAGTTGTCAACGCCGGTAACTCTGAAACCGTTCTTCATGAAGCCGTGAGCGAGGCCGCCTGCACCGCAGAATAGGTCAAGTACGGTCAGCCTATTCCCGATTCAAGACCCCCCTAGCCTGAACCTCGCTTAACACATCTAGACATAATGTGACGTTAAAGCTGTATTGTATCGAATCCAGTAAATCTCGTGAAACTAGCTTGCGCTCATCACCCTGCGAACGCTATGTCAAATGAAAGGAGCGTCTTGAGAGTATCGCAATTTGACTTATTTCCTTATTTCTTAAGCGCCAATAGCAACGATGTGGAAATCGCCAAGATAGTCATCATGGTGGCTACTAGCACGCCGAGCCAAGCGTAGAGTTCATTTCGTGTCACGAAGCTAGACTTAGTGAATACAAACGCGGGATACAGATTTTGATTTCTCCTGGCTTCTTCCATTTTGATCTGTGGTTCCCTGTGGAAGTCCTTGCCGAATCGTGGATAATGTGGTTTCTCAGTTCTGGACAGCACTAGATAGAGCACATCCTCGCTCTTCTTGAGCCTGACAGGGTCCCGAGTTGTGTTGAGAAATGTGCAAGTAAGTCGGCCATGGAAACCCGGGTCGACATGCCCTAGAGTGTAAAACAACAATCCGAGGTTCGATATCGTAGGCTTTTGAAAGAGTGTACCATCGATGTCGAAAGGCAAATTCACGGCCTCTTTAGTCAACAGAAATACGAATTTTCTAGGAGGGAACACAACCATGTCGCCTTGAATCTCGAAGTCGCCTGCCAGTTCACCGATATGCAAGGCTATTGCGTTGCCTTCGAATTCAAGAGTGAGCTTGGGACTAGGGTGATTAGGGTCATAGATCAATTGGTGAACCTGGTTTATGTGTCCCTCTACTTTGCATATGCCCGGGTAGTTGTCACAGGACCAGCCAGAACGGTTTATTTGCTCGATTTCATCAGGGGCTAGATCGGACATTTCACTCAACCTATATTTATTCCATCGCGCCGGATATCTAATGCTTTGCAAACTTGCTCGTGATCAATTCCTTAGCCTAGAATGCCAAGTAATTCTTGGAAGTCCTCTATTGCGTATGTAACGACTTTCTTGAGTTCTGGGTGAGCACGATATCCGACCGATATCGGTGCCTCGGCCGCAACTTGGACATCGTTGGGGCCATCACCGACAAATATCCAGTCGTCTGCCTTCAGTCTGTACTGCCGCAACATTTGTCGCACAAAATCGATCTTTCCGTCGAAATCACACGGTAGCAGATTGTAAGACTCGAGAACGCCGGTCGGAGCAAACATATACTCACAAGCCGTAAATGCATGAATGATTTTGAGGTCTCTCTGCGCTCTAGCCGCCAACTCCCGGAATCCTCCTGATATCAGCACGAGTTCATACATTGTTCGATCAACGCACTTCAGCGTTCGTCTTACTGTGGGATTGTACTTGGCCGACGAGATAAGCCGTTGAAAGAGACGTGAAGTAAGACCGTGTCGTTGATGCATTGAGATTGTGTCTTTCATCCAATCGATGTAGCTTTCGTATCGATCTTCCCGCCATCGCCTGTGGCTTTCTATCTCCTCCTTGACCGCCTGCGGACCCAATGCCTTTGCGATCCCCTGCCATATCGTCGAATCAATCGACGTACCGGGCAAGCGGACATTTGTTTGGAAAATTGTGCCTTCGACGTCTAACACAAGGAGTTTCATGATGCACAATCACTTGCAGATGACTCTTGAGACTTGTTCAAATCCAACAGGGCGACAAAATGCCGCATTGTGATCCCAGCCAAATCGCAAAATGTGAGTTAGGTATATTGGATCATTGTTATGGAGACCCTAAATTAGCGAATAGCCAACTTAATCCAAAAAACCGCAATCAATCCACAGGCAATAGCTCCCGAGGCAAGAAACACTGCTGCTCTCTGCGGACAATCGAACCCAGCCGCAAGAAATGCAAGATAGAGCACTATGAACGCGAACCAGAATACGCCAACAAGAACCGTTGCAGAGATGGTCCATCCCCTAGATGCCACGGCACTCTTTCCCCTAACGTAGCGGACTGCGAATCAACGCAATAATTCTTTGCTTGCTCAACAGTAGCCCCCAGTTTAGATTGAACGAGTACCACGCTTTACGTCTGTTTAGCAGTCTCGTTGTGTGCATGGGGCCAGCAGTGCAAACACACAACCTAGGCGTTCTATCAGAGTGGGCAGGGATTCTGAGTACAACCCGCAAAAAGCAATAGGTAAACAAGAACCAAAGCAGCGAAGAAGAGAACAGCTAAAACCAAATTCTTTAGAAATTTACTAACCATTCTTTCACACGCAAGATACACGTTGCGAGCGAAATATGCATCTTGTTCTTCAGTTCCAATGATGGTCGATGAGAATGCACATGGTGTGTGCGGTTCTAATGGTGCTCACACACACGAAAAAGGTCTAGCCGTCAGTTTCCGCGTCTACTCTAAATCCTCGGAGAACGTACCAATATTTCACCATGCGGGATCTGTATTGTCTGGGTTGAAGAGCGTTGAAAACTAGGGCCAGAGCTATCATCCTGGTTCCGCTCATTGTCCTCATGGTTTTGGTAGCATTCCTGATGGCAGGCTACCTGTTGACGGTTGCCCTTCGAATACCTCCAAAGCTCAACTTTCCACTCCTCATCCGTTCGATTGGTGTGCTAACACTTCTCTCGGGTGCGCTATTCTTTCGCTGGCTCTTCAATTACAGGTGGCCTGTGGATATCCTGATCTCGACATATGTGACCTTCTCCAAGGCCTGGAGGAAGGTCGATCTACAAGAACGGTCAGGTAGGACCGAGCTTCTTGTGATGAAAGGCCCGTACAGGTACGTCAGGCATCCGCTATACTCGGGTGTTGTTTTGCTACTTATCGGTTGGTGGCTGTTACTCGATTACAGTTTCCTGCTTTTGTCAACCATACTTCTCTTGCTCTGGTTCAACTTCGTGGTTGCTCCGTTCGAGGAGAAGGAGCTTAGAGCGATTTTCGGCGAGGAATACGAAAAGTACGTAAAACAGGTCCCCAGAATCATTCCTTTCCTTAAGCGGACTGGAGCCAGACCAAAGACACCGCATCGTTCTAGGCCTCCCACTCCACCAAACCGTCTGGTAAAGGCCCTCTATGCGCTCGGTTTTGGATCGCTTGTCGGTCGGCTGGTCCTTCTGCTGATCACGACTGGTCGTAAGACGAATCTTCGCCGAGTCACCCCACTGCAATATGAGGAGATCGATGGCGCCATCTACATTGCCTCATCCAAGGGACAGAAAGCGGACTGGTTTCGCAATCTTCTAGCCGATCCGCGGGTGGAAGTGAGGCTGAAGTCGCATCGGTTTTGCGGTATCTGCGAAACGGCAACTGACCCGAAGCGCATTGCGGACTTCTTGGAGCTGAGGCTGAGGCGGCATCCGAAGATGATGAGAAGGATTCTGGAGTGGGAAGGGTTGCCAACGGAAATGAGTCGGGCCCAGCTGGAAGAGTATGCGGCGAAACTGGCCTTGGTAGTTGTCCATCCGGAGCGAGGAGCAAAACGATGACTCGCAAAGTGAGTCGGAGATCGAAGCCCAAGCTGAAAGAGTAAGTAGGAATATCCCTGGACTGTTCATAGCTGGCGCAATGTGACTGATGACAAAGAAACTCGGGATTGGGTGCTATTTGAAATCGGTGCTGCCAAGGCGGCAGACATCCCAGTATTTGGGTGGAAAACGCCTGACGCCAAGGTCCCCGAACCCGTGAAGCAGGTTACTGATTACATCACCGTAAACGCCAGTAATTCTAAGGAAGTCAAACGGATGCTTCAAACAATGGGCAGTATAGCGAAAACTCTCTCCGTGAGAAATGTCACATAACGAGTTCCTTCCTCATGGCGAACGCGCCATTCAATGATGCTTGGCCGTGTTCGCACGCAATGAAATGACCTGAAGTGTGTGTGGGTACCTTGGTGCGACCGTCGTAATTTGAACCCTCGGTGTGTGAGGATATCTTGTTGCGGGCACTGTAATTTGGACGGTAGTTTCTTGAATGGTAGCGGTGAAGTGTTCTAGCAGTGTTTACATCAGCGGGAATACAATTCATGCTTGTTCTCGGGTGAGAACCGAATTGGCGATTATTCGGAATGAACGCATTCAGCCTCTTGCAGGC
>Ga0315280_10007972_pt1 | contig 14027 bp, 7 predicted proteins | sample YL17G06_40_MG_FD_203697 | JGI IMG/M metagenome (GOLD analysis project Ga0315280, IMG submission 203697) | Sediment microbial communities from Yellowstone Lake, YNP, Wyoming, USA - YL17G06_40 | ecosystem: Environmental > Aquatic > Freshwater > Lake > Sediment | place: USA: Wyoming | collected...
CCCTTCCGTAACACTTCCCATCTAACCTTAGTTTCCCGTCTAATTCAAATCTTTTTCTCGTCTCGAATTTAACATAAATTTAACAAATTCTTAACATAGAAATAACATCTTTGATGTAAAATAATATTGGAGTTTCAAAAAGGAAATCAGTCATTTTGAAGCAAGTGCAATTAAATGCCAGATAATCGATAAAATCACTTAAAAACAAAAAGGCAGAAAATATACACGGGGTCTCCACCACCGCATTTATATTTCTGCCTCTTAAATAATATAACACGGCATTTGGAACTTGTCAATAGAAATTTTCATTTTTATGAACAAAATGGAAAAGTGCCAATAATTGGAGAGGGAGAAGGGATAATGAAAAAGAGAAAGAATTCAAATAAAGAAAAAGAGATTAAAAAGCTAATCGAAAGAACAGAAGAGGCATTGAAGGAGACTCGTAGGGCGCTTAGAAGCGCAAAGAAAATAGCTATGCTGGTAAGGAATTTCTGATATAAAAGTGGAAAATAAAAGGAGGTATGAAATGGAAAAGTATGTAAAAAAGCAAAGGCAAAATTTTGATTTCGGAAGAAAAGGAGGTGATAAAAAGATGAAAAGGGGGAAGTGGTTAAAGGCGCTAATTATTTTACTCGTCTCTATTTTTGGCACTTCCTCTGTTTTGGCTGGATGGTTCAGTTCCGATAAGGCAGGGACGACGGGAGCGAGTTTCCTGAAAATAGGAGTGGGTGGAAGGCCAATTGGTATGGGAGAGACTTATGGAGCGGTGTCAGACGATGTGAATGCCGTCTATTGGAATCCCGCAGGGTTGAGCCAGATTAAAGAGAGACAGGTTAGTGTGATGCATGCTATGTGGCTGGAAACCATTTTCTACGATTTCCTGGCTTATGCTCAGCCATTGAAGATAGGGGTTATTGGAGTGGGAGCGAGCTATCTTTCTATGGAAGAGATGGATAAGCTCGATGTAGACTCTGGCGGGAATCCGGTGGAGACTGGGGAGACTTTTAGACCCTATGACCTTGCTGTGGCTCTATCCTATGGGATGCCGATAGGTCCCCTTATGGTGGGAGCAAGCCTGAAGTACATCAGGCAGGAAATCGATGATGAGAAAGCTATGGCTTTTGGAGTTGACATGGGAGCCTTGTGGAAGAGGGGTAAGTTATCTTTGGGGTTGTCTATCCAGAACATAGGTTCTCAGATAAAATTCATCGACGAGAGTAGCCCATTACCACTAAACATCAGGTTGGGAGCAGCTTATAATTTGCCCCTGCCGGGTCTCCATTCGCAACTGCTTTTGGCTTTGGATGTGAATGCTCCCATAGATGACGATCCCAATGCTCACATTGGAATGGAGTATGCCTATAAGAAACTGAAAGGAATGGAGATAGCCGGGAGAGTAGGATTCAAGTCGGAGGCCATCTCAGATTTGGATGGTTTTTCCGGACTTTCTTGTGGGCTGGGGTTCATTTGGGGACCTGTAGGAGTAGACTATGCCTGGGTGCCTTACGGAGAACTGGGTAGCACCCACAGGATTTCCTTGATTGTTAAATTCGGCAAAACTGGTCACAATTAAGTGATGTCTGGCTGATAAACATTGACTCGTGCTTTCATAAATGTACATTCTCATAAATTTGTAATGGAAAGTCAGGATGAAGATGTGTCGTAAAATTTTTCAAATTACTTTAATTAGTTTAATTGCTTTTGGGATTTTCTCAACTGTCGTAATTGCTCAAGACCAAGCACCTTCGGTTGCTCCCACAATACCCGGCATTCCAGTACCTTCTTTAAACCCCAACCAAGGGACATTTACCCTGAACTGGACCGCATCTTCCGATACAGATGGCATTGCCTACTATGAGCTGCAACGAAGTAATGACAATGGGTTTACATTTACTACCATTGCGAATCCAACTACTAATAGTTACAGCGAAATAGGTTTGGCACCTGGAACCTATTTATACAGGGTAAGAGCTGTTGACGGTGCTGGTAATAAAAGTGCTTTTTCCGCTATTCTGCCGCGAGGCATTTATGCCTTGGATAATAGCCAGGGAACATACCGTGATGCCTATATTCGCGATTATGACTTTGTGGAAGGATATTCCTGGCGTATGGGATGGGCTGATTTTGAAACTGCAGAAGGTGTTTATGATTTTTCTGCAATAGATTATATAATTAGTAAGTTGGAATCCATTGGTAAGAAATTAACCATTATCTCACTACTCGACCCCGATTACATCATTACTGCACCAGGTGTTACCACATGGACATACATAGACCCTGTCAGAGGGAATCCTATAGTTAGAGCAGTTCCATGGGACCCCTATTTGCTCCAGCGTTTTCGGGCATTTACCAAAGCATTGGGTGATCACCTTGTTCCAGTTGGCGGAGTTCCAACACCATTACGCGACCACCCTGTTTTAGCCAATTTTCACGTTGGTATTCCAGGACTGGGGCCGATTCGAGAAGCAGGTTTTGAAATTTCAAATATTCCAGGATATACACGACAGAATCTGCTTGATGCGATTAAAGCCAGTTTGCATGCTGCAACAGACGAATTCCCGAACAAGTGTGTTTCTGTTGGCTTTTGGAGGGTGACTGATACTGTCTCTTCGCCGGAATTATGGGAAGATATACGCGTAATGATACTTAATGAATTTGATGGGGTTAAAAATCCCAAGGTTGGATTTTTTCAGGATAATCTGGCAGCCAGTAAAGACCTTGATACAGGTGCGATAACAGGATATCCCAATGTCGATTTTGCCCGACCCTTGTATCTTTCTAAGGATTCAACTCATATTATGTTTCAAGCCCTTACAAGCTGGCTTAATCCTTTCACGGGCGCTGACAAGGTCGCTAATGCTACACCGAGCGATGGCATAGAATACGCCTATGAAACATATAACGCTGCCTATTTTGAACTCTATGTACCAGATTTGGACAATCCCGAGTATCAGCCTTTATTGGCAGACTGGAATAGTCAATGTGTGAATTTATCATCTGTTATAGTCCAGGCACCGGTTAATAATCCACCTGTTGCCTATGACCAAGGCGTATCAACTGATGAAGATACTCCTTTAGCCATCACCTTAAGTGCTACTGATCCAGATGGATATAGCCTAACCTATAGTGTAGTTACTCAACCAGCAAACGGAACGCTCTCTGGCACAGCTCCAGATTTAACCTATACACCCAATGCCAACTATAATGGCGCGGACTCATTTACTTTCAAAGCCAATGATGGTAAGGCTGATTCTAATATTGCTACGGTTTCCATAACCATAAATCCAGTTAACGATCCACCTATGTTAGCATCTATCGGCAACAAAGCAATCAACGAGAACGAGAAGTTAGAGTTCACTGTCTCTGCGACAGATATAGATGGCGATACCTTAATCTATGCCGCTACCAATCTGCCAACCGGCGCAACCTTTGACCCTGCAACCCGCATCTTTAGCTGGACACCGGCCTATGACCAGCAAGGCACCTACCAGATTACCTTTACGGTTGATGACGGCAGGGGAGGGGTTGATTCTGAGACGATTACCATCACCGTCAACAACGTCAGCCTAGGTTTAGCTGCCGATTACAAATTTGATGAGGGCGCGGGAAATATTGCTAAGGACTCCAGCGGTAATGGTAATGACGCAAGCTTAACCGATGTCGCAGGATGGGATCCGCCTTTATGGTCGAGCGACAACCCTGTAAGCGGTTATTGTCTGCAATTCCAGGATGCCACGGATGCAGTTAAGCTGCCTAACTCTGTTTTGAATGGCCTGGTTAATCTAACCTTTGAGGCATGGATAAGGACTCAAGACACAAATGCGGCAATTATTTCCGGGGCAACCGCTGGCATTGGCGGTAATCAATTTACTCTCTATATCAATAAAAAAGACCAAGTAACTCTCTTTGTAAAAGAACACAGCGTGATAATTGATCTTCCTAACTTAACGGATGGCAACTGGCATTACCTTGTCTGGACAAGGGATGGCATAGGCGATGGCACCAACGGAATTAATAAAATTTTTATGGACGGAGTTTTACGCGGTTCGGCAATGCTTTCTACGGGAGCTTTAATTATTGACCCTAATGGTTTGTGGCTGGGCCAAGAGCAGGATAGCGTTGGCGGCGGATGGGATCTCAACCAGGCCTTTCTTGGGTTTATGGATGAAGTTAAGATTCGCAGCGACATAGATTATTCCGGAAAAGGCACTTGCGGAAATGGTATATGGGATATTGGCGAAGATATAAATAATTGTCCTAGCGACGCCAATGAATATAGTTTAGGGCCGACAGAAGCCCCGCAAAAAATTAAAGACGAATATGAAATCGGAATGTATATTTACCCCGGATGGCATAATTTTCCCGGAACAGGAATCTATAATCTTTATGAAAAATGGAAGCCGGTAATTACCGCTACGGCAGTTGTGGCTGGCCAGGACCGGCCAACTGTTCCTCTTCTTAACTATTATGACGATTCTAATCCGGTCGCAGCTGACTGGATGATAAAATGGGGCGTAGAAAACGGCGTGGACTTTTTTGTTTATGACTGGTACTACTACAATGCTGGGATTAAGGCGAACAAAGCTCTTGAGGAAGGATTCCTTAAATCAAAATATGTGGATTCTGCAAAATTCGCCATTATGTGGGCAAACCATAGCGAAGTAACAAAAGAGACTGCATATGCAGCAGCAGATTATGTAATCAATAATTATTTTTCACACCCCGGATATTATAAAGTAGGCGGAAAACCATTGTTTATGGTTTGGGATTTAAGGGCGTTAATTGATGGTTTGGGCAGGATAGATAAAGATAGCGTAGATCGTGAGAAAGGCAAAGCTGAGACCATCGCCCTTTTTGATTATTTCCGCAGTCAATCTTTAGCAAAAGGTTACGGCGGAGCATTTATTATTTTAGTTAAAAGCGCTTATTTGGAACAAACACCCGGTTTTTCTTTTGCTGATATGAAGGCCGTTGGCGTAGATGGATTGACTGACTATACCTATCTTCTGCAGGGTATGGCGGCTAATTCTACCCGCGATTATTCTCAGGCCATAACGGTTAACGAAAATACCTGGGAGGAATATTATCAGAAGATGACGGATTTATACGGCGCCAATCCTTATTATTTCCCGGTGATTGCTCCGGGTTACGATGATTATTGTATAAGAAGCCCTGAAGCAGGGGGTAAGGGCTCCAAGATAGTTACCAACTCAACGCCGGAAAAATTTCAGCAATTGGCTCAAGATGCAAGAAATTTTGTTGAGAGTAAAAATATAAACCCGAAGATAATTATGGTAGAGGCATGGAGTGAGTGGAGCGAGGGCGCAATAATGGCTCCTACGCAAAAATGGGGGACTGCTTATTTACAGGCATTGGCGGGAAAGTTTGATAACCAGCCGCCTACTGCGCCGGCTAACCTTAAGGCTACAACCGTTTCTTCAGCTCAAATAGATTTATCCTGGAATGCTTCAACAGATAACATTGGGGTGACAGGATATAGGATTTATAGAGACGGTAGTCGAGTAGGCACATCAGCTACTACCGCGTACTCAGATACAGGATTATCTGCTGGTGCAACGTATACCTACTATGTAACAGCCTATGATGCAGCGGGAAATGAATCAGAAAGGTCAAACTCTGTTTCTGTTGGCTTAAGACCTACAGACTTTGCTGCCGACCTTAGCCGGGTTAAGGCATATCCAAATCCTTACAGAGGAGATAAACATAGCCAGATTATATTCGATAACCTGACTGTCAATGTAAGGATAAGGATTTACACTCTGACGGGAGAATTGGTGAGAGAAATCAGGGAACAAGACGGAGATAGAGCCTATTGGGATGTCAGGAATAAAGACGGGGAAAGGGTTTCTAGTGGGATATACATATATCATATTACTAATTCTAAAGGCGAAGAGAAGAAAGGGAAGGTGGCGGTAATTAAGTGAGCGTCGACATGGATTAACAGAAGAGGAATAAAATGAAGATATATCCTAAGATTTTTCAGACTGTTTTAATTGGTGCAATTACTTTTGGGATTTTCAGCACGACTAGAGCTACGAATAATACTCAGGCTACTACAACCATTACTGTTTCAGATACAGTCGTAGGAACAAAACAAAATGTTGCCTTGAATGTTAACCCATATAATTTAGATTACGAGCATGCCTACTGGACAGCAAATATGATTCCAAATCCTTCTTTTGAAACAAGGTGGTTTGGCAATAGCAGTGGTGATTCCGCGACCCATTTAGCCTCTTCTCTTAGTTCGCCTTGGTGGGTCGAAAGTGCCAAGTGGGGAGAGACCATCCAAGGAAATGTTACGGCGACAACTGATACTACTGAGAAAATTTCTGGTGGATCAAGTCAAAAATTAACCATTAATCTGAATTTTACCTCTGATGTTGATCTCGGGATGTGGCCAAAAGAACCGATACTTGTTGCCGGTCGTACATACAGGGCAAAGGTTCAGGTGAAGGGCGACCCAGGCGGAACAGTTAGAATAGGCCTCGGGACCATTGGTGCTGGATGGGTTTATAGCAATCCATTTAGTATCAATAACAGTTGGCAAATCCTTTCGTTCGACTGTATACCTGCTAACAATATTTCGTTACAGACTCTTGCTCTTAGAATTTCTGCTAAAGGTGATATCTGGGTTGATGATTTTATTTTCTGGGATGTGAATGACATAGATAGTGACGGTCTTTCTAAAAGTTTGATTGAAAGAACTAAAGAAGTAAAACCATCTATGCTCAGATGGGGGTCACTTTATGTTAATGAAATTTCATTACCCCGGGCAACCTTCCGTCCTTGGGGTATAAGTTACGGACCGCCACCAGATTTTGATATTGCTTCATTTTTGCTTTTCACAAAGAAAGTGGGGGCGATTCCTTTTATTACAGTACCACCTGCCTTTACTGATGAAAATTTCCGAAGCAATATATTACCTCAACTGAGAGAAGCTCAAAAAAATCAAGATTATTCAGTCTTGCCGAGTTTAGTTGACCAGCTTGAGGCAAGTTTTCAAGAGCATTTAGACTTTTTAGATTATTTGTCTGCCAGAGCAGGTACGACATATGGCAATCTAGCAATCTCGCAGGGTTTTTCTGATTGGAGTCAGCAGTTTAATAATGTCTATTTTGAGTTAGGCAATGAGTTGTGGAATTCGATGAGCAAACCTTATTATATGTGGGATGGCGTAAAATTAACAGATAATTATGGAAATTATTGCCTAAACAGAATGAAGGCAATGAAAGTACATCCAGCATGGAAATCGAACTACAAAGTTGGCTTTAACAATCAGTGGGGAAATTGGACAGCTTCTAAACCAAGTCAATGGAGCTGGGCTCCTGTTGTAGCCGGTTATACTAAAGACTATGTGGATTTCTATTCAGATGCGCCGTACTATCCTAACTATTATTTGCCAAGTGACTGGGCCACCCTAACGAGTCAGCCAGACGATGAAACAATTTATAGTGCAATTTATGTATCAAGTGAAAAATTTGCACAAGATATTCCATATCAATATGCTCTGGTTAAGAATGCTGCAGGCAGAGATGTTGGGCATATTTGGTATGAGATAAATGTTGAGATAAGGTGTGATAGCAACTACGTCCGACAGGTCCAAAAAGACTACAATCCCCTGTTCTTTAAACAACACGGTATCGGCTCTGCAGTGGCAAGGCTCGATAATCATGCCAGATTTCCTTTATTAAACATAACCTATGCTAATCACTACCAAGAGCTTTCAAGAGACTTATACGGCGCTCATTTAGGATATCCTGATTACGGAAGAAGACCTGAATGGTTTGCTTTCCAGATGCTTTCAAAAACAGGGAGCCAAATGTTTCAAACAACTGTTTCTGGCTCTCCGACCTGGAATGATCCGACAACAAATCTAACAAATCTTCCATACATTCATGCATACGGCTATAAAGAAGCAAATAAATACGATGTTTTGATAATAAATAGGAACAGAAACAATTCGCATGCTGTTACAATCAATCTGCCTGCAAACTCTTACAGTAATAATGCCACTCTTTACATGTTAACATCTGGCAACATAAATGATAACAATGATGACCCAGATGTTGAAGTAGACAAAATTTATGAAAATGTAGTGTTAACAAACCAAATAATAAATGATTTTAGCAATGGCTATACTTTAACAATTCCGCCATTTTCAGCTTATCTATTACATGTGAATTTAACAGAAGTTCCCACTTTAGAAGGAGAAGAGTTCGCTTCTGACCTTAGCCGGGTTAAGGCATATCCCAATCCTTATAGAGGAGATAAACATAGCCAGGTCATATTTGATAACTTGACTGCGAATGTTAAGATAAGGATTTATACTCTAACGGGAGAATTGGTGAGAGAAATCAGGGAACAAGACGGAGATAGAGCCTATTGGGATGTCAGGAATAAAGACGGGGAAAGGGTTTCTAGTGGGATATACATATATCATATTACTAATTCTAAAGGCGAAGAGAAGAAAGGGAAAGTGGCGGTAATTAAGTGAGCGTCGACATGGATTAACAGAAGAGGAATAAAATGAAGATATATCCTAAGATTTTTCAGACTGTTTTAATTGGTGCAATTACTTTTGGGATTTTCTCGGTAGAAGGTAATGCCTATGTTGTTGAAATATATGGCACAATAGATTCAACTCCCAGAACAAATATTACCCTGAGAAACGGAGAAGCATCTGTTTTAGTAAAGGCAGATGTTTACCAGCCGATTTCTTTAACCAAGCAAGTAGATAAAACCCAAGCTTCTTCAGGGGAAACCCTGACTTACACCATTAGCTGCCGCAATATATCAGAAGATCAAACATATACCAATATCAAAATAGAAGATCCAATTCCTGCGAGAACAACATATGTTTTAGGTTCTGCTAAACTCAACGGTGTTTCCAAAATAAATGCTCAAGATGAAGATGAATTTCGCTATGACAGCGCCAACAAAAAAGTCATCTGGAATTTAGGCGGTCTTGCACCAGGGGCCAGCGGTAGTGTTCAGTTTCAAGTGAGGATACTATGAGATTCAAAATGAAAAGATCAAAATTCAAAATTATTTTAATCATTTTAGGACTTATTATTCTTTCAGTCTGGTATTTTGCCGATAATCCTCAAAAAGCCCAAGCGGCGGTGCCATACCCTGTTCCTCACCGGAGCTGGATAAAATTAGGCATCGTCGCTTATCAGGGATCAATGACGCCGGAACAATTAGATTGGACGGCGAAAAATATTGATTGGTTTGACAGTCCGGGGCCATCTTTCCTGTCTCAATATAAAGCTAAAACTGACGCCCCAATGATTGTTTATGACAATTATTACTGTTTATATGTCGGTGGCGGCAAATACAATGCCATGGTGAGCTATGTTAATGCCCATGGCTTGAATTTGGAAGATATGTTTGTTCACTTTGATGTTGATACGACTATCACTTTTTCTGGTGAGACTCACACCCTGCCGGCCGGCAGTCGAGTACCAACCTATGGTTGGTACGGCACCGGTGGTGATTTGACTAAAAACAATGCCCGAGTAATTATGAACGTTAATAATCCTGATTATCGTGTTTTTAATGCCGAGTATGAATTATCTTTAGTCAATGCTCAACATAGCGGCGTAAGTTATGATGGGATTTTCGTTGATAACTCAGCTCCAGGAGTATTAACAGCAACCGGAATTATCTCTTCGGGCGGGACCTATGCTGAATATCCGGGTAAAACGCGGGAAGAGGCACGAACTGCTTATGATGCTGATATGGTTTTGACTTTTGCGGCGGTCAGAAGCGCTTTTGGTCCGAAAGGAGCTGCAGACAGTAAATTGCAAGTTCCCAACAGTAGTTATGATAATTGGACTGCCATCTTTCCTTATATTGACGGTGTTTTTCGAGAATTTATGATTCAGCCGCGCAATGCCAATGTTGAAAGTGTTAACTCTTATATTCGAAAAATTGCCGAGGCGGATGCTGCTGGTGTACCAAGTATTATTTCAAGCGTTGGGCTGGGCAGTACAAATACCGATAATCCGAGAGAAAAAATGACAGCTCTGGCTTTGTATTATTTAGCTGCCTCAAATATGGATTATTTTTGCCGCCAGGATAAAAATTCCGGCGATCCTCAAGTTTGGGGTTGGTTTGGGGCGCTCGATTATAATGTTGGCCAACCAAAGGGAGACCAATCGACTTTTGCCCGAGGCGTTGATCCTTCTTCACCAAAACGCGATTCGGGCATCGGAATTGTAACTAGTAGCGGTGCGAGTTACACTTTAACCGATACATCTAAAAATTGGCCAAACGAATACTGGCAAGGTACTTCCTTGATCGATCAGAACTGTAACACTTTTCCAGTCTGGCATAGCGGCAGTAATTGGATTTCTTTTTGGCGTGCTTCAGCCCCGTATCCAATTAGCGGTGCTTATCAAATCGGCACCTATATCTATAAAGTTTATCATAGGGAATATGATAACGTCGTAGTTTTAGTTAAGCCAAAGCCTTCTTGGGCTGTTACTGAACTTGGTGATCCTTCAGCGACAACCCACATTCTGCCGGCAACTGCTGATAATCCTTGGGGGAGATATCTTAAGTTGAATGCTGACGGGACAATTGATTCAACACCAATAACTCAAATTACCCTCCGAAATGCAGAAGGTGCTATTTTAATTAAAGTAGACCTGATACCTGATACTGAACCGCCAACCAAGCCACCCACCATAGAAGAGGAAGAGTTTGCTTCTGACCTTAGCCGGGTTAAGGCATATCCCAATCCTTACAGAGGAGATAAGCATAGCCAGATTATATTTGATAACTTGACTGCGAATATTAAGATAAGGATTTATACTCTAAAAGGAGAGTTAGTGAGGGAGATTAAGGAACAGGAAGGAGATAGGGCGTATTGGGATGTAAGGAATAAGCAGGGGGGAAGAGTGTCCAGCGGAACATACATATATTATATTACCGATCCTCAAGGGCAAGAGAAGAGAGGGAAAATAGCGATAATTAAGTGATGTTGGATGGTGGAGATTAACAAAAGAGGAATAAAATGAAGATATATCCTAAGATTTTTCAGACTGTTTTAATTGGTGCAATTGCTTTTGGGATTTTCTCAATAGCTGGTATTTCTACGGCTCAGGAGGTAATAAGAATACCTGATGATGTACCAGGCCCTCCTTATGTGCTTGACCAGGCAGGTAAGACCTATATCTTAACGCAGGATATAAGTGCGCCGGGGACAGCCATTACTATTACTGCCTCAGGAATTACCTTAGATTTAAATGGACACACCATTACATACGATGATTTCCCCAATACTGGCTTGCCCAATCCTGGCTTTGAGAATGGCTCTGGCGATGTTCCTTCTGATTGGGATCTCAGCCAGGCCCCCAGCGCCAAACGGCGGCCGAACTACGAGAAACCGATGGTGGAAAAATGGCACCTCCTCTTTGAGGCGAGTGTTGCCAGCGGAGAAGAGATTGTTTCTCCTTGGACGTATCTTCCTGCTAGTGCACCGGCAAAAGCATACTTAATTAATGCCATTGCAGATTGGGAGTATGGGACTGGAAACGTTCCTCTAAGAGGCATTGCTATTGAGTTTGAGGATGGTTCTATTGTTTACTCAGCAGAGTTTACCGATAAACAGGAATTCAATTTCACCACCAAGCCAACAGTAGGCAGATATCGAATCCATTACAAAGTGGTCAATTCGACAGGGAAAGCGATCAGAATTGACCAGATGGATTTAAGGCCTGGCGGCACCGATATACCAGCCACGGGTAATTATGGTGTGCTTGTGAATTATGGAATAAGAGCTTCAATAAAAAATGGAAAGATTATTCAGGGTCAAGCAAAAGGCCCAACGAATCATAATATTCATATCTATTCCGGCAATATAGAGGTCAGTGATATGTATTTAGAAGCCGGTGGTATGGAAGCAGCTAATATTTGGGCTGATTATGTGGGGGGAAAGGTGGTTAATTCAACCTTAGTAAGTGGCAGCTTGTATCGGCTTGGTAGCAGGCATCAAATAAGGGCTCCGCTTATGTTCTTAAATGGTTTTTCAGGAGTAGTCATTTCCAACAATAACATAACCAGTGGCCCAGGTTGGGGATGCATATATATGACATCAGCTAATGGTACTATATCAAACAACTACTGTTTTACCAAAACAACTATTACCAACCACCACGCAATCGCATTCCGTGGAAACCAAGCTAAGGTATTTAACAACACCATTGTAGCAGACCCTGGGCAGGGGATCGCAGTAGGTGAAGACCAAGTTGAGACTGAAGTTGAGATTTTCAATAATACCATTTACTTAAAGAGCCAAGCTCCCAATTTTGAGTATGGAAGATTGCAGCTTGAGGCAATAACACTCAAAGATTGGAAAGGTCGCATGCTTAGAAATAGCAAAGTCCATGACAACAAAATCTTCCTCACTGGCGATTTTGATAATTACTATGGTCCAGGTCCCCAGGTTGTTCTTGGCATCCTCAATGCGGCCAGCGGAGGAGTAGAATTTTATAACAACTATATCAAAGTAGATGTGATTGATAGTAATTCTTCAATTGGGGCAGGAGTGGCGCTTGGCGGTGAGTATTTGGATGAAAACACAATATGGAGAAACAATGTTATTGAAAGCAATCACAAGAATGTGCTTTTCGGAGGCACTGGAAGTTATGCTGCGAATGTGCGTAACACCACTTTTGTATCCAATACCTTGATAAAAGGAGCCAATCCTCTGCCTGATTATAGCGCTTTTTCTGTTGGGAGTCCCTCAGAAATAGCTAATACTCACTTGATTGACACGAAATTAGTCAATGGCGCGACAATGGATGTCGGAAATCTCTATGAAGCCAAATATAATTATTTCGTTGACTGGTATTTGAATGTTATGGTCAAAAATAATAGTGATACACCCATTGAGGGAGCTACGGTAGAAGTAAAAGATGTTAATGGGACGGTTGTTTTCTCAGGAGCAACTGATGCCAACGGAGGAGTTAATAATATAACCTTGAACCAATATCGAAAATATGGAGAACGGTGGGGCAATCAACCAAAAGGCATTGAATATCACACACCGCATACCCTTACCATCTCCAAACCCGGCTATGAAACCTATACTCAAACCCTGACTATGGATGCCAGTAAATCATTGACTGTTACCTTGGTGCCTATATTTGTCGATACTCCTCCATTTGCTTCTGACCTTAGCCGGGTTAAGGCATATCCCAATCCTTATAAAGGAGATAAACATAGCCAGGTCGTATTTGATAACTTGACTGCGAATATTAAGATAAGGATTTATACTCTAAAAGGAGAGTTAGTGAGGGAGATTAAGGAACAAGACGGAGATAGAGCCTATTGGGATGTCAGGAATAAAAATGGAGAAAAAGTTTCCAGTGGGATATACATATATTGTATTACCAATTCGAAAGGCGAAGACAAGAAAGGGAAGGTAGGGATAATTAAGTGACGGAGACTTTTGGAAATTAAACTTATGCTTTAGTTCAAACCAAACAAAAATCTCAGAAAGTTCTTGATACCTATGGCCGAGTTTTTATGATTGAAATTCGGTCTATTTTTTTATATACTAGAGATATGCCAAAAGAGAAGCTTTACCTTATAGATGGTAATGGCTATATTCACCGAGCTTTCCATGCCCTCCCGCCTCTAACTAACTCTTCAGGACAGATGGTAAATGCGGTCTATGGTTTCACTCGGATGCTTTTGAAGATTCTCCGGCAGGAAAAACCAGACTACCTGGCCGTCTGTTTCGACTTTCCAGCCCCTACCTTTCGTCATAAGGAATTTGCTGAATATAAGGCTACGAGAAAAGAGACTCCTGAGGAGTTGAAACAACAGATTCCCTTTGCCCATAAGATAGTTAAGGCCTTAAATATTCCGGTTTTTGAAAAGGAAGGCTATGAAGCGGATGACCTAATTGGCACATTGACGAGGAAAGCATCGAAAGAAGGTATCGAAACAGTTATCGTTACTGGTGATAAGGATGCCCTGCAATTAGTGGATGA
>Ga0315280_10007974_pt1 | contig 14023 bp, 12 predicted proteins | sample YL17G06_40_MG_FD_203697 | JGI IMG/M metagenome (GOLD analysis project Ga0315280, IMG submission 203697) | Sediment microbial communities from Yellowstone Lake, YNP, Wyoming, USA - YL17G06_40 | ecosystem: Environmental > Aquatic > Freshwater > Lake > Sediment | place: USA: Wyoming | collected...
TTCTCGACTGATGACACGAGAGATAAGTTCGTCTAAGTTTTTGCTATTGTTATCAACCTTCATAATCGGTTCTCCGGAAATCCGTTACGTTTCAGATACTTTGCTATTTTTAGCTTTGCTCTTGTCAGGCGGCCGTTAATTGTTGCCTTAGAGTTTCCTAACACAGAACCAATTTGCTCATAGGACAGGCCGTTATAGTATCGCAAAATTATCATCTCTTTTGCCGAAGCAGGAAGTCGTTCAACAGCCCGCCAAACCATCTGAATGTTGTCATCTCTATTGCTGCTACCAGTTATTTGTGAAATGTCTTTGTCGCCGATTTGCCGTGTATTTCTTGCGACCATATCTTTAGCAACATTTCTACAAATAGAAGCCAGCCACGGAGCAAACTTTGTTTTTCTCCTTAAATTTCTTAGATTAACGAGCGCTCGAGCAAAGCTTTCCTGGGCAGCATCCTCGGCAAACTGAAAGTCGCCCAGAACTGAGTAGCCGATTGCAACCATAGCTGTGTAATACTGCTGGCATAACTTGCCGAAGCTATCAATGTCGCCGGCGATGGCAGCTTCAACTAATTTTATTTCCGGCTTATTCTGCACGTGTAAAAGGTTAACCCTCGAATCATAGTATCACTGAATCAGCATCCGTTATATTGTCTGGTTTTCGGCCCAAAATAAGCGCACAAATGGATATTTTCGTTTATTTATTTTGGCCGCCGCGATACGAAAATCGCCATCTAAACTTAATTTTTATGTCCATAACTCCGCTTGCCGATTATAATTGTAGCAAAATGTAAAAAAAGTTGCCCACTCAGACACCTGGGCACAAAGTTAGAAAGATAAGTATATTATAGTCTTAGCGCCTCGAAGAATTGGTGGCAAAAAAGATAGGGATTCTGTATATGAGCGTAACTGACGCTGCTTATCAGAAATGTATTAACCCAGATTGTGGGGCGGAGTTTGATTCTGCTCAGACGTTATTTAGGTGCCCAAAGTGCGGAGAGCTTCTGGATATACAGTATAACTGGGACAAAATAGAGGTGCCGAAAAAGCTCAGCGAGTTTGCACAGCGCTGGGGCAGCAGAAACAATCGGCTGGACTTTTCAGGCGTGTGGCGATTCAGGGAACTATTAAACTTCTGTGAAGACAAATACAAGGTAACCATAGGCGAAGGTCAAACGATTTTGCAGCAAAGTGATGCAGTCGCCAGATATGCAGATATGCAGCCGGGGCGTTTATATCTGCAATATGAGGGACTGAATCCATCCGGGTCTTTCAAAGATAATGGAATGGCGGCAGCGTTCAGCCACGCAATAATGGTCGACGCAAAATCCTGCGCCTGCGCCTCGACCGGCAACACTTCCGCATCGATGGCTTTGTATGCACATAGCTGCGGCTTAAAATCCACGGTCTTTATCGGCTCGGGCCGAATCGCCTTTGGCAAGCTATCCCAGGCAATGGATTACGGAGCGCAGACAATTCAAATACGCGGCGACTTTGACGACTGTATGCGGCAGGTTCAGGATGTCTGCGCAAAGCTGGGGCTGTACCTCTTGAATTCGTTAAATCCATTCCGGCTTGAGGGGCAAAAGACCATAATGTATCGAATCATTGAAGGCCTGGGCTGGGAAGTGCCGGATTGGATTGTGGTGCCTGGCGGAAACCTGGGTAATTCCAGTGCTTTCGGCAAGGCCTTTTATGAATTGAATCAGCTCGGCTTGATTGAGCGAATACCACGAATGGCGATTATAAATGCTACCGGCGCCAGTACTCTATTCGACCTGGTCAACGATAAAAAGCTTACGTGGAATAACGGCAGGGTTAATCGGAAAATCATCGACGATTATTATGCTGGTTTGACGGCTCGAAATTTTTCGCCGCATACCTGCGCGTCGGCGATTGAGATTTCCAGGCCGGTCAATCTGAAAAAATGTCTGCGAGCAATTGACGTAACCAAAGGCGTTGTGCGGAAGGTCCCGGACGAAGAGATTCTCGATGCAAAGGCGATTGTGGGCAAATACGGTCTGGGCTGCGAACCGGCTTCGGCGGCAACGATAGCAGGCCTGCGTCATCTCAGAGCCGAGGGTATCATCGGAACTGACGAAAAAGTTGCCTGCGTGCTGACCGGCCATCCGTTAAAGGACCCCAATATAACGGTCAATTATCACAAAGACAGACAAGGCCAATTCAGCAATCCGCCCATAGAAGCGCCGAACGACCTCGATGAGATTATAAAGCTGATTAAATAAAAAGTTCGTAGTTCGTTGTTTTTGGTTCGTAGTATTCTCTTGCTTGTGACGCGAGGGATTGTCAGTCCGCGTGCCAGCGGATTATTTTTACGAAAACCGGAGAAGAGATATGTTTGATGCAGTAATCCAATTTGTTAAAAGTGCAATAATGGAACAGATAGTGCAGGACCCTGTGTGGGCAACGACAGCTTTGGTGGGGCAGGCGATATTCGGCGGACGTTTTGTTCTGCAATGGCTCGCCAGTGAATACAAAAAAAGGTCGTATGTGCCAACCGCTTTCTGGTTTCTGTCGCTGGCGGGCAGTCTGATTCTGCTTGGTTATTCTGTTCATATAAAGAACCCCATTTTTATGTTGTCCTTTTCGTTAAACACGCTTATATATTTGCGGAATCTTCATTTGATTTATAAGCGTCCCAGTAAGAGCGCGGTAACAACCGTAGATGGGATGAGCGGTTGAGATGCTGTGTGGGAGCGTGACTTGGTAGAGAGCCAAATCAATAGCAGGATGACGAAGTGGTTTGTCGTTTGCGGGGTACTGATTCTGTCGGCAGTTAGCGCCTCGTGGATGCTTTCTGCAACGCCGCTTGAAAATCACGAATGTTTCGTTTCCGTCACTGCCCGCGAAATGCTCCAAAGCCACAACTGGATTATGCCCACATTCAATGAGCAGCCCCGGCTTCAGAAAACGCCCCTCTCATACTGGCTTGTTGCATCATTGGCCAGAATAACGGGCAAAGTCGATGAACTCACAACCCGGCTGCCAAGTGCCATCTCTGCGTTTTTGTCAGCAGCAGCAATTCTGTATTTCGTAAACCGGTGGCTATCGTTCAGAATTGCAGTGCTTTCGACCGCTGTTTGGGTGACATCCTTAGGCTACATTCGTTACTCGCACAACGCTCGCCCGGAGATGTTGCTTACATTTTTTATCACGCTGTGTTTATTAAGTTTCTACTCAGCAGTTACCGAAAGTGGCCGAAACAAACAGGTTGCGTACATGCTTACGTTCTGGGTAAGTTTCGCTCTGGCGAATCTGGCCAAAGGCCCCGTGCCGGTTCCGCTTGTCCTTATTCCGCTGGTTGTGTATGTAATGGTTTTCCGCCGCCCTTCGGCAGTGAGCTCAGGACCGAACTGCTGGAAACTTTTGCCAAAGATGCTGCCTGTCGCAGGGCCGCTCATTTTCCTGGCGATTCTGCTGCCCTGGCCGCTCGCCGTCGCGCACAGGGTGAACTGGGATTTGGTTGTCTGGAAACGCGAGTTCATCGACCGTTTTTTAGGCGAGTATGTCCCCGGCCATAAACCGCTGTACTACTACTTGGGGATTATGTTTGTATTTATCACGCCGTGGGTCGCGTTTCTGCCGATGGCTTTGGTTGCCCCTTTTTACAAAACCTGGAACAAGAAACAACCTGTAATGAAATTTCTGTGGCTATGGTTTGTCGTGGACTTGGGTGTTATTACAATCTGCGGCGGTAAACGCCAACACTACATACTGCCTTTAATGCCGGCAATGGCTATTCTTATAGGGATTCTGTTAGAGGATATGGTTTTTGTCCAAAAGGCCTTCACTGCCAAGTTTGCAAAAGGTGTCCTGCAATGGCACGCTATTGTTTTAATAGCGACGGCGGCTGCATTGCCAACATACATCGCCTTTACAAAGCCCCAACTGCTTGCCCGCCAGATGTATGGCGGGCTTGCCGCCGCGGCAGTAACCGCCGCTGTAATGATAATCCTGATAATTGTTGTCGCCGTCCTGTTTGCCCGAAAACATTCTGCGCTTGGCTGCGCAGCTATTTTTGTTGGCATTGTCCTGGTTGTAATGATTGGCTCCGTTGGCCTTGTAAATCCGCTTAATTACAATGAACCATCGAGGCAATTCTCCCTGGCTGTCGCAAAGATAGTGCCGGTACAGGACAAGCTTGCTGCATACAAAGTTCTCTCCGCCAGGCTCATTTACTATTTCGGACGACCCGTCACCAAAATACAAAGCAGGGACCAGTCCAACCAACTGTACGAGCAAAATTTCTGGATTGTCGCATTCGGCAAAGACCTCGACGAATTACTTGAGGATGGTCGCTTTGAGCTTGTTTACCGCCGGGAAAAAGCCGAGCGTATTGGACAAAATGACGTTGCAGGAGGACTGTTCCACAAATCGGCAGCAGTCATCGAAGATAAAGACAAAAGATAACAGCGATTTTAAGAATAATCCTACTTTGCGAGGTCGGTAATAAATTTAATTTCATCTTCGGTTAGTTCTTTGTCGCCAATAATTTCTTTAACTACTTTAATAGTCTGTTCGACAGTGTATCCCTGGTTTTTCCGCAGCCATACCGCCATCAGCATAGCAACTCTCTTATCGTCTGAACTGCCGTGGAGAAGTACCGGCAGATTGTTTTTGTTGGCCATTATAGTGAGGAATTGGTCCTGGGTCTGTTTGTCGGGGAGAAAACGGCCTTTTTCGATTGGCATTTCAATGTAGTGGACGCCGTTGCTTCTGGTCCAGGCCATTTCCTCACTATGCCAATTCTGGTCACGGTGTTCGGAGGCAGGGCGGATATTTACTATTGTGGCGATATGATACTTGTAGAGCAGGCGGGTATAATCCATTCCTCGGGGCTGACCGCTTGCGTAGAGCACACCGGGTTTTATAATGCAGAAACACCTGATATGAAAATGCTTAACCAAGAGTATTGCCGCCACTGTTATCAGTAAAATGGTTATTAAACCGGCCGGTGAGCGTTTTTTCTTTTCCATTTTCCTGGCCTGTTATCTATTTCCCCTGCGGTAGATTTTTCGCACCGAATATATCTTTTTGTTTGTGGATTCAAAATAAACTCTGCTTACCATTTCACCTATCAGACCTGTGGAGATAAAAAGCAGGCCGACCAGCAAAAGTATAGCTGCCAGTCCTGCCATTGGGGCGTGTGCAACCATAATGGGCACGTTATACATAAACTTATCGTAAAGGATGTAAGCGCCCATTAACAGTCCTGCGATGATGCAATACATAGCTGTTTTGCCAAAAAAGTGCAGCGGTTTGGCAAGGTATCCAAGTAAAAACCTTAATGTTATCAAGTCAAAAAGGACTCTGAATGTTCTGGAAATTCCGTAATTGCTTGCGCCTTCGGGGCGGACAATGTTCTGTATCGGTATCTCAATGATTTTAACGCCGCTTTGTGACAATAGCGCCGGTATAAATCTGTGCATTTCTCCGTGGAGATACAGCTCCTCAATCACCTCCCGTCTATAGGCCTTGAACGTGGTTCCGAAATCGTGGATATCAACGCCGCTGATTTTTGAAGCAAGCCAGTTGGCAATCCTTGACGGAATTTTTCTTGTCAGCAGATTATCCACCCTGTGTTTGCGCCAGCCGCTGACTACATCGTAGCCCTGGTTGAGCTTTTCGAGAAAATTCGGTATCTCCTCCGGACTGTGTTGCAGGTCCCCGTCCATTGAAATTATTGTCTGTCCCTGTGCGGTATCGAAGCCGGCGGCAAGGGCAGCCGTCTGTCCGAAATTGCGGCGAAGCTCAACAGCGACAACTTTGCTGTCTTTTTCAGCGATATTCTTTATCATCTCCGGCGTTCTGTCGGCGCTGCCGTCATCGACGAAGACAATCTCATAATCCAGTCCGGTCGTGAGCATTGTGCTGGTTAATCGTCCGTATAGCTCATTTATGACCGGCTCTTCATTGTAGAGGGGTATGACGATTGAACAATCAATGTTGCTTTGTTTAGATTTGGCCATAATGCACCAATTTTACCGCTGCGTCCTTGAAATACTGCCTGATTTCTTTATCACAAAGGGCATCCAGTTCCATTTTTCTTTGTTGCACCAGCCTGGTTTTTGTTGGGTCTAAACCGTTGATAAATCCTGGATGAGTGATTATTTCCGTAGTTTCCACCCTGTTATGTATAATTGCCGCTTTCAGGAAGTCAATATCTATTTTGCCTGTATGCGCAATGCCCAGGACTGCCTGGGTTTTGAAAAATGCTGGATTTTGCCTTTGGTTTATTTTAGCCATAACTCGGATTATTCCGGCTCTTTTTCTTCCGCCTTCACCCGGCGGAGGCCAGCCCCCGACAGAAACATTGGCGGGCGAGGGTTTGTGGGAGACTTCCTTTGGCTCGAAAGGCCAGCGTATAGCGGGGATTCCGAAGCTTTTTGCGAGGCCGCACACTACGGGGAAAATGGCGGGGAAACTATGGATGTGTTTATGTGAGTCCAGATGGGTGGGTTTTAAGCCGTTATCAATAACCCATTGGATTTGAGCGGCCAGTTCGGCCGCGATAGCGTTTCTGATTTTGCGGTTTATCACCGACAAAATAGACAATTTTGTGGGTGAGTAAGCAAACTCACCATTGGTATTGAGCAGGTAATCGACGCAGGCATCTTTAGATACGGGTTTGCCTTCGGACAGATTGAGATGGACTCCTACGCCGAGTGTAGGCAGTTGTTTGGCCAGTTCGATGGCCCGCCGGGCAGCGGGCATATTAGCCATAATCGTTGTACTGGTCAGTATGCCTTGCGTGTGTGCCTGAACCACGGCTTGATTTACGCCGTCGCACAGGCCGTAGTCGTCTGCGTTTATTATGATTTTTCTTTCCATCTCGAGTTTAGTTTAGGCAGCCATGATAAAGCCCGCAGCGAGGGTCAGAGAACCGAGCGTGTGCAAAAGAACCGTCAATTGGCTGGCGCGGTATTGGCCGGGTTTGGCCAAATCTTCTTTATTTACGACCTTTATCGCAACAAAGGCTATCGGTAAGGTAAATAGATAGAACAGACCGGCAAGAAACATCAGGCGGTAAGTCAGCGAAACTGTCGCGAGGATGAAACTTATGACAAGTGCGATTCGGTAAATCCATACTGAAATCGGCGTGCCAAAACGCACTACGAGAGTTCTTTTGTTGACGGCGGCATCGGCAGCAGCATCCGGAAATTCATTTACAAAAATCACCAAAAAAATCAGTATGCTGACGATACAGGCCGGCAGGATTGGAATGGTATCGATGGTTCCTGTCTGCAAATAGTATGAGCCATACACCGGAAGCAGGCCGAACAACAGAGCGATGACGAACTCGCCGACGCAGCGGTAGCCGAGCTTAAGTGGCGGAGCAGTGTAGAAAAAGCCGCCGAGTATTCCGATAAGACCAAGAATCAAGATAAAAAGAGATTTTGCCAGAAAAAGTATTACCGCACCTATTGCTGAGCCAACTGCCAGAGCAATAATGGCTGTGAGTAATATCATTTTTGGCGAGAGAATACCTTTCTGGATGAAGCGGCTGCCACCGGAAAATGGTGTCGGATTTTTGTTGGCCCAGTCGTTTCCGGATATATGGTCGAAGTAATCGTTTGCCAGATTAGCCCCTGAGTGGAGGGCCATTATAGCCAATAACCCCAGGATAAAAAGGAGTGGGTGGAAGGTGTTAGAAGTCGCATAACCCAGAGATGTGCCGACAAGGGCAGGGGCGGCGCTGGCGATTAAAAACTTTGGGCGAGATGCCAGAAAAAAAACTTTGACAGTCTTTAATTTTGAGCTTTTAATTTTAAGTTGCATTTTTAGGTTCGCCTGCCTTCTTTTGTTCATAATTCGTTGTTCATCGTCGATTAACTATGAACTAATATCAAAATACCTTGTTTAGACGTCAGACGCAAGAGCTGGGTCTGTGGTTTTGAGTCCTGGGTCTGTTGAGGCTGCGATTTTGGCAAAAAGCTGGGGTAAAATGAAAAGTACGAAAAATATAGAGACAAATAAGACATGGAAGATTAAATTTTCCCTTATGGGCAAATGGGTCAGTAAATACAAAGTCATTCTGATTTGCATTTTTTTGGCTGGTGCCGTACTGACAGCTTACTGGCAGGCCCTTTACAGCGACTTCACCAACTTTGACGACCCGATGTATGTTACCGAAAACCAGTATGTCAACACAGGATTCACATGGGAAAACATCAGATGGGCTTTTAGCGTGGGTAAAGTCGCATACTGGCATCCATTGACTTGGGTTTCTCATATGCTGGACTGCCAGCTATACGGCTTAAGGGCAGGATTGCACCATCTGACTAATCTTATTATTCACATAGCAAATACCCTGCTGTTATTTGCTGTCCTTAAACGGATGAGCGGTGCAGTGTGGAGGAGCGCATTTGTTGCGGCGCTATTTGCGCTGCATCCTATCAATGTAGATTCGGTGGCCTGGGTGACGGAACGCAAGAGCGTCCTTAGTACGCTGTTTTGGTTATTAACAATGTGGGCCTATGCAGGTTATGCACAGCGTGGTGGGATTTGGCGATATTTGATTACGCTCTTACTTTTTGCGTTGGGGCTTTTGGCCAAGCCCATGCTGGTAACTTTGCCGTTTGTGATGCTTCTTCTTGATTACTGGCCTCTTGGACGATTTAGTTTTAAGCAAAGTTTGAAATCATTTACCCGAGCGTCGCCTGTTTTTCGATTGGTAGCGGAAAAGATACCGTTCTTCGCCCTTTCAGCGATTTCGGCCTATTTATCTTTTCTATCGGTTCGGCGGCTCAGAATTACAATATCGACGGAATTAGTGCCCGTAAAGTTGCGTGTTGCAAACGCCCTGGTTTCGTACGTGGGTTATATTGGAAAGATAATCTGGCCCCGAAAACTGGCGGTCTTTTATCCGTATCCCGATAAGGTAGCGACCTGGGAGAGCGCAGGGGCTTTGGTACTGCTATTGTGTGTAACTATTGTGTTGGTGTTCGTATTCAGAAGAAGGCCTTATCTGGGCATAGGATGGTTATGGTACGTTGTCACTTTATTACCGGTTATCGGTTTGGTGCAGGCGGGTCTGTGGCCTGCTATGGCCGACCGCTGGGCTTATGTGCCAATGATAGGTCTGGCCATCCTCGCCGCCTGGGGCGTTGGTGATATTGCGGCTAAGTGGCCCGCCAAAGGTGGACGAGGGTCCGTGTTAGTTTTTCTATCCATTGTTTGCCTCTTGGCTTTAATGGCCTGCACATGGCGGCAGGTAGGACACTGGCATAATAGTTTTACGCTTCTTACCCACGCCCTTAATGTGACCAGTGACAACTACATAGCACATCTGAATCTCGGAAATGTCTATATCAAAGAGAAAAAAACCGATGAAGCAATTCTGCAATATAAAAAGGCAATCGGAATCCATAGTAACTACGCGGATGCTCACTATAATCTGGGGATAGCCCTTGGGCTGCAAGGAAGACACGATGAGGCAATTAAAGAATATTACACCGTGCTGCGGCTGGAGGATGACCATTGGAAGGCACGATTTCGTCTGGCCGATGCTCTGGCCAAAACCGGACAGCTTGATGAGGCCACAAGTCACTACCAGAAGATTATTCAACTCCACCCGGATGATGCTGAGGTATATAACAATTTTGCGCTGGCTCTGGTCAAAAAGGGGGAAATCAACGAGGCCATCGAATACTACAACAAATGTCTGGAAATCAATCCTGATTCTGTCGAGGTGCTCAACAATCTGGGCAACGCCCTTCTCGAACAGGGAGAATTTGGTCGGGCTGTTGCACACTTCAAGAAGGCCTTGAGTCTAAAGCCAAGCTTTGCTGAGACACATTATAATCTTGCCAATGTTTTGAGACAGATGGGGCAAATTGATGAGGCTGCTGTTTATTACCGAGAAGCTCTGCAACTTATCCCCGACAATGTTGATGCCTACTACGGCCTTGGATTGGTCCTTACCCAGCAGAAAAAATATGACGAAGCAGTCACACATTTCAGAAAGGCAATTCAGCTAAACCCGGATTTTGCGCAGGCCTACTACAACTTAGGAACAATTTTTGCTGAGCAGAACGAAATCGGTAAGGCGATAGAGCAGTTTCGTCAGGTCCTGCGTATTTACCCTAATGACGCCCAGATGCATTATAACCTGGGTATCCTTTTACTTCGAGATGGCCGTGTTGATGAGGCTGTCAACGAATTTCGCGCTGCTCTGCAGATTGACCCCAATTTGCCCGAAGCGCGTAAGCAACTGGAGGCTGCGCTGGCCAGAAAAGCTATTCCGACTCCTCAGTGAGAGATTTAGTTGGTATTGGCAAGGAAAATTTCCTGGGTTCATCAGACCTGACGAACCTGCCATGCTGGCAGAGAAAAAGGCCTTAGCAGGGATTCTGGCAGATGAGCGTGCCGATAGGCTTATGCCGCAAGGTCTTTTCTGATGGGCACTTATGCAAATATGGTTCTGCATAAGGTACTTGGCACGACATTTGCAGCCGTCAAGATAGCATATACTGCTATGGTCTGGAGTCTGTCAAAACTCGATGAGATTAATGTTCTGGCCAGTGAGGCAAACTGGGGGTGGCCGGAAGCTGTGCGCTATATATTTCAGCCAAGAGGAGTGAATCTGATGGTGGCTGAGAGCGCAGCGGAGTTTGTCAATATCATCGGGAACAGACGCATCCATACGACAATCGTGGATATGGATGCGGAGGAAGCAGATGGGCTGACAATGATAAAGATTATTCGGATGGGCTATCCGCTGCTGCCGTGTATCCTGCTGACAAGCGCAGCAGGCGAATCGCTGCTGGGAGAGGCACTGCGACTTGATGTTTTTAGTGTGATTGACAAGCCCGTTGATATGCGTGTTCTGCGTGAGCAATTGAATAGATTGTTTATAAAAAAGTATAATAGTAGCGTTTTCTCAGAATAACCGCATCCGCCGCAGGCGGATAAAGTAAAATGGAGAAAAAATTTTGATTCGAAAGGAGTAAGGACAAAATGAAGATTCGACCATTGGCAGATAAGGTGCTGGTTCAGCGACTTGAGGCGGAAAACAAGACGGCAGGCGGCATAGTTTTGCCGGACACCGCCAAAGAAAAACCTCAAAGAGGCAGAGTTGTCAGCGTCGGCGAGGGCAAAGTGCTCGACGATGGGATAGTTCGAAAGTTGCAGGTGAAAAAAGGTGACACGGTGCTTTTTACAAGCTACGCCGGAACAGAAATCAAGATTGACGGCAAAGAGTATCTGATTATGAGTGAATCAGATATTATGGCGGTGATTGAAAAATAGAATATTAACCAGATAAGAACAGCAGAGCAGATAGAGAAATCGATAAGAAGGAGAAAGAAAGATATGGCAGCTAAAAAGATGGCTTTTGGTACCGATGCACGCGCAGCTATTCGGGAAGGAGTAAAGAAACTGGCGAAGGCGGTGAAGATTACTCTTGGGCCGTGCGGCAGAAATGTGGTTTTGGAAAAGTCGTTCGGCTCGCCGACCGTAACCAAAGATGGGGTTACGGTAGCCAAAGAGATCGAGTTGGAAGATTCATACGAAAACATGGGGGCTCAAATGGTGAAGGAGGTGGCCTCAAAGACTTCGACTGTGGCCGGCGACGGGACAACAACTGCTACAATTCTGGCTGAGAGCATTTTTGACGAAGGTCTTAAGAATATCACAGCTGGAGCCAACGCAATGCAGGTAAAACGCGGCATAGAAAAGGCCGTGGAGGCAATCATAGAAGAGTTGAAGGAGATGAGCACACCCGTTGAGTCGAGCAAACAAATCGAGCAGGTGGCAACCTGCTCGGCAAACCAGGATATCGAAATCGGCAAAAAGCTGGCCGAAGCGATGGACAAAGTCGGCAAAGACGGCGTCATCACCGTCGAAGAGGGCCAGTCGCTTGAAACAACGGTAGAGCTGGTTGAAGGTATGCAGTTCGACAAAGGATACCTCAGCCCGCACTTTATTAACGACTTAGAGAACATGACGGTTGTGCTGGAGAAGCCTTATATTCTGGTGCACGAGAAGAAAATAAGCTCGGTAAAATCTCTCGTTCCATTGCTCGAGAAGGTCGCCAAACAAGGTAAGCCTTTATTGATTATTGCTGAAGATGTCGAGGGTGAAGCGTTAGCTACGCTGGTTGTCAACAAGCTGCGGGGTGTGCTGCAGGCAGCATCTGTGAAGGCGCCGGGTTTTGGCGACAGGCGTAAGGCACTGCTCAGCGACATCGCTACCCTTACCGGTGGCGAGGCCATCTTTGAGGACCTGGGACTTCAGTTGGAGAACATTGAGCTGCGTCAGCTCGGCAGGGCAAAGCGAGTAACTATCGACAAGGACACTACCACAATCATCGAAGGCGGCGGGAGCACCGAGGCGATTAAAGGCAGGATTGAGCAGATTAAAAGTGAGATTGAGAAATCTACCAGTGACTATGATATTGAAAAACTGCAGGAAAGATTGGCAAAATTGGCTGGCGGTGTGGCTCAAATTAACGTCGGGGCAGCAACCGAGACAGAAGTGAAAGAGAAGAAGGCGCGTGTCGAGGACGCGCTGCACGCCTGCCGGGCAGCGGTGGAAGAAGGTATTCTGCCCGGAGGCGGTGTGGCAATGCTCAGGGCGCTGCCGGCACTGGATAAAATCAAAGCCAGCGGCGACGAAAAAGTCGGGGTTGATATAGTTCGAAGAGCAGTGTTGGCGCCAATTAAGCAGATAGCCGAGAATGCAGGTCTTGACGGCTCAATTGTGGCTCAAAAAGTTATGGAAAGCAAGGAAAAGAACTTCGGCTACGATGCTCTGCGGAAAGAATACGGCGATATGATTGAGTTCGGCGTGATTGTGCCGACAAAGGTCGAAAGGATTGCGCTGCAAAATGGCGCTTCGATTGCTTCGCTATTGCTGACGACAGATGCGATAGTCAGCGAGATTCCCGAAAAGAAAGAAAAGCATCCTGGTGCGCCGCCCAGTGACATGTATTAGTAAGTCAACGATAAGCGGGTCATGGTGCTCCGTGACCCGCTTTTTTCCTTAACCAGACACGGTCTTTTATTATGATTTTTCGTTATTACACAAATGCGGTCTCTCGAGCATCCAGAAATGTTGCTGCGGCGATATTCGCTGTAGGGCTATTGCTGGTCGGCTTTGGCGTTATCATTCTGGCACTACCTGAGATTTTTGCGTTTCTTGCCGCTGCGGTATTTTTTATCGCAGGGCTTGGCTGTGCGATTACCGCAGTCAAAATATTCCTGGCCCAGAGAAAATTAGATAAAATCAACTCTGGCAATTCATCGGGTTACAGAGAAAACGTCCAAATCCACATCGAAGAAAACTATGACCGATAGTGTATAACATATCAAGCAGTCTAAAATTTGAGCAAAAATTGAAACGTGCACAAGTGCATAAGGCATAAGTGTCCGCCTTTGGCAGATAAATCCGCCATACGGAGTGGCGGATAAATCCGCCATACGGAGTGGCGGATAAACTCCAGAAGATAAGGTAAAATAAGAAAAAATGAAAAAAGGATAAAAAAATTTAAAATTAGGAGGGTTTTTGAGGGAAATTTTGAAAAATGGGGTGGTTAGTGATAGTAAAAAGTGTGATTTTATAGGACTTATATGTTTTTGGGGTAAAAATGGGGGTAAAAATTAGCAAAAATTTGCATTTTTTTGCATTTTTTTGCAAAAATGAACGTGTTTTGAGCAAAAATTGCAAGAAATTAACCGTTTTTGAACACTTTTTTTGCACTTCTTGACTTTGGGAGGAGGGACTAAGAGCGAAGAGCGAAGGACGAAGGACGAGGGACGATGGAAGACGGAGGACGGAAGACGGACGACAGACGAGGGACGAACCACGAGCGACAAATTAGACGCGGATTAACATAGACACGGATTAACACAGGATTAACACGGTGTTTTGTTTTAGGGTGTGCTTCACGTTTGTAGGTAGATTTTTCAAGCTGCCAAAGGTTTTGCTGTCCATAATTCCTCCCATCGGCCATTAAGCCAAACAAGCCGCAAGGCTAACACTGATGATGAGCCCAGACGCGT
>Ga0315280_10007975_pt1 | contig 14023 bp, 12 predicted proteins | sample YL17G06_40_MG_FD_203697 | JGI IMG/M metagenome (GOLD analysis project Ga0315280, IMG submission 203697) | Sediment microbial communities from Yellowstone Lake, YNP, Wyoming, USA - YL17G06_40 | ecosystem: Environmental > Aquatic > Freshwater > Lake > Sediment | place: USA: Wyoming | collected...
CGCAAGGTCACTTCGTTCAAATATCTGACCTCTGCTTTCTTTCCAGCTTTTCTTACGATTTCCAAACCAGTTCTTGCATCGCCTTGAGCTGCAACTGATGCAAGCTTGATGAACTCGTTCTTCAATGAACCGGGTCTAAACGCATATTCCACACGGTCGCGTATGATGTCATAAAGCTCATCTGTTTTGTAGGGAGGAAATTCAATTTCGGTCAAGGCAAGACTGCTCCGAATTCTGGTTGTCAGACTAGCAAGGATATGACAGCGTGTTGATATCAGTATCAATCCACAGTTACTTCTCGCTAACAGATATAGCAAGTCAAAGTCGCCAAGCCTGTCCACTTCATCTAGACAAATAATTACCTTCTTTTTCTTCACTACTTTCTCAAGAGATTTTGTCAACTCGCCAGTCGGCTCTCTTCCATGCACAGGTATCTGGAATTCAAGCAAGATCTCCTTCAGAACCTCATGAGTAGTACGATACTTCCAACAATTTACATAAGCTGAAACTTCTTTGAAGTAGTTTTCAAGAATCCATTTTGTGATAGTTGTCTTTCCCGTGCCCGAAGTACCCATCAAGAAGATGTTTTCAATAGAACGGTTTTTCAGCGCAGGCTTCAAGCATCGTTCAAGTTCTCTGATCTGGCCTTCCCTGTGCAAAAGTCTTGTTGGAATAAATGCCTCAGTCAAGGCTTCTTCGTTAAAAATAATTGGAGCATCATCAGAATTCATAATAATCTTATGTTTGGATAATTTAAGTCGTTAACGTTCCGCTTGGCGTTCCGATACAAAATGCTTTTCACCTAGTCGGTTTTGCCAAAGTATATTAAAAGGTGAACGGATAACTTTAAGTAGTTTGCCAAACAATAATAAAAGGTGAATAGCAATGCCAGAGTACTTGCAAGAATTTAGCAAGAGATTGAGACCTTTCAAGGGAAGTTTGGTTAGAGTCAGCTCTGTAAAAGAAATCGAACCAAAAGCCAAAGAGTATTTGAACAAAGCATCAAAGGAAGGCATGATTGAAAGAATCAAGTGGGGCTGGTATTGGGTTCCTACTGAGGTTAAGAACGTTTGGGATTTTTTGGCGAAAGACAAGAACTTCAAAGTAGTCTCCGCACAGACTGCTGCCTCGTTCTGGAACAATGATTTCGTTCACAGGGACATTTATGTTTTGAAAGTCAAGGACAAGTCCTATGGAAAAGCATTGAAGGCACTCGCAAAGAAAAAAGGATGGAACATTGAGGTTGAATACTCAAAAGACCCATCCAAAATAAAGTATCGAAAAGTCGGGAACTTGTTAGTTGAGGACATAGAGGAAAACGTGATTGCTTGTTTGCAAAATTGGGCTTTCGCAGATGCATTCGCAACATTGTACGAGAATAGAAACAAGATCAATTTGAACAGATTATACAAAGAATCTTATTGGAAAAGGATTTCAAAAACAAATGTCAGGGCCAAACAGGCCTTGGAATATGGCTTCCATCAGTTGGAGGAATTAGGCGGAGTAGAATTTCCGCACAAAGAAGCAAAGTTGGAAGATGACTTTGTAAGAAGAGAGATTGATGAAGCGATAGAGAAGGTTGTTGAACTTGGTTAGGCATTCCGAAATCATGAATTTGAGAGAGGAAGAGATCAGCACAATAATCGAACAGTTGTCCAAGCGGAGTGATGGATTCGAAAATCCCAAGATTGTCTTGATTGGTGGTTATGCTCTTAGAGCATTCACATCACTCTCGCGATACACAAGGGATTGTGACTTCGTTTTGAAGAAATCTGACGGCTGGAATCTAGACAAAATACGAAGGTTGTTGCCCAAGGATCTAACGACAGAAACCTTTGAGAAAAAGGATAGCTACGGTTTTCTGAGATGCATCAAACTGTTGAAGGCGGGCGCCAAGATTTCACTTGATTTCATGGAAGGCGAAGTGAGAGGAAGAACCGATGAACAAATATTCTTCATCACAGAAAAGTTCTTGCAGAAAGCCAGAAAAGTGGAAATTCCCATTGCAGGAAAAACGACCGAGGTCTATGTTCCGGACTATACTGACTATTTGATCTTGAAGTTCATGTCTGCCAGACCTAGCGACATCAGAGACATAGCCACATTGGCATGGAAAAACGACATTCCAAACAATCTGAAGGAAGAAGCAAAGAAAAAACTAGCCCATCCAGAGATAATAAGGAAGAACCTTAAGCTAATTCAGAATGATATTTCCAATAAACGATTCTTAGATTCATGGAAAGGAACATTCGTCACGACCGAATTCACTGAAAAGACGAAAGAAGAAGTTTTGAAAAAGCTGAAGAAATTATCATAGCTTGAGCGATACATCAGCTTTAAATTTTCCAACATACCAATAATGTTATTCAATCGAGATTTTCAGAAAATCAGACAACATTGAGGATATGTAATTGTATCGTCATTCCCTTTCGAGGCTCAGTAACACAATTGCAGAGCCCTGTTTCAAGCAGGGACTCGTAATTGTATAGACCTTCCCTCTCGAGGCTCAACAATTCAATTGCTGTTCCCTGTTTTTTGCAGGGACTGATAATTCAGTTGGGTTTCCCTCTCGGGGCTTAACGGCACAATTGCATATCCCTAACCAACAAAAGGAGTTAAGGATAATGTGATTGTGTGAGGAACAAAGTTGAGATTTACAATTATAACAAACGAATTGAAACAATTCTAGAGAGAATCAAAAACTCAGAGATAGATAAGAAAAACAGGGACGCAATTCTCGAATTCTATAAGGATTGCTTGTCACGGGGTTTGAGCAAAGCCCGAGCCTTCAAGTATCTTTACACTCTCGAAAATCTAGCCAAGCTCTTGGCAATGCCCTTTGAAAAGGCCACAAGAGACAATATCTCTGAGCTTGTTACGAAAATTGAAGAGCGAGATTATGCAGATTGGACAAAACACGATTACAAAGTAATTCTCAAAGTATTCTACAGATTTCTGAAAAAGACAGACGAGTATCCTGCTGAAGTCAAATGGATCAAAGCAACCATCAGAAATGGAAACTTGCTTCCTGTTGAAGTCTTGACCGAAGACGATGTAAAGAAATTGGTTGAATGCGCTACAAACATCAGAGATAAAGCATTCATTCTTGTGCTGTACGAATCCGGTTGCAGAATAGGAGAAATATTGTCATTACGAATTAGAAATGTGCAATTTGATGGCTATGGTGCGGTTCTGGTAGTTTCAGGAAAAACTGGAGATAGACGAGTTAGAATTATTGCGTCTGCTCCCAAAATGTCTGCTTGGCTTGAACATCATCCATTGAGAGAAAATATCGACGCACCTTTATGGGTCACTATCGGAACAAGGACAAAGAACGACATTCTCAGTTACGGAGCAGCAAAAGCAATGCTCAAAGATGTCGCCATAAGAGCAGGGATCAAAAAGAGAATTTATCCACATCTTTTCAGACATTCAAGAGCAACCTTCTTGGCAAACTTTCTCACGGAAGCGCAGCTTAAGCAACACTTTGGATGGGTTCAATCCTCTAGCATGGCTTCGACCTATGTGCACTTGTCTGGCAGAGACGTAGATAACGCGCTGCTGAAACTTCAAGGTGTCAAAACCGCAAGTCAAGAAAAAGAAGCTGTGCTGAAAACGATTTCTTGCAGAAGATGCAAAGAGAGCAACTCACCAACATCAAGATTCTGCATCAGATGCGGCTCGCCCTTGGACATAAAAAATGAATTGGAATTGGACGAGTTGAGATCAAAGGCTGACAAGCTAATGTCCATACTTATTCAGGACCCAGAGGTTCTTGAGAAGTTGCTGAGCAAACTCGAAGATAAGAAAATCTGATTAAGGCGTTTTGTTGTTTTTCATTTTTTGATAGCCATCGCGAAGAATTCTGAACCATTGTGGCATGCTTGATAAAACTTCTTCATTCAATTCCTCTTTTAGAATTTCTAATGAATCTTTATCCAACATTCAAATCCTCCGAAGATTTATCGTTCTCAATCAATTCGTAAAATCTGCCCCTCTTCTCTCCTATCGACTTTACAAAACCTCTCCTGCAAAGATGCCCCGTGTACTTTCTGAAAGACCTTTCACTTTTTGGATATTCAGAACAGTCGCAATAAAGAGTGTAGAGTTCTCCGCTTGATATTCTCTTTTTTTCTTTGAGAATTTGCAAGATAGCCGACTCATCTTCGCTCAGGACCTTGCGATTCGTTTCATCAGATACAAACTGCTCAAAAGTGGAAACGTTCCCTCGATTGGCTTCAATGCTTTTGAGAATGTTGAACGCGAGAGTCAAATTGCTCCCGCTCTTTTCCACAATTTTCTGGATGATTTCATCACTAACATTGGAAGCAGAATCTTTGAGTATTTCCGAAATCTGGTTGTTTGTTGGCTTTTCTATTTTCACTATGTTGGCTATCTTTGTACGTAGCCGAAAGTCCATCGATATATAGCTTTCGAAATGATCTACAACGAGATAGACGCAGAAATCAAGACCCAACAGTATGTTCAGAATGTCATTGTTCTTAAGATTGTCAAAATGATCAAGAAAGACAAACAGTCTAGCTTTCCTTGTCTTTTCTCTCAATCTTTTAGTCAAATCGTAATTGCTCTTGCTTGCTATCACGCTTCCCAAAAAAAGAAGAATTTCCCTCAAAACAGCGTTGGCAGTATGATAAAGTGAACAATCAACATACACGGCTTGTCCGAAACTATTGTTTATCTCATCGACAACAGATTTGATCAGCGTAGTTTTTCCAATTCCTGGTGAACCGTAAACTGCTGTGTTAATAGAGTTTTTCAGATAATCAAGAATCAGAGCTCTTTCTTGGTCTCTCTGGTCGATAAGAATCTCTGGCATGTTTCAGAAATAGTTCTTCATTAAGAAGAGCTTTACGAGTGAATGGACATTCCGTTTGTTCCGTTATCAGAGTATTGGTTCTGGCATTGGTTTTAAATCTGATATTATGCATATTATAAACAAAATCTCACAGTTGCCCGATTTAAGTAAGCTGTAAAAGAAACGAATACAATGTATATGTGCCTACAGGGTTGGAAAATGACAAAGAACAACCTCTCTGAATGGTCAAAAGAAGAATTACTTAGAGAGATAAAGAAACTAAAGAAACGAAAGAAGTACGGCATAGTTTGGGAAGACAAACCTGAAAAAGTTGCAGAGTTGTGCAAAGAAAAGTTACCAGTTCTTGCTGAGGATAGAGACAAAGAGATTGTTACTGATAAAGACAAAGCCTTCAATATACTAATCGAAGGAGATAATTATCATTCTCTTTCTGTCCTCAATTATACGTATAAGGGTAAAATTGATGTAATCTACATTGATCCACCATTTAACACTGGTGCAAAAGATTGGAAATATAACAATGACTATGTTGACATTAATGACCAATGGAGACATAGCAAATGGTTGAGTATGATGTCTAAAAGATTACTCCTTGCTAAGGGCCTGCTTAAACATGATGGCGTTCTTATTTGTGCAATCGACGATAATGAATTCCATCACTTAGGTTGCTTGTTGGAAGACATATTCAACGGTTGGGAAATGCACTGCGTGACAATCGTGCATAATCCGCGTGGTATTCAAGGAAATAACTTTTCTTACACACATGAATATGCCTTCTTTGTATTCAGGAAAGGCTTGAAAGTTATTGGTCCAAGAAAACTAACAGAAAATGAGATCTATTGGAGTAATTTAAGAAAATGGGGTGGAGAATCCCTAAGGTCAGATGCTCGTAACTGTTTTTATCCTATAATAATTAAAAACAACAAAATAGTTGGATTTGGAGATATACCATTAGATAGCTTTCACCCTAAAAAACAAACTGAAGAGAAAGATGGGAAATATAATGTATGGCCAATTGACGTTGAGGGAGTTGAAAGAAAATGGAGATATGCCCGACAGAGCATAGACTCTGTTAAGCATCTACTAAGAGTCAGGAACTCTGGTAACCGAATTGAGATAGAAATTGGAAAACCATATGGCATTGTTAGAACTGTTTGGCAAGATCCCCGATATGATGCATCGGTTTATGGTACTCAATTAGTGCATGCTCTTGTCCCAAAAACCGACTTCAACTTTCCAAAATCTCTATGGAACACGTTTGATTGCATAGCTCCAATTCTATACGAGAGAAAAAATGCTATTGTATTAGATTATTTCGCTGGATCTGGGACAACAGGACATGCGGTAATGGTGCTGAATAAGGAAGATGGAGGAAATAGGCGGTTTATTTTAGCTACAGATAATGAAAATCATATAGCTGAAGAAGTCTGCTACCCAAGAATAAGAAGAGTGATAAAAGGCCACAAAGATTATCCTGACATTACAGGAATCAATGCCAACTTAAAATATTTCAGAACTGATTTTGTTGATGCTGATCCAACAGACTTGAATAAAAAGAAGCTGGTTGATAAGTCCACAGAAATGTTGTGCTTGAGAGAGGATTGCTTTGAGGAAGTGAAGAGAGGAGTAGACTTCAGGATATTCACCAATAGCCAAGGCAAAAATCTCGGCATTATTTACGATGACAATGGGATTGAACCATTTAAGAAAGAAGCAAAGAGACTAAAGAAGAAATTTGTAGTTTATGTGTTTTCTCTTGATGAGAGTGCAAGAGAAGAGGAATTTGAAGATATGAAGAATTCAGTCGAATTAAAACCCATACCCGCAGTCATATTAAACGTGTATAAGAGGATATTCAAATGATTGAACTTAGAAACTATCAAAAACACGCAATAGAAAGTCTCAAATCGAAAGTTGAGAATGTTCTAAGAAGCCCTGAGGCTGGCGTGGTTATTTTCCAGTCACCCACAGGAAGCGGAAAAACACTAATGGTTTCTGAATTACTTAAAGAATTGGTCAAGAATCGAAAAGATAACAAAAAGTTCTCCTTCATCTGGGTGTCCGTTAGAATGCTTCATGAGCAAAGCAAAGAAAAGCTCGAGAAATATTACGAGTATGACAGGCTACTACAATGTTCTTATTTTGAAGATTTAGAAGACAGGAAAATAGGAGAGAACGAAATCCTTTTCATTAATTGGCATAGCATAAACAAGAAGGACATCAATATTTACATCAGAGAGAACGAACAAGATAACAACCTTAATACAGTCATTCAAAACACTAAGGAAGAAGGTAGAGAAATAATTCTAGTCATCGATGAAAGCCATCATACTGCAAGCTCTGAGAAATCAAAAGAACTTATTGAAATAATCTCACCGAAGGTAACCCTTGAGGTCTCCGCAACGCCACACATGCAAGAAAATGTCTCGGAGATTGAAAAGGTGTATCTATCTGATGTTAAAGCTGAAGAGATGATAAAATCAGAAATTTCGGTAAACCCAGAATTTTTGAACCTTAAAGTTGATCCAAAAAGTTCTGACGAATTGGTCATTGAACAGGCATTGAAGAAAAGGGAAGAGTTAGCAAAGCTATATCAAAAAGAGGGTTCGGGTATTAATCCGCTCGTTCTCATTCAATTGCCAGACCAGAAAGGTAATCTTATCAACAAGAAAGATGATGTACTAAAAATTCTCAGAAAAATGAATATTACAGAAGAAAATGGCAAATTGGCCGTCTGGCTATCAGAAGAGAAAACGGATACATTGGTTAATGTTGAAAAAAGCGACAATGAAGTTGAAGTCTTAGTTTTCAAGCAAGCTCCAGCACTGGGTTGGGATTGCCCAAGAGCATCAATTCTGGTCATTTTTAGAGAATCAAAGAGTTTCACGTTCACAATTCAAACTATTGGCAGAATAATGAGAATGCCTGAATTGAGATACTATAATGAACCAGAACTAAACAAAGGCTTTGTTTTCACCAATTTGCCGAACATAGAAATAACAGAAGATTACGCAAAAGACTATGTTACGATATATGAAGCGAAAAGAGACAACAAGCTTTACAAAAACATTGAACTCTCCTCAATTCATCTAAAGAGACAAAGAGAGAGAACTCGTTTATCAGGGGAATTCGTGAAAATATTCATGCAGGTAGCTGAAGATTTTGGACTGCAAAAGAAACTAGTCAGCACTCCTTCAAGGATAGTGAGTCCAATCATAGCAGATGGAAAGATTGTCAACATCGACCAAGCTGGAGAGATTGAGCGTAAGGGAACAATCGATGTTCAGCTTAATCCTACTGAAATACAGCAGAAATTTGATAAATTCATAACAGATAACTGTTCGCCGTATGCACCGGCAGATTCAAGCGATAGAATGAAGACCGCCATCTACCAATTTCTGAGTCAGAAATCCAAAGTAAAAAGATTTGACCCACACGCACAAGCTATTGTATTAGGTAAAGAAAATGTCCAGGCTTTTGTCGATGTCATTAACCTGTCCAAAGAAAAATACAAGTTGCAAGTTGTGGAACAGCTAAGTGAGGTTAGAGAAAAAGAAGAGACTAAGAAATGGGAAGTCCCAGTTGTTATAAGCTACAACAGCAAAAGCAAGAAAGAGGAAAAGGCAAAATCGATAATGAAGCCTTTCTATACCAGAAAACCAAGCGAACCTGAAAGACTTTTCATTGAATTGCTGGATAACTCGAAAAAAGTCAAATGGTGGTTCAAGAACGGAGAAACTGAATCGAAATATTTTGCAGTGATTTACGAGGAAAATGGTCATGAAAACGCATTCTATGTTGACTTCATAATTCAGTTTGAAGATGGGTCTATCGGATTATTTGATACTAAAGGTGGAATAACTGCAAAGGATGCTAAAGGGAGAGCCGAGGGACTTCAAAGATACATCAAAGAGCAGAACAAGAAGGGCAAGAATCTATGGGGTGGAATTGCAATTTTCGTAAATGGAAGTTGGAGATACAACGATAATGAAATTTACACTTACGACGAAAACAATTTGTCTGATTGGAAACTACTAAGCATCTGATCAGTCAGCTCTTTACCTTGGTTAACCTTATTCTGTCAACCAAAATCTGCAACTTAATGTATTTCAATGCAACTTCAACTACTTCTTCATTATCTTTCATGATGAGAATTTCATTAGCTGAAAGTTGAAGTTAATTCACCACTCATTGTGGTAAGGGTAGCCGTCATTTTATCAAAGCTTCTATAAGAGGCGCTACCTTGGTATAGAAGCTGACAACGCCGTTTATTGTAGCCACAGCCTTTAAAGCACTCCATGCTTTTCTAACAATGTCCTTGTCAGGTTTTGGCTTTATCAACTGGGCTTTTATTGTGTCTATGTCTGCCTGATAGTTGATTTTTTCCTCATCTGGAATTTCACTGTTCATCCTTGTGTGTCTTCCTAGGTCTTCAAGAGATTCAAACAATTCTTTGTATTCATTCCTGACAAAATTATTATCGCCCAAAACTATAACGCTGTTCTTGATATCGCTGATGTTTATACCAGCGAACCTATTGCTTTTTTGGAACTTGGACGAACCTTCAAAATAATCTATACCGTCCTTTGAAATCCTATAAGTTTTCTTTTCCGTAGGTATGCTCATCTTGCCAGTGAAATACTGAGATTCCTTTACCTCTTCTACTGCCCATCCAGTTTCAATAAGGTAAAGCAAGTTTCTGATAACATACTTTTTTTCTATTCCTTTTTTCTTTAAATCAGAAGTGATTTGACTGATTTTCAGTTTATGACTATTCATCCCTCTTGGATTCTTCCAAGCTTTATAGAGATGGTCTAAAATAGCGTCTCTAATATCATCGTCTGACTTGAATTCTGCCTTTGGCATGCTTAGAAATATAACGGATAAGCTTAAAAATTCTCTCTAAAAAGCTAAATTGTCCTCTTTAGGTTTGTAGAGCCAAAGACGCAGCTTCCATAGCCATAAAATTGCTTACTGTTCCTGTGGCTTACCTAGTAATCTGCTTTCGGTAAATCCACTTTTTGAGATTGGAAAGCTCGCGTTGCTCTGTTTCACTGATTTTCTCAGTATAAACTCCTATTCCCTTTGCCTGCTCGCCGTGATATTTCGAAAATAAATAAGAATAAATGTTAGTCATTTCCGTGGACAATGGTGTGGCTAGGCTTGCAGTGTGAAGATACACCATTGCCTCATAGTCCGTCGCAGTTTCCATCAGAGGATTTGCCAATCTTTCAATCTGTATTCTGTTTTTCATGTCATCTGTCACAACATCCTCCCATCCAGTGTACGCTATAATCGGAGCAAAAACTCGTTTGACTCCTCCTCTTTCGAATTTATCAACCACTAACTCACCTAAAATTTACGTTAATAACAAAATCGGTCGGTAGGGTGATGAAACTTATTGATGCGCAAGATTCCGTTAATACCGATAAATCAATGTCAGAAAAGATTCAATGGCATTCATTACTTTTCATACTTGGAGAATTCTCTGTACAGTTTTCAATCTCTCCTCAGCCATCTTGGCATACTCAGGTTTAATGTCGCATCCCAAGAATCTTCTACCTAGCCTTTTCGCTACCACAGCAGTAGTTCCACTGCCGATGAATGGATCAAACACAACATCTCCCGGTCTGGATGATGAAAGGATTGGCTTGATGCAAAGTGTTTCGGGATAAACTGCAAAATGGGCGCCTTTGAATGGTCTAGTGCAGACGCTCCAGAAATCTCCAGGATTCTTCCCTTTAGGATAATAGTTGTGTGCAAATCTATCATATTTTTGCCGCGAAGACCTTGCCCTCGGGCTGCCGAAAGACTCAGCATTCAATGAAAACTTGCCTTCGTATACATCTCCAGGATTCTTTCCAAGAGGATGACGACTTCCAAGGGTAGAACCTTCTATCCCATGCCCAGGATTTCCGCCGCTCCCTTTTCTCTTGAAAAAATCAAACAGCTCAGATGCACGTTCAGTGAGAAATACATCTCCCGGGTTTTTGCCTAAAGGATGATAACCTACACCATCAAATCCGATTTGTGCATTTTTGAATTTGTTTTTCCCTGACTTGTGCTCAACTCTTCTCAGCAAACTTCTTTTGTCTTTTTCAGCGCATTTATGTGGCTCTCGTATTGCATCAAGATTGTAGTAATACTTCTTGCTCTTGACAAAATGAAAGATATGCTCATGAGTGTTAGTCAATCTATCTTTCACTGAGGCAGGCATACCATTCGGCTTGTGCCAAATTATGTCATTGCGTAGTATCCATTTGTCATCAATGAGAGATAGAGCTACACGCCAAGGTATTCCAAGAAGACACTTTGCTGGTATCGTTTTATCCTTATGTCCTTCATACTTCTTTAGACCGTCTATCCTGCTTAGTGAATGCCATTTCTCATATTGTCCTCCCGCACCACCACTTGCTGAATAAGTGTCACCTAAATTCAGATAGAAGCTGCCGTCATTCTTCAACACGCGCTTGAGTGCATGAAACACTTCAACCAGTTTCTTAATATAATCTCGAAAATCAGGCTCCAACCCAATTTGACCTTCAACATCATAATCACGCAAACCCCAATAAGGCGGAGAGGTCATCACCATGTTGATACTTTCATCTGGCAACTTCTCGATGAAATCAAAGCAATCCATACAATATATCCTATCAAACTCGATGACATCTTCGATGAACTCACCTTTGAAGAATTCCGTCTGTGAAGCAGAATTGAGAGAGCAACAAAATGAGGTTTATTGATGCACCAGATTCTGTTAATGCCATTATGTTTGTGGGAACCGAAACGGAATTTATGGCACTGTTGCCCATTGGCAAGATTGTTCTTTAACATGAAACAATAACTTGCATGTCGGAATACTACGTCACTGAAAAGAATCAGGAAACTCCTCCGAGAAGCGCCTACGAGTCTCTCAAGAACTACGCTGATGCAAAAATAAAGGCTGATCTGTATCTAAAGAGATTATCTGATGAAACAGAAGTCTTGTTCTCTCACTTCATAAAATATGCAAAAGAAGAGAACACCATCCAGCCACGCAGGTTCTCTGAGCTAATAGAAAATTTCTACTATGAAATCTTGAACATGGAATGCAATGGCAAGGACAAAGTTATCAGAGCTTCACTCACAAGAAGATTCAAGAAATTGATGAAGAAGCGCATTATCCAGGACCCAAGACATCAGATAAGTTTGGATGAGTATCTGATTTGAGAGTTATCGGCATCAGCTCGTATCAATAAATGTGATAAGTTATCATCGTCATTGGTCTTGAATGGACTTTAGATTTATCAGCGCTGATTGTGGACACGCCATCACGTTGCAGAATCTTGGAGGCAAATGCATGAGTTGCGGAAAGATATGTTGCAACCAGTGCTTGATTTTACTGAATTGCGAAATGCTTTGTCCAACTTGCTTTATCGAGAGATTGAAAGAGTGATTGAATGCTTGTTTGTTGCGAATCATGCGGATCACTAATACAGAACAGCGAAGTGAGAGGTAATTGTAGAGTTTGTGGAAACAAGACCTGTGTAGCATGCATGAGAACGTGCGATGAATGTCTCCAGATAGTTTGTCAGAACTGCATAAGCAGCAGAGAACTCTGGAGAGACAACATCCACTATTTCAGAAAAATCTGTAGGAATTGCAGGTGATTTTATCGGATATGTTGTTTGCTTTAATTGCGGAAGAATTTCGCCAGAAAGAGAATTCTGCATTTATTGTCACATGCCTTTGTCAATACCTCCACCACAAACCAATGAAGGCATAGCACTCGGCTCAATGGAAAACGGACAACTATTCCGCCTTCCTCTGAAGTATTTTGGTTTTCACTTTGCTTTCTACGGCGTCACCGGAACTGGAAAAACGAGAGCTGCAATGAATCTTGCGATAAGAGCAGAAAATGAAGGAATGTTTCTCCGAGTGATAGATGTCGAAGGTGAATGGAAGAACATCATTCCAGAACTGAAAAAGGATACAGTCTACTATGACATCAACAAGAATCTGAAGATAAATCCTTTCTGTCTTCAAGATTGTGGATTGACAAAGCTTCTTTTGAAAGAGACTATTTTCAAGGGAATGGAAGTCGAGTACAGAGATCTTAGTCCACAGATGAACTTCATGCTTGACAAGTGCGTGCTTGCGAGCAAAAGCATTCCCGAGCTTATAGACAATGTTGTCTCGCTCAAACCAGAAACAGAATTCCCAATGAGAAACCTCGACCTGACAAGAACCGCTCTCTTGACAAGACTCAATCCCTACAGAGACAATCCTGTACTGCGAAGCATCTTCTATTTGAAAGAATCAAGCATTGATTTTGAGTCGCTAAAAGACAAGAACATCATAATCGATTTGCATGGTCTAGACATGAAAGTGGCCTACAAGAAAGAACTCCGCTTGATCTACAATAACTTGTCAATTGCATATCTGAGACAAGCACTGAAAACAGAAGAAGCCACAACAGCAAGAAATTTGTTCATTGCGGACGAAGCTCAACTGCTCGTCCCGAAAATTCTGCAAAAAGCAATCTCTACAGATACATGGACCACAACAGATTTCGCAACGAGGCTCAGAAAAAGAGGAGAATCCCTTGTAATAGTGTCACAGAGCCCTGCGAACATCGAAGATGACATACGCAAAAATTCACAGAACATGTTCGTCTTCAGGCTTCACGACCCCTGGGACATCAAAGCAATTGCTGGCATGTTTGGCTGTGTTCACATAGACGAAGTCAACTATTTTTCAAGCATGCTTACCAGTCTAGAGGAAAGAACAGCACTGACAAAAACTCCGCAATCACCTTTTCCATTCACAATCAAGACGCTTGATGTAGAACTTTCCAATCTTGCTGAGAAAGATTTAGAGAGATATCTTACCGAACCTGAGAAAGAAAAAGAAGAAGCTCTCAGTGAAGACGAGCAAGAGCTAATGAAGAGCATCAAAGAAAAACCCTTCTTGAACAATACTGATAGGGCACTAACCTTGTGTTGGCATAGGTCAAGATACTCAGAAATCAGGAAGTTATTGAAGAGAAAAGGATTGATAGAAGAGATATCATTCAAGACGAAACTGAGAGGAGCACCGAACCGTTTTCTGAAACTAATTGAGAAAAATGAATATGGACGAGGCCAGTTTATACATGCCTTTTGGGTCGAAAATATCTTCAATTATTTGAAAGAGCAAGGGCTTGAT
>Ga0315280_10007976_pt1 | contig 14022 bp, 19 predicted proteins | sample YL17G06_40_MG_FD_203697 | JGI IMG/M metagenome (GOLD analysis project Ga0315280, IMG submission 203697) | Sediment microbial communities from Yellowstone Lake, YNP, Wyoming, USA - YL17G06_40 | ecosystem: Environmental > Aquatic > Freshwater > Lake > Sediment | place: USA: Wyoming | collected...
ACGGCGCTGGCAACCCAGGTCTGCAGCTATGGCGGCAGGATTAACCGATCATGTATGGACAATAGAGGAACTTATGATGACTGTCGCAGTTCCTGGGTTCGACAACACAAAATAGGGAGACTACCCAAAAATCTAAAAGGACAATTAATGCTGGGGATGAGATGAAGTCACCGGAAAGGATTACTATCGCCCTCGACGAGGAGACAGCAGGCCTTTTCAAGAAGATGAAAGAAGACCTGGGCATGTCCCAGAGCGAGATGATGCGTGAGGCACTGAAGTTTTTCGGCAAGCACAAGTCTCTGTTCGAGTTTGCCGAGGATAAGAAGGTCTATACCCATGCGGAGATGCTCTCTGCTGGCGAGCATGTGATCCTGGATATCGACCACTGGATCCTCTTCCTGAGCTTCATTGAGACTCATCCCGAGAAAGAGAAGTTCTGGAATTTTCACAAGGAGGTCTGCCGGGCCCACGCCGAGCAGTTCAAGCACAAGCTCTTCAATGCGGAGAGCATCCTCCGGCGCCTGGAGATCTGCAACCTCTTTAAGATGAGCAAGACCGGAAAGAACGAGTTCACCCTCATCTTCGGATCGGATGCGCCGAAGAAGTTCGTTCGGACAGAGCTGGAAGAGATCTTCGCAGGCATGGGCTTCCTGGTGGAGATCAATGAGGACTTCTCCAAGCTGAGGGTGAAGGTAATCCACGATCTGTGAGTATCTCGTTTTATTTCGTTGTTGGACTACTTTTCGGTCGTGATTCAACTATGCACAGGTTATCAAGATGAGAGTCGAAGGGAAGCTTAAAAAGGTGGTTAAGAGGATTATATTTGGAGAGAACATAGACCCCATGATGATATCTACTAGCTACATTGAACGGCAAAATTTAACATGCAGACAAGATAATAACCGCATATCCAGGAAAACCATAGGTTTCTCTAAGAAAACTGTGGAATTGGATCAGCAAATGACCCTATATTTTGCAAACTTCAACTACTGCCGAAAGCACCGCTCTCTTAAATATAAGGATGATCAGGAGATAACAAGGTTCAATTGCCCTGCGAAGCAAGCCGGCCTAATTGATCATATCTGGAGCCTGCATGAATTATTGACCTATGCATATTACAAAATTAAAACCTATTAACAATTCACGACCGATGCGGTAGTCTACCACAATTCAGTTGATCTAACCCTTTCATGATCGTATAATCGAATGAGTGAGGGGGTTGTATTCGATTGATTTCCCGCGCATCAAGATCTGTCAAATGAAGCCTAAGATTATGGTTTCTGTGTTCAACAACTCAATATAGGTGGATTACCCAAATTCTTGTATTGGTACAACTCAATTAGGTATCACGAGAGTCTTGATGAAAAACACTATCTTCAGACCCCAGAGGATGCATTTTGGTCAAGAATGCCTGATGAGTGCAAGCTAAATCAGTTCCTTTCAAGGATGGAGAGAGATTTTAATGCATCAGAACAGATTAAAAAGGAATGACGCCGTTTATAAATGCCATACTTTCGGGACTTACAGAAAATAAGTTACACTGCCTCATATTACTATAGCGTCTGGATTTTGGATTGGAAAAAATTTAAGTGCTGAATGGCCTTTCCATGCATACTGCGAGGAGGTTCATGACCTACGACGGCATCAGATCAGGATGTTTCGATGACTCCTGGCCCCCGGTGCGGGGAGACTACACGGTAGGCAACCCGGAATCCGGGGTAGCGGTTGTTACTTTGGCCAGCCAGATTCGCGCGAAGGGTGCAGCCATCAGCGGACCCTGTAAGACTGAGAACCTGGGGATCGAGAAGATCGTGGCCAATGTGATCTCCAATTGCAATATACGCTTTCTTCTCCTCTGCGGTGCGGAGTCGAAGGGGCATCTGCCTGGAAACACTCTTCTCGCTCTTCACAGAAATGGCCTTGATGAGCAGGGCAGGATTGTAGGGTCCAAAGGCGCCATCCCCTTCATCCAGAATCTGCCGCCCGAGGCAGTTAGGCGCTTCCAGGAGCAGGTGGAGCTGATAAACCGCATCGGTCTGGAGGACATAGAAAAGATCGAGGAGCTGATCGCGGAGTATAGCCGCCTCGCCCAGCCTTATCCGGAAGAGCCCTTCCAGGTGGTCAGGAGGAGGGTCGCGCCGCTTCCAGTCCTCTTCGGAGAAGGCGATCTTATCTTGGGATCGGGCGTGGTCATGGATACATCAGCTTGGCTGATTTCGTCAGAGGGATGACTGGTGTTTCGGTTCAAGCGCGAGCAGTCTATAGTGAATGTGGCGGGGGTGAAGTTCGGCGGCCAGCCGGGCGAGCTGCCCACGGTCCTGTGCGGCACCATATTCTATCAGGGGCACAAGGTAGTGCAGGATGAGGAACGGGGCTTCTTCAATCGGGCAGCGGCAGAAGGCCTCGTGGCCCGCCAGGCGGAGCTGTCGGAGGAGACGGGGTGCCCGGCTGTCCTGCACCTCTACGCTCGTAGCATCGAGGCTTTTTTGCGTTATCTTGATTTTGCGGAAGAAGCCTGGAGCGGCCCTTTGATCATCGACTCGGCAGATCCCGTCACGCGCGGGGCTGCTGCCCGATTGGTCTCGGAGCTGGGATATGCGGACAAGACCATCTACAACAGCATAAGTCTAGGCACGGATGAGGCGGAAGCGCAGGCCCTCAAGGAATCGGAGATCGATTCGGTTATCATCCTGGCCTATAATCCGGCAAAGCCCGGTGTGGATGGCACTCTCCGGATTTTGGAGACCGGAGGATCAGTGAGGGAAAATGGGTTGATCCCTCTGGCCAGGGACCTGGGAATGGTCAATCTGCTCATAGATCCGGGGGTCGTCCCCCTGGGCAACGGTGCGGGATCAGCGCTGCGCTTCTCCGTCGTGGCCAAGGCCAGGCTGGGCCTTCCCGTGGGCTCAGGAATTCACAACGCTGTGAGCGCCTGGCCCTGGCTGCGTCATAAAGAGATGACGACCAGGAGATGCTGCGATGCCGCGGCTGCGGCCATGCAGCTTCTTTCCGCAGGCGACTTCTTGCTCTACGGTCCCATTGAGAACGCCGACTTTATCTTTCCCGCAGCAGCATTGGCCGATATTCTGGTGGCTGAGGCGGTGAGGGACCTTGATATATGGCCTGCGGCCGGGCACCCTCTGCAGCGGTTGGTCTAGAAAGGATTTATACCAAAGAGCCAGAGCCAATAGCATGTACCTTTCCCGCGAAGAGGAGAGCATCTGCCAGGGCGAGCGCGGCGAATCCTTGCGCCGCGCCATGGAGATCCTGGTGGCCCTGGGGGAAATCTATGGAGCGGAGCGGCTCGTTGCGGTCAGAAGCGTTCAGATCGCGGGCGTCTCCTTCAAGAACATCGGCGAGGCGGGACTGGAGTGGATCAGTGATCTGCGGGGCCGCGTGGTCGTCCCCAGCATCCTCAACCCGGCGGGCATGGACCTTTATCGGTGGAAGGAGATGGGGATCAGTGAAGATTTTGCCGCCTGGCAGAAGAAGGTGGTGGAAGCCTACGAGCGCCTGGGCGTCACCGTGGACTGCACCTGCACCCCTTACCAGATCTACGACAACCTGGCCAGCCGGGGCGATCATCTGGCCTGGAGCGAGTCCTCGGCAGTCTCTTACGCCAACTCCGTCATCGGAGCCAGGACCAACCGGGAGGGCGGGCCTTCGGCGCTGGCGGCGGCGCTGGTGGGAAAGACTCCCCTTTATGGCTATCATCTGGATGAGAAGCGGAGACCAACCCATCTCGTGGCTGTTGATGCGGATTTGAAGGGCTCTGACTACGGAGCCCTGGGTTTTCTGGTGGGCAGAATCGTCAAGGACGGCGTGCCTATCTTCAGGCTGCGAAGCCTGCCAGCCTCTGATGAGCTGAAGGCCCTGGGAGCGGCCATGGCTGCCAGCGGCTCCGTGGCCCTCTACTACGTGGAGGATGCAACTCCCTCTCCACCCGCCGGAGCGGAGCCCGGCGAGAGGCTCGATCTGGGCAGGAAGGAGATTGATGAGGTTTATGAAAATTACCCGGGAAGCGATGCGGAGATCGTGGCCCTGGGCTGTCCCCACTGTTCCATGGCGCAGCTGGAGAGGATAGCCGATCTCCTGGAGGGCAGACGGGTGCAAAAGGAGCTGTGGGTCTGCACCGCCCGCAAGATTGCAGAGAAGTGTCCCGATCTGGTGGCCAGGATTGAGAAGAGCGGTGCCAAAGTCTTATGCGATACCTGCATGGTCGTCTCCCCGGCCAGTGAGCGCTACAGGAAGATGATGGTCGACTCCGGCAAGGCCCTGGCCTACATCCCTGGGCTGTGCGGCATTGAGGCGGGCTTTGGGAGCACGGAAGAGTGCATAGATGCGGCGCTAGGAAGGATCTGAGGATGGAGATCAAGTGCCATAAGGTCGCATCCGGCTGCGCATCCGGCCCAGCTCTGGCCACGAAGGAGCCGATATCATTCCTCGGCAATGTCAATCCCAAGACAGGCGTGGTGGTCGATCCCGCCCACGAGCTTTATGGCCAGAGCATAGCGGGAAAGGTGCTGATCTTTCCGGGGGGCAAGGGCTCCACCGTTGGATCTTATGTTATTTATCAGCTCAAGAAGAGGGGCCTGGCCCCGGCGGCCATGATAAACCTCTGCTCCGAGCCAATCGTGGCGGTAGGAGCGATCATCAGCGGCATTCCTCTGGTGGATAGAATTCCGGAGACTATCCTGCAACTGGAGAGCGGAATCTTGGTCGAGGTCGATGCCGACCGAGGGCTTGTTAAAATTTTCGGGCCCGCCAGCTTGAAGCATAGGCATCGAGGAAGTGATCGTTCTGCTCCGGAGTGCCCACGCTGACGCGCAGGCAGTGCTCTCCTGCACCCGGGAAAGTGGAGCAGTCTCTTACTACAATCCCTTGGCCGAGCAGCCGCTCCGCGACCAGGCTTGATCTTTCTCTGGTTGGAAAGTACAGAAAGTTTCCTTCGGTGGGAAAAGCCTCGATCATGCTTCTCATCCGCTCCCGCTCGCTAACGATCTTGCCGACCGACTCTTTCATGTATTCAAGGTCATGCAGGGCAGCCACGCCGGCGGCCAGAGAAAGGCTGCTGATACTGAACAGCGGCGCGATGCGCCGGTACTGCTCTGCTATCCATTCTGGCGCCACGGCATAGCCCAGGCGCATTCCAGCCAGGCCAAAGGCCTTGGAGAGCGTCCTTCCCACTACGAGGTTGTCGTAGTCCCTGACCAACCTCAGCAGGTCATTTTCGGCAAACTCGGCATAGGCCTCGTCCAGGAAGACAATGCCGTTCGTGCTCTCTGCTATCTCCCTCACGCTTCTTTCAGAGACCGAGTTGCCGGTGGGATTGTTGGGTGAGCAGAGAAAAGATCATCTTGATCTCGTCTGGGACATTCGGGTCAACCTCGAAGCCCGGCAGCCTTGGACGATAGACGGGCAGTGCCCCGCAGAGCCTTGCCGCCAGAGCGTAGAGGTTGTAGGTGGGCACGGGAATCAGGGCCTTGTCTCCTGGCCCCAGAAAGAGCCGCGCGATGGTGGTTATGATCTCGTCCATGCCTGCGCCCGTGACCGTGTTCTCCTCCGGATATCCAGTGTAATTTGACAAAGCTTCTAGAAAAGGCCGAGAGTCCGGATACCTGCTCAGCGGCACATCTTTCAGAGCCTCCCAGACCCTGGGGCTGGGGCCGTAGGGATTCTCGTTGCGGCTGAGGACTGTGATCATCTCTTGCGGGATCTCGTATCTGCGAGATACCTCTTTGAGATCCGGGCCAGCCTCGTCCAGCTCCAGGTCTGCCAGAAAGGGCATGATGTTTTTGGAGTAATCCTTCAAGATCATTCACGAGGACTGTTTAATCGGGAAGATATCCTTTTATCTCTTCTGGGTCTCAAAGCCAGCATGTTCAAGATCGGTTTTATCAAGCTGGGAAATATTGCAACGTCCCTGGCCGCTGATCTGGCCTTGGATGAGATAGCAGAACGAACCGACGTTGAGTTCAAGATCGTCAGCTTCGGCCCCAAGATGACCAAGAAGGAGGGCGAAGCCTCAGTGGAACTGAAGGCCTGGGGTCCGCAGCTCGTAGTCATCAGCAGCCCCAACGCCGCGACAGCGGGACCAACAGCTGCCCGAGAGCAATTCCGGGGCCTGCCCACCATCGTCATCTCCGACGGCCCGACCAAGAAGGAGGCGCGCGATGCGCTGGGGACCGGCTACATCATCCTGCCCGTGGACCCGCTCATCGGCGCTAAGCGCGAGTTCCTCGACCCGGCAGAGATGGCCCTCTTCAACTCTGATGCCCTCAAGGTTCTGGCCGCCGGCGGCGCAATCAGGCTGGTTCAGGAGGAGCTGGACAGGGCCATGGCCCTCATCGCCAAGGGCGAAATCAATCTGCCCGCGATCTTAGCTACGCCGGAGAAATGCGCAGAGCGCATGAATTTCCAGAATCCCTACGCTCGCGCCAAGGCCGTGGGCGCGCTCTACATGGCGCAAACGGTCGCCTCTATCGACGCCCAGGCCTGCTTCAGGCTCAAGGAGCTGGAGGCCATCGCCCTGGCTGCTGCCGCTGGCCATGAGGTCATGCGGGCGGCTGCGCGCCTTGCGGATGAGGCCAGAGAGCTGGAGAAAGGCAACGATTCCGTCTCCAGGAAGCCTCACGCTCGCTCGGGAGAGCTGATGAAGAAGACCCGGCTCCTGGAGAAGCCGGAGAAGATCTGAATACTTTCGCTCCGCACGGACATTGACTAAATAGCAGCGGGTGCCATTCAATCATTGTGGCAAAGGAAGATTGCTATCCTACCGCCCTACACGCTTCTGGGCAAGAGATGGCGACCTTCCTATTCACCCCGTACCTTTTTCCTTTCCATACTGCGCTCTCGAGTCGGTCGCTGTTCAAAAACGAGATTTTGGAATTTTTCCTGAATGGAAAGAGCTATACCTCCCTGGGCGAAACTCCTTTTTCGCATGGCTTTGCTGGAGATCAAGGATCTAAACAAGCTCTTTTGGGCAGACGGCAAGGAGATGGAGGTCCTGCGGGAGATCAACTTGAGCATCAGGGAGAACGAGTTCATCTGCTTCATCGGCCCCTCTGGCTGCGGCAAGACCACCCTGCTTCGCATCATCGCTGGCCTGGAGGAGCCCACCTCGGGCACAGTCTCCCTGGCAGGCGATCTCATAGCGGGGCCCGGCCCGGAGCGGGGTATGGTCTTCCAGGAGTACTCTCTATTCCCATGGCGAACGGTCCTGGATAACATCGCCTTCGGCCTGGAGCTGAAAGGCGTGCCCGCTGATGAACGCCGGACGCAGAGCAGGCAGTACCTAAAGATGGTGGGCCTGGAGCGCTTTGAGACCCGCTATCCTCACGAGCTCTCCGGAGGCATGAAGCAGCGCGTGGCCATCGCGCGAGCTTTGGTCAACGACCCTAAGGCTCTGCTCATGGACGAGCCCTTCGGCGCTCTGGATGCCCAGACTCGTAACATCATGCAGTCCGAGCTCTTACGCATCTGGGAGGAGGAGAAGAAGACCGTGGTCTTCGTCACTCACAGCGTGGATGAGGCCATCTTCCTGGCGGATCGCATTGTGATCATGTCCGCCCGGCCGGGCCGTGTAAAGGATGTCATCGAGATCACCTTTCCTCGCCCCAGGAACAGGACCAGCTCCGAGGTCAATAAGATACGGGACCGCATCCTGTGCGATCTCCGCTCGGAGATTGTCACATCTTAAGGATATGGTTTTATATCGCGGGGGACTCTTACCTTATAGCCTGTTTTAGCTGGTGAGGCGGTTGGTCGGATCTAGATGGATGGAGCTTCCGCGAAAAGTAGCGGTGGGCAGTGGAGTCGTGCTAGAGCTTCCGGAGATCTGCGCCGATCTGAAGCTTGAGCCTCGCGCCCTCATCGTCACCGGCCCCCATACAGATGACGTAGTGGGAAAGGCCATATTCAAAATGCTGGAGGATGGCGGATTTCAGCCTGAAACCCTCATCACCAGCGCCTCCAAGATGGAGGAGGTGGATCGCGCAGAGAGGCTGGCGCGAGAGACTGAGGCCGGATTCTTTATTGGCGCTGGCGGCGGCAGGTCGATAGACATAGCCAAGCTGGCATCTCTGCGGGTGGATATACCGTTTCTATCTGTGCCCACGGCTGCCTCCCACGACGGCATCTGCTCAGCTCAGGCATCGTTGACCATAAATGGAGAGACCGCTTCCATCCCAGCGCATGCGCCCCTGGCCATTGTGGCAGACACGAAAATAATATCGCAGGCGCCAGCGCGGCTGCTTGCTGCCGGATGCGGTGACATAATCTCCAATTACACGGCCATCCTGGACTGGCAGCTGGCCCACCGGCTGAGAAATGAGGAATACAGCGAATATGCCTCAGCCCTCTCCGGCATGACGGCGAGGATGATAGTGGAGCTTGCACCCGATATCCGGCCAGGCCTGGAAGAGTCGGCGAAGATAGTAGTCAAGGCTCTCATCTCCAGCGGTGTGGCCATGAGCATAGCCGGCTCATCACGCCCCGCCAGCGGCTCGGAGCACAAGTTCGCCCATGCCATGAACCGCATCGCTTCGGGAAGAGCGCTCCATGGCGAGCTGTGCGGCCTTGGCACCATAATGATGATGTATCTGCATGGCGGAGACTGGGAGATGATCCGCAGCGCTTTGGGCCAGGTGGGAGCGCCCACGACTGCTTCTCAACTGGGCCTGGATGCGGAACAGGTGATCGAGGCTCTGATCTCTGCCCATAAGATCCGGCCAGATCGCTATACCATACTGGACTCAGGCCTCAACTCCAAGGCGGCGGCAAGTGCGGCCGAAGCTACGGGAATAATCTAATAAATAATAATTAGACCGGAGGATGAATTATGTCCGAGGCATCTACACAAATCACGCTGATTGGAACTAAGCTCGCCACCATTGGCATGGAGTTCACCTTCATGGGCCCGACTCCCGAATGCGAAGCCTGCAAGCTCAGAAACACCTGCATCAACCTGGAGCCGAAACGGCGGTACAGAGTCCTGGGAACGCGGGGAGAGCTGGTCCACGAGTGCCCCATCCACGAGGCGGGAGTTCGCGCTGTGGAGGTGGCGGAGAGCCCCATAATCGCGGCCTTCGACGCCAGGAAGGCCTTTCCCGGCTCCAAGATCGTCTTCGAGGCCATGAAGTGTGACGATGAGGAATGCAGCATGTTCGAGATGTGTCACCCTGCGGGCTTGAAGGATGGCGAGAGGTGCACCATCGTGGAGGTGGTGGGGGAATCTCCGGAGGAATGTCCGCGAGGAAATGTCCTGAAGCTGGTGGAGTTCCGGCGCTAGATGCATCTTCTCACCTATTCAAGGAACGTATTCCTTCCCGTGACCGACCTGTGCAGGAACAGGTGCGGTTACTGCTCTTTTCGGCGTGACCCGCCCCAGGCTCGAGTGATTCGCAAGTCAGAGGCATTGACTCTCCTGGCCCGCGGTTCGGAGGCGGGCTGCAGCGAGGCCCTTTTTTCCTTGGGCGAGAGCCCCTGGCAGGTAGCGGGTTTTGAGAGGCTCATGGCCGAAGCGGGTCGGTCCAACCTCCTGGATTATCTGGTGGAGCTCTGTGAGCTGGCCCTGGAGGCAGGACTGCTACCCCACACCAACGCTGGCATCCTTGATGATGACGGCCTGCGGAGGCTTCAGCCATACAATGCATCCATGGGGATGATGCTGGAGACCACGGCCCGCCTGAGGTCTCATGACGGCTCGCCGGGAAAGCGGCCTGATGTGAGATTGGATCACATCGCCCGGGCAGGCAGGCTGCAGATTCCCTTCACTACCGGCATCCTGATAGGCATTGGCGAGAGCTGGGCGGATAGAAAGGAATCCCTGGAGGCCATAGCCGATCTGCATAGAACCTACGACCACATCCAGGAGGTCATAATCCAACCGCTTGATCCTAAACCGGGAACAGCCCTGGCAAGAGCGCCTCGGCCCGGCATAGAGGATCTTCGTCAGGTAGTGCGTATGGCCAGAGACATTTTGCCCCCTGAAGTGGCCGTTCAGGTTCCTCCCAACCTGGTTGACCCTCTGCCTCTGGCGGACGCCGGGGCAGATGATCTGGGGGGAATAAGCCCGGTGACATCCGACTGGATAAATCCCGATCATCCCTGGCCGGGGCCTGAGGAGCTGCGAATGCATCTGAAAGGCTATATCCTTAAGGAGAGGTTGCCGGTTTATCCCCGCTTTATCTTGCGGCGGTGGCATGGCCAAAAGACCCGCGTTCTGTTGACGGCTCTGGCGAGCGAGGACGGCCTGCGGCGAAAAAGTATATCTCCTAAGATAGAAAGGTGTCTAATTCGTGAAGAAGATTTGGCTTGAGATTGGCATGAGCACCGGTCTGGTGCTTCTGATGATCGCCCTCATTCTAGTCGTGCAGATCGCTCTTCCAGCAGAGCTGAGGTCGCCTGGTTTCGCTCTGATCGTCCTGCTCTTCATGGCAGCCATGGGCCTGGTGGGCGTAAAGCTGGTGGATATGTAGCAACGTTAAATATAAATATAATAATACACATTTTTCGTCGAGGGGTTTAAAATGGCGGGATTTCTGGAGAAGCTCAAGCTTATAGGCAAGTCTGGAGAAGAGGATTACTCCGAGGTCGATCTGAGTCAGTTCGAGGAGATGGGCGGCTCCCCGGAGATCGTCCTGAGGGTGGCAGAGCTGGGAAAGGTCGAGGTTCTGCCGGAGATCAAGCAGGAGATCTACGCCGGGAATATAGTCCTGGTGGATATCGCCGGCCTGAAGCGAGACAAAGCCGCCCTGGACAGGGCCATTGGCGAGCTCAAGAAGGCGGTGGAGGACGTCTCGGGAGACATCGCGGGGATAGGCGATGATCTGGTGGTTCTGGTGCCAAGCGGCATTAAGATAGACCGCGAGAAGGTGGTCGGAGGCAAAGATTGAATTTAGCGACAAATGCCAACTGTCCCGTCTGCTGCAAAGAGATGCAGTTTCACTGGGCGACCCAGGAGATACCCTATTTCGGAGAGGCCATGGTCATCGCCGGCGTGTGCCGCTGCGGCTTCAGGCACAGCGATACCATCCTGCTGACCCAGAAGGAGGCTTCACGCTACACCCTGGAGGTGACGGCGGTCGAGGATCTGGATGCCAGAGTGATCCGTTCCTCCAGCGGCACCATAAGAGTGCCGGAGCTGGGCATAGACGTCGAGCCGGGATATGCCTCTGAGTCTTACATATCCAATGTGGAAGGCGTCCTGGACAGAATTGAGGATATTGTGGCCTTAGCCACTCGCTCGGCGCGAGAGGCGGGCAATGTGGAGAGCACAAGACGAGGCGAAGCGATCCTGGAGAAGATCGACCTTGTCAGGAAGGGCCAGTTCAGGCTGACCTTCGTGATCGAGGATCCTCTGGGCAACAGCGCCATAGCCTCGAAGAAGGCTGTGAAATCCCCTCTGACGGATGAGGATATGGCCGGTCTCAAGACGGGGATGATACTTCTGGACGTCTGAGATGATAGTTTTCAGCGGCGGCACGGGCACGCCCAAGCTTCTCCGGGGCTTGAAAGAACTTCTTTTGCCAGAGTCCCTCTCCGTGGTAGTGAACACGGCGGAGGACCTCTGGATCTCAGGCAACTACGTCTCGCCGGATGTGGACACAGTGCTCTACACCCTGGCCGATTTGATAGACGAAAAAAGATGGTGGGGCATCAAGGGCGATATGACTCTCACCCACGACTTCCTGCTCGCTTTAGGCCATCAAGAGAGGCTTACACTGGGCGACAAAGATAGGGGCGTGCACATCTTTCGCTCCGAGCTGCTGCGGCGCGGCCTTGGCCTGAGCCGCGCCACCGAGGCCCTGGCAAGATCCCTGGGGATCGAGCAGAAGGTCGTTCCCATGAGCGATGATCCTGTTTCTACTATCATCGCTACTAGAGAGAAAAAGATGCACTTCCAGGACTTTTGGGTGGGTTTAAAAGGAGGGCCTGATGTTCTGTCTCTCACCTTCGAGGGAATAGAAAAAGCTATTCCAAGCCAGGGTTTCCTGGATCTTCTGGAGCAGGAGGACTCCGTTCTCCTCGGCCCCAGCAATCCCGTGACCAGCATCGGGCCTATCCTGGCTTTGCCGGGCGTGCGCGCGCGCCTGAAGGGAAAAAAGGTCGTGGCCGTCAGCCCGCTGGTGGGAAACAGGCCGGTGAGCGGTCCGGCGGCGAAGCTCATGCACGCTTGCGGCGTTCCCGTCAGCGATGAGGGCGTGAAATCCCTTTTGGGCAAGGTTGATCTCTTTGTGGTCGACAAGACGAGCAGCTACAAAGGAGAGTGCGTCCGGCTGGATACTCTTATGAGGAGCAAGAAGGATAGCCTCAGTCTGGCGAAAAGCTTGCTCGAGCTGATCAAATGTTCTTAGGCGTCGATCACGGGACCACAGCTATCCGCTTTGCCGTCGAGACAGGACGCTGCTGGGAGCTTCCTAGGCACGAAGCCAGCCGGCTCTCTTCTGAGGAGATCCTCGCAGGCATTCGGCGTAATCTGGGACTCACCCATGTCGATCTGGTGGTCCTGACCTACTCCATGGGCGACGGTCTTACCCGCATCGTGCGCCTGGAGGACGCCCCGAACCGGGGCATCATCCAGCAGGATGGTGCCGGCCTGCACGTCGGCGGCGGCACCAGGGTCTTCGAGGCTATAAAGAGTTCCGGCTGGCCCTGCGTGCTCTTGCCGGGAATACACCGCGCAGGCGATGTCGATCCCAGGCTGAAGGTCTTCTCCCACGGCATGAGCCCGGAAAAGGTCGGCCTGGCCTACGGAGTCTTCCGGCAAGGCCAAAACAGCTTCATAATCTCCGATGCCAGCTCCAATACCGTGACCTTCTGCGTCCTGAAGGGAGAGATCATCGGGGCCATCGATGCTCCCATCTTCGCGCCTGGATTGATGCAAGGCCCTCTGGATGTTGAAGCCATAAGAAATGTGGATGCGGGAAAGATGAGCGCCAATCAGGCCTTCACCTGCGGCGGCATTCTCTGCAAGATGGGGCGGTCGGGCCTCGAGGAATGTGCTCCCGAGGAACGAAGACTGGCTCTTGAGTCTCTTGCCTTATTCGCGGCCATGGAGATCTCCGCCCTGCTCGTCCTCTCGCGCGATCGGGGGGAACCCGACCCTCGCCTCTTTCTGGCTGGCAGCCCGGCTTCTCTGATCGAGACGCGCGTAGCTGATCTCTTGGGCAGAGATGTGAAATCCCTGGGAAGATGTGCGGCCGCTGAAGGTTGCGCCTGGATTGCAGCGGCTGTGTTCAAAGGCTGCGAAAGCATCCTGGGCCTGGAGGTGGACCAGGCTGCCAGGTTTAAGGATGGCAAAGCATGGAGCCTGTGAACTGGAAGGAGCTTTTGCAGGAGCTGGAGGCCGAAGCTGCAGCTCTTCGCAAAGAGAGTACGAGGGCCAGGAATCTGAGACGAAGGGCGGAGCAGTCTCTACAGCTAGCGGAGTCGGCATCAGCCGAAGCGGAGATAATAAACCGTCTCGACTTCCTGCTGATGGGGCTCACTGAAGCTGCAAAGGAGAACGTCTGCACCAATACCAAGTGCCCTCATTACAGCAAGAGATGCAAAATGAGATAATAGTAATAACAGCCCTGGCTTTGCCAGGACTGGATGAATGAGATTTTTATCAAGATTATCTTACACCGGACCTGCTATCCGACCATTTGTTCAGTATCATGGGGAAGGCAACCACAAGTACGCCGAATATAACTATGGCATATATCTGAGACATGATATCCATCTCTTTTCACCTCCTGGGAAATTGGACAGATTGGCTCGGCAGGCTTTCGAGTCAGACCATGATAAACCTTTTGCTGCATGATTCGTTATGCGGAGTCCAGAAGGCTCGGAATCTATACGACTGGCCTATCTGTTTTATGCTATCTTTGTATTAGTGGTAGAGGTAAAAAGGTGTGTAGTCCTGAATGTTTGGACTTTATATACTCCAGCCTGTTTATTATATTCTTTAACAACCATTTAATTCAGTCTCCATCCGATTCAGGAACATTCCTAATTTGCATCCGTCTGGCAGCCTTG
>Ga0315280_10007977_pt1 | contig 14021 bp, 9 predicted proteins | sample YL17G06_40_MG_FD_203697 | JGI IMG/M metagenome (GOLD analysis project Ga0315280, IMG submission 203697) | Sediment microbial communities from Yellowstone Lake, YNP, Wyoming, USA - YL17G06_40 | ecosystem: Environmental > Aquatic > Freshwater > Lake > Sediment | place: USA: Wyoming | collected...
CTGGGTTGATGTCAACAAAGATGGCAAGCTCGACCTCTATGTGACGAATGGGGAAGCCCAGGGGATCCATGCCGTCTCCAATATCCTCTATATCAACTACGGCACCTATTTCCTGGATGAAGCGGCGTCCCGTAACGTCTCTGATGCCTCCGCCGCCGGCCATTTCGGTGAGCGTGCCTACTTGAAAGGCCACCGGGAAATTATGGGCGAATACGGTTATCTTGGTCAGCATATGCTGATCGCCCACTTTGGCGCTCCCTCGGCAGGGGGAGCAAAATACGACCTCAGGGTCACCTGCCTCAATGGAGAGGAAAGAATCTTCAGGGATCTTGCGCCCGGACCAAAGGTTCAGGCTGCCTGCATTATGCCTCCTCTTAATTTTGCAGGTCTGAAGATAGGAAATAAAGCCCTGTTCTACCACGAGACTTTGATTGGGCTCGAAGGGGAGCCCAATCCTCTGAACAAAGATGTCCAAAAGTGCCGGCTCTATGAAATCGAGCCGAGCCAGATTCTTCTGGCTGAGCTCCCCGCCGATATTCTTGCTTACTCGGTCAGAAATGTCGATAAGTCCAAACCGTGCCGTTTTGCTCTCACTGCTGTTGACACGAATGGAAGTGAAAGCCTGCCTGTTTATGCGACCGTCAACGAGGCGGCGAGCCAGGCTGAGATCACTCGGCGAGGATCTCAGGGAGAGCTAAAGGGGAGAACATGAAGAAAATTGCTGTCTCGTCGGCTCTTTTGTTTTTCTGCTTCGGGATATCCGGAACCTTAGCCCAAGAGCGTATTCGATTCGAATCGGATTATCCAAAAAGCTCGACGATCGGCCTCCTGGCCGGATTCTTCTTCATGCAAGATGAAACCCTCCAGGAAATTTACGGCAAGAGCGCTTTCTTTTTCGGAGGCGAGTACACCCTGAGGTTTCCGGTGAAAGAACAACACGGGTTTGACGTTGCTGCAGGCTTAAGGCAGCTCAAGAAGAGCGGAAAGACCTCCTCTACGGAAGAGGACACTCATGTGCGGCTGACCTCTCTTTCTCTTTCCCTGCGGTATTCTCTGGAGTATGAAAAGTTTACCTTCTTTGTGGGCCCGGGGTTTGATTATGTGATGTATAAAGAGAATTATGCAGAGACTTTTTCTATAAATGCAGTTGACGGGAGTGCTACCGGCTATCATATCACCGGCGGAGGCTATTACAATGTTCTGCCTTCGCTTGCTGTTAAAGCGTATTTTAAATATTGTGCCGCTGATACAGAACCTGACGGTTTTAGAGTCAATCTGGGCGGGACAGAGTGGGGCCTCGGGCTGGTCTATCGGTTCGAATTTTAAGACCGCTGGCCGGAAGAAAACGGAAAAAATCTGATATTGCGCAACCCGAGCGCCAGCCGCGCTCTAACCTCAATCTGATCGCCCGCCGCATCTTTGCCGTTGAAAGCAAAGGCCACCTCAGACTTCAGCTCAACGGGAGGGACGGGTTCCACCTCATCCCTCTTGGTCAGGCTCTTGATGAGATCATAGATCGCAGCCGGTAAGGCCATGATGGGAAAAGAATTCGGGATCTTGGGCTCATTTTGGTAGCCCGGGCCGAACGGGTCATAGACACCGCCCGGCGGCGGGATCTCGACCTTCAGGGGCGGGCTGGGAAGTAGTTTTCGACTCGAGGCCAAAAGGCTATCCCCCAGAAACATCTTCAAGATATACTCCGGATTCTTGCTTGGCCCGGCCGGCTTCCCGCCTATGATGCCAACGGAATTCACGCGGACATCAACGGCCAGTTCCCTCCTCACGATCATATCGCCGGCCTTCAACTCTAAAAAATAAGGATAGGTCCCGGAATCCCGGAACAACCTCTTCGTTTCGATACTGATGGAGTTGAATCCTCTTCGAAAAAGACCTCCCTTGAGGACGTTCCTGCCGTCCGAGAGTTTGTAGAAGGCCTCGTTGGCCATCTCGACACCGAGGACGAGCGTTTCAGGGGGATTTATGGAAAAAGGAACGGAGGTGATGCCGCTGCTCTCCACGAACCCGATTTTGAACACCCAAGGGTATTTGAGCTGCCAGTCCCTCAGGTAGTTAGCGACGCTGGCGTGTGCAGAGGGCGGCAGGAAGTTGAAGCCCATCCCCACGAGTCCGTACTTTTCGAAATATTCGCCCAGTCTTTCATATTCGTCATTCTTATCCCCCAGCTGACCATAAAGGTAGGCCAACAATCCGGAGGCTATGGCTTTATCTTCTTCGCTGAGCGAGCCAAAACGGCCTTCGAGGTAGGTCGCCGCTGCCCTGTAGTCCACCGCCGGCTCGGCGCTGAAGAAATTCGCCACTTCGGTCCTCCAATCCGATGCAAGAATTGAGCCGAAGAATAAAATCAGCAAGGACAGCGCGGCTGTTTTTCTCATAATTGTTTGGTAAAGACAAAAGAGATTTCGAGGCTCTCTGCGGGAAAATCGGCGGGCAACGCTGGAAGAGGCGAGCTTACTTCAACAGCTTCCAGCGCAGCTTGGTCGAAGCTTTTGTTGTCGGAAGGGGCGAGAATCTCGGCCGAAGAAATATCTCCGTTTTTCAGGATGACGACGGCTATCTCGACTGTGTCCGCGGGGCCGGCCGCCAGAGTCGAAGGAATAATCCAATTCTTCTGAATAAGCCCGATAACGCTTCGGGCCCAGGGGGAAAGGTCATAGTTCTTAACAGGAAGAGGAGCGGGAGCATGGCCGGGCCGGGACGTTCGGCCGGGCCTGCCGCCGTAATAGATGCCGGAAGACAAACCTCCGCCGCCGGAAAGGCCGCCGTAAACATATTGCTTCAAGTCCACGTTTTTTGGCGGGGACGTTTTGGCGGCCCCGGTCCCAGGGGAGGTTTTAGCGCTCTGGGGAAGAGAAAAGCGCAGGATTTTATCAGAAGCTGATTCCGGCTTCTCGAGCAAGACCTGATCCAGCCTGAACCCCGAGGCTAATTTTTGGTCGATAGCCGGACCGGTGAGAGGTTGGTGGCCTTCTTCCATGGTTTTCTTTTCTTCAGGAATCACCGCCGGTTCTCGAAGGAAACGCGCTCTTCTGGGAATGAAATCGGGAAACTGAGCTCCCCAATCCTGAGAATTGGGCAGATTGCCCTGGATCTTGGGCAGATGAAGCTTCTCTGCGGGGGCAATGAAAGCCGGAGTGACTCGCTCCCCGAAATCAATGATTTTGACCGAGACAAAGAAAACGGCCAAGAGAAAGATAAGGGCTCCATGGATGATCAGGGAAGCGAAAAGACTCAGACCGTGTTTGAGAAGCTCGGGCTTGTCCTTAAGAAGATTCAGGTTCATCTTATGATTATAATACATCCTCCCCTTTATATAGAAATTGAACTGAAACCAAAAAGTTGCAGATTTCTGTAAGCATCTCCGTTTATGTGATTCCATTCGGCGTAGGATGCCGCCCTCGGCCCCCGCACCCCGGGGAACCAGTCCCGTCGGTTCCCCCCGTCGGAGAATCCGACGGGTCCCCTCTCCGCTACGGGGGCTTCAGGGCGGCATCCTACGCCGATCATGAAGATCACATACTTGGAAATGCTTCCCAGATTTCTTTCCGTCCGGAGGGGGCTGATTTATCGCCTCCCCTTGATATCTTCGACGGGAGCCATCAGCTCATCGCGCAGGTGTCCCTGCTCTATTGTCAAGGAAAGATTCGGTCTGCGGTGCCTCTTCCAGGGGATGAAAGGGGACCTTATAAATTTCCGTATTTTCTGCGGTTCTCCTCGTATTTCTTTTTCTGTTGCCTGAGAATCTCGATAAAGCGGGGATCATCCCGGAGGGGATCGTAAAAATAGCAATTCACCAAAAAGGGATAATTGTATAGATAATCCTGCGTCTCCTGGAATCCTCTCTTTATGCCGAGTTCAATGTTCTCGATGGCTTTGTCTTTCAGGCCAAGCGCGGCATAAACCCGCGAAAGGAGATAGGCATAAAAAACAGGCTTTTCCTCAGCCTTCTTAATCAGGACCAGGGATTCTTCCTTTTCCCCTTTGGCTGCAAAGAAAAGAGCCTTGGTGAATTGAATCTCCTCCTTGTCGGTATCAGGGGCAAGTTTCTCAACGATCATTATTTCTTTTTTCGCTTCCTCGAATTTTTTGTGCATAATGAGCATTCGGGCGTAAAAAAGCTCTGCCTTGTACAAATCCGGCTCTAAGTCCATCATTCTCCTGGCGTCGTCAACGGCTTCTTTCGTCTTTCCGATATTTTCGTAGCATCTCGCCCGAAGCTTGTAACTGCTATCCCCTACGAGCTCCATAGAGGACTGATCACCGAGGTTGATCGCATTGGAATAGTATTGGATAGCCTTATCGGGCAGGCCTATGCTCTTCAGGAAGGAGCCAATATTGTAATTGATGTCAGGATCTTCCGGCGCAAGCTCCAGGGCTTTTTTGAAGTATTTATAAGCCGTATCGCTATCCCCTCGAAGAAAGTAAGCCCATCCCAGGCCGGTGTTGGCCCCGGCCAAATCAGGGTCCAGTTGATAGGCTCGTTTATAGTAACGGAGCGTCAGCTCGAAATCTTCGGGTTGCTTGGTAACGACATACCGGCTCTGATACAAGTCCCCCAGTCCCCAAAAAGCCTGTGCATAATTGGGGTCTTCATGAAGAGCTTTTTCGTACCAATCGAGAGAATCCTGAAAATCTTGTATTTGCGCATTAAATTTATATTTGCTTTCGGAATGTCTGGCCAGCCAATAATACTTGCGGGCAAGATCAGAAACAGTTGAGATTTTCGTGAGGCCTCGGACGACATGCAGGTTGAGGTCGGCTAAAACTACCTTGGCCAGCTCGTCCGTCATGGACAAAAATTCTTCCTCTCCTTGCCCGTCTATCTTCCCGTCGTAAAGAGATTCTCTGGTTCGGGCATTTTTCAGCTCATAGTTGAAACGCAACTTATCAGCTGCCTTGATATAGCTGCAGACCAAGATATAGCCAACCCTCGTTTTGGCGGCCACGGCCCTCAGGTCTTCAGAGGAATAACCAGAAGTCTCCTCAAGTCCCAGCTTGGTCAGGACAGTGAGGATGCTGTCCGCGGTTAGTACGGTTAGGTTTTCCGATGACCGTCGAAGCTCTGTAATAAGGACCTCAGTCAGCGCCGTCCGCCAGTTATCCAGGCTTTTGTCTCCCGTGCTATTCTTAAAATAAAGGACAGCCAAGGAAGGTTTGCCGGCGGGAAGAGTGACAAGCGCTTCTGTAGAGAGAAGTTGCCAAAGGACTACCGCCAGAATTGCCACAGCCAGGACGGCCAGAACGGGCACGAGGACTTTTTTTTGTCTGAAAGGCTGGGTGATCCCAGTCAAGACGCTCGGCTTTTTCGCGGGGAAAACCCTCTCCTCGCTCGGGAATTCCTTCTCTATCTCGGCGAGTTCGGCCAGGAGTTCCTCGGCGCTCTGGTACCTCTTGTCTTTGTTTTTTTCTAAACATTTCAGTATGAGACGGGCGAAAGCTTCAGGAACCTCGGGGTTGAATTTTCTCGGGTCCGGGGGCTGTTCTGTCTTATGTTTGACAGCGACACTCAATGCTGTTTCACCCTCGAAGAGGAACCTTCCGGTGACCATCTCGAAAAGGATGACACCCACGGAGTAGATATCCGACCGGCTGTCGGCCTTTTTGCCTTCCGCCTGCTCTGGCGACATGTATTCCGCCGTCCCGATCATGGCCCGGCCTCCCGTTATTCCCTTCTCCTCGAGGGAGCGGGCCAGTCCGAAATCCATGATCCGGGCGTTGCCGTCCCGGTCCACCATGATGTTCTTGGGCTTCAGATCCCGGTGGACGATTCCCAGCTTGTGAGCTTCAGCCAGGCCCGCGCAGACCTGTTTGCCGATGAAGACTGCCTGAGGGGGGCTCAATTTCCCCACCATCCTGATCATGCTCTTCAAGTCTTCGCCGGGAACGTATTCCATGGTGATGTAGAGCGTTCCTTGATCTTCATTGAGGTCATACATCCGGCAGATGTTTTTATGGATAATCTTGCGGGCCAGCCGGATTTCCTCCCGAAAGCGTTCAAGAGTCTTTGGTTTTGTAGACAATTCGGGCCTGATCAGCTTGAGGGCAACGATTTCTTTTATTTTTTCATCATAGACCTTATAGACTTTACCCATTCCCCCGCTGCCGAGCTCCTCGATGACCTGATACCTGCCGGCAAAGAGGCTTCCCCGCTCGAGTTCTTGCTCAAAGCCTTCAAAAGTCTTTGTTTGGGGAGGGGGGGAGACTTCAGGTTGATGGAGGGGAGCAGCGCAGTTGTTGCAGTACCGGCTGCTTTCAGGATTTTCGGAGTCGCAGCGGGGACATTTCATGGTCCGCTAATTTTCTCTTTAAGGGGAATTATTTGTGGTTAAAGGATAATATCAGGCGGAGGACTTTGTCAAATCTTTTATCATGAGCAGGAGAAGTACCTGTTGAGGTCGTTACTAACGATCCCGGTGCGCCTTAAAAAGAGGAAAGGATTTTTTCAGTTGATCGGCTCAGAGCAGGGACCCTCCACTCCATTATCCCTGATGGCGGAGATGACATAAACATATCCGTCCAAAACAGTAATCCTGGCATCAAAAAATTTTAACGTCCCTGGAACAAAGGCCCTAAACCGGAACGCGTCTTCGGCAATATCGCGTCTTTTTCTGTAGATATTGTACCCTTTTATCCTGGTCTTATCAAAAATCTTGGGATTGTCATTCCAGGTGAGAATATTTTCGAGAGGTTCTCTTGGAGACAAGATGGGCTTTTTTTGCTGTCTAAAGGCGGTGTTCTTTCTCAGGTTATTAAAGGGATTCCCTTCCGAGCCTTTCGCCGTAATCTGAATGTTGACAGGAGGAAAAGGAAAATTCTTGATCTCATTGAACCAGGCTTCGGCCATGACCTGATAGCCCTTTTCACTCGGATGCTTTAGGTCGTCCGATAAAAGGGAGAGGAGTCCTCCGTCTAAGCTTGGATAGGTAAAAAATATCTCATATTGGTCAACGAAAGACACCGGGAAATCGGGGGGAATCTTACGGATCTGTTCAACCAGATAGAGATGCCGCTCGCGGATTATGCTCATTGTAGCCCAGAGGAAGTCCCGCCGCGGAATGATGGTCGCCAAGGTAGGAAAAACACCTGCCTCAAGACACTTTCTGATCATTTCGCGGAGGTTAAAAATAGATACGTCTATCGACACTTCGAGGTTGAGGACATCATTCGTCCCTTCCATGATCAGGATATATCTGGCCGCCTGGGTGCTGATCACGCTGTCGATGCGGCTTAAACCCTCAAGCGTAGTCTCTCCTCCAATGCCTTCGTTGATGGCTGCGCTCGGGCCAAAATTTTGGTTGAGGATGGCCTCCAGACGCAGGGGATAGCCGGCCTCAGGAGTAGGCAGCCGGTTCATGTAACCATAAGTAATGCTGTCTCCGAAGCAGATATATTTATTTTCGTCCAAGGACGGATTATAGAGAAGGCCTTGAGGGGATGGGGTTGAAAGAGAAGAGTCCGCCTCGGCCTGCCCCGGGGCGATTTTTTTTATCTTGACACCATCCGGTGATTTCCAGACGATGCCCATGTTTTCTCCTTCCCGGACGATTTTAGAGAGAGGCAGTTGGCGGACCGGGGGGGTGATGCTTATTTCCTGAGCCGGAGCGTCGGCTTCGAGAGACTTGAAGCAGATTTGATTCCCCTGTCTTGAAGACTTGGTCCAGCTAACAATGGGAGTGTCATTTGGGCCTGTTTCGACGGCGGGGAAGCTGTCGTTTTCATCGTTGTCCGTGATTTTTATTTCTTTTTGCCAGGAGTTGCCGTCCCAACGGGAAAGATAAATTTCATAGTCCTCGCCGTCGTAGCGCGACCAGACCACTAAGACCTTTCCTGGCCCATCGATCGCGACATCAGGATTGACGGCAGGAAAATGAGTCTGCTGTGGTACTTGCTTCAGGGGAGACCAGCCGCCCGGGTCAAGAACTCTGTAAAACACCCCGCCTTTCCCCGCTTCCGTTTGATTCCAGAAAACCCAGACCTTATCATTCCGGTCAAGGATGATTTTTGGGCTGGTGATCGTTGCTGAGGACCCGGGAGTCAAGACCCATGTTCTTCGGGAGGAGAATTCCCTGACAAAGATTCTATACTCTCGATTGAAATAATTAACCCAGATGATCCAGGGAGAATCGGTTTGATCGAAGGAGAGGTCGGGCAAAAAATTAAATCCCTTCTGTTGGCCGATAGTCTGAGGCGAGACAATCCTGCCCTTTTGAATCCGGCTGATTTGGATCTGGCTTTGGTCGTTCTCCCACTTTTCCCAGGAAGCCCAGGTCCACCCTTTCCTGTCTTTCTTGACGACCGGAAAAGAGGAAACTTCGAATGAGGTCGAAGAAATTTCGCTCTCGACAGTTTTATAAACCTGGGCCAAGTCTTCAAAAGGAGCAGATGAATGTTCGATTGATTTTTCCTCCTGGAGACTCGATGCGGAGAACTGGATAGGCCAGACAAGTATCAGGAAGAAAAAAATAAGGCGGTTGATTTTTAAATTTTTCATGTTCTTTATCGACTAAATAATATCATATTATTACGGAATTTTTAATCTCCGTGGACTTTTAAGGCTTGACAATAGCTTAAAGCTTACGGCAATATAACCTCGGAGATGGTCATGAAATCTAAATCGAAAATTTTTATTTTCTTTTTGTTGTCTGCTTCTATCTTTTTTTCTTTAAACACGTTGGGAATCGGGCAGGCCAATGTTTCCCGCTCTCCGAACTTGCGGTCGGTATCCCCAAGAATCGCCGTTGATTCAGCCGGGAATCTCCACGTCGTTTGGGCTGAGTACTATTCAGATACGAGCGGCGATGCTTTCTATGCGAGGTATAATATTGGCACCGATGTGTGGGAAGCTCCGGCTAATTTGAGCAACTCCCGTATCTGTCATAGTGCAGAATATAGACCCGTCGGGGTCGCTGTTGATGGTTCTGATAATATTTATGTTGTTTATGTGGGAAATTCGGGAGCGACTCACACGATCAGACTGCGGATTCGTTCCAGCGGAAGCTGGAGTTCTCCCTTTGAAGTGGCCACGGCCGACGACGAGGTCGATTCAGCCAGAATAGACGTAGATTCAAGCGGAAATATTTTTACAACCTGGTGGACGATCAACCAAGGGGCCGTCTATTCCAGGGCAAGAATAGGCGGCAGTTGGGAGGCTGTGCAAAGAATCAGCCCTGCGGGCATGCGGTCGAAATTTCCCAATATTGGCGTCGGCAATAATGCGGCCTTTTGCGTTTGGAATGGACTGAATGCAACAAGATATAATATTGCTTATGTGCGGCGCGATAAGAGCTTTAACGCTTCCTGGTCTGCCTCCCAGTTTATGGCTCCCACCAGCAGTGAAGGTCAAGAAACCCCAGATGTTGAAGTGGATTCCAGTGATAATGCCCAGGTCGTCTTTTCTGCCGTCCTTGCTAAAGGCGGGCTTCGGGCCGTGAGGTACGCTCGTTGGACAGGGAGCGGTTTCAACGCGCCAATCACGCTCTCTTCGTCAACGTTACTCCACTACCCTTTTCTCCATGTGAGTGGGAATAACGTCTACGTCTGCTGGCAGGTAGGAGCTTGGGGGTATGGAAGTGCTCTGAGATATAATAACCGCATTAATGGGGCCTGGACAGGAGAAACCTCTCTTCCTAACTCCAGCGGATGCAGCTATACCGATGTGGCGACGAGCCCGTCACAGAATCAGGTCTATTATGTCTGGGATGATATAGGCCTCAATGGAGGCACATGGGAAGTCTATTGCAACATGGGCGAAACCGGACCACCGCCTCCACCTCCACCGCCTCCCACCGGCGAACCGGTAGCGTTGTTCAGTTACTCTCCCGCGTCGGGTTCTCCCCCCCTGACTGTTACGTTTGATGGCTCGTCTTCCTATGACCAGGATGGGACCATCACGGCCTACAGCTGGAATTTCGGAGATGGCTCGTCAGGTTCGGGCCGTGTCGTCACTCACACTTACAATTCGGGAGGCTCTTTCACGGCCAGGCTCACCGTAACGGACAACGAAGGGAAAACCGGGTCTGCCAGCCACACCGTTAATGTAATCCAAACCATACCCAATGAGCCCCCGATCGCGGAATTCAGCTTCTCTCCGAATACGGGAATTTACCCTCTCCTGGTCACATTTGACGCCTCTGCCTCAAGAGACCCGGATGGAAGCATTGTCCAATACAGCTGGGACTTCGGCGACGGCCGCACAGGATCCGGGCGGGTCGTGACCCATAATTACACGAGAGGGGGGACCTTTTTAATCAGGCTCACGGTCAGGGATAACTCAGGCGGCACAGCGACCAGGTCAAGGACCATCACGGTGCTCACGCTTCAGAAGCCTCTGAATATCAACTGGACGACGCATGCCGATGAAAGCCTGTTTCAGACCCGGTATGTGACCGAGGTAACCTGGGAGAGAAACCCCGCGAATGACTCCCTGGGAGTCCAGGTTGTTCTCTATCGCATCTACAGGAAAAAAATTTCCGAGAGCGATAAGGCTTACCGAGTCATCGGAGAAGTCACAGGAGACACATACCGTTATATGGATAAAGATGCCGGCGGGAACAACATTTATGCCTATACGGTATCAGGTCTCGATAATAAGGGGCATGAGAGCCCTCTCTCCGGCGCGGCGGGCTTTTTCAGCAATCCTCTTCTTGATAAGCAGCCGAAGGGCACAGAGAGACAGGGTCAAATTCTAAAATTCTAAAGAGTAAAGAGTTAGTTCTCTCTTCCGCCGACCGTATTTTTCTTGCTTCTCATCCCAGGGACTGAATTTTCATCCCTTGTTCCAAACCAATTATCGAGCTCACCTCAATTCCATCCTCGTCTGCGGAGGGATAAAGAAAGGAATAAATCTCTGTCTCGTTTGTAGATAAATCTGAGAAAATTCTTCCGCCTGCCCGAACTGAATCTCAAAGAAGAATCCCCGGAAATCGAAGTCGCCTGGAAATTCTCTCGGGAAATCTATGATGAAAAGAGAAAAATGGTCGGCAGGGAAGAAGGAAAATCACGGTCTAAAGTCAGGAAAACAGTTTTCCTGAGCGGGGATGAATACACCATCTTTCTCATCCCCAAGGAAATCAATGCCAAGGAAAACGTCTTCAAGTTTGTTCTGGAGATATACAAGACTCAAAATAGAGGTGAGCTTGCGCCTCTGGCCGTCGGTTTCTTCTTCGATGACAAGATTTGCTTTCTCACTTTTACCGTTGGCGTTTCAATGTCCTCTTTTGGGGGAAGCATCGGCTCCGGCCTGACCTGGACCATCTTATTGATGGGTCTCAGCGGGCCGCGAGAGCGGCGGTGACGGCAGCGTCGCCCTTGAGTGCATGGGGAGGACGGGGATGTCTTTCGTCGAAAACCCGCATCAATTCCTTGCGCTCGATGACGGCGCCGCTTTCGTCCATTCCCTCAAGGCATAGAGGATTCGCCACTTTGGTGAGGTCCAGTCCAAGATGCCGGGCGAAAAATTTATAGGCGGCCGCCCTTTTTGACGGCCCGTAATCATGCCCCTCCTCGGCGAGATGAACGTTTTCCACAAACTCGGCGGCCCCGAAGAGCCGGTAGACATTCTGGATGTAAGGAAACTCCACCTTCGGGTTATTCTTGGTCCAGTCCTCGCCGCAGGAGATGAGGAGCTGGGGCCTGGGGGCGGCCAATGCGGCGATGTCGGCGTTGTTGGTTATATGGAATTTGCTCCTGTGAATAGGCATTCCGCTCTCGCAGTTGCACCCGCCGAAGAAGTGGGCTGAAACCATGACGACAGGAACAGAGACGGCCACACGCTCATCCACGGCGGCGAGAAGGAAGGTCTGGGTTCCGCCGCCCGAGGCGCCGGTCACGCCGATGCGCTTGGGGTCGATATCTCCGAGCGATTCCAGGAAGTCGAGGCAGCGGATGCTCGACCAAAGCTGAAGCGCCAGGGCTTGCGGATGCTCGTGGGTGGTCTGGGTCGAATCTCCCCATCCGACCATGTCATAGGAAAATACCGCGGCGCCCATCTTGGCGAGCATGGCACACCGGATCTGCATGTCCGGCCGGAACCGTCCGCCTCCGTTGGGATAAAGGAAGTGGCCGTGAGGACAAAGAATGGCTGGATAGGGAGGCTTACCCGTGCTCGGCCGGTATAAGTTTCCCGTTACAAAAAACCCGGGCAGGCTCTCAAAGGCCACGTTCTCAACCGTGTAGTTTTTGTATTCCCGGCGGCTGTGGTGGACCGGGTTAAGGGCGCATTTTTTAGGTGGAGGGAAAAGTCCCGCTCCCTTCAAAATCCCCTGGCGCACCCGGCCGGCCCTCGCTTTCCATCCCTCAAGAGAAAAAAAACTTCGGGCGAACTCGGCCAGCTGATGCTTGGCTGCTGCTTCGCTAAGATAATTTCCCTGGCAAAGCTCGGCCTCCTGGCTCGGGTTTTCCGGGGCAAAACTCAGGACGGGATAGATGCCGCAGTGAAAGATCACGAGAACGACAATCAGACGGAGTGAAAACGGCCCGTTTCTTTTCATCGCGCCTCCTACTAATACAAACGTATTAAATATGTTTACATTGTCATCGCGAGCGCAGCGAGGAATCTCAGATTGCTACGCGATAATCATGGGATCGCCACGTCACTTCATTCCTCGCGACGACTTCGTCGGATTGCTTCGTCGTCCCACCGGAGCAGGACTCCTCGCATGTATGAAAGCACTGCAGCACTCACCCGAACTTCTTGATATAGGCAGCGCTTTCATACAGGCGTTTGTATTAGTTTTATCATAGAGAAAGTGAACGGCTGAATCAATGAAAAAGGAGATATCCAGGAGGCCAGAGATAAAATCAGACGCGATGGAAGAGATGGAAGAGATTTTAATGCTGGGATCAGAGAATAATCGATGATTCTAAATATAAATTATTATCTATCAATAACTTAACTTATGAATGAGCCCTTCATCCAAGAATCTGGATAAAAGACCAAAAAAATTCTTGATAATTTTCTAAGCTATTGATTTAATTATAATTATAAATAATATTGGCCGTGCCGTTCTCAAATTAACCGGTTGTTTCGTTGACTAAAACCGTCCGTTTATGGTATAAGCTACAAGCTCCCCAGCTTTAAAGTCCGGGGGATCAAAGAATCTGACCGAACAGCCTGACGGCGGAGGGTTTTTGTCCCTGCTCAGACGGCTGTTTATTGCCGATGAAGCTTATCATAAACGAGCACGATTTAAACAATTTCAAGAAACGCGCCAGCCGGGGTTATCCGAGAGAAGTGTATGGTATTATGCTGGGAAAAAGACTGGCCAACAGCACGTTTAAGATTGTCAGAATCATTATTCCTCCGATTGTCGAGGCCACCTATGACTATGTCATCCCCGATTACGACAAGATCGACGAGATTGTGGCCTCGAGCGAGCTCAATTATATCGGCTCAATTCATTCTCACCCGCAGGCGCCGCCGACCATCTCCTCTCACGATTACCAGTACTGGGACAAAGACCGCATCGTCGGCATCCTGAGTGTCCGCAAACGGAATATCTATAAGGTCACCGAGCTTAAATTCTGGCGGAAAAATGCCGCCCTTCCCGTCAAATTCAAGACGTTCAAGCCGGGGGAAAACGGTTACAACAAATCGAATTAGAGATGTCGGATTTGATGGACATTTCTATCGAGCCGTTCCGAGGGAACTTGGAGGGCCTGGGAAAAATGGCCCATTCCTCCTGGAGAGATGAATACGGGATTTCCTCTTTTCCCAACCTTTACCGGCCCGCGTTCCTCCGCTGTCTTTTCGGCCGCCTCAGAGGGACTCGAAGTCTGGGGGGCGAGCGGCCGTCAAGATTGTTGGAGGGAATCGCCGGCCGGGAGAGGGAGGAGAGGAAGCTGTGAGAGAGTATCGTCCCGGGGATCTCGATGACTGTCTCTCCTTATTCAATGGCTGGCAGGGGAGAATCGATTTGGCCAGGGTATGGGAAAGGGATGAACTTGGCTGGGAGCTCGCTTATCCGGATGTTTCTCAAACTCTCGTTTATGAAAAGGACGGCCTG
>Ga0315280_10007978_pt1 | contig 14020 bp, 13 predicted proteins | sample YL17G06_40_MG_FD_203697 | JGI IMG/M metagenome (GOLD analysis project Ga0315280, IMG submission 203697) | Sediment microbial communities from Yellowstone Lake, YNP, Wyoming, USA - YL17G06_40 | ecosystem: Environmental > Aquatic > Freshwater > Lake > Sediment | place: USA: Wyoming | collected...
TGCTTTTAGACAAAATACATTCAACAAGAGAGAGGCATGCAAACAGCTTCAAGAACACATAAAATAGAGGGTTTTGGCCGCCCACGGCTAATTCACTTTAATTTTTATCACTCAATCTTCTGGGGTACTAGTTCATCGATTTACCTCCTCCTGTGTGGCTTTTTACTGGTAAACTTGGGTGGGGTTCCCACCCCCCGCACTTCAATTTCCGCCTTAGAACAAGCTTATTTCAGTTAAAGAAACCCAATTTGGGATGTTGCGAGCGGGGGTTAAAAATCAAACACGTCTTTGCGGGCAAAAACACCTGACTTTTGTAGCTAGTGATGCCTTTCTGCTGTTAGTGCGCGCAGTTATCTTTTGTGCCGTTCGATTCTTTCGTGTTTCTGCGTTTTTCTGCGCCATTCTCGTTTTTTCTGCGTTTTTATGAGAGTTCGACCGTAGTTGTGTTGAGAGCCGTCTTCTGTTCGGTATTGACTTATGTTTCTGTAGAAGGTTGAGTAGTCTATTTGATTCTGTTGAAGAGCCCTAATGTTCTTGTTCAGCTGTTTCCTGGTTTCAGGGTTGGCTGTTTTGTCATAGGTGTTAGAGTAGGTGAGATAGGCAGCGTGGAACTGAAAGTCAGATGGGTTGTCGATTAAGAGCTTCTCAGGCGAAGCTGATTCGTTGTTGTCAGATTCTTCGGTCATGGTTTTCCAAGCTTCATGATAGTTTAGAAAAGCTTGCCTTTTATAGATAGCGCACGTTACAGAGAAATGAGATACGAGTAAATCAAGTTCATCGTTCATTCAACTCCTCTAGGATGCTTATTCATCCAATCCATAGCAAATGATTCCGCTTTTGACTCGGTCGGAAACTCCGGTGATATCTTTCTTCCTTCATCATCATTTTTTGTCTCAGGAAACAGCAGGACTACGTAGTGTTCTCCATACTGTTTCTTTGTAACAATGAGATTCTGTTCTGTTGTCGCATTTACATATCCTCTCTGATTGTCTATTTTTCTCCAGCCTTTTACTATTTTCATAAATCATTCCCCTCACGCTGATGTTAAACTGCCATGCGCGTTCGGCACTGCATAATCTATTTTTTCCTGTTCCAAGCCTCTCCGCAGCTTGTCTTCCACAACAATGCCTTCCGACCGGAGGCGCCCTACGAGCTATGCCCTTCTTCTGGTTGGGAACCCAAGTCTTCAATGTTGCTGAGCGTTCCTTTTTTTCCAATCCTCACTTGTCTTTCACCTCTGAATGTGGACGTTCGTGCATTCTCAATTTGAATGGTGTCTCCTATCGAGATGGAGTTTATCTGTTCATTCCACAAACAGAGTTTGATTGTTCCAGTTTCGTCCGCTATCAAAGCGTTAGCTACGCTCGCGTAGTTTCCAAACCGCGTAACGACAAGCTTTGGTCTTGGAATTTCCAGAACTTTAGCCTTCAGATTAACATGGCTCATTCCAGTTCGCAAATCTCCGATGGGAAGAGACCGTGATCCCCTACTTTTCTTAACTAGATGTCTGCGGATCATGTCAGTTTTCATGAAATCCTTGATTGGATTGCCTCGTTCCAAAAGAAATTCCTCGGATACTGGAAATTGTGCAACAACTCTAGAGTCATTCATGATCAAAAAGATGGCTTTATCTTGTGTTTTGCCGCGACATTCGATTGAAAGGTTCCCACATCTGGCTTTCTGTTTTTCTTCTGCTGAGATTAACGCATAAAAAAGTTCGCCAGAGTCAACTTCATACTTTATTGAAAGAAAAGCAAGGTATTCGCCGGGTGATGCTTTGTTTCTCAAGGCTTCTCTACTCTTTTCCCCGTGTTAATTCCATTATGAAGACCATTCTTGGACAATTTTAATGCCCTTCCTTTTGCCCAGTTTCTCACATCCAAATCACGGGATCACAATGGCACGCGCCAAGGATCTATCAGTCAGAACAATCAGGCGAAAAAGTAAACGCACATATAGCGATCTACTCTTTCTCTAAGAATCCCGACTGCTATGACTAGGTACATCACCAAGTTTATTAGGCTAACGCAAGCTGTACCTTTTTTTGTAGAATAGGGAAAAAGACGACAGATTTGCGATTGTTTTGACAGTTTTAGGTGGTAGCCCGAGAGAGTCAGAACTCTTGCAGCATACAGTAGTCATATTTTTGCCTGTAAGTGCGTGCGGAGATCCCACCCCTAGCACTCCAATTTCTGGCGTAGTTTTAGCTTATTTTGTGCAGACTGATCCTGAGCGTTATATCATCAAGCGACTATATTATTAATAAGTGAAGGAATATTGCTCTAGAGGAAGAAATGTTGGACAAGACTCTCTTGGGACCTTGCAACTATTACTGTGGCAACTGCATAGTCTTCAAGAAGGGCAAATGTCCAGGATGCACTGAGGCAAGCGAAAAGGCTCAGACTGAAGGAAGGGTTTTCTGTGACATTTCTCTCTGCGCTAAGGACAAGAAGCTAACTACCTGTTCTGACTGCAAGAACTACCCATGTGAAAAATATGACAATGGCATCTTCGCTGAAAGCTTCATTAAATGGGTAAGAGAGAAGCTGAAAGAACCATAAGCGAGTTTAGCTTCGTCCTTTTCCCGCTAGTGAGTGCTAAACCTTTTTATATTAGGGTTCTAGTCCATTATGCTTGTCACATGATTCATGCTTGAACTAAAGAAGCTTTTGATGGCTTTCAGAAACTCATGCAAAATTTTTGTGGCAGGAGATAAAACATATGCAAATACAACACTTTAACGAGTTATCGTTAAGCCCGCAAGTCATGAAAGGGATTGAAGAGCTCGGGTTCAGGAATCTGACCCCAATTCAGGCTGAAGCAATAGCCCCCATGCTTGAAGGAAAAGACGTTATCGGACAGGCTCAGACCGGAACAGGCAAGACTGCGGCCTTCGGAATCCCAATGATTGAATGTCTAGACCCGAAAGTAAAAGCGGTTCAAGGATTAGTCCTAGAGCCTACCCGTGAGCTCGCTGTGCAGGTTGCCGAACACATAAGCAGGCTAGGCAAGTACGCAGCATTCAAGGCCTTACCAGTTTACGGCGGCGAACCTATCCAAAAACAGATACACGCACTTGACGGCGGCGTCCACATTGTCGTCGGCACACCAGGCCGCATAATAGACCATCTGAAACGAGGAACGCTCAGGTTGGCATCAGTGAAGGTTGTGATTCTTGACGAGGCTGACAGGATGCTTGACATGGGATTCATCGACGACATAAACTACATACTCACCAGAGTGCCAACAAACAGGCAAACAGGCCTATTCTCAGCAACCATAGACCAAACAGTGATGAACGTATGCAACAAGTATATGAAGAACCCTGAGAAAATACTCGTGAGCAAGGACGAAATCGCCCTCACACAGATAAACCAGTATTACATGGTCGTAAATCCCTATGACAAATTTGAACGTCTATGCAGCATATTAGGCGAAAACCACATAGGACGAGCCATAATATTCTGCAAGACACGAACAGAAACAAGCACACTATCAGACGAGCTGAGAGCACGAGGATACCAGGCAAAAGCCTTACACGCCGGCTTCACCCAGCCGCAAAGAGACTACGTTGTTGGCGCGTTCAGAAGAGGAGAACTGAAACTGCTTATCGCAACAGACCTCGCAGCAAGAGGGCTAGACATTGAAGGAATAACTCACATAATAAACTATGACATTCCATTGGATGCGCTTGTCTATTTTCACAGAATAGGAAGAACCGCCAGAATGGGCCGCGAAGGAACAGCCATAACCCTTGTAGGCTACGGGGAAATAACTGAGCTTGAACAGATAAAGGCTTTAACGAAAACAACCATACAAGAAATAGAGCAAGACAATCCCACGCTCTATTGACACCGCGAAAGAGAGCATTTTTCCATCTGCATTTATAAGGAAGACCTCGTATCTATCTTGCAGTAGCGTTTTGTTTTCCATAGGCGAACAAAGGCACAACGCTACACGCAAACAAAAAAAGCAAAAGGAGTGAAAAGAATGACAGAAGAGTCAAAAATCATTTTCGTTGGCAGGAAACCACCAATGGACTATGTTCTGGCAATAATCACAAGCTTCTCAGCATCCAACACCAAGGAAATAACCTTGAAAGCCCGCGGACAAGCAATCACCACAGCCGTTGACGCAGCCGAAATAACTAGAAACCGCTTCTTGAAAGACCTGACGATCAGCAAGATTGCCATCGGAACCGAAGAGATGCCGCCAAGAGAAGGCGAAAATAGCTCCAGAATGGTTTCAACAATGGAAATAGTCCTCGCAAAACCATAAGAAAACATTGCGAAACAAATCCTCAGTCGGCGAATCCTTGGATTTCCTTTGAACAACGAAGTTCACGCCGACAATTTTTTCTATGCATTAAGCGACTGTTTCCTTGTCTGTGCTGATGTCTGAGCTTTTTCTATGATGTCTCAGCAGACACATCGTGATATGCTCATCGACTTCTGAGAGTCATCGCTGCCCAGATAACTGCTCTAACAAGCAACGTAACCCCTATCAGCACCACTATCGCAGCCCAGAATGCAAACCATCTTGGCTGTGTGACTGTTTCGTCAAGAAACACTCCGATAAGGTAGTATGCTCCGAACCAGAAGGCGACGTTTGACGCTCCGTCCACTTTCCTCCTCAGTGGTGAACCTGCGAAAATCCTCACGATCAACATGGCAATTTCGAAGAAGACCCACAGAAGGCTGAACAATCCAACAGCTTGATACATCGTTACGTACGTCGCGTTTGGGATTTCTGGGGCAGGCAGGTAAACCTGAGTGTTTGCGACACGCACAACCTCAAAATTCTGGAAGAAGTCTATCGCCTTTTCAGGAAGATTGGGCGTAGCTATGAAAACCGTTCCGGCTAGAATGAAGAAGAAGCCCACTGAGATTGCGCTCAACAGGCCTTCTCGATACCTATGCGGGATTGTGCCAGGGTTTCCGTTCAAACTGCATCCCTAGTCAGACTATTCTGCTGACCTGAGCATATATAACGTTTCTCAGCATATGCTGTGAGCATGTCTTAAATACCTAGTATCTAGATAATATGATTAACAGGTTGAGGTGAAGGATATGTCATATTGCCCGAAATGCGGTGAAAAGATCAGCGAAGAAATGACCTTCTGTCCAAAGTGTGGCGCATCTCTAAAAGCCACGCAACCTCCGACCGAAGCAAGGACGACAGCGTATCGGAGACACGAGAAAGAGGAGAAGGAAGAGAAGGGCGAGAAGCATGAAAAGCACGAGAAGCGTCAGTATTCCTTCATCGGACCGCTGATCGGCGGCTTGATCCTGATATTCATAGGGTTGACGTCTTATCTGAAGATCACCGGCTTGGCGGAAAAAGAGATGAGAGTAGTCTTGGCTTTCTTGTTCGTCCTGATTGGGCTGGTGATCATAATTGGAGCAGTTTACGGCGCTATGATAGCGGCTAGAAGACATCCGAAGCCTTAGGTCAGCCATCCGAAGAACAGCCTGAACAGTATGTGCTCCAGAAGCGTAGAGGCGTTGCGTCTGCCAATCACTCGGAAGTAGTTCTTCCCGGCCGCCTCTATCAGGTCTCCGATGTCGTATCTTGGGAACATGCAGGACGAAACGATCAGTCTGCCCCATTCGCCACGTCTAAGTTCATGTAGCATTTTTGTTCCATGTGCTGTTTCAACCTCGAACAGGTATTTGTCATAGTTCGGCGTTACATATGGCAGGTCATCAAGTTGCTGGGCAAAGACTCCCTCTGTTGCGCTGTAGATTTCGACGACTGGAACGTTTCCGAAAAATATCCGCATGACAGGTGCGTACTTGAATTGGATTTTGCGTACGCTTGTGCAGAACAAAGCTCGCATGTTCCACAGTTGTTTGGGGGTTTTCCCATGCTTCTTCTTGACATACTTTGCAAATGAGAGGATCACGGGTGTGACGCCCATGGTGGCGACCACGTTCGTGCCCTGTGCCTGCTGATAAGCTAGCTCGAACCTTCTTTCCCAGTCATCCTTGGCGATTCCTGAACCCAGCTTGTCTATGTCCTCTTGCCTTGGTATGAGGCTGACCCTGTCAAACATTGGGTTAAGTCTGGCATAAGTTCCTGAACTGTACCCGTAAGTTATCTCCTGCCCATTCAATTCCATCGTGTGGACAGCGGAGGGGAAATTGAGGTTGAGGATGTTCCCAGTAAAAAGTTCAAAATCGTTCTTTCTCAACGCGTGGTTTACGAGGGCCCTTGCTCCACACGTGAATATCTGCTTGAGATGAATCTTTGTTGCAGGCAGAACCTTCGCCTTGCCTGTTGAGCCTCTGGTCATTACCCAGCACTCGAGTGGTTCGGGGAGAATTGAGCTGTAATTGCCTTTTTGAACTTCTGCCAAGTATGGACTCAATTGTCGATAGCCTACGACGGGGAAGTTTGCCCTGAACTGTGAGAAGCTTTCAACTTCAAGGGCTCGATGATCCTTTCCATAACTGGTTTTCTCGTATTCCTTGACTAGTTCGCTCAGGACCTGCTGTTGCGATTCTTCGGGAATCTTTAGAGACTCGTACCACGAGCCTATTATTGGCTGGAGCATGCCTAGATTGCGGTCTTGTGGGAGCATTTTAGACACGGAAAATAGTTTGAATCTGGCTGCTTATATGCTTCGCCGTTTCAAGGTTCGAAGACTTCGCGTTAGAGGTTCTTGAGTACTTTGTCTATGCCCGGCTCTATGCCCTGAAGAAGCAGAAAGCCTCGTGGGCCTTCTCTTGCCGTGATTTCGCCTGCCATGTTTGTCTGCATGAGTTTCTTCACTTCTTCGATGTTGCGTGTGTGGCCCAAGACCCAGATGAGTTTCGTGTACGCAGCGGACGGAAGCATGTTGCCGCCTTCGATGACGCCCCTTGCAAGCATGTCTCGGCCTGTTTCATAGACTCGCAGGTGTACGTAGCCGAAGGGGGGTTCTACTACGAGCACGACGGGAATCTCTTCATCTTGGCAACGTTCAAGCGGTGGAAAGATGTCGGTTCCAACGTGGCCTAGGCCGGTTCCGATTATGACGATGCCATGGTAGCCGCGGTCGACCATGGAGTCGAGAATGTCTGGGTTCATTCCGGGGTAGGAGTAGAGCATGCCCACGCGCTGGTCGATTTTCGTGTCCAAGATGAAATCTTTAGCCGAGCCGCGGGGTCGAACATCGTCCTTGAACCATGTCACCTTTTTTTCGTCGATTTTTCCAAGGGGGACGTCATCCAGCGTGCGGAAGGTGTCGCGGCGTGACGAGTGCATTTTGCGGCAGCGCGTGGCTCGGTGGATGAGGTTGTAGCTGTCGCTTGTTCCGCCGTGCATGCAGACAACGACTTCGGCGAAGTTTTCGTGGCCGGCAAGCTTGGCCGCATACAGTATGTTTCGAGGCCCGTCAGATGAGGGTCTGTCAGAGCTGCGTTGGCTTCCGACGAGCACGACTGGAACGGGCAGGTTGCGCATGAAATACGAAAGTGCAGCCCCTGTCGTGCACATCGTGTCCGTTCCATGGCCTATGATGACGCCGTTTACGCCACTTTCGATTTCCTTGGCAATGGCTTCAGCTGTTCTGACCCAGTATTCTGGTCTGAAGTTTTCGCTCAGTATCTGATACAGTGTTTTGGGGGTCAAGTTGACGGCGGAAATCAGCTCTGGAACGGCGGAAAACAGTTCCTCTGGTGTGAATGCTGGCAGTACGGCGCCCGTGCGGTAGTCGAGACGTGAAGCGACGGTGCCGCCTGTGCCTAGAAGCGTTACATTCGGCAGTTCTTTCTTGGATTTTACGTCGATGCTTGGAAGCTGGTAGTGTCCTTTCTTGTAGCCTGTTTCTTCGATCTTAGTATTATCGTCTACCAGTACTCCCAAGTTGTAGCCTGTGTCAACTTTCAAGGTCACGTAAATGTCGGCCGTGTGCTGGCTTCTTGGGAGGAGTACTCCCTCATATACGGCGTTGCCCTTGGTTACTTTCACCTTGCTCCAGGTGCGTATTCCATCTTTTAGGAGCCTTTCTCTGAGGGCTCCGCGGTATCCCTCAGGCTCGCCGTCTTCGACACTATCTTTTTTGTCGGACATTTTCTGGTTTACCTCTGAATCAGGGCTTGAATTTTTTCTGCAACTTGCTTTCCTTCGGCGGAATGGTTGATTGATTTCAAGACTGCGCCTGCTATTTTTGAAATGGCAATCTTTCTGTAAGCTTCGTCTGTGCGGATTTTGGAAAGGTCAAAATTGCTCAGCTGTTTCAGGATGAGGTTCTCCACTTCTGCGTCGCTGACTTTGCGAGCGCGAATTTTTTTGGCGGCATCTTCTATGCTTAGGTTCGGTTCCTTGACGAAGGCTTCGACAAGCGGGTCGATTTGTTGAAGAGTTATGTTTTTGCCTGAAAGTCCTTCGGCGAGTTTGTCAATGGTTTGCTGGCTGATTCTGAATCCTTTTCTTCTAGCGCTGCGAGGAAGTTCGATTAGCAAGCGGTAAGCTATGGTGCCGTTGAGACTGAGCTTCTGCGTGTACTCGTAGAGTTTTTCGATTTTTTCGTCTCTTATGAGCAGGTCAACTTGGTTCTGGGTGAAGATGTACTTGCTGTGGAGGTCAGCGAGGATCTCCCATGGGCGTTTGCCAACCACTCTCCTACATTCTTCGACAAGGTCTTTTGAGATAACGATAGGCGGGGTGTCGGTGTCGGGATATATTCGTTCCTTGCCGTGGATGACTCTGAGGAATTCGGTGTTGCCGTTCGGCAGAAATCTTCGAGTTTCCTGCGGTACTCCGTCTAAAGCCATCTTTGCTCTTTCAACTATTTTTTTCATGGCGTGCATTGCTCTTCTTTCAGGACCGATGACAAGGATGAAGGCGTCTTCAGGATGCGGATTCATGATGGCGCAGATTTCAGCATATTTCTCCTTGTCAACTGGCAATCTACATGGGTGCCCCGAGCGTTTTTGGACAGCATTCTCTTCCATTTCATCGCTGTGGAAGTGGTCTTCGCGGAGGATGCCTGTGATGAGCATGCTTTTTTCGAAGATGCCTTCGCCGAAGTCCTTGTTAGGCTGGATTTCCGTGCCGAAGATTCCTTTCATTTTTGGAAACATGGTGACGAAGGCTCTGTCTCCTTGTTTGAGTTTGAACAGGTGTGAAACGTCAACGTAAGTGTGCTCAAAATCTTCTTTCACTATCCCGCGTTTCTTCATCTCTTTGCTGATTTCGATGAGTGCTTGTTGTCGTACGGCTTCGTGGCGGCACAAGAGGTTTAACGTGTCGAGGTCTTGGACGCCCTTGATTTCGACTCTGTTGCCTCCTTCTATGGAAAGGTTGACGTCTTGGCGGGCTACGCCTATTCCTCTTCTGCCTATGCGGCTTGTTCTCAGTATCCGCCCGATTTGTTTGGCTAGCTCAACTAGTTCTTCAGGTGTTTCAACGTCTCTGTGGTCAGTAATGACTTCGGTGAGTGGCACACCTAGGCGGTCAAGATTGAAGTACACGGTTCGGCTGGCTGTGTCTTGCCAGTCTACTCTTCGCGCGGCGTCTTCTTCGATGTAAACGTTAGTGATTCTGACTTTTCTGCCGTTCACTGGAACCCAGCCGTCTCGGCCTATGATGAAGGTTCGCTGGAAGCCCGTAGTTATGGAGCCGTCAAGATACTGTTTTCTGTTCACAACGATTTCTTCAGCCAAGGCGGAGCAGTTGAAGTAAAGTGCAAGGATGAAGCCTTTCTTTATTGCTTCCATATCCGGATAGAACGGCGGCGTCTCGTCCATTTCGTACGTGCAGGTGTTTCGTTCACAAGCGTAATAGATTACTTTGTAACCCTTCTCGAACTCCACGAGCATGCCAGGGTCGAAGTCTCCCATCTCGCCGAGAACAGGGCGGAAATAGCGGTAGAAGGTGTAATCCATGTTTTCAGGGTCTTCTTCTAGAATCGGTGGGCATCTGCAAAAGAGTTTCCTGTCTGAACGGATCTGATGGTGAACCTCTATTCCGGCGCGGAAGCCAAGCCTTTTGAAATCAACGTTTTTGGGGTCTAGCATCGGGTTTACTGTGTATTTTAGGCGCGTTAAAAAGGCTTCTTCGCGTTTTCCTGGGTTCTTAGTTCAATATGTGTTGGGTCTTCAATGCGCTGAGACGCCTAGACTTAGAAGATTCTGGGACGAGCTTCCGTTATCTTAAACGGTTTGCTGAAGATGTCATATGAAAGAAGGAAGAAACTGAATGACAAGTAATGCTATACGCGGTAAAGCCTCGTTTGCTTCTCCGCTTCTCGCATGAAATCCTCAATCATTGGTTGCATGGCTTCAGGATATCGTTGAATGCCTTTACGTCCTTTGCGTGGTTTTAAGAAACATTGAGCTAGCTTCTGTTGCAGGATTTCCTGTTGGACTTGCCTTCTAACCTCCCACACAAGCTTCATCCTTTCGGCGACTTGAACATTGAGCAAATCAACCTTTCTCCGTTTCTTCATACTCTTGACATCCTGTGCCACTACTATTCTATATCGTAAATCTCAATAAATCACTTCTTTCAACCTCCGATATATGTCAAAAAGCGGAACATCATGTGCTCTTATGCGTGTAGTCGTGCTGGCAAATCACAGGGACGAGAAGGAAATTGCTGGAGTGATTTTCGAGGCATAAACATTAGCCACGAAGGGCTTCGACGCGGAATTGCCTTCAGAGGAGGTTGGAAATTGTCTGCGCTAGTCTCCCATGGAGTCTTTACATATTATGGATATGAAGTATGACTTCATAATGCTTTTCTGTGAACAGATCGTTTACGTGTGATTGGTGATGAAATCGTGACACCTAAAATCCGACCGTTTATGCGAAGGAAACCCGGAGCAAAGAAAAGGACGATCCACGTAAAGGGTCATTATAGGCACGCAGTGCGCTAGATTTAGCCAAGGCGGTATTCGTCCTCTTCCCAGTCTCCTCTGACAAGGGGCTTCTTCTGAAAGGCGCTATGTTCAATAAGTGAGAAAGCGCAAACCAAGACGCGAGCTGATCAAGGGTTCAGACATCCATAAATCCAACGTGACTAGGACGCAGTGGAGAGACTACAAGGAAAAGCTACGTCGAATGAATTAGTGCTCGTGCTATTCTGTATATGGTTTCACCTATGACAGTGACAAACAAGAACATGCCTAGCATTCCCCAATATGTCCAAGCTTCCCAAGTATAAATTCTCGGAAACAGAATGACATTAAGATTTTCCAAGATGAAAAACCACAATCCGTATCCATCCCCAGTCAGCATGTATATTCCATACGCAGAAAGTTCTGTCGCAACGGCGATGATGGCATACATTATTACTCTATATCTGAACTTCTCTAGAAAGTTCACTGTTCGCTACCCAACACAGCTTGCCTGTGCCAGTATAAATCATCTTACAATAGGCCGATAAGGTAGAATGAATGTTAATTTTAGAGTGAGGGGAACAGGAAGAGAGTTTGGTGGACGGGGCGGGATTTGAACCCGCGGCCTCCACGATGCCAACGTGGCGATCATACCAAGCTGATCTACCCGCCCTACACCAATCTATGCTTCTTCGAAATATCAATCATATCTGTTTACGGATTAGCTCATAAACATAGTATCATATAAGCATTACAAAACCCTAGCAAGTTCAACCTATACATAGAGGGGGTTAAACTCCGCTGGAGCACGACAGAGCAGGAGAGGTTCGCAGAAATCTAGCCATAATGCAGAAACTGCTCGATCAGCTTCTCAATTTCCTCAGGCTTCTCCGTCACCATCTTCCTCAGGCTTCGGTCCTTGTAAGCCCTCAGCCTGTCAACCGTCTTGTCAACCAGCCTCTTAGGAAAAACACCGTCTGCCTCATACAGGCCCTTGTCACTCTCCAAATTCCCCGCAGACTCACTGCAAGAGCACGGCAAAACCTTCAGCCCCTTCGGTTCGGTAGCAGCCGCTTCAACATGCAGGTCCTCAGCCGCTTTCAGCGACTCGTTGGAATTCCTCAAACCATACTCAGCAGCCAAAGCCAGACCACCAAACAGCAAATGCGCATTCGCAAAAGCGTCAGGCGCACGATACTCAAAAGTCTCCCTGCAACCTCCCCGCTTACCCGCCTTGCTCTTAAAGTCCCACCATAACGGTATGCGTATCAAAGCCAAACGGTTCCTAGCACCCCAGCAAATGTGCATCGGAGACTCCTTCCGCGCAATAAAACGCAAATACGACACAGGAGTGGGGTTCCCGAAAGCCGCCAAGCTCGGCGCAAACCTCAGAATCCCACCAATCATCTTCCGAGCTTCAACACTCAACTCGCCATCAGAACCCGCAACAATGTTCTTTCCATTCTTCACCCCGCATAGATGAATGTGCATTCCACTTCCAGCATGCTCCAAAGAAATCTTGGGCGAAAACGAAACCGAAACCCCATATTTCACGCAGACATTCCGAATAACCCACTTAGCAATCGCCACTGTGTCAGCCATATCTGCAAGACTCTGTGGCGTAAACTCCACCTCATGTTGCTCCATAACCTGGCCATTTTCGCCAACGATTCTGCCAACCTCAGCGTGCCCATACTTGGTCGGAATGCCCACAGCGGCCAGCGAATCCAAAACCTCGTTCCTCAAATCCTCAAACATCGTGAAAGGCGCAGACTCATGATAGTTCGTATCAGACATAGCTGGAAAAGGCGTGCCAACTCCCCCTGCCGAGATCAGATAAAACTCGAGCTCCGCCAAAGCCTTCAGAGCAATGCCACTTGAAGAGTGAAGCTTTTCTTCTGCCCTTACCAAAACATTCTTCGGAGCAACATCCAACGGTTTTCCATTCTCATCCAAATAGTCACACAAAACATTCAGAGTAGGCAGCTTCGAAAAAGGATTGACAAAAGCCTTGTCGAGTCGAGGCATCAGGTATATGTCGCTTTTGCCAGGCTCAATAAACGACAACAGGCTTGAACCGTCAACCCTCTCCCCCAGCTCCAGCACGTCACAAAGCCTTTCCTTATCCGTTGCTGAAAAGCTCAGAGTCTTCAGTCTGCCGTCCTCTGGAATGTGACACAGGTTAAGTATTTTGACACCATTTTCAGAAACAAACTTGACAATCTCTTCCTTCTCCGAGAACCTCAACATCCCCTGCATGGAGCAATCCTCTCTAGACGAGCATCTTTAAGAGTTTTTAAACTGATATTTTAACTCTCCCATAAGAGTTTTAATTATCAATAAGTACGGTTATGTCTTCGCATCGATAAGTTTTGAGGATTCGCTACGTTTATTTACACAAGAGCGTCATTAATACGTTGAAGAAAAGGGAGAACAAGCAATGTCGAGAAGAGCTCCATCCAAGGACGAAGCGCTAGAAGCGTTGGACTTCATAGTAAGCGTCCTCAAGGAGCATGAAAAAGACTTGGACCGGCTCATAAACGATCTTGGCACCATAACCGAGAAAATGGGCGACAGCGGCGAACTCAGCGGCAAAGTCGAAAAGGTCGAAGAAAGACTGACAACACTGCAGAACGAGATAACTAACCTAATCACGTACCTGTCAGCCTCACACGACGTTCCAGTAGTGCCGCCGCAACTGGCACAGACACGAACACAGAAAGCCGAAGACGTACAAGTCAGAGAAATCCGAGGCCCACCAGTCATCCTGCGCTGCAAAGAGTGGGAAGACTTCCAAACACTGGCGTACCAAGCCCAAACAGTGTCCTTCCTGTACAAAGAAGCAGAAAAAGCCTTCCAAGTTGACGCACTGAAAAACAACCAAGTAATAACCTACAGCGGCGAGCTCCCCAAGCAAACGGCACTACTGAAAGCGTGGCTCTCCAGACTGCTAGACATTCCTGAGCAGAAGATACTGGAAGGCATACTGGCCATAGGTTAGACGTTGCCCCCACGTTTGTATTTTAGCTGTACTCAGTAACCTTTTTATAGGTGACGTGTATCTTAAGTCTTACGATGCAAAGGCGGAGGGCTAAGGTTGAAGGCTAAACCACAAGCCTTTGTAAACAGACCCTTTCCGTTTTCGAAGCCTTCTCCTTTCTCCTCGATGACGGAAGCGGCTTCGTGGTTAGCCAA
>Ga0315280_10007980_pt1 | contig 14017 bp, 16 predicted proteins | sample YL17G06_40_MG_FD_203697 | JGI IMG/M metagenome (GOLD analysis project Ga0315280, IMG submission 203697) | Sediment microbial communities from Yellowstone Lake, YNP, Wyoming, USA - YL17G06_40 | ecosystem: Environmental > Aquatic > Freshwater > Lake > Sediment | place: USA: Wyoming | collected...
GTTTTCTTCGTTTATCTCTTTTCCAGCTTTATGAAGGAGCATCGCAGCGTAAACGTATTCCATACCCTTTCACCTCTCCACTCAACTATTTTAACCTTTTTCAGAACTTTCTTCTGGTGCAGCCTTTTTCTCTAAGGTGGGCAATCTACTACTTAAACTTAACATTTCCATATGCGCCTTTCTAATCAAATCCGCCATTGTTTCCTTAGTAGGTGCTGGCGCATTTAACGAAAGCAAATAGGCTTCTCGATGGGCAACCTGCAAAAGCATCACTGTGTTTTCCGGAGTTGGATAAGCTATTCCTAGCGATAATGCGAAGGCGTTTAAATGAGCTTTTTCGATGATTTGCTTAGTTTCGCTTATGTCTATCTGCATTTGCTCTTGAGTTATTATCAAGCCGTCGTCAAAAGAAACCTTCATGATAAGCCCCGCTTCAACGGGTTTTATTCCTAGCTTTGATAAAACGCTTGCAAGCCTTTCCGAGATTGTTTCACCTTTCCTAACAACCAACGTGTCTTTATTTATCCAGACACTCCCAGCCTCAATCTTGGTAGGCAAACCAACAGCGTTTAACTGGCTGATTATTGGACCAGGCGGCTGTCCAGTATTTCCGGCAGGAATTATAACATCAAAAGCTGCTATGTCACCAGACTTAGCTGTTGTTTTTACTTTTCCCCTCTCTAGGAGCAACGCTAATCTAAACGGGTTTAAATTCGTGAACAGATAAACGTTTGACCCTGTTAAGTATTCCTCAAGCTTTTTCAGTTCTGCTTTTTCTGTGCACTTCTCAATTGATATTTTCATAATCGTATTTTTTACTACTCTCATATACACTTTGTCTGCTAAGTTCTTCTTGAACTCTTGAAGTTGAGCTGATCTAACTTTCTGAAGGTTGGCAATTCCGATGATCTTATGCTGTTTTATTAGCTGTACTATCTCTTCAACTTCGCTGATTTTTTCTTGTAAAACTTGTTGGGATGGCATTGTTTTTCCTCGCTTATGGTCTGATGCTTACTGGTTTACCCATAGATGTTTTTATGTAGGCACGCTTGATGTTCTTCACTCCTCTCTTAAGTTTTCCTTCTACAACCCTTAAAACCGCCTGAACGTTCTCAGCTATTTCCTCCTCTTTCATATTTTCCGACCCAACACGGCACTGCAAAATTGGTTGATTACGCATCCTTACAACAACTGTTTTACGGTGTTTATCTATCAAACTTGCTATGTCTGCTGTTGGCGGAACTGGCATGGGCATTTTCCCCCTAGGCCCCAAAACAGGACCCAAAATTTTACCCACCAAGGGCATTAAGGGAGCTTCAGCAATAAAGAAGTCATATTCATTAGCAATTTTCCGCAAATCCCGTTTTTTACCAGCATATCCATCAAGCTCAGCCCGCTCAATGACGAGGTCTGCATTTGCCCTCTTTGCCTTCAGGGCCAATTCTCCTGAGGCGATAACGCATATTTTGTTTTGTTTTGCTGGGGAATATGGTAAATCTACAATTTCTTGAAGCTTGCCTTCGGAAGATTTCATGTCTATGTCTTTCAGGTTTAGAACTAGCTCTATTGATTGATTGAAGTTTCTTTTTTCGGATTTTTCCTTGGCTTCTTTAACTGCCCCTAATATTGTTTTCTGGTCTAATGGCATTTTAGAGACCTCGTGCCAATGAGGGAATGGAACACGGTTATAAAAATATTCTCATGCTTCACTCTTACTGAATATTTCGTCATGCTTGCCTTCGTCAATTTCTTTCTGAACTTCTCGGGGGTCTTTTCCATCGACAGTAACTCCCATACTAACACAGCTCCCCAAAACTTCCTTAGCGGCTGACTTCAGAGTTTTTGCCAGAAGCTCGTGACGCTTAATCTTTGCTATGCGTAAGACTTGTTCAATGGCAAGATTTCCAACCTTTGCCGTGCTTGGTGTCCCAGAGCCTTTCTCTATTTTTAATTCGCTGACGATTAAAGCAGATGCTGTGGGTGTTCCAACGCTGACTTCAAACTCTTTGGTTTCAGGATCAACAGCAACTTTCACCGGAACCTTCATTCCAGCATAATCCTTTGTAACCTCGTTTATTTTGTTCACAATCATCATGACATTTACGCCTAATGGACCTAGAGCTGGACCTAATGGCGGTCCTGCTGTTGCTTGTCCCCCGCTTATGAGTAATTCCACAACTTTTTTATCAGCCATTTATGCTTCCCCACTTTAGGTTTTTGCTTTCTCCACCAACTTTACGTAATCGGAGTGAACGGTTATTGGCAAGGTGAAGGTTGCCTCTAATAACTCTAGTGTGACTTCGGCCTTAGTCCTATCGATACGAGTTATTTTTGCGCGCATGCCTTTAAATGGTCCACCTGTCACTTCTACAACGTCGTTTTCGCTTAACTCTTCAATTATAGGTTTCCTGACAATGTATCTTTCAATTTCAGAAAAACTCACAACACCCGGCACTCTTGACCGCACGTGCCTAATTCCTGTTATGGCTTCTTCCACGAAATGCGGTCCTTCTGCTTCAACGAAGACGTATCCCCTTAGAGTTTCAGGCACAAGAATAGCCTTTATGGATATATTCTTCATTTTGATTCTAGCAGCAATAAGTTTAGCTACGTTTCTCTCTTGTCCTGTCGTTGTTTTTACTGCAAAAATTTTTGTCGGATATTCTTCATGTTTCTCCATAAAATTTCTTCCTCTAACTTGAAGCTGCAGGGACGCCTATCAACGCATTAGACACTAATTTTATGATAAAACCAACTAATCCAATTGCGCCTATGCCCAGAAAGCATATTTTTATTGATAGCCAAAGCTCGCTGCTTCCTGGTTTTACTGCGAGTTTTAATGTTTTTGCACATCGAGATAGGAAGGATCTTACGCCCATGGTTCACCGCACACTCAACATTTCAATCTGATATAAACGTTGCTATAGCTGTTGGTTTGATAGATAAATCTGAACATTTCTATTAACCTTTCTCCCTTTTCTATGTTAAACTTTCTTGAACGGGATGTCAATCTCTTCAAGCATTTCAACTAGTTTTGATTTGTGTTCACCTTTTATTCCCTTCCAATCCAAAACCACAAACTCCGCCTTTTCCAGTGTCTTCTCTACGCATTGCCTAAGAATTTCAACATTCATGTATGGAACTGCATATTTAGGAATCATATGGCCAAAGGCTGTTTCACTTTCTAGTGCGATACGAGTAAACTTCTCGCTGTAGTGGGGCCCACCTATACCCAGCACAGCTTTAGCTGGGGATTCACCGAGTTTTGAAGTGGCTTTCATTGCTGCGTGGGCAACGGCTTCTGCTGCTTTCAAATCATTCCATTGCTTAGGCGAGCTTCCTAGCTCAGCGAACATTGTAGGCACGTTTAAAGAAGGACCATGATGTGTACACTCGTAAGAAACTTCATATTTGAGCTGCATTTCGACTCTAAGGCACATCATTGTTTTTAGAACAGCTCTCATGGCATTTGCTGGTGAAACTGAAACTCTTCTTGTAAGCCCGCCAAGTTCTGCCTCGCCTAAATTACCTGGAGTGTGAACAGACAGCGTCGGAGTACCGCTTACGCTACTATGCCTTGAAATGAAAACTACAAGTTCCAGATTGCCAAAAAAATCCGGTAAGTTTTGCGCATAAACAGATTCTTCATTCAAAGTTACAAGTTTAACTTTCTTATCGCCAATGTTTGCTTCGTAAACCGGGTTTTCTTGAAAATTCTCAGCTGTTTTTTCGAAAGGGTAATGGTTTAAGATTTGTCTAGCAATATTTAGGCTTGCAACATCCTTGTTTGAGGCGACAAGTAAGATTATGTTTTATGCCTCCCTTGATGATTTTGTAGTAACTAATAAATAGTCATGACGGTAATGAAGTTGCCGTTGATTTTAAAGTGAATCAGCCAAGCAATGCTTGAGGAACATGAAAATGAAAGATGAATTTAGCCTAGAAGCAAGATTCTATGACAAAATTTGGGGAAAGCACGACTACGATTCTGACGTAAAATTTCTAAACGCTTTGTTCCACAAACATGGTTGCAGAAGCATCGTGGACATTGGATGTGGAACTGGGAATCATGCTCTAAGATTGAGTAGATTGGGATATATAGTAACAGGAGTTGACGTAAGCCCAACCATGCTAAAAATTGCCAAAGCGAAGGACAAAGAAGCAAAAATCAGATTCATACAAGGAGATATGAAGAAACTCGAAAAGGTCATTTCAAAAGGCCAAAGATTCGATGCAGCCATTTGTTTAGGACAAGTTTTTTCTCATTTAATGACGGACAAAGACGTACAAGCATTCCTTAACAGATTGCATAAGATAGTGAAACAGAACGGTCTTTTCGTGTTCAGTGCCAGAAATGCGGAGAAAATCAATGAAGAATATTTGAATAAGCTTCGCTTAGACCATATGCTAAACGAAGAAAAACTGCAACTTCTAATATTAACCCACAACATACGAGATTCGCAAAACCCAAACATCATAGTGTGGAACCCTATCTTTCTCATGAAAGAAAACAACAAAGTGGACCTGCAAATTAAAGAACATAAACTCAGATGGTTCGAGTTTTCAACGCTTAAAAGGATAATAACAGAAAATGGCTTTAAAATAATTGCAACTTATTCTGGACCAATGAAAGAAAAATTCAAGGAAGATGAACATACTGACATGTGGTTTGTAACAACCGCCAAGTAAGGGACAGCAATAAAATCAATCATGAGCCGTCACCTCACTTCGGAAAAGTTTTATAACACAAACCTAATGGTTTTGGTCTGATAAAGGTGGAAACATGCATTTAATTAACTTTAAAGAATTGTCTGGTCAACAGCTTATGGAAATAATTGATGAGGCGTTAGAGGTTAAGCGCAATCCGGAAAAATACCGAACTGCTTTAAACGACAAATCGTTGGCTATGATTTTTCAGAAAACTTCCACAAGAACTAGGGTCGCCTTCGAGGTGGCCATGACCCAGCTTGGTGGGCACGCCCTATACATAGATTGGAGGACAACAAATCTTGCACTGGCAGACATTTATGACGAAATACGGTATCTGTCACGTAACGTTGATTGTATAATGGCAAGGTTGATGAAGAATGCTGACTTGCAAGTTATGGCTAAGGCTTCGCGTGTTCCGGTAATCAATGGATGTGACGAAAAATATCATCCAAGCCAAGCGATAACAGACTTAATGACGATGAAAGAGAAAAGAGGCATACTAAAGGGTGTGAAGCTAGTTTACATAGGTGCCCATAACAATGTTTGCAATTCACTTATTGAAGGATGCACAAAAACAGGCGTAAAAATAACCACAGTAACGCCAATATTCAACGAGCCATCAAGAGACGAAGAACTACTGGAAAACGCTAGAAAAACCGGCCTGTACGAAGCTACACTGAATGTTAAGAAAGCAGTTAAAGACGCAGATTTTGTTTACACAGACACATGGGTCGACATGGAATTCTTCTTAGACCCGAAATACGCCGAAGAAAAGGAGAAACGAATCAAACTCATGATGCCCTATCAAATCAACAAGGAACTATTGAAGGAAAGTAGCGCCTACGTTATGCATGATATGCCTATCCATCGAGGATATGAAATAAGCCCAGACATTATTGAAAGCCCAAAATCAATAATATACGAGCAGAGTGAGAATAAACTTTACTCAGCGAAGGCTATACTGCTAAAGCTGTTGGGAAGATACTAAAACAGAATCTGCCAAACAACTCCTCGATTGAAAGCAAGTAAAAATGAAAGAATAATCGCAACTTCATTGAATGCTACTTTAAGATCATCTGGACAAATTTTTCTGGATCAAACTCTTCCAAATCCTCATACTTCTGTCCAGTTCCGATGAACAAAATGGGTTTTTGCGTGATATATGTTACGCTCAGGGCTGAACCCCCTTTTACGTCCGCGTCCACCTTGGTTAATATTGTTGCATCCACGCCAACGCTTTTGTGAAATTCTTCTGCTTGCATAACAGCGTCGTTTCCAGTGAGCGAATCTACAGTTAGAACAGTCAAGTCGGGATTTACGATACGTTTTATTTTTGCCAGTTCATTCATCAAGTTTCTGTTTGTTTGTATTCTCCCGGCGGTGTCGATTAAAACAATGTTTATTCCGTGCGCTTTTGCATGGATTATCGTGTCGTAGGCTACAGCCGCTGGGTCAGCACCATACTTATGCTTAATCATGCGAATTCCTAAACGTTTTGCATGCTCTTCCAACTGTTCAATAGCACCTGCTCTGTAAGTGTCGCTGCATGCGAGAACAACGGAATAACCCTTCTTATTTAAGAAGTGGGCAACTTTGGCTATGGTTGTGGTTTTTCCAGTGCCGTTTATTCCAACAAAAACTATGATGAACGGTTCGTTCTTTTTGCGTTTTTCTTCAATAGCCTCTAAAAAATCGGTTTTATTATTTGTGAGCATGATCTCCAAAAGGACTTCTCGCAGGTTTTTCTCTACGATTTTTCTGCGGTCTTCGAGTCGCTTAACCTGAACTCCGTTCAAACGCTTTTCCATTTTATCGCATATTTGTTCTGCTACGGGAAGGGCAACATCATTTTCTGCTAGGTTCATTTTGAATTCTGAGAGCACAGGGTGTAGGTTTTCAGCCTTAAGCTCTGTTGTTGTAACCTTGTTTACAAGCCCTTTCAGTCCAGATTTCAGCTTCTCAAACATTTTCCGAAGTTTTCTCCTCTCTCATCTCGGCCACTAAGGTTTCAAATTTTTCTCTACCTTCAGAGATTCTTTCTGCAACTTGGGCTAGCTGTTGCTGAAGTGACATCCTGGTTTTCTCCAAGTTTTCCTGGCGTTTTTTAACTATTTCTTTTGCTTCCTGCAATGTTTTTTCAACTGAAACTCCAGCGCCCATTCCGATGATTACTTTGTCTGGGTTTTCAAGTTTGGCTTTGATGTAGGAGTTGCTGCCTATTGGGACAAGAAGTTCTGAGTTTTCCTTTTCTTTTTCTAAGCCTTCCAGCGCCATGCGCGCATATACTAGGTCTGTTATGACAGCGTTCACCATGTTAATTCTAGACTGTATTGCTTCCGCAGTCTGCTCAAGAAATCTTAATTCAACGCTAGTTCTGCGAAGTTCTTCTTCACGTTTACTCTCCAACTTTTTCTTCTCCAATAATCAGCTTTTTAATTAATGGATTTTCGATCTCTTGAGGCGGAACCTCTTCGACGCTAACTATTTTTATGTGGACACGTTTTACACGGTGTTTGCTTCCTAACTCGGCGTAGACTTTTTCAACTGCGTGCTCAGGTTTGAGGGCAATTACTTCTTTTTTGAAAGAAGTTTTTAAATTTGGCTTCCGAATTTCACCGGACACTCTGAAAACTTTCATCTGTTTCCTCTTCCTTTACAACATCCAATGCGTTCCCAATTATAAATATCTCGGGTCCCGTAGTTAAGGAACCAGCAACAGCTGCATAACGGTTACAAATCAAACCGGTGCCAACATAAGGTATACCGCAATTAATGGTGGTTACATCAACTGGAACCTTCAACACATCCTCTAGAAGCTTTCGCTCCGAATCTTTCAGTAGAGGGTGAGCTAAGGCTCCTTTGTTTGTGGCGACAGCCAACGATCCAACATAGGTTAAGCCTGCAATTTCACCTGGCACAGCCTCAACGCCCAATGTTTCAGAAATTTCTTTGGTTTCAGATTCGTTTATGTGAGGGTCAACAATTGCACCGTGATCGTTCGCTAAAACTATGTTTCCGTATGCCGTTTTCTTTCTCTCCATTACTGTGATGTTTCCCTCGAAAAAAGATTTTATGGCGTCAATTTCTTCGTCTCTGACAAAATGGGGAAGCAAAATTCCATTTGAGTTTGCACATGCAAGGGCGCCTACGAGGGTTGATCCGCCAATTGATGTGTGTATTAGCTTAACTTTGAGCCATTCACCTAGTCTTTCTGCTTTCTTAAGCGGAACCAGTTTGGGAATTATTACAATTTTGTCTGTTGCAAGAGAATATACACCTATGCTTGCGCTTCCTGCAAGGTTGAATAGGTAAATGGCCAAGGATTAGTCTCCTTCTAGGAGGTTGTTTTTGAGCGTTTTGCTTTTCTGCAATGATATCAGTCCGAGTTTATAGTTTTTGCTTTTCCTTTTAAAGTCTATCATAGGGTCAATCTTAAGGTTAGCGTTTTTGTTCAAAATAGGAACATAATTTATAAGCTTTGCAGATTCTGAACGAAAGATTATGGTTAGTCATACTTTAGTTAAAGATATGTTGATGGAATTTGGAGACAAAACAGAATATAACGTATAGGCCTCTCCATGGGTTCAAATCCCACCCCCGCTCCAATTTAGCCTCAATCTGAGCTTTTTTTGGTTAAAGAATGTTATTTCTGGATGTTGTGAGTGGGGGTTGAAATTTGAACACCAGTTTACCGGCAGAAGCTCTTAGCTTTCGTAGTGGGAGATAGCTTCAAATTCAAATTCGTTCCAACTTCTGCGGCACTGTAATTGTGGGTCTTAGGCGGTGAGCAGTTTCTTTTTTGCTATTATTTTTTCTATTTTCTTCTTTGCATCTATTCTTTTGTACATTTCAAGCGATCGGTTCAGAAGCACGTAAGCCCTTTCTCTGTCACCCTCTTCTTCTCTTCTTAAGTACGTTAAGCCATATTCGTATAACAGTTTAGCGAAATTATGGACATACCATTTTTGTGCATCTATAGATTCGTATCTTTGAAGTGCATTCTCGAAGTGTTGTATGGACTGTGCCCAGTTCTTCTGTTCTCTGAACAGCATTCCCTTCAGCAACTCAGCGTCAGCCATGTCTGATTTGCTTTCTGTTTTCAATGCATACTCATAGGTTTTTTCAATAAGTTCTTGGGCTCTTGTGATTTCGCCTCTTATCAAGTATAGCTTTGATAGCGCTGGAAATGTCTCGGAAAGCTGTCCCATAGTGTCTCCTGCTTTTTCGTAGATGTTGTTGACTTCATTGATATATCTTTCAGCTTCTGTGAAGTTTTCCATTTCCAGATAGAGCTCTCCCAGCCATCGATTGGCGTATCCGATGACCTGATAGTCTCCGATTTTCTTTGAGAGTCCAAGTGCCTCCGTTAGATATTGAAGACTTTTATCCCATTCTCCCAGAATATGATAGCATTGTCCAAGACTTGACATTATAAGAGCGATGTGGGTGCTGTTCTTTGTCTTCTTATCAAGAGCTAACACTTCTTCGAACAGGGCAACGGCATTCTGCATTTCTCCCATGAACACATAAGTGGTCGCCAGCAAATATCCATTCATAGTTATCCATGATACATCGCCAACTCTTTTTGCCAGTTCAAACGCCTTTTGGCATGTCTCGAAGTTCTTCTGAAAATCCCCTTTCCCGAAATAGACGCTGCAAAGGTTTTGATATAGACGAAGAGAAGCTACACAATTGTTATCGACTGCTATCTTCGCTCCCTCTTCAAGGTATTCTGACGCTCTATCATAGTCTCCTTCAAACAGCCTCAACGCTCCAAGACTGGCGTAACAGCGTGCAAGGACTTCTGCATTGCCCAATCTGAGAGCAAGAGCAAAGCCTTTCTGAGCCCAAGGCAATGCTTCATCATGTTTGCCACTTCGCCAGAGCATACGTGAAATATCTTCGTATAAGCTTGCCAACTCCACACTTTCAGTTTCCTTTTCGAGAATTTCAAGAGCCGTCTGATGGTGCCGGGAGGCTTCTTCCCCGTTACCGATAGTCTCCCATAACATGTGCCCCATTTTGCCATTAAGCCTTGAAACGCTTTTCAAATCTCCCAACTGATTCCATAATTTCAGCGACTTGTTCCAGTATTCCATGCAAGCGTCTGGTTCTCCGATCCACGCTTTGATGTCGCCCAACTTCTCTATTGTGCTGGCTTCCTGTTCAACACTTTCTTCTTTCTTTCCTAAAAGCTCAAGAGCGTGGTGAAGGTAGGAGAAAGCTTCATCATGAGCATATATCTTTTCTGCTTTTTCTCCTGCTTTGAGAAAGTAATCAAGCGCTTTGTTCTCATTACCAGCTTCCAAGAAATGGTAAGCCAATTCTCCAAAGTGCTGTTCAATCTTCTTGCCATAAACCCTCTCCAAGGCGCATCCGACAGAACTATGAAGTCTCTTTCGTCTCAAGTGGCTGACTTCTCCATATAGAACATCTCTTACCATAACATCAGCAAAGAAATACACATCTTCTCCAAGTATGACATTCTCTTTTATCAGCCCAGTCTTGAGTATCTTCTCCATTGTCTCATATAGTTTGCTTTCATTGATTCCAACAACTTCGCGCAAAGCCTCAAAGCTGAATCTTTCTCCAACAATAGAGGCCGTTGCCAACACGTTTTGGCACTCATCATCGAGTCTCTCTATTCTCGATTTCACTACACTTTTGACGCTCTTGGGAAGCTCGATGTTTGAAACGTTGTTAGCTTTCCATCTGTTTTCTTCACGGTAGATGATTAGTTCTTCCTTAAGGGATTTTATGACTTCTTCGACAAAGAATGGATTTCCCTTTGTCTTTTCATAGACTAGTTGACAAAATTCCTTAGGGACGTCATCTCCTTCTAAAATCTGTTTTATCATATCGAAAATTTCATCGGATGACATACGTTTCAATGTAATTGTCTGAACCAAACGTTCTCTGTTCAATTCCATTAGAATAGGAGATAGCGGATGTTTTTCATCAATATCACTGTCGCGATATGCACACAAGATAAGCAAAGCTTCGTTTTGTATGCCGCGTGCCAAGTAGTGTAAGAGCAAAAGCGAAGACTGATCAGCCCACTGCAAATCATCAAGAATGACCAGCAATGGGGCATCTCTGGAAATGTTCGTAATGAACTGCGAAATCGCTTCAAAGAGCCTAAGTCGCTCATGTTCTGGGCTTATCGGTGAAGATTGGGGAATTGCTACGAGTTTTTGCTTGACTTCTGGAACCAATTTGCAAACTTCTGCAGGGTAAAGCCCGATCACTCTCCACACCTGCTCCGGAGTGGAGGTCATTACGTATCCTTTGATTACTTCGCTCCAAAGAACGTAAGGAGGGATGCCATTTGTGGTGAACAGTGCGGGATATCTTCCGTTCAAGACTTTCATCCCACGCAAATGCGCGTAAGCGCATGCTTCTTTTGTTAGCCGTGTCTTGCCGATTCCAGCCTCTCCATTTACAAAAACTAGGCCGCCTTCGTTGCGGACTGCCCTGTCGATAGCTTCTCTGATAGCACCCATCTCTTTAACTCTATCGATAAGAGGGGCCTCTCTTATCGCAGTTGGTCGGTAAACAGGAACATCCGTACTCGGTCTAATTGAAATCTCTTCAGAGAATTGCTTGGCAATTTCTTTTAACTCTTTAAGCAAATCCGTGGCGGTCTGATATCTCCTTTCCGGCTCTTTTTCTAGGAGTCTCATAACACAATCAGCCAAGGCTAAAGGGACTTTCGGATTCAATCTGGCGACTGGAACCGGATAATCGTGAACATGACCGAAAATGACTTTCACAGGATCCTCTCCAGGAAAGGGTGATCTGCCTGTAAGCGCCTCGTAAAGCACTGCGCCTAAGGAGTATAAGTCAGATCTAGCGTCTGCCCCTTTCCCTAATGCATTTTCAGGAGCTACATAGGCCACTGTGCCTACTATTATCCCTTCTTCCGTGATTCCGGGTTGATCCAAAATCCTAGCAAGACCAAAATCCATTAGTTTCGCAGTGTCATCTTTCGTAATCATCACATTTTCAGGCTTGATATCGCGATGCAGAACCTCATGAGAATGCGCATACTGAAGAGCACTGCAAACGTCCATACCAATTCTGAGAACAACTTGAATGTCACACTTACCTTCAGGATATGTCCTCATTAGGTCACGAAGGCTCTCTCCATCAACGAACTCGAGCACAAAGAATTGCTTTGAATCTTCCTTGCCAATATCGTAAATTGAAACGATGTTTGGATGATTAAGTTTACCGACAGCTTGGGCTTCGGTCAAGAATCGTGAGTAGGCTTCTTTCTCTGTGACTGCGCTCTTGAGCATTTTGATGGCAACAACCCGGTTTAGCACAGTGTCTCTGGCCTTATAGACAACACCTTTTCCACCCTCGCCAAGTTTCTTCAGAATAGCATATCTGCCATTCTGTAAATACTCAAGGCAAGCCAATGGCATTCACCAGAGTGCCCTTTAGTTATACCCTAATTTTTTCCAGTCTTAAAAGACTATTGTGATAAGATTCAGACAGGCAAAAATGGATTTCATAAACCTTCTGCAATCTTGTTTTTGCAATTGATCACAGTTAAGCAGCCTCTAAATCGTTTTAGCTTGTTTCATCCGGTTTCAGAATAAACACATACAAAAACATGAATACACAACAGCCTATTTGGTTCCAAATAGAGGGGCTAGAAACCGTTGCACGCACACGCAGAGCCTAGTCTCCTTCAGCCAAATAAACAGTAACATTACCCTCCTTATCCTTCGCCGCCCTAATCCTAATCTTCCGCGGAGGCTTCTGTATACCCCTACCCCAAACCCTCTCATTCACCTCATTACTAATAACAAGCCTCTTAGGCTCCTCTTCCTCTTCTACCTTTTCTCCACGTTTCTCCAACTTCATATGCTTCACCACAAAACCCCTTATAATCCGCATCGCCCTCGGCGCCCTCCTGTTCGACGGCACAATCCAACACTTGCCTAATGGCACCGTATAAACTCTCTCTTCAACAATCTCTTCTTCCTCTACCTTCTCTTCCCGTGGCGGTGGTTTAGCCTCCTCCTCTGCAACAGGCGCAGGCATCTCCTCGCCTTCCACAACTTCCCCCTCTTTCTCTTCCTTTCCTTCTTCTGAGACTTCCTCGGTTTCTTCTTCCACTTCTGCTTTCGCTTCTTCGACAGTTTCAGCTGATTCCTTTGGCTCTTCCTCAGTTTTCTGCTCTTCTTTCTCCTTTTCTTCTTCCATCAGACACTTCCTCCTAAGCCTTTATTTTTCTAGTTCGCCATTGCCTCCTCTTAGGATGCGCTCTGAATTTTCCGGCTGTTTTCGCTATAACCCACGTTGGAACAGCTTTTTTCTGTTTTCCTGCTTTTCCTAGTCTCCGCTTTTTTGCTGTCGGCTTGTTTCGAGCCATGCTTCATATCCTTCTTATCTTTGTTTCACGTTTTTGGGATCGCAGTTGGATAAGTATTTGCTTTAGCTGCGCATCTGCTAAGGGTATAGGTAGTTTTCCTTGCTGAGCCAGCTGGATTAGTTGCAACTCTAACTGTTCCGTGAATTCCGGTCTAACCATTTTTAGATTTGCCAATCTTTGTCTAGCTTCGGGAGTTAAAATTTTCCTTAATAATGTTTGTTTCTGCAGTTCTAGTTGCTGCTCCATTTGAGCTTGTCCCCGTTCTTCGGCAAATTTTTGCTGCAGAGCTAAAAGTTTTCTTCTGCGAAGCTCTTCCAACTCGTCTTCTGACACTTTATTCACCTTTTTGATATTTCTCTAGTTTTGGAAGTTCTTTCGCTAGTTCCTTTTGGACGTCTTCAGCTAGTCCTTGCAGAAGTTTTTTACCTTCCCGTGTTACCCTTCTTCCACGTGGTTTTAACGTTTCAATTAAACCAGCGGCTTCCAACTGCTGTAAAGCTTTCCTTATTATTGCCCTGCCCGCTTTGACTGTGTGCTCTGGCTTGACGCCGAAGTCTTTTCTTCCTCCATACTTGGCACTCAATTTTTCCACGCCAATTGGGTCATGAACGTAGATTTTTCTCAACAGTGAAGCGCATCGGATATACCACCAATCTGGGTTTTGCGGTTGCCTTTGAACATGAATACCAGTTTTTACAAAACTAGCCCAAGAAGGTGGGGTTACATCGTCCACATTTTCTTTTAGATACTTGGCTAGTTTTTCGATGAGTTTGGATGCTGGAACATCATAAGGTGTTATCAAGATACATTATCCTCTTAACTTTCCCTTCAGTAAAACATGAAGCCAAATATAAAGGCTTTCACTTTTTCCGTCGTCTATAAAGCATGAAAGTGTGACCCCTAACCTCCACTAATGACGCT
>Ga0315280_10007982_pt1 | contig 14015 bp, 10 predicted proteins | sample YL17G06_40_MG_FD_203697 | JGI IMG/M metagenome (GOLD analysis project Ga0315280, IMG submission 203697) | Sediment microbial communities from Yellowstone Lake, YNP, Wyoming, USA - YL17G06_40 | ecosystem: Environmental > Aquatic > Freshwater > Lake > Sediment | place: USA: Wyoming | collected...
ACAGCAAACCAATAAGTATAAGGGATACACGGCTTATTGCAACTAGTTCGTTTGCCTCGCTCGGTTCAGCACGCCAGTGCCGGGGGCCGCTGCTAACGTGCGTTATATCGGCTTGTTACGGCCGCCCGGAGAGTGGAAAGGAGAAAGTGGAACACCCGAGAGGCTCACTCGTTCACCCCTTTACCACCGCCATCGGCTGCAGGCGGGCCACCTTGCGGGCCAGGCCGGCCGCGTGCACGCACTCGACCACCGCGTCGACGTCCTTGTAGGCGTCGGGCTGTTCCTCGGCCAGTCCGGTCCGCCCGCGGGCCTTGGCGATGATACCCCGCTCGGCAAGCTCCTTGTCTATGTGCCGGCCGCGAGCCGCCGCAATGGCCTGGTGGCGGCTCATCACGCGCCCCGCCCCGTGGCAGCATGAGCCGAACGATTCTTCCATCGCCCGCTTGGTGCCCACCAGCACCCAACTCGCCGTGCCCATGTCGCCGGGAATCAGCACCGGCTGGCCAATCGAGCGGTAGCGGTCGGGCAACTCCTCGTGCCCGGCCGGGAAGGCCCGAGTCGCCCCCTTGCGGTGGACGCAGAGCTTCATCTGCCGCCCGGCGACGGCGTGCGTCTCGACCTTGGCGATGTTGTGCGCCACGTCGTAGACCTGGCGGATGCCCAGTTGCTCGGCCGATTGCCCGAAGAACCGCACCAGCGACTGGCGGACCTGCCGGGCAAGCAGTTGCCGGTTGGCCCAGGCGTAGTTGGCGGCACAGCGCATGGCGGCGAGGTATCGCTGGGCCTCGGGGCTCTCGAACGGGGCGCAGACCAACTGCCGGTCCGGCAGCTCGATGCCGTACCTGGCCGGGCAATCGCGAAGCTGCTTGAGGTAGTCGTCGCAGACCTGGTATCCCAGTCCGCGCGAGCCGCTGTGGATCATGACCGTTGCCAGGCCCTCGGCCAGGCCGAACGCGGCGGCTGCCTGGGCGTCGTGGATTCGCTCGACGTACTGGACCTCGACGAAGTGGTTGCCGGCCCCGAGCGTGCCGCACTGGTCGTAGCCTCGCCTGACGGCCTCGTCGGAGACCATGTCCGGGTCGGCACCCGGCAGGCGCCCGCCGGATTCGGTGGCGTCGGAGTCTTCCTGCCCGGCCAGGCCCTGCCGGACCAGCCAGAGGCAGCCCTCGGCCAGGATGTGGCGGACGGCCTGGGCGTCGAACTTGTACGGCCCGCCGACCCCGACGCCGCAGGGCACGTCGCGAAACAGCCAGGCCGCCAACTCCTTGAGCCGTTTGCCGACGTCCGCGCGCGAAAGGTCCGTCCGAAGCAGCCTCACGCCGCAGTTGATGTCGTAACCCACTCCGCCGGGAGAAACCACCCCGCCGGAAGCGATGTCCGTCGCCGCCACGGCGCCGATGCAAAAGCCGTAGCCCCAGTGTATGTCCGGCATGGCCAGCGACGCCCCGACGATGCCCGGCAGCGTGGCGACGTTCGCCACCTGCTCGAGCCCGCCGCCGCCGATCACGTCGGCTATCATCGCCGCGCTGGAATACACCAGCCCGTCGACGCGCATGTCAGGCCGGCTTGACCTGGGAATCCGCCAGCGGTTCTCGTCAACCTGCTCGATCGCCACGCTCGTGCCTCTTGCCATATCGCACCGCCTATACTATTCGATGGACGATCAACCTGCCGTCACCTTTTGGGCCTCGTGCCACAACCAAGCGGCAGTGACAAGCACCAAACAACAAGCACCAAACAACAAGCACCAAATAGCAAACAAGGACCAAATGCCAAAAAGCCAAGCTCCAAACGACCGTCCCAAAACCTGGCCCCAGCGGCACGCGGGCAGAGCATTAATGAACGAAACGCTGATTCTGGGTTGCTCTTCTGCATGTTTGCGTTTTGGAATTTGTTGTTTGGTCCTTGTTTGAATTTTGGTGCTTGTAATTTGGTGCTTGCCCGGGCATTTGACCTCATGATAATTCCCAATCCATTCGACGCGTTGCGCTGGTTGTCGGCCTCCCTTCTCAAAGGTCCAGAATCACCCGCCCGACCCACCTGCCGCCCTCGGGGGCGATCTTGATCTGGTGGTACGTGACCGCCTTGACTTCCGTCCTTATCTCGTGCCGGCCCGGGTCGTAGGTCTCGCCGGCAAGCTCGGCCAAGATCGCGGTCCGGCCGCCACTCTGTCCACCGCCGCCCTGTCCGCCGCCGCCCTGCCCCCCGCCGCCCTGCCCCCCGCCGGCCTGCCCCCCGCCGGCCAGGACCTTGACGGACGCCTCGGCCAGCAGGAAGCCGTCGACGGCGAAGATGTAAAGGACCCTTGACAGGAAGTCGACGGCCAGGGCCTCGTGGTCCTGGGCTTCGACGTCCAGTTTTCGCACCGCGGCCGGGCGCATCAGCGACCGCACGCAGATCACGTCGGTGAGTCCCTCGGCCAGGGCGGCCAGCAGTTCGCCAAGGCTGTCCGCCCAGGCCGTGAGGCCCACGTCGGCGGTGTGATCGAATGTCTCGCAATGTCTGGCCATGAGTATCCGGAATTACATGATACGCGCCCAGGCGACCCGCGCATTGCCCAAAGACAGACGCACATGCGGAGGGATTTGCGGAAACGCAGGGCGGCCGTAACGACCGCTCACCTATTTCAAGAAGGGGAAAGACTGCTTTTTCGGCCCATATGCCCCCGAGGACACACGTCCCCGACGCCGACAAGCAGCCTGCTTCTTTTTTCTCCCCTGCCTCATTTCTTCTCTCCCTTGCGTGCCGACGGCCGATAGGCTAGGTTCCCTGACAAGGCCCGGCGACCGCCGAATTGCCATAGACGCGGCGCCGTCGGCTTGGCGAAAGGGCACATGGCGAAGCGCAAGGGCAAAGGCAAGGCCGGTCGGCGGATCAAGGACTGGCGGGAGCGGTTCAGCGCCGGGGAGAACCCCGACGATAACGCTCAGCGCGGCCGCAAGCCCGGCGTCCGGGCGGTCAAGCTGCCTCCGTCGAGGCTCGCGGCGCCCGAGGAGAACCTCGAGAACCTGCCCAAGAAAGAGGGCCTCATCGTCGGCGTTTACCGCCGGGCGGTCAGCGTGCTCATCGAAGGCCGGATCTGCTGCTGCGCCGTGGCCAAGACGTTCCGCTGCCCGCCCAATGCCAGCGCCCTTGCCGTCGGGGACATGGTCACCGTCGCGGTCTCGGCCGACCTGGCCTCACAGCCGGCCGGGCCGGACGCCGACAAGGAACAAATGGACGGCTTCGTCCTGGCGCGCAGGCTCAGGCAGACGGCCCTGTCCAGGCCGAAGCCCACGTCGACCAAACGCCAGGACCAGTACCAGCCGGAGATCTTCGAGCAGGTCATCGCGGCGAACATGGATCAGATCCTGATCGTCGCGTCGATGGTCCAGCCGAAGTTCCGCAGGCGGCTCATCGACCGCTACCTTATCGTGGCCCAGCGCGGCGAGTTGGCGCCGCTGCTTGTCATCAACAAGGTGGACCTCCGCCGCCCGGAGCAGGACCTCCTGGACGACATGCGGCTGCTGGGCCTGGATGTGCTTTGCTGCTCGGCCGAGACGCACGAGGGCCTCGACGAACTCCGCCTGCGCCTTGCCGGCAAGCGGACCGTCCTGGCCGGGGCGTCCGGAGTGGGCAAGAGCACGCTGGTAAACAGCCTGATCCCCGAGGCCGACGCCGTGACGCGGACGGTCAGGCCCAAGGACCTTCGAGGCCGGCACACGACCGTCGCCGCGACGGTGTACTACCTGCCGGACCCCGCCGACATGGGCCTTGCGGTCCCTCCGCCGGCCCCGGCTGTCCTGCGCGGATGGGCGGCCGAGAAGGCGCTCGAACCGGCCCAGGAGACTTCCGACGCGTGGCAGCAGCCCGTCGCGCCAAGTGCCCAGCGCGATCGCCAGGCCCCCCTGCCATTCATAATCCCGCCCGGCGGGATGATCGTGGACACCCCCGGCGTGCGCGAACTGGGATTCACCATCGACGCGGCCAAGCTGCCCTGGTACTTCCCCGAGTTCGAGCCGTTCGTCCATCAGTGCCGCTTCAGCAACTGCACCCACACGCACGAACCCGCCTGTGCCGTCATCGCCGCCGTCGAGCGCGGCGAGGTCCCCGCCCGCCGCTTTGAAAGCTACATAATGATCCTGCAATCCCTCGGCGAGAGGCTGGGCTGAGCCGCGTGAATGAAGATGACATTGCCCTGAAGGGGCGAAACACCGATTGCCGAAGAACCTTATTACGCCCCTTCAGGGCTTGTTCCATAAAACGCCCACTACCCAGGGCGGCGCTTCGCTCCCCGAAGGGGTCCTTCGGACTGCCCTGGGCTATACTGCCCGCCTGCGGCGGGCAGATTCGAGCCCTTCAGGCTCGCAACAAGACGCATAAAGACCCCGTCTTAGGGCCGTTCCGTATTGCAGCACACCAGAGCCCGTGGCGGCACCGCCCCACTGTCAGAGCTTGTCGATCTTCGCGGCCAGGATGAAGTCGTTCACGCTTAGCCCGTGGATCTTGTGCGTCCAAAGCTCCACCCTCACCTTGCCGTAGGACACGTGGATGTCCGGATGGTGCTGGTCCCGCTCGGCCAGGTCGCCCACCCGGCTGACGAAATCCAGCGCCGACCGGAAATCCGGGAACTCGAAAGTCCGCTCGATGCGGTTAGCGTTGATCACGGTCCACCGCGGCACTTCGGCGGCATATTTCGCGAGTTCGACTCCAGAGAGCTTTTCCATCGAGCCTCTGCACGGTTCGCACGCCAGGTTGGTCAGATTCAACGTTTCGGTTGTCATGGTCATCGCGTCCTTTCCGGCTCTGAATCATTGTAGGGGCGCGCGGGTGGGCTTGTCGTGGCATGGGGAGAATCAGAAAAACCAGCGGATCAATACTGTTTGCGTTTGCGGGCCGGCGAAATGTCCAGCAGTCCGCGGTACTTGGCGACGGTGCGGCGGGCGATGTCGATGCCGTCGGCCTTCAGCGCCGCCGCCAGGTCGTCGTCGTTGAGCGGGTTTGACTTGTCCTCGCTGTTGACGATTTCCTTGAGCTTGACCTTCACGGCGTCCCAGGCGACTTCGTCTCCCTTGGCCGTGGTCGTGCCGCCGGAAAAGAACATGCGAAGCGGGAATATCCCGCGCGGGGTCTGGATGTACTTGCCGGACACGGCCCGGCTGACCGTGGCCACGTGGACTCCGACCTTGGCCGCCACGTCGACCATCGGCAGGGGCTTGAGCGCCTCGGGGCCTTGTTCGAGAAAGTCCCGCTGGACGGCGAAGACCTGCTCGACCACGCGGCGGACGGTGTCGCGCCGCTGGAGGATCGCGCCGATGAGCCACTGGGCCGAACGGATGTTCTTCTGGATGAACTGCCTGGCGTCGCGCGCGACGCCGCGGTCCTTCGCCAGCCGGCGATACGACGGCGAGATGGTCAGGTGCGGGCTGTTGCCGTCGGACATGACCACCAGCAGCTCGCCCAGGTCGTCGATCTCCACGAAGGCGTCCGGGCTTATCACCGGCACCGTCCGCCCGCCCACGAGATGGCCGGGGAACGGGTTCAGGTGCGAGATGTTCTCGATGGCGCCCTTGATCTGCTCGACGGTGCGCCCGGTGCGTTTGGCGATCTGCGGGAGGCGGTTCATCTCGATGTCCCGCAGGAACCGCGAGACGATCTCGGTCTCGAGGGTCACGTCCCGCCCGGCGGCGGCCTCGGCCTGCAACTGGAGCAGCAGACATTCGACCAGGTCGCGCGCGCCCACGCCGACGGGGTCGAGCTGCTGGACGCGCGGCAGGGCCTGGCGCAGACTCTCGACCGTGACCGGCTCGTTGGTCCGCCCCGGCAGTTCCTCCAGCGCCGTGCGGAGGTAGCCGTCGGCCTCGATGTAGTTGATTATCAGCCTGCCCGCGGCCTTGACCGGCTCGTCAACCTCGATGAACGCCCACTGCTTGAGCAGGTGCTCGTTGAGCGATTCGCCGTGGGCCGGGGCGTTGGCCATCGCGTCCATCTTGGGGTCGCGCTCGCCGGTGTAGGCGCGGGCCGGGCGGTAAGGCCCGTCCGGCTGAATGAACTCCGCCCCGTACTCGTCCTCGAAATCGGCCAGACGCTTGAAGTCGTCCTGGTTGCCGCTGGAGTCGTTGAGGACCAGAGGCTTTTCCCCGCGGTCCTCGAAGGTTTCATCCAGGGCGGGCGGGGCTTCCTCGTCGACCTCGGGATCCTTCATCTCCAGGACCGGGTTGGACTCGAGCTCCGAGTCGATGCGTTCCTGCAACGCCATCATCGGAAGCTGGAGGATCTCCATCGCCTGGATGATCCGCGGCGCCAGCTTCATCTGCTGTTCGATGCGAAGTTGTTGAGACGTTTCGATCCTCATCTTGTTCCATTTTACCGCGGCCTGGGGGGCCTTACAACGCATTAGCCCGGCCGGCCGCGAGGCCCGCGAAGGTAAACCGTGCACTGGCATTCACTAGTAGCGCGCGAAACAAAATATCGCCGCCCAGGCCAGCGCCGCATGGTCCTTATCGACTGGGCAAAGGGGGCTGTTGAGATCATTCCACTGAACACGGGATCCCAGAAGGATCGCGGCAACCGTACGAATTGGCCGCAACACGCAGACCAGAGACAAATCACAGCCGGGTGTCTGCACCGGATGGCCAGAGCAGGGATCGCCGGTATTGAACCGCCGGCTGTGTCTCTCTATCTTGGGCAGACGCTGCCAACAGTAGCATCGCGCGGGAAAGAAGATCAAGGTACTTAACTTGACGGGCCGGGCGCGGTATCCTCCGGACACCGGGCACCAACCCGCAGCAGGGCCCCATGGCAACCATGTTCGTTTCGCGGCCGGCGAATTGATTGTTCTATCGGGAGAAACGCAGTGCTCCGAAGACTCAAGATAACAGGCTTTAAGTCGATCCAGGACGTGGAATTGCGTTTTCCGAAGCTTACGGTGCTTTTTGGGCCAAATGCGGCCGGAAAGAGCAACGTCCTGGATGCTGTTCAGACAGTTTCAAGGGCCGGAGTGGAACGAACGCTCTCCGACGCCCTGGCCGAGCCAATTCGCGGATACCCCGTCGAAGCGTTTGCATTCCCCCCTGGCGGACTGAGTTCACTGCTGAGCTTGCCGGAAGCGAGTTTTGCCCTGGAGGCCGATCTGGGCAGCGGAAAGGACCTCTACCGGTATCGCGTCGCCGTGGTAATTCAGACATCGACGGGGGGGTTGTCGGTAAAGGATGAGTACTTGACGGCGTTGAACGCTAGTGGAGAACCCAAGGGGACGGCTTCGATCGAGAAGAGGGGCGGCGACATCCGCATTCGACGCAAGAGTAAGGCGGCGCACCCCAGGCAGGAACAAGTCGGCCTGAATCACACGATGCTTTCGGACCAGCGCCTTGGGGGCAAGGAGTATCTTCAGGTCGAGAAGTGCCGCCGTGAACTGACCGGCTGGCGGGTTTACTACTTGGATCCTCGCGTGGCAATGCGTGCCGCCAAGCCTCCGGCCGAGGTATCTGACATAGGGGTAACTGGCGCGGATATAGCACCTTTCCTGTACCGCTTGCGTGATGAACACCCCAAACACTTCGAGGCCATCAAGCGCACCCTTCGAGCCATCGTTCCTAGCGTCGATGACGTGGACGTTGACCTGGACAAGCGGCGTGGAACCCTCGACGTGTTCATCCGGCAGGATGGCACGGATTTCTCGTCGCGGATCGTATCAGAAGGAACCCTGCGTGTACTGGCTCTGTGTTCGATAGCGGTTAACCCGTGGGGCGGATCGCTGATTGCATTTGAGGAGCCGGAAAACGGAGTGCATCCCAGACGGCTTGAGTTAATCGCGCGGCTGCTGATTTCCTTGGCGATGGATAAAGACCGGCAGGTTATTGTGACCACCCATTCTCCACTGTTTTGTGATGCCATACTGCGGGAGGCCAAGACGAGCAATGAGGACATTGCCAAAGAAATAGCTCTTTTCAACGTTCGCCGCATTCAGGGGAACACGGTCGCCCAAAGGTTCGAGTTTCCAGGGCCGCTTTACAAAGATGAAAGGATTGCCGAGGCCCTTTCGGCTAAATCGGAAGACGGTGTGTTTGAGAGCCTGCTTTTGAGGGGTATTTTGGATGAATAAGCCCATCATTCTCGACCTCTTCGCCGAAGATCTGGGGCATGAGGTGATTGTCGGCGCTCTGGTGTGCCGCCTGGCGAAAGAAAAGGGCTTTGATATTCATATTCGCATAAGGAGAGCGCGAGGCGGCCACGGCAGGGTAATCAGTGAACTGAGGCTTTACCAAGATAGCGTCCTCGGAGCTATCGTCGGCCTCACCCTGCCGGATGTCCTGGTCGTGGCCGTCGATGCAAACTGCAAGCGGCAGGCTGCCGCGCGCCGGGAAATCGAGGAGGCCCTTGACGCACGCATAAAGCCCTTGGCAGCCATTGCCTGCCCGGACCCGCACATCGAGCGATGGTGCCTTGTTGATCCGCCGAGTTTCTTCGACATCGTAGGCATTGAGCCAACCCTTCCTCGCCGCAAGTGCGCAAAAGACGCCTACAAGTCCCTGCTGTCCGATACTGTAAGGAAGGCGGGACATGTCCCCACCCTTGGCGGGATCGAGTTCGCGCCGGAACTCATCGAAAGAATGGACCTATACCGCGCAAACAAGAACGACAAAAGCCTGAAGTCCTTCGTGGAAGAACTGCGTGCCAGGCTGATCACCAAAGCAACCTCTTCCGCCTAAAACGTCCTTCGCCCCGTGATGGCGTCAGACAGGACGCTCTTGTTGGAGTATTCGATCTGCCCGCCGGCGGGCAGGCCGCGGGCCAGGCGGGTCAGCTTCACGCCCGTCCGCGCAAGCAGCGAGGAGATGTGCAGGGCCGTGCCGTCGCCCGCGACGTCCGGGTTGGTCGCCAGGACGACTTCCGTGATCCCGCCCGCCTTGACGCGGTCCACCAGCGCGTCGATGGTCAGGTCCTCGGCGTCGACGCCTTCCAGCGGGGCGATGTGGCCCATGAGCACGTGGTAAACGCCGCGAAAAACCCCCGTGGACTCCAGCGCAAGCAGGTCCTTGGGCTGCTCGACGACGCAAATGACCGCGTGATCGCGGCGCGTGTCGGAGCAGATCGAGCAGAGGTCGTCCTCGGCCAGGTTGTGGCAGACCTTGCACGGATGGACGTTGAGTTTGACCGCCCGGATGGCGTCGGCCAGGGCGAGCGCCTCGGCCTGGTCGCTCTTGAGGAGGTGAAACGCCAGCCTCTCGGCCGAACGCGCGCCGATGCCCGGCAACCTGCCCAGTTGCTCGATGAGCCGCTCGATTGTCTCGGAATACTTGGCCATCTCGATTGCGCCCGCGGCGCGATTGAGTCCCGGACGCAAGGTTCTTCCATCCCTTGCAACTCTTACAAGAAGCCGTCGATGCCGGGGATGTTCATCCCGCCGGTGAGTTCGTTCATGGCCGCGGCGGCGGCCTCGGAGGCCTTCTTCTGCGCGCCGCTAAGGGCAGCCTTGATGAGGTCCTCGAGCGTCGCGGCGTCGGTCTGAGCGTCGGCCAGAAGGGACCTGTCGATCTTCAGGTCGACAAAACGCATCTTGCCGTTGACCACGGCCCGGACCGCCCCGCCGCCGGTCTCGGCCTCGAAGAGGCTCTGCTCGAGCCTGGCCTGCATCTCCGGCATGCGCCGCTTCATTTCCGCGGCCACCTTCATCATCTTGCCCAAATCGCCAAACATCGATTCTCCAACTCCTTGCCCGGCCTTTTCCAACCCGGCCGCGAACGGACGATTGTATAGCAAAGGCCGCGCGGAGGCACGGAACATATTCAGACCTGGTCCTCATCCTCGTCGTCGTGGAAGTGCCCGTCGTGCGCCTTTGGCGGCTCGGCCTGGGCCGGCGGGGGCTCCGGCGGGGCCGCGAAGAGCATGGGCTGGCCCATTTCGTAGTGGACGATGCTCCCGCCGAAGGCATCCATGACGGCCTTTACGGCGGGGTCTTTTGCCAACTCGTTTCGCTCGGCCGTGCTGAGGGTCGGCGCCGCCTGGTTGACCGCGGCCTGGGCCGGCGTGGCGGCCTGGCCCGTCAAGGCGGGCTCGTCGTAAGCCTGGGCGGCCTGGGGTACATGAGCCGGTCCCGCGGCTCGGGGGGCGGCGCCCGCGTCGGCGGCCGCACCGCCCGCCCCGGCGGCGCCACGCGGGGCGTAGGTTCCCCCGCCCGGCGCGGCGGGTCTAGCGCCCGGGCTGGCCGGGCTGGCCGGCAGGCCTATCGACTTTTTTTTTTCGCCCCCAAGGGGCCTGCCTGTGGCGATCGACTCCAGCCGCTCTATCAGGCTGCCCGGATCGACGAACTTCTCGGCGTCGGCAAGCCTGACAAGCGCGGCCTCGACAAGCGCCCGGGCGACACTCGAGCCCTTGATGGCCTGGAGAACGCTGTGGCATATCCCCACCGCCTGGACTAGCGCCGGCGTGCTGAATTGCTTCGACAGCTCGCCGACGACCTTCCGCTGCTGCTCGGGCATCTCGATCAGGTCGCTGCCCTCGCCGCAGACGGAGGCGATCATCAGGTTGCGGAACACGTCGCCCAAGGCCCCCGCCGCCGTCGAGAGCGACACGCCGGACTCCAGCACCGCGCTTAGCTCGCCAAGCGCCGCCGCCGGGGACCCTTCCGCCACCGCCGTCGCCATCGCCAGCATCCGCTCGTCCGGCGGGGTGCCCAGAACGCGGACCACGTCGGCGTCCGTCACCGACGGCCCCGCCGCAAGGAGCTGATCCAGCAGACTTAGCCCGTCGCGCATGGACCCGGCGGCCGCGCGGGAGATGCGGAACAAAGCCGCCTCGTCGGCCTGGACCTTCTCGGCCTGGCAGACGGCCTTGAGGTGCCCCGCTATCTCGCGAGTCGGGATGTTGCGGAAGTCGAACCGCTGGCACCGCGAGACTATCGTGGCCGGAACCTTCTCGACCTCGGTCGTCGCGAAGATGAACTTCACGTGCTCGGGCGGCTCCTCGAGCGTCTTGAGCAGGGCGTTGAAGCCGTCGCGGGTGATCTGGTGGACCTCGTCGATGTAGTAGATCTTGTACCGGCTGCGGGCGGGGAGGAAGATGGCGTTGGCGCGGAGCTCGCGGATCTCGTCGATCCCGCGGTTGCTGGCGCCGTCGATCTCGATGACGTCCATGTCGTCGCCGCGGGCGATTGCAACGCAGGCGTCGCACTTGCCGCACGGTTCGGCCGTCGGGGCGTCGCAGGACAGGCAGTTCAGCGCCTTGGCCAGGATGCGGGCGGTCGTCGTCTTGCCCACCCCGCGAGTCCCGGTGAACAGGTAGGCGTGATGCACCCGGCCGGTCTTTATGGCGTTGACCAGCGTCCGGCAGATCGGCTCCTGCCCCACGACCTCGTCGAAGGTGGTGCTTCGGTATTTCCTCGCCAGAACAAGGTAACCAGACATGCCGCTATTGAACCGCCGCGGGGCGGAATGTTCAATGCTCAATATCCAATGTCCAATGCCGGGCGGGGCAAAGAGTCAGCAGGGAACAGGGGATGCAGGGGAAGAGAAAACGGGGAAGTAAGCCGCAGACCGACGGTCCCTCCGGGATGAACGCAGATAAACGCGGACAGCAGGTTGGTTCATCAGCATCGGTTGGACCTATCGGCGGCTCTCGTGGTTGTCAGAGGGCTAAACGCATCGCTTTTGAGGAAACAGGGGGCCTCACTGTGTGTTGATAGAACTCCGCCCGTTTAGTTCATTGCCGGGCTCCTGTTTCCTCAAAAGCGATGCACTCTTACCGCCGGGGGGCGTCAGTGCAAATCCTGTATTCATCCTTATTTATCTGCGTTCATCTGCGTTCATCATTGCTGAAAACCGCTGTTTCTTTATCCCCTGCATCCCCTGCTCCCTGCTGAAAGATCGGTGGAAGAAATGCGCATAAAAAACGCCGTGCACCCCGCGTCGAATCGCCGCGACGGGGCTCGCATGGCAGGACAGCTCAAGCCAGGTGATCCTCATGCACGCGTCGCAGGCACGCTTATGGCTGCTCCCGTCAAGGCCTGACCAAGTTCGCGGCGCAACGCTGCAAAGGGCCCAACTATCAACACTGCCCGCCAGGCGAGTAGACCAATCACGACGACCCTCGGCGGGGAATTCAGTCCCGCTGTAGCGGATTGCGGGTCCGCCCGAAGGCCTCAGGGCACCGCTGGCGCCCCACCTAGCACGGCAAGGACATCATACGCTATTGAGGGGCCGCGAGCAAGGGCGGGCGAATAGAATAAAGGCGGAACCGGGAATGAGCAGCGAGACCGGAAACCCGCCGAGGCCGCTTCGAAGACTCCTTGACCCCACCGGGCAGACGGGGAATGTCCTTGACAGCCCCGACAAGCAAACAGGTTGTGCCCGTCGCGGGCCGGCTGAGGCGGCCAGCCTTCCAAACGAGACCTTTTCTATCCGCGTTTATCCGCGTTCATCCACGGCAAAAAAACACACTTTTCCGCATCCCATGTAGCCCCTGAATGGCTGCCAGAACCGGTCCCGAGCCCGTCCTCGCCCGCCCCCGCCCGGCCGGTCGGCCGAAAATTGTTATGAATTCCACCTAAACTGGCTATAGCAATTGGTCCGAAATAAACGGCGCAGGCTTGACAAACCGATCCGCCCCGGACAATACATGTTGCCTTTGCCCCGTCCAGGGCGGCTTTGGGTGCTTTTTGCACTTGATCAAGGCCACGCGACCGCCACCAAGGCGAGGTCTTGCGCGGGCAGGATCCGATGGCGATAAGAGCAAAAATGGCAAAAACTGCCGGAAAAACTGCGGCTGCCGCAACCAAGGCGAGACCGAAGGCCTCAGCCTCAGGTGAGCCCAAGGCCGCGGCGCAAAAAGGCCGAAAGCTCGTCATCGTCGAATCCCCCGCCAAGGCCAAGACCATAAACCGCTATCTCGGCGAGGATTACGTTGTCAGGGCCTCCATGGGCCACGTCCGCGACCTGCCGACAAAGACCATCGGCGTGGACATCGAGCACGGCTTCGCCCCCACATACGAACTCCTGGCCGGACGAAAGAAGGTCATCGCCGAGCTCAAGCAGTACGCCAAGTCGGCTCCCGAGATCTTCCTGGCGACCGACCTCGACCGCGAGGGCGAGGCCATCGCCTGGCACCTGGCCGAGTGCCTCGGTCTGCGCAATCAGAAGGTCCACCGGGTGGTATTCAACGAGATCACCCGCGACGCCATCCGCCAGGCGTTCGCCAACCCCCGCCAGGTGGACATGGACATGGTCAACGCCCAGCAGGCCCGGCGGGTGTTGGACCGGATCGTCGGATACGAGGTCTCGCCGCTACTTTGGCGGAAGGTCGCGCCGGGCTTGTCGGCCGGGCGGGTCCAGACCGTCGCCGTCCGGCTCATAGTCGAGCGCGAGCGCGAGATCGAGGCCTTCGTGCCCGAGGAATACTGGAAGATCGGCGCGGTCTTCACGCCGGACGTCCAGTCGGCCGGGCAACTCGCCCAGCAGTGGAAGAAGTTCCTCGCCCAGCGCGACAAGCGCGGGGCAGCCCCGTCGTGCGAGGCCCAGCAGGAGTTCCTGACGCGGAACGGCGCCTTCCGGGCCGAGTTGGTCAAGTGGAATGGCCAGCGATTCACCTGCGAGGACTCGGAGGCTGCCGTCGCTGTCGCCAAGGCGCTCGGCCTGGCCGTCGAGCGCGTCGAGACAACCGAGGACCCCGAGGCCAAGGGCCCGGCCCGGCAAAAGGTGACGGTGCTCGGCAGCGTCTCATCCGGCGGGCCGGCATTTGCCGTCAGCGACCTGAGCGTCCGCCAGAGCCCCTCCAAGCCGCCTGCCCCGTTTATCACCTCGTCGCTCCAGCAGGCGGCCTCGGCCAGGCTGCGTTTCGGCGCCCAGCGGACCATGCGGGTCGCCCAGCAGCTTTACGAAGGCGCGGATATCCCCGGCCGCGGGCAGATCGGCCTGATCACCTACATGCGTACGGACAGCCGGCACCTGGCCGGCGACGCGGTCGCCCAGGCGCGGAAGTTCATCGGCGAGCAGTTCGGGCCGTCGTACGTGCCGGAGAAGCCCAACTTTTACAGTTCCGGC
>Ga0315280_10007983_pt1 | contig 14013 bp, 17 predicted proteins | sample YL17G06_40_MG_FD_203697 | JGI IMG/M metagenome (GOLD analysis project Ga0315280, IMG submission 203697) | Sediment microbial communities from Yellowstone Lake, YNP, Wyoming, USA - YL17G06_40 | ecosystem: Environmental > Aquatic > Freshwater > Lake > Sediment | place: USA: Wyoming | collected...
GCAGTAGAAGGTATTATATCAAAAAAATCTTTGCATAAAACTAAAGGATAATTTTCCACTTTACTCAAATCTCTAGATGCTAGATTAATCATTGATAAATGAGCTGCAAACTTCGAAATATCACCACCGATTATTTGGTTTAGTATTTCGCCATGGGTCTTAGAGGGATTGAGATATTTTATTCTGGCATAAGCTCTAACTAAAAAAGTACCTGCGCCACAACCAAAATCTGCAACTTTCTCATCAACATCCCTTATACAAAAGGTGTTGATTATATCAACCACATCAGGGTTTGTATAGTATTGACCAAGAGTATGTCTTTCGTCATTCGGTATTAGTCTGTCAAAAACGTGCCCCAAATCCTTGTATCCAAGCTTAGTAAAATCATACCTAGAAAAACCATTGAGGAAACTTATTAGACTTGAAACAACATCATTGGGTATTGGAATTTTCTCTAAAAAGTCAAACCCAAAAATTGTCTCATAATCCTCAGTGGCTTCTTTTGCAATATCAAAATATCTCTGAAGTTCTTGTTTTAAACCATTACCATCCTCAATCGTCTCTGGGATTTGTAGATCTTTAATTTTCTTTACTTTTCTTAATGTGTTGTAAAACATTACCTTGTTCATCAACAGATATAAAAATTGTCTAGCTATTTTTTCGAAATCTTCATCTGTAGATGGTGCATTCCATCCCTGAGAAACGAACCACTTTATTAATCCTTTTCTAAATTCCACCTCTGTTTTAAATAATTTTTCAATTTCAACCGTAATTGGAAAATAAAGTGAATCTACAACAGTTCTTAAAGAATAAATGAAGAATTCATCAATCGGTACAGTCGGCAATACTTTCTTTTCGATATAAATTTCAACTAAATCTCTAAGAAATCTTTTTAGGGATTCTCTGAACTTAGTTTCAACTTCAGGATAGTCTATTTCTCTCAAATTCTTGATCTTGGCAAGATGATAAATCCCTTTTCTTCTTTCTTCCCAGCTTAATGCTTCTTCTTCAAAAGTTTTCCATAGGATAAGTTCATTAATATTACATGCGGCAAAATATGGAACTTGTGGGGAAGCTATTATAGACTTACTTTGGGCATCATTAGTAACATACCAATCAGTGGGACCCCAGGATGGCTGTTTTAGTTCAATCAAGCATACGGGTTTTCTTAATCTATCTTTCCAAATTACGATATCAGGAAATTTTCTTTTAGAACCGTCAGGTAGTTTTATTTCGATTTGGGCGTCAGCCCTATCAAATGGTAATTTTTCATCTTCAATAATTTTGTTCATCCATTCTACGATTCGTTGTCTTATGGAATCCTCAACATAGCCAAAAGAAACAAATTTATCTGATGAAATCATCCAATCATCTTTTACATTATATCTCTTTTTTACGTATTGCGACTTTTTCTTGCGTTTTCACTTGCGATTTTCTTTAATAAATTGATGTTCTGTACTGATAGAAATAACTTGCTGAGGTCTAACCTCTTCAATCATTTCTCTAATCTCCATTTGTTAGCATGCATGCGAGGTTGATAAATGAGGAAATTGCGAGAACTTGCAACTTCTGCCTCTTGCCTCACTTAACCTAAACTCCATGTCTTTCATCTCAAATACGAAGGAAGATCTATCATCTTGCGTGATTTCCTAATAGGACAACACCAGTAGATGCGATGGGAACGCCAATATTGCCAAGTAGCTGGTTCTCCTCTTCTCTCGTGGGTTCGCTTAAAACGATTTACATTAGCACGCGTTGCCCATGCAAAACCAGTTAATATGTTTCCAGAGTATACCCTTGAAACATTTAATAGATGTCGTGTGGCGTTCTCACCCTGTTGACTTAATAACTGCTGTATCTCGCCAGCCGCAGGCAATGTGATTGTAACGTGTGGACGAACGTATATCTGAACAAACACATCGGCATGCAAATTCATTGGTTCAGTCAATCTACCTCTACGTTCTCCCGCAGTTACCTTTATGTCACGTTCATTAATGATTGCATCGTTCCCTTCACCTCTGGTTGGAACAGACGAGTTAACATCAATCTTCAGTTCATCACCGTTCCTTTTTGTGACGCGTAGCTGATACTTTAATCGATTCCAGCCTCTGAATCCATCTGCCCTGCGCCTATCATACTCCCATATCTGGGAAACCCCATTGGAGTTAAGCCATTCAATAAATGCACTCTTAGCCAAATCGCCTTGAAACGTATTCTGAAAAATTGTGGGAAGATTTCGCCATATAAAACCGTGAATCGAATATAGACACTTCTGAGTTGCCGTTCTGACCGCCCAGTCTTGGGCACTCGTCGACAGTGGAATCGTGACCAAGTCACGAATAGTTACGGGCAAATTCGTTTCCCATATACAGTACTACGATTGGATATAATTCTTTTGTTGACAACCAAATTTTCATTCATGCATGCACATGCAGGTGTACATTGCAAATGGAAAGAGAGAGTGGAGAGGAAAATAGTCGGAAAGCTCTCATCTTTGATAATACGCATTCTACCAGTGGTCGCGATGCACTCGCAACTCATCATACTGGGTGCGGGACTCTTTCTTTTCTGCTGGATGGCCAATGGCAATTAGGTTAAGCGGGAAAATTGTCTCCGGAATGTTAAGCACTTTCCTTATACCTTGAATGCGGTCCTCCCCAGGATAGACGCCAAGCCAAACCGAGCCGAGACCTAATGCCGTTGCTGCCAAAAGAAGATTCTCCGTAGCAGCCGAGCAATCCTGCACCCAGAACCGCGTCGAAATGGCTGTATCACCACAGACAGCTATGCACAAAGGTGCTTCCAATAGAGTCTTACTAGAGGGATGAACGGCTGCCAACTTGTCCAGCATCTGCCGATCAGTTACTACAACGAAGTGCCAAGGCTTGAGGTTTGCAGCTGAAGGAGCTGCCATAGCAGCTTCAAGCATTACCTTAATTTCGCTTCGACTAATCTTCTTGTCAGTATAATCACGTATACTACGTCGCGCGAAGATCGTATTAATCAATTCCTTTGTCATCATCATTCCTCACGAAGTTCGAGTCAGAAATAGAAACCGCTTCTATTAGTATTTTCTAATCCTCCCCATACCACTTTTTCAGCTATAAGAGAATTCGAAATGGCGCGTGCATATAGACTATTCTTGTTTGAACTTAGAAATAACATTGTCAACTTCATCTAAGCCAATATCCCTGATCAAAATTTTCTTCTGCTTTGAAGTAAAACCGGAAACAATTTCTACCCTTCTCTTGAAAAGTTTTGAAAGTTCTTTTAATAATTCCTTATTGACTTTGCCCTTCACTGGAGCTTCACGACAATGCACCACAAGTTCATCATCTTCGATCTCAATTTTGAATTCCCTCGAATCTGGCTTAACATAAACATTCAAGACTACTCCTTGATCAGTTTTCAACAGTTTCATTGTTGACACAACTTTCTAGTTTCTACTTTCTAAATTCTCTAGAAATTATAGTTTCGAAAATCTTAATTAATCTATAAAAACAGAATTAGAAACTTCTTGAAACTTGAGTGAGAAGAATGCCTTATTGCAGAAAATGCATGCATGCGCAAGGAAAAAGGAAAACCTTGATCCGTGAAAGAAGAAAGGCTTAAAAAACCTACTGAGGCTGGCGAATCATTACATGCTGTCACTGCGCCTGCTTGGTGTCAGCAGGCAATACTCAAAAAAGCTGTGCGTCTTGGATTAGAAGTTGTTGTTGCAGATCCTAGGGTATTAACAACAACTATCAAAATTAGGTCACGAAAGGAGATGTCAAGTGTTGAGGACGCGTTGAAACTGTTAGCTGGCGCCTTGGAAACCGCAGCAGAACTAGGACTAAACGAAGTTGAAGTTCAAAGGCTTTACGTGATGGCTACATATGCACCTACAAGTTGACTCTAGCGGATTATCTTAAATGTGGCAGTGTTGAAGCACAACTATTGGAATTAAGGCAGAAATATGACCAACTTGCGCGCGCAATTGTGTTGGTTAATTTGTCTGGAGACCCCAGCTTATGACCTTGGTTGGAGTGATCACAAGAATATACCCACTTCCTTCTTGAATTGGATAACTCTCTTGCCACTTTGGGTACTTCTTGTAGATGAGATCTCGACCAATTTGATGAAGGTTGCCTCTCGAAATCAATTCTGCATTTCCACTTACTAACACTCCTCGATAATTCTCCCAAGAGATGAACTCATCGACTACAAGTGAGGCCTTCGAGTTTTCTCTTATGTTTCTGGCTTTTTTTGAATCATATGCTGTGGCTAAGTACAGCCTCTCCCCATCAGTGGCGTAACATAACGGGGTTACATGAGGAAACTGATCCCTCGAGACTGTGGCCAACCTACCCACTTGCTGTTTTCTAAGAAACTCAGACTCTTTCTGTGAAAATATCCCCATTCTTTCACCTAAAATAAGATATATTAAGGAACGTTTAAAACTCTTCTTGGCATGCGTAATAACTAGGTCTTTTTTTTCAGAAACTCTACTGTGGATTCGAAGATTAGTTTTCCGTCGCCATAGTTTGGCATTTTCTCTTTTTTCATCCAGTCTGGTAGTTGCCAGCCATAGTATGCTCTTTCTGGGTGAGGCATCAAGCCAAAAATCTTTCCAGAAGAGTCACATATACCTGCAATGTCGTGGAAAGCGCCGTTAGGATTCATTGGAAACTTGCCTTCCGCATACTCGCCTTCTTCGTCACAGTATCTGAAAACTAACTGCTCATTATCATAAAGTCTTTTCAAATATTGCTTCTCTTTCTCCTTAGAGAATATGAATCTGCCTTCACCATGAGCTACAGGAATTCTCAAGACTTTCCCCTTCGGAATCTTACTTGTAAAAATGCATTTGCCATTGTTTTCATGCTTGAGGTATACCCAGCGACAATTATACCTAGGCATGTTATTAGCTAAACAAGCCTCAGGATACTCGCTTATTCCCTCAAAACCCGGCAACAAGCCCATCTCAACCAAAACCTGAAAACCATTACAAATACCTAAAATAGGCTTCTCTTCCTTGACAAATTCTTTCAGCTGACCGCCAAGTTTTGCCACTATGCCTTTTGCCCAAATTACGCCTGCCCTTACATAGTCGCCGTATGAGAATCCGCCTGGAAACACTAAAGCATTGTACTCAGCCAAATTCCTTCTCTTAACTACCTCGTTCAAGTGAACCACTTCCGCCCGAACCCCCAAATCTTCAAAAGCCCTCCTAGTCTCAGCATCACAATTGGTTCCGCCAACACGCATAATACAAACCCTAACATCAGCCCTCATTTTACTCAGCCTCCAAAAGTCTTTTTCCAAGCGTCTAGCAACTCGTTTAGACGCGCATCAACAACCGATTTGCCATCCAAACCACGAACAACCAGGCGATTACCCTTGCTAACCCTGCCCACAACCGAGCAAACACAGCCCTTCATTATTGTCTCAAAATCTTCCCTACACTCTTCCTTAACCTCTACCAAAAACCTGCTATTAGACTCCGAAAAGAGAACAAAATCACTCCTTCCTATAATGTCTCCTAACGGAACCTTCCGCAAATCCAACTCAATTCCACAACCACCACTAAAAGCCATCTCAGCGGCTGCAACTGCTAAGCCGCCTTCAGACAAGTCATGACAAGACCTAACATAACCAGAACCTATCGCCTTACTAACCGCATCCATAATCCTTCCTGCCTTAACCGCCCTAACTTTCGGAACATTCCTTCCAACAAAACCTTTCAGCCTATAATATTCTGAGCCACCCAACTCAGCAAACGTTTGCCCAACTATGTATAAGGGGGCTCCTGCCTCTTTTGCATCAGAAGAAACCGCTCCTCTAATGTCCTCTATTATGCCCACCGCAGTGATTAGCAGCGTCGGCGTCACAGGACCCAACGGCGACTCATTGTATAAACTATCTTTTCCAGAAATAAACGGCGTCCCAAACGCTTTCGCAAAATCATAACACGCTTCACATGCGTTTAGTAGGCTACTAAGTCTATCAGGTTTTTCAGGACTTCCCCAAGTAAAATTGTCCAGTAAAGCGATTCTTGTGCCGCCTACAGCGATGTTGTTTCTTATGGCTTCATCTATTGCTGAAGCTGCCATCCAGTAAGGGTCTATTTTTCCATAGTTGGGATTCATTCCACATGAGATAACTAATCCTTTCCACGAATCATCCAACGGCTTGACAATCGCTGCATCATTTGGCCCACTATACTTGCCTTGTAAGGGTTTTAGCGCTGTGTTTCCTTTAACTTCATGATCATACGTCCTTACTACTGATTCTTTACTAGCCACGTTTGGCGAAGAAAGCACATTTAACAGGTCTTGTGTCAAGTCTGTGGGTTCAGTGAAAGACGGCTCTGCATGCCTCGGTTTCTTCCATTCTGCAACTCTCTTCGTTTTTGGAGGATTAAACAGAAAATTCAAATCTAATTCAGCAATTGTGCATTTTTGATAATCAATTCTTAACGTGTTGCTTGTGGTGAATTTGCCAATCGGCGTTGCTTCAACTTCCTCGTTTTCGAATGTTTCCAAAACTTTCTTTAGATTCCTTTCTGGCACGGTTAGCAGCATTCTTTCTTGTGACTCAGATATGTAGATTTCCCATGGAGCCATGCCTGGATATTTCAGTGGCACTTTGTCAAGTTGAATGTGGATTCCACAGTTTGTCTTATGTGCGGTTTCGCCTGTGGCTGAAGATAGACCTCCGCCGCCTAAGTCGGTGATGTTTGAGGCTAGTTTTTGGTCTCTTATCGTTATGATGGCGCGTTTGAGTTTTTCTTCCTCTATCGGGTTTGCTATTTGCACCGCTGGTCTTGACACTTTCTCTGATTCTTTTGTTAGTTCGAGTGAGGCGAATGTTACACCGTGTATGCCGTCTCTTCCTGTGCGTCCGCCTACTAAGACTGCTATGTCGTTTGGCTTAGTGTTCTTAATGTAGGCTGTTTTTGGCAAAATGCCTACACAACCGCAGTAGACGACTACATTGCCTACGTAGCTTTCGTCAAAATATATTGCCCCATTGACTGTTGGAATTCCCATGTTGTTGCCGTATGCGCCTATGCCAGCAACCACGCCTCTGTAGATATACTTCGGATGCTTAGTTCCCTCTGGCAACTTAGCATAATCATAATCTAATGGTCCGAAACATAGTACGTCTGTGCATGCGATTGGGTCTGCCCATACGCCGAGTATGTCGCGTATTACTCCTCCTGTTCCAGTGGCAGCACCGCCAAAGGGTTCAATGGCAGAAGGATGATTATGAGTCTCAACTTTCATAGCTACAGCGTAGCCTTTATCAAAATCAACTATGCCCGCATTGTCTTCAAAAACTGATACACACCAAGATGGGTTAAGTTCTTTTGTTGCTTTGGCTATGTAATCTTTGAAAAGGCTTTTTGACAGTATTTTGCCTTCTTTGTTGACTATAGTGCCTTTGAAAGTTTTATGAAAGCAGTGTTCTGACCATGTTTGCCCTATTGTCTGTAGTTCGATGTCTGTTGGGTTACGCTTTAAACCCAAAAAGTACTGTTTTACTGCTTGCATTTCTTGCAGGTTCAGTGCCAAGCCTAGTTCGCTGCTTATTGTTAATAGTTGTCTATTGTCTGCTTCTAGTATGTTGATTTCTGTCAGTTCGAATGAAGCCACTTTCCTCTTACACAGCTTAGAGGTCATTTTGTTTCCTCTACAGTGAAGATGTAGTTATCCTTGGTTGGGTTTGCAAGTAATCTTCTGCACATTTCGTCAACTTGTTTTTCAGCGTCTTGCTTTGATTTGGCGTTTAGACTGATTTCATAGGTTTTGCCTACTTTAACGGTTTCAACATGATACTGTAACTCTTTCAGTGATTTTGCTGTTGTTTCGCCTTCAGGGTCAGAGTGACCAGCCTTAAGAGAAACCTTAACGATAGCCTTAAACTTCATGCATTAGCATATAACAGTTAAAAATTTAAAGCTTACTCAAGCGAAATTTAAACAAAAGCGTAAATAACATCCCACCATAGACTAGACTACCCTCTAGCTGTATATATGAACAATCAACTGGCGCGCGCATAGTATTGTTGAGTAATGCTTCTTCTAATGGAGAGATAGGAGAACTAAGAGGTTGAAAAGAGATAGGCTGGATACACGACAAAGATTAGCCTTAAGTAACCTTGCTTACTGTTCTTCTAATGCGCGCGCGTGGCAAGAAATTTTATTAACGCTTATAGAACAATATTCTACTAGCTTGAATTGAGGGGGAATATTTTGGCTCTAAGAAAACTCTCACAAAAAGAAGCATTCCACTTCTTCACATCAATCGGCAACCCTACTGGCACGATTGCAACATCCCTTGAGGATTTCTTGAAAGATATTAAAGAAGTTAATGCAAAATCGTTAGAGTTTCATTTCGAAAGGGAAGATTTTGATAAATGGGTCACTAACGTTCTAAAGGATACAAAGCTAGCGAGAGAGATTCGGTACCTGCGAAATCAGAAACTTACCGGAGAAGCCTTACGAAATAGTCTTTACAGCGTCGTCTCAAAAAGATACAAGGAGCTAACAACAAATCTTCCGAAGAAATAGTGTGTGCACGCGCTTCTTCTAACAAAGAGGCTGAAGATAACTGAGAGGTCTAAGACAGGTAGGCATGAGCGCGTGCGCATTAGGTCTTGGTCATAAAGCTTATGAGGAATAATTGTCCACAATGGCGTTAGCGCCTAAGGCTTAGCGGAAGGAGCTGTTGAGAAATGGAACTTAACCTAGACCCTATATATGTTGTAAATCTAGTCTTATGTATAGTGATATTGCTTCTGGGCTATTGGGGCTACAGAAAGCGACGTAATGTTGTGCCACTTCTTATTGGTATAGCCTTTGGTCTATTTGGCATTTCCCATCTTGTAACTCTTTTCGGTCTAGCAGGAGATTGGGCCAGCGTGTTGATAGTCATTAGGGTGCTCGCCTACTTGACAGTTGTTTTTGCCTTATACAAGTACGTGACAGCGAAGACCAAATAATTACACTACTGTGCGAATTGCCCATTAAATCACGTATAAATCACGCATAACAACATTAAAAACCACGCAAAACCACACCCAAACAAAACCCAAAACAACCTCTAAACCAAAAACAGAACCAAAAACACAAACAACTACAAACCACAACAAAACAAAAAAATCTTCACCACACAATACTAAGCATACATATTGTTCATTGAATAATTTTATATAGTTGCCTTCCATAATCCTTTAGTCGAGGAACATGCCAGAAATCTGTTCAAAATGCGGACTACCAAACGACATTTGCGTCTGCGGAGAAATAGGCAAAGAACAACAAAAAATCAAAGTACGTTTAGAAACAAGAAAATGGGGAAGAGAAGTCACCATCATCGACGGCATAACCGACGGCAACGACTTAGACAAATTGGCAACAAAACTTAAAACATACTGCGCATGCGGCGGCACAAACAAAAACAGCCAAATCATGCTGCAAGGCGACCACAGAGACAAAGTCAAAACATTTCTAGTAAAGCAAGGATATCCCCAAGAAAACTTTGAAATCCAATAAGATAGCATAAGGCAAGCACTATGGACTGGTTCAAAAACTTCCGTGAAGTAGCTAAGATACTGAAGAGAAGAAATATTTCATCTAAATTTTGTCCAAAATGCGGAAGCCCAAATCTTCAACTCTCCAGCGGTATCGAGTCACATCCAAAATGGTACGGGTTCACGCCGATGCAATACGTCTGCGAAAAATGCGGCTACAAAGGCCTAATTGCAATGGAAAAAGAAGACGAAACCCAAGAGAATGTTGGACACAATAACTCTGATGCTTGAATCTGCTATAGATTTAAGAACTCTTAAAAACAACTAATTCTTCGTGAAAATAGTTTAAAAGGTGAAAAAAGGATGGAAATCCATAAAGTCAAGCCTTTACCTTTCGCCTACAACTCGTTAGAAGGCATTTCAGAACAGCAACTGAAGTTCCATCACGACACACATTACATAGCCTACGTGAACAACAGGAACAAAATTGAAGAACAACTCGATGAAATGAGAAAGAAAGGCGACTTTCCAAACATAAGAGGACTAAAACTGAACGAAAGCCACAACGCCAGCGGAATGATACTACACGAAGTCTACTGGGATACACTTGGTGGAAAAGGCGGAGACCCAAAAGGCAAACTAGCAGAAAAAATGAAACAAGACTTTGGAACCATCGAAAACTGGAAAAAAGAATTTATGGCAATTGCAACCACTGGAAGAGGCTGGGTTCTCCTGTGTTTTGACCTAAGCGACAATAGACTACACAATTATTCTGTAGACTTTCACGACCAAGGAGCAGTCTGGGGCTCGATTCCAGTAATGGCTTTAGACCTCTGGGAACATGCCCACTACACGGATTACGGACCTAACAAAGCAAAATATTTCGAGGCATTCTTCAAAAACATCAATTGGGAAACAATCAGTGAAAACTTTGAAAAAATAAGTAAATTGAAGCGCTAGATTGCCTATTGTCAGCAAGATAGAGGCAACATTCTTATTTTTTCTATGTTCTTTGAAGTCATTAATGACGTAGCTATTTTCTTCATGGTAAATGTTAAAATGGAAAAAACACGTGAAAAGAAATAAGTCTTTTAATAGCTACACGAATAGAAGGTAAGTTAAAGGTGAGAGATTGTCAGTACCTCAGAGAAAGTTTTTCGGTGAGATAGCAGCGTTAGTGGATAGAGCGGTTAGTGTTACAACGGTCAACGGGAAGGAGTACACGGGTACTCTTATCGGAATAAACCCCGAAACATTAAGCCTATGCCTCTCAGATGCAAAAGATGAGAAAGGAAAAACCTTGCATCGAGTGTTTCTAAATGGCAACGTTGTCTCCCAAATCCTTGCCATAGAAAAGCCTTTCAACCTCAAAGCGCTTGCAGAACGTCTAGAAAAAGTGTTTCCAACACTGGTAAAACTCTATGAAGATAAGGGTTTCATCTGGGTTATGGACAAAGTAAAGGTAACCGAAAAAGGCGTCATAGAAGGAACAGGACCAGCAGCAGAGAGAGTGCAAAAAGTTTATGACCAATTTCTCAGCGAAATAAAAACCTAAACAAGTCCACCATGTTGAGTATCTTCTTTTACTCCTTTTTCTGTTGTGTCGGTAATCATGCCAAAAGACTCTAAAATGCTACGGGTTGCCTCTGTAGCAGTCTCTAATCTAGTCAAATCAACTTTCAAACGTAGCATTCCACAAACTGCTTTTAAAATCACTCGTGCAGCTATGGCGTCTGGATATAATCCAAGAGTTTCTGCGAGTAGGCAAAAGCCTTTCATACCTCGAAGCTTGCCTAATCCAACCAGAAGCCCTGCTATCCCAAAAATGTGACCTTCAATTATTTGCGCATCCAAACTTAATGCTTCATGCAAAGTTTCAGTGTCAGAGGCTGCACAGAAAAGTTTAGGAGTATCCACTTTTTCTTCGCGCTTCAATCCGCCTAGAGTAACAATGTGGTGGCATCCAAGTTCCTCGGCAACATCCAGCACGCGTCCGCATAGTTCGTACTGTCCGAAAGTGGTCAAAGCTTGTGTGTTCCCATAAAGGATGATGAGGTCTCGTTCTTCATTTCTTCCTTTATAATAGTAAAGTTCATTCCTCGGAAAGCGTAGTTCACCTTTCTGAGCGGTAACGGCAAAATCTTGAAATGATGACGAATGGATTTCGCCGAACAGTTTCGCCTTTAATTCTTGTATAAGATGCAGTGTGGCGATGTTTGCGACAAATCCTATGCCTGGCAATCCTTCGATGAGAACGGGGTCTTTTAGAACGGGTTTCTCGTAGATTTCAACAGTGCAGACCATGTTTTTATGTCTCCTTGACAAGCATATTAGAGAAGATACTCTAGTGATATTAAAACATGACTTGAGGCTTTCACCCATGTCCTTTGAAGTATTGGACAGAGACTTGCTTGGTAGAATAGGCAGACTAGAAACAAAAAGTGGAGTTGTCGAAACTCCAGTATTGTTGCCAGTCATAAACCCTGTCGTTCAACCCGTTTCTCCCAAAAAAATGCAAGAGGAGTTCAAATGCCAAGCACTCATAACTAACGCCTATATTCTAAGAAAGCATTTTGGAAATGAACTAGCGAAAAAGGGAGTACACAACCTTCTGGATTTTAGCGGAGTCATAATGACAGACTCTGGTGCCTATCAAATTCTCGCATATGGAAACGTAGACGTAACTCCAGAAGAAATTGTGCACTATCAAGAGGAAATCAATACAGACATTGCCACAATACTGGATGTGCCGACAGGCTGGGGCATCTCAAAAAAATATGCTGAACGGACAGTTAAAGAAACATTAGAAAGAGCAAAAAAACTAGCAGAGACTAAGAAGCGTGACGACATCATTTGGGTTGGTCCAATTCAAGGAGGAAAATACCTTGACCTTGTCACTTATTCAGCAAAGGAAATGGGAAAACTTCCATTTGCAATTCATGCATTGGGAAGCCCAACACCTGTCATGGAGCAGTACTTGTTTGACACACTTGTCGACATGATCTTGACTGCAAAAATGAACTTGCCTCTAGAGCGTCCTCTTCACCTTTTTGGAGCAGGTCACCCACTCATGTTCTCTTTAGCAGTTGCCTTAGGATGTGACCTCTTTGACTCTGCTGCTTATGCGATTTATGCCAGAGAAAACCGATACTTAACGGAGTACGGGACAATTAGACTCGACAAACTTGAATACTTTCCTTGCTCTTGCCCGATATGTGTAAAGAATAACCCTGAAGACATGAAAACCATGCCAGAAGTGGAAAGACAAGAAATGCTTGCACTACATAATCTCCATGTTAGCTTTTCAGAAATGAAACGAATTAAACAGACTATTGTGGAAGGACGGCTGTGGGAGCATTTAGAAGTGAGAGCACATGGGCATCCTTCACTATTAAAGGCATTAAGAACTATGGCAAAGTATAAAGAGTATTTGGAAAAACAAAGCCCTTTAACGAAAAAAAGTGGACTCTTCTTTTTCAATTCTTTAGCGCAGATTCGCCCTGAAGTAGTTCGCCATAAGAAAAGACTTTTCGAGAGATATTCTCAGCCTAAAGAAGCGAAAGTCCTTGTCCTGCTGCCACAGACTCAGATGAAGCCTTTTCATAAATCATGGGAATATCAAAGAAACTTGAAGACAGTCATGCAGAAATTAGGTGATGAAGCAGATAGTGTTCATGTCTGTGTTTACGCAGCACCCTTTGGCATAATCCCCATTGAACTTGATGAAGTCTATCCTCTTTCTCAACATGAAATCGCAACTCCACCAGATGCAGAAACAGTAGATTACGTGGCAAAACAAGTTGAAAACTACATTCTATCAACTAATTACAGAAAAGTGGTCTTATGCCAAGATGAAGAAAACTGGGAAAGAAAAATATTTGCGTCATGTAGAAAAGCTTGTCAAAGAAAGAAAATACCTCTCACAGTTTTGAAAACAAAAATAAACGCGACAAAATAATCGTAGCGCCCATGGTGTTCAAATGAGAAAAATCAATTTTGTTCAGGCAATTGACTTACATGTGCATACTAAATACTCTGGAGATTCAAAAATAACTCCAAAGGAATTAGTGGATCATCTTCACGCACATCCATTCATAAAAGGAGTTGCCATAACCGATCATGACACTATAAGGGGCTATGAGAAAGTTAGCAAATTAGCCAAAACATATGAGGATATCCTGATTATTCCTGGAATAGAAGTAAGCGTAGAGAACGGTCACTTAATCATTCTTGGAGTTGAAGAGTGCCCAAAATATCCCTCGTCAATTGAAAGCGTCATTGACTTTGCTAAAGAAAGAGATGGAATAGTTGTCATACCACATCCTTACAGAGAACTTGGCATAGGTGACATATCAGAAGACATAGAAGCTGATGCTATAGAGGTTCTAAATCCCCACGCAACACAAGAGGAAAACAAAAAGGCAGAGAATTTGGCGAGAAAAATTAACTTGCCATGTGTAGCAGGAAGTGACGCTCACTCATTACAGGAAATGTGGC
>Ga0315280_10007984_pt1 | contig 14012 bp, 6 predicted proteins | sample YL17G06_40_MG_FD_203697 | JGI IMG/M metagenome (GOLD analysis project Ga0315280, IMG submission 203697) | Sediment microbial communities from Yellowstone Lake, YNP, Wyoming, USA - YL17G06_40 | ecosystem: Environmental > Aquatic > Freshwater > Lake > Sediment | place: USA: Wyoming | collected...
GCACCGACATTTGCCGTTATGAGGGATTTTCCAACGCCGCCTTTTGAAACGGTGAAAGTTATTGATTTCATTTTGCTTCAACACCCTTGATAAAGCGATGGCGGGTCAAAAACGTGCAGATGGTTAACGAGTTGGTTAAAGGTGTACTCACTGTTGGGTCTTCTCCTTCTTCAGTTCTAGGCTTGTTATGATGTCTTCTAAGGTGTCGCGGGGGCGAACTGTAACACCATATTTGTTCTGGAATTTTCTGATTTTTTCTTTTCTTCTTTGGGCGTCTGCTTCGAATTGTGCTCGGGCGGTGTCGATGAGGCTGACGCGTTCTAGTTCACTCTTGTATTTTTCGGCGATTTTCTTTTGTTCTTCGGATTTTCTGCGATATCTTATGGTTAATGATGATGTTATGGCTACTATTGCTATTGCTGCGATAGAAATATACCAAAAGTTTACGCGCATATTAGCATATTCTAATTCTGCCCTCTTGTAGGTTGAGTTCGAGGAATAATATTGTTGAAGCAAGGCGTTGTAATTTGCTTGGAGTGCAGTGTAATTTACTATTAGCTTTTCGTATGTCTGGTTTAATAGGTAGTGATCAAGTATTAATTTATCATGGTTTGCTAAGGTTTTTTGATATGTTTGATTCAAGGAGTTGTAGTCGAATAATAGGTTTGTGTAGTTTGTTAGTGCATGTTGAAGTGTTTGGTTTAATGAGCTGTATTTGGCTAAGACTTGAACATAGTTTACTAATAACTGTTTGAGTGTTTGGTTTAACAAATCGTAGCTTGCTAGGAGCTGGTAATATGTCAAGTTTAGGTTGTTGTATTTTTCTAAGAGGGCATTGTATTTTTGCATCAGCTCGTAGAAGGGTTTGGAAATTATTTTGACTTCTCGAGTATTTTGGTCGTATGTGAAATATAGGAAAGTGTGTGTGGCATTTGAGATAGGAAGCAGGGTTGCATTGACTTGTTCATCATCGACAAGTACGATATATGGTCTATTGATTAATTGTTCAGGAAATTGAATTCTGCAAAAGCCTGCTGTATTATTGATGCCTATAACATTGAAGTTTAGCATTTTTAGTGTTTCATTAAATTGGAACTGGTAGATTGTGGAATTACATATAGTGAGAATGTGGTATGTTTCTTTTTCGTAGATAACGGTGAAATCGGAAAAAGCTCCCATTGTGGGATGGTTGTCTTGGTTGTTTTCATTTATGATGTATGGTGTGTCTCCAATCGCGTCATGATCATCATCTGCTCCTTTGTAATCACTCCAGTAGTTTCCCTCTATACTGTTGTCCCAAGAATTTATCGAATTGATAGTGCTTACCGAATGCCATGTATTGTTTAGGAAACTGTTGTGAAAAACTGTGTTGTTGCTGGATTCGCGCAGCACGATTCCGAACTCGTTGTTTGAGATCATGTTGTTCATAAGGATGTTATTGCTCGAGCTGACTGCGTAGATGCCTTCGCCGCTATTCGAGACGTAGTTATCTATAAAGGTGTTACTGTTGGAGTTCTCTAGCCATATTCCTTCATAGTTTCTTGTTATGATGTTGTAACTTATGTTGTTGCCGTTTGAATGGTCTAATCGAATTCCGCTAAATCCAAAAACTGACAAGCTGTTTCTTATAGTGAAATGTGTGATGTTGACGTTGTTAGCAGTTATTTTAATAACGTTTCCGATCTTATTCCCGTCGATTACAGTGCTGTATTTGTTTTCCCCGGTAAGAGATATGGGCTTATCGATAAGCAATTGTTCGAAGTACGTTCCTTCATACACATATATAACGTCGCCCGCTACTGCCTGAGCTAATCCGCTTGTAATGTTTTGATAAGGATGTTCTGGAGTTCCATCCCATGGACCGCTAATGTTGTCGCCGTCGACATAAATTGTGTTGGGAAGTGCTTGGATTAGCGAAATCCTAAGACTTAATGCAAACGTGCAAATCAAAAGTAAACAAAGCATAGTTAAGAAAAATCTTTTCATTCTTGTTTCACCAACGTTCTAAGGATAATATCTTTTCTTTATAATTTATGAGTTTCTTCTTTCATACGCGCGCGCTAATTGAAATGGTAAAAGTTGGAGGCTTCAAAAGAGTCGATGACCCGGTTGTGTATCCATTGGTGATCCATAAGAAGTACCAAATAGAACCTTGTTTCAGTATAATTTAAATATTGCTTCGTACTAAAATACTTCTGCACGCGCAAGCGTGACGGAAATAGGAGAAAAGGAGAAATACTAAGTGAAGAATAAATTATTAGCGAGCATAGTCGTCGCAATACTTTTGTTCAGTACATGCGCAGTAGCATTGCAATTTACACCCAAAGTCGTCGGAGATACGATGTACTACGTGGAGGTTAAGACACAGCCTTTAGGCGTTGTAGCGATCAACGGTACCGGTTGGTACACTGATAGCTCAACAGTGAATTTGGAAGCACCTCTGCTGGTCGCAGGTCCGCCCAGATATAGGTTTATACGTTGGAACATAGACGGTGTTAACAAAACAGTTGGTACATGGAACATTAATGTTGCTGTTGACTCCAAGAATCACACGTGCATAGCGATTTACATTAGACAATGGAAGCTGACAGTGAGCACGGGATACGAATCTCTAGGCATCTTGCCATATATAGCCAATTACACAGGATCATGGACATGGCATCAGACTTCAGAGACGTGGTTTGATAATGGTGCAACCGCTTATGCTGGAATCGAAGGATTAGATTTTTGGGAAGGAGTGACAGTTGCTACGGATCAATGGGCGTACTTCGTCAACTTCACTGTCCCTGGAAGAGTTGCTTCAGTCAACCCGCCAGACTTCCAGAGCGATCCGATCACCATGACCAGCGACTTATTTGTGTTGGCAAACTGGAGATTTGAATACTATCTACACGTGCTGCCAGCTGTCACCGATGGGTGGCACCCGGTCATCCCTGGCGAGGGTTGGTATTGGAAAGGCACTGTTAGAACTTTGACGGCTCCTCCTGGTGCGAGTTCGCCGCACTCTTATCAGTATGTATTCGACCACTGGGAAGTCGTGCCAGATGTTCAAAACAAATACTTCGATCAGAGCGTTAACGTTACAATGTACACGAACAAGACGGCAAGAGCGTATTACAAGCTATGGTTGTACCTCTTGGTTTGGGATTGGCCTTATAACAAGACAAACTTGTATACATACAGTGGTTGGTACTTAAACTGCACACATATCACATTGACTGCACCAGAAACTATCGATGATGGTCCAGGCATTAGATACAAGTTTGACGGTTGGTGGAAACAAGGACTAGGATACTTCACCACTGATCGCAAAATAACTATCCCTGTATGTTGGAAAGTCGGTGACTACCTGCCTCTAGAGTATCAGGCTTGTTATACTACGGTGCAATACTACTTGACTGTGAAGAGCAGCGGATCACCCACGTGGTCAAACAATGGCACTGGCTGGTACAACAGTGGTACTGTTAAGCCGCTAACTGCCCCAGACCCTGTACCAATAGACACTGGCTCTCGCTACAAGTTCGATCATTGGCTCAAAAATCCAGGAGGCTGGATAGACAACAATAATGCAACTACAATAACAATGAATGCGCCGCGAACTGCCACAGCCTACTACAACGTAGAACACAAATTTATAGTAGATGATGATCAAGGCTCAAGCTTCTATTGGGAATACTGGTGGCTGAATGGCACAAATGCAGGGACATGGTCGTGGTGTTATACAAACCTTGGAGGCTTCATACCGTCAATGCCAACGATGGTGTTCCACCACTGGACAATCATCCAACACAGTGTTGCAACAGACTGGGCTGAAGGCTTCAACGACAACGTTCTTATAGACACGCCAACAAAGCTCATAGGTCACTACATAAACGAAACCTTCATCATCCTTGCCGCCGGATCGGACGTTGAAATGGAGGCTCCGGGAGCTTACTGCACGCCCTTCGATGTTGAAGTTATCTTCGCCAACTTTGAGTCAGCGAGGCATGTCGGCGGAAAAGCAATGGACCTTTACGGTGTCGAATTCAACGTCACATGGGACTCACGCCTCATAGAGCTCACAGGCTATACGCCGCACCTTGGCAACATATGGCCAACCGGCTCTTACATACAAGCAGACAAAATTGGCACTGGATACTTCTTCTTCGCAGCGCACGCCATCAACACTGGAGAAGGATTTTCAGGATGTGAAGTAATGCTGACTCTGCACTTCCACGTCATCTATGAACCATGCTACAACATTAAGCCAACCACCAACATAAAAATGAGCACATACAAGCTTGCGAATCACTTGGATGAACGCATATACCCAGAGCACGTGGATTGGTGCTCATACAGAATCCACGCGCTGAAGCCGAAGCTTGTGCTTGAACCAAGCATAGGCGGATGCATTGAATACATTAACGAGCAAAACAGAGTATTCACAGTCAACGTGATGGGATACAACTTTGTCAAAATGAAAGACTACGATGTCCTAATACACTGGGACCCGGAGTATCTCAAGTGTCTCAACCTCGTAATCTGCGAAGAATACTTCCAACCGCCGTATTTGTATAAGGGATCTCAAATTTACAATTCTTACGGCTGGCTAGAGGTGTGGTTGCAGATCGATCATGAGCAAGGCTCTCCAAAAGTCAATGGCACTGCGTTGCTATTCACCATAACGTTCGAAATAGTACTAGACAAGAACTATGATGCATGGTGGGCTCCAAACCACACGTCATACAAGATCGACATAACGTTTGACAAAGCTGTGACAAAGCTGAGCGGACAATGCGAGCCATTCGGAACGGATAACGAAATATTCACGTATCCAGGCACCCTTGCCTTGGTAGACGCAGATCCATGGTACGACCCACACATCGGCGACCTCAACTACGACGGACACGTAGACCTAGACGACTTAATGCTCATAAGACTAGACTATCACGGACACACATACGACATCTCTTGGGGACAGGGCAGCACAGGCATCGTCGACATATTCGACGCTGTACTGGTAGCCTTGAACCTGTGGACAGGACCACTAGACGACTAAAGCAACAAACTCGCACAACACCAATATCCCCCCTTTTTATAGTTCTTGATAGAAAAGTGTGCCATTATTTTTCGGGAAGAAGTGAACTCGGAAAAAGGGTTACTATTGTATAGATGCCCACGCATACTTCCCTAACTGCGTGACGGAAACAGGAGTTAAGGAGGCACTTGTGGACATCCAAGTTATTTCTAACAACATTAAAACATTTAAACAATATTCTAATTCTGGAAACATCCATCGCAAGAATCACCAAAACTTAGCATACTGGAAATAGGTTCTAGAACTAACCTATCGATAAACTTAACGGCAAGTGCATGTATAATACATCTAGACGAACAACGGGTGAACACAACTGAAAAAAACAGAAACAGAATTTGTGAGATTTCCAGTTTTTATACCCAAACAAGCCATGGAATTCGCCAAGAAATATGGTGTGGAACTAGACATACAGGAACTCACCCTCTCTGCTATAGCTGGCTACTTCGCAACATTCGCAAGCGTCGCCCCTAACTCACGATTTCCCTATAAGGAAAGCCACGAAACAGCGAAGCTTATTCAAGAGATTGATACCCCTGAAAGCCAACTCTGCCCTTTTTGCCTAATGTTCTCATTAGAGAAACTCACGAAAGAATCAATTGCCGAGAACTGCGACCACTGCAGCCTACTTCTCAACTTGAAAAGAGAGCCTTCGACATAAGTAGGATGCGAAAATCTATCGTCCGCAACGACGTTAACTAGAGTTGCACTAGCTTAGCCCACGATAGCATACAGCGCGCGCGTCGGAGACCAATCATACCGAATACCAATTCACAAAAAAACTGACCAATCACATCCTTCTTAAGCCTAATAACAATCATAACCATCATACCCATCATAATGGGTAAGACCAGAAGAAAACACTAGCGCGCGTTCACAATCTTATTTTCCTAGCTTTGTATGGCCTATGAATGATACAGTTCAAACACTATTATTGTAGCCATGACTGAACGCCACATAGTTAAGCTCCAAAAGTGATAAGTGTCACAAGTTTGTATTAGTTCTTAGGGAGTCCAATGAAAGGTCTCGCCATGCTTTTGGCAGTTCTGTTTCTGCTGAACTGCTTTACAATAGCGATTGAAAAAAGCGCGTCTACCGGTTTTCCACAGTCCGAGAATATCCAGATTTTGGCTCAAAACAGATATGGCGAAACTGGAATAGCGGATTATTCATTTGCCCAAGCCTTCGATTCGATGGTCCGTGTTTATGACGGCGAAAATGAGCCGGTAAATGTGATTCTTGGCCATCAAACCAATGTAACATGGATGACCGTTGGGCACTCAACCCTAATCAAGCCTCCGCCAGACGTTGAGAGTAAAATTGACGCAAACTTGCTGAACTTAACCGGGCTTGTTGCAAATGGTTACATCCAAAACAACCAGACAAGCGTCATACTGTCTTTCTCCAACAGTACGCCATCTCTTGAGAAAAATAATAGCGCGCTATTCAATGACGCACATAAACTGTACATAAGCAAGCATGCCTACACCAAAATGCATTATCTTGCAGCACGCTTAAACTATTCAACAATATTTGAGTTAGCCAAGATCCCACAAGTGAACTACATTTGGCTTGACCACAAGTTCCAAGCATGCCTAGATCAAAGCGTCAAAATAGTCAAGAACCCAACTCAATGGGCAGCCATAGAATCGTCATTTAACAGAAGCATCGACGGTTACGGAATTAAAATCGCTATCCTTGACACAGGAATCGACCCAACACACCCCGACTTCAGCTTCCCAAACGGCACATCAAAGATCGTTGGAGCAATCTCTTTTACAGGCGAATCAACCAATGATGGATTTGGACACGGAACACACTGTGCAAGCATAGCCGCCGGAACAGGCGCAGCTAGTTCAGGCCAATACGTAGGCGTTGCCCCTGGTGCACTGCTTCTAAACGTTAAGGTTCTCAACAATCAAGGTGAAGGACTTGAAAGCTGGGTAATCAGTGGAATTCAATGGGCAGTAGATAATGATGTAAACGTACTAAGCATGAGCTTTGGAGAGAGCGACGGCGGCGACGGAACAGACCCTTTATCGACGACAGTCAACTGGGCGGTAGAACAGGGCGCTGTCTGTGTAGTCGCCGCCGGAAACTCCGGATCGCAAATGTACACCATAACAAGCCCCGGTGTCGCGGAACTCGCAATAACGGTTGGAGCCTCAACCAAGACAGACGTTATCGCCAGCTTCAGCTCGCGAGGACCAACCAGTGACTACAGAATAAAACCCGACATCGTGGCACCAGGAGTAGACATTGTAGCTGCGAGGGCCAGCAACACGTTCATGGGCACCCCAATTTCCCAATACTACACGAGAGCCTCCGGAACCTCTATGGCTACTCCTCACGTAGCAGGCGCCGCAGCATTGCTTCTAGACGCTTATCCCTCATGGACCCCTACCAAAATAAAGAGGGCACTGACAAACTACGCTCAAGACATAAACTCGAACGTTTTCGACCGGGGATCGGGCAGGCTAAACGTATGCAGAGCCGTAAATGCATCCATAATCGGAGATTCCAGCATAAGCTTCGGCAGAGTGCATTTGAACACTGTGTACAGAAGAACCGTTTCCTTCCAGAATCTCGCCAGTAAGACAATCAGTGCAACGTTGAACACAGCGGTCTGGCACATTGGCGACGGAACACCATACAACGTAGCGTCACTGAACACTTCAAGCCTCTCTCTATCCTATGGCGCAACTGGAAACGCCGAGTTAGACCTAAACATCGATGGGACGCTCCCAAATGGATATTTCGAAGGAAGAATCACCGCAGTCGTTGGGGACGTAAGCATCAGAATACCGTTCTTCTTCTGTATCGTATCGCAGCTGAACGTCGAGGTTACAGACACGCAAGGTTCGCCGCTCATGGCTCTCTTCGTCCTTATTAACGCAGAAACCGGTGTAACACAAGCATATTCGGTAAGCGACCATGCACAATTCTTTATGCCAATGGGAAACTACATTATTCAAGCCATGAATGTCTATGCGTGGTATCCTTCAGGTGGGTTGGACGCGAAAATCTGTTTCATAATTCACAAAAAGTTCTTCGCCAAAACCGATGAAACAATCTCCATTCAGCTTTCGCTAGCTTCAGCCTACAAGCTCACGGTGCGAAGCACGGACACAGGTGGCTCTCCTCTCTATTTAGTAATGAAACAGATCTATACACTTTACGGTGTTATCGGGTATCTTTCAGAAATAGGCACGTTGACCAGTCAGTACATCTATCTAACAAGCATCAGTGAATACATGGAACCTCCATGCTTTTTTGGATTTGCAGGATTCCCGCAAGACTACAACTATTGGACAGAAACTGGAGCCTTAATTCCAGAGGTTAACGCATACTTTATAGGCTGGGACCTAAGCACCTTTGGACTTTCAACAATTCCAGACACCTTAAACTACACAAATTCAGAGCTAGCAACCTTCAACATCGACATCATGCTTCCCAAATCCTCAGTAACCTCAATGATATGGTTTAACCCGCTTTCCGGAATGTGGCAAAACGGATTCTGGTACGGGTATCAAACTAACCCAGGAATCCGCTGGAAAGCCCATATACTACCATACCAATACAAAACAAATCCATCAACCAGCTGGTCCGACCTCGAATGGTCATGCGCATACACCTTGTCCAAGAATCCAATGGAATCACCCGAATATTATGTGATAGACAGGCACTTCCAACCAATCAGCAAAGGTGAAAACTCTTCATACCAAATGGGAAAGACACCACTTCTACCCCAAATCGTCGACAACAATGCTTCCTACTACGGAAACGGACTATTCATCCCATATTATCCTTTACTTGTTGACGGAAACCTCTTCATAGACAAAAACGATCCTCAAGCCACAAAGAGAGTCGAAGTTGAAAAAGACGGTGTTCTTATTTACAACAAAACAAAATCTTGGACGCAAGAGCCAATCGCAATCAGTCAATTCCTAAAACCCCGCGGCTACGGCCTATACTCTTTCACGGTCAAGACTGAAACAAGCTTCAACCGTAGCTCACAAAATATTGCAGAATACACAATAAACTACACGAGCACAAGCACAGACCTCATTCCACCTTCAATAACAAAAATCAACTGTGAACCCTGCTTTACAAGAAACGAGCATCAGGTGGAAGTACAACTGGCCGATAATGATGAAATCAGCAGCGTTTCACTCTTCTACTCCACAGACAACGGCCCGTACCTTCCCTCCAGCCTGAGAAATCTTGGAAACAATTGTTTCTCGGCAGACTTGATGCTTCCTGCTGGCACTCAGAAACTATCTCTTGTCATCGAAGCATCCGATGGGAACGGCAACAAGATTCGGTTCAAGACAGATCCTGCATCTGTGCGCGGCTACGAAACACGCATAGACGCCACGCTGAATGGTAACAGTATAACAGGTAAATTGACGGTCACAGGAGGATCTCTTCTCCAACCAGTCTATTTGAAGGTGAAATCAAACGGAACAATCATGTACACCCTGACCGATGCGAACGGAAACTTTGCGTTCAATCTGCCTCCATCTTTTGGTTTCGAAGTAGAAATAGAAATGAGTGCCACGGGAACTTACGATGGATCGTCCTGGGCCATAGAATTTTTGCGGGTTCGAACAGAACCAGCAGGCGTCGTATCAATTCCCGGTGAAGGCTGGTATATTCTGGCCACTGACGTTGTGTTGACCGCCCCCGAATCTCATATTTCATCTGACACCCACTACAGGTTTAGTTATTGGGATGTTGATGGAACCTCACAAGGCAGCGGAGTCAACCCTATCACGGTCAGTATGAATGTTAATCATATTGCAACTGCACATTACATAGCGCAATACTCAGTACTTTTCACTCAAACTGGGCTTTCTTCAGACGCAACCGGTAATGTTGTGACTGTTAATGGTAATACGGAGTCTTTTAGTGATCTTCCCTTTGCTTTATGGGTTGACAGCGGCTCTTCAGTCACGTACACTTATAATTCCTTAGTCTCAAGTACCGTCTCTGGTAAGAGAGCTAGGCTTGATAGCGTTACAGGACCAGTCTCTCCAATCACACTTTCTGTGCCCACAACAGTAACTGGAAACTACAAGACCCAATACTACCTAACATTAATAACGGATCCAACTGGCATTGCAGCAATTCCTGGAGAAGGCTGGTATGACAGCGCAGCATCCGTAATGCTTACAGCTCCAACGGTCCAAAACTACCAGTTCAACTATTGGGATGTTGACGGCGCCTCTCAGGGCAATGAAGTTAACCCAATCACTCTTAGCATGAACGCAGCTCACACAGCAACAGCTCACTACACACACGCATCATCACTGCACGACATAGCCATAACCAACGTGACTGCCCTCCAAAACATTGTCGGACAAGGATATTCGACAAACATAAATGTCACGGTTACAAACCAAGGCGACTATTCAGAAACCTTTAACATTACAGTCTATGCTCATCAAACCATCATCCCCACATTTGAGAACACCACCCTAACGAGCGGCGCCCGCACGCGTGCTAGTCTGGGCAATTTCACCTCACCTGGGCATGCATGGACCATGGATAATATAAGAATAGAACTTTTATCCACATTTCTTATATATTTGTTTTTGATATTTTATATATTGCTTTTGATGGAATGGAGCCCTAGAAGAGTGCAAGAAAAAAGAAAAAAATTCCTAATATGTGTATTATTAGTCTTATTTGCATCACCAGTTTTGGAGGCTCCAAGTTTTCCTCTAGTGGCTGAAGCTCAATCTACAACTACAGTCTATGTCGATCCGGAACTAACCATAGCCCAATGGAACGAGACTTTTTCAATAAACATAAGAGTAGCTGAAGTCATAGACTTATGCGGTTGGGAATTCAAACTCTACTACCAAAACAGTGTCCTCAATGCCACGGACTGCGAAGAGGGGTCATTTCTCAAATCAGGCGGATCCACAGCTTTTTATGTTCCAAGATTTACCGACAGCTATAATGAAACGCACGGGCTAGTAGGAATGATCTGCACGCTGAACGATTTCACAAACGGCGGAGTAAATGGTAACGGAGTTCTAGCATCTGTAACCTTCAAAGCTAAAAACGCAGGTAATTCATCCCTAATCCTCCAAGACACCAAACTACGTAATCGAAACATCCAACCTATAATTCACACAACAACCAACGGAAACGTCCAAGTCTTAGGCATCCACGACATAGCAGTAGCAAACGTTAACCCACTCAAAACCATAGTAGGACAAGGATATAGCATGCACATAAACGTCACCGTTGAAAACCAAAGCGACCAAACAGAAACCTTCAACGGCACCACTTATGCTGACACCACAGTTATCCAAACAAAAACCATCACTCTGGAAAGCGGCGCCTCCACAACAATCGCCTTCACATGGAACACTGCTGGCTTTGCTAAGGGCAACTACACCATATGGGCTTATGCTTGGCCAGTTCTAGGTGAAACAGACACAGCAGACAACACGTTACCGGATGGATGGGTTATTATAGCTATGGTGGGTGACATAAATGGTCCTAATGGTTGGCCAGACGGAAAAGTCGACATGATTAACGACATCAGATCAGTTGCCAAACTCTTCGGCGTAGCCCCTCCAAACCCCAAATACAACCCAAACTACGACATAAACGGCGACGGAAAAATCGACATGATAAACGACATACGCACAGTAGCCAAACAATTCGGAAAAACAGACCCATAACCTCTTCCCTTTCAACATGCCACAAATATTAGCATCCAAATAGACGGGCCTACACCCATTGCACGCACACACAAACTATAAAATAGAAAAAGGGAAGATGGCTAATTTTGCTTGTTACGTTTCCTGTTTTTCTTCGCCTTCCGCTACCGTCTCCGTCGGCTGCGATTCCTCTGTGTTCTGTGAGGTTTCCTGTGGATTTTCCTGCTGGGCCTGAAAGGAATCTACCTCCTTAACCTCAACAGGTTCCACTGGCGACTTTGACAATTTTTCTTCCACAACTGAAACTGTCTCTTCTACAACTTCGACTTTCGGTTGGGAAACTTCATTTTCTGCAGATTGCAGTTCTATTTTCTGCCCTACAGCCACTTCAGTTGACAAAATTTGCATGCCGCTTGAAAGCTGATTCACAGCTTCCCTGACCACGTCTAGCTCATGTTTTGCAGTTTCAATTCCCATTGACAGAATACCCATTTCACTTTGATAAACTTCCTCATCCACCTCGCCAGTCACATGTTGAATTTCAAAGTTTGCAAGAAGCATCTCCAACGTTTTGATCTGTTCTTCAAGCTCCTCCATTTTAGAATTCATCTTCTCCAGTAAAGCTTTCTGCTGTCTTTCAATTTCTGCAATGCCTTCGTCTATCTCATTGTTAAACAGGTCGTATGTGGACTGAGAAATTCTGCCAGTGTTCAGTAAATTGTCTAAAGCTTGCTTCTTTTTCTTTGCCATCTCATTTTCTTCGTTTAATTTCTTAAAAGAATGCTTCCACGAAATCAATTTTAACACCGTCCATTTCTTAGCCGCAAAAGAAGGAAATAACATTTATTAACATGTAGATATATCGCTGGCTATTAAAAACAACAGTTTTTATCTTTTAAATGAAAAATTATATTTAAAAACAAAATGCTCCATAAACTTTTTATGTAATTGAATATTGAAACATTTTATTCATGACATAGGCTATCAATTGAAATTAACTTCTTCGGAATCACAGCTCTAACACCTTTTTTCGGATCCACAACCTGACTAATTTTAAGGTCAACAACGAGGCTAGCGAACATATATGCCTTCTCAAAAGACCAATTATGTTCCCGCATTAAAGCTCCAACCGCAGTTTCCACAGCCAAAGCAGAAGCCTCGTCAAGTGAGTCTCCGCATGTAAGGATGGCATAGTTATTTTTTGTTTCAAGGACGGGCCAAGGCACACGATTTCCCTTTAAAATGTCAAAGTTTAATAGAATCTCGCCGGAAACCTCAACAGCCGAGACGCAAACTTCGCCGTCCGCCTGAACAGCATGGAGATCACCAGCAGCGAAGAGGGCTCCCTCAACAAAAACTGGTAAATACAGTTTGGTTCCACTCGTTACTTCTTTAACATCCATGTTTCCACCGTGCCTGCCTAAACTGCCTGTTGGAACTTTTTCGGTTGAAGGGGCAACTCCTACAGTGCCAATCATAGGACTAGCTTTCAATTTAATCCCACTTTCAAAGTAGATGTATCCATGATGTATTGAAACAACTTTTACAACTGCTTTGAAGGATTTATCCCTTAATGCTCCCTGTTTTGGTATTACCGCTATAACGCCTTTCTCAGCCACCCTTATTTCTTCAATGTTGACGATAAGCGTGTCTCCTGGCTTGGCACCATTGATGAAAATTGGTCCTGTTGCACCATTAACTTTAGACCAGTCGAGTCGTTCTATTGGTACACTTTCATCCTTCACTTGCCCACCTAAGGCATCCTCAGTCTCAAGCAAAATTTTCTCGCCTGGCACAACATATTCGACTGGTTTATGTTTTGGAGAAAAGCTGTATACTACCTTATGCTTAGGTATCTTTCTCGTGAAACTCCTCTCCATGTGTTTATTAGGAAGACCTATGTGGTTTTATAAAAGTTTATGGAAGAGAAATGTTTAAACTTTCGAGCTTCTGTTTCAACTTCGAATTCAGGATTCGAATAAAATTTAAATATTTATATCTGACTAAAATGTTAAAACGTGAATAAACATGACGGCGTTGACAATAATCCTTGCTGGTGAAAAGTTGGAAGCACAAACATTAAAAAAAATGCATGAGAGGATAATTAAAAACTTTATGGACATAATAGTTCTGGCTGAACTGAGAAATGGACCAATTAGCGGCTACGACGTAATATCGTTTATTCACGACAAATTCCACCTTCTTGTAAGTTCAGGCACAGTTTACTCACTCCTATACTCGCTAGAAAGAAACGGGCT